>Ga0307514_10002387_pt1 | contig 19639 bp, 19 predicted proteins | sample 16_EM_MG_FD_203088 | JGI IMG/M metagenome (GOLD analysis project Ga0307514, IMG submission 203088) | Populus trichocarpa ectomycorrhiza microbial communities from riparian zone in the Pacific Northwest, United States - 16_EM | ecosystem: Host-associated > Plants > Roots > Unclassified | place... | reverse complement strand
TTTGAAATCGTTCTATACCCACGAACGTGAAGTTTGAATTCGATTCTCACGCAACAGCCGCATGAGTTGGAGTCCGTTCAGGCCTGTCGAGTCTGAGGTGGCTCAGGTGTCAAGCACCTTTGTTGCTTGGCGTCGACTACTTGAGCGGTAAATTATCTCACAAGAGCTTCGCCTTCCGTCGGTCGTGGGCATTATCGTTTGCCGGCGCTGCTGGTTATGAAAAAGTTCTGCTCATCGCATCAGGGTTCAATAGTAGTGTTTTCAGTGTTTCCGAGCCCTGTCGCATGAACAGACAGACCATGCATAGGTGAGAAGGTATACAGGCGTAGATCTTAGAAGGAGGTTACAAAACCCACACAGAAAGGTCCTGATAATTAGCATTACCGGCATGAGAATACGACAAATCGTTAACCGTGTAGCGGAGGGTCGGTCTCGTTCAAAAAATAACGAGGATACAATACATCGGGCCAAGAACATGACGAAGGAAAGTGCAAATCTACTCTCCGTCCGCACCGATGAGCCACCCGATACCTTTTTGAAATACCCTGCTTGCCTGCGTTGATGCTCTGCCGTCATCCTGGTCTAGGTTCGCCCGGTTGATCATCGGACTGGCGGGACTGGCGGATCGCTGACTCGCCCGACTGCTGCTCCGAACCGAGAACGGAAAGTTGGCGGTGATGTGGCTGAAGGTCTTGCTTGCTAATAGCGCTGCGTCGGGGGTGTGAACTAACGGTGACGGTGGCATGTGCTTTTGAAGGCGATCCGCGATCGACTTGAGTGCGATTCCTGGCTCACTTCGTCCCGTTCGACCGCGCCTGTCTGCCCTTGAAGGGAAGGGTTTGGTGCCGCTCAACTCTTCGGTTCGAAGCTCGAGATCTTCTTGGTCGATCCTGCGCCACGCAGCGAGGATGTCAGCGATCCGTTCTGGAGGGCAAAGTTGAAGTGCGTGACCGAGGAGGTATAGCTTCTTCTGCACGTCTTCAAACTCGGGCTGCCTTCCAAGCTGATAACACGCCACCCAACAAACTTCCTTCACCTCAGCTCCCGCGTCCTCACCACCATCCTTCAAACCCGTGATGGAATCGATGATCCGCTTATCGATCTTGTATGCCCTGTCAAAGTCCTCGTTTTGTAGGGCAACGTCGGAGAGCATTCCAAGCGTCTTGACCTCTGCCGCTAAGTCGCCTTTGAAGCCGAGTTTGCGGACGAGGTCGAGAATGACTTCGGTGTGTTTATAGGCTTCATTGTTGCTCGAAAGGACCCGTGAAACGAGGGAGAGACGGTCCTTAGTCAGGCGGATCTCGATGGGGGAGATAGGGATTCCTGGGCGCGAGGTGACATTGAAAGAACAGATGCGCGAAGTGGCTTCAATGAACTCCTGCTCTTTAACAATTCGTTCCGAAGGTTTGGGCACGGTCAAACTGTAAATGTCACAGTCAGCATATATGTGCCTAGGTTTGACGCAACATGTGACAGCGCTTACCAGTTGTAAGCGATGCTCATGTCACCAACTTTGTAGTTTCCATCTGTGGCATTGTCGTAGAACTCGCGGGAACATGACAGACAGATGTCCTCGATGGCGGTTGGACTCAAGGTAATTTTACTGTGCGGTGCATGGAGGAGTGTTTTTGCGATTTGAAACTCTGAGAAAGACGGTCGGGGTTAAGTCTTATACGATCGTCAGTAGAAGATATGCACTCACTTCCGGAGTTCAGCAATCCGCTAAGGAAAATGGAAATAATTTCGTCCTTGGATATAAGACCAAAGGCACTCCGCAAACCACTTTCACCCGTATTCGATAGTTTGATCATATCCTCCAGCAACCATGCATACTCTTCTGGGGAATCTGGTTCGTCCGAAGACCCTCCAGCGCGACGAGCCATCCTCCTCGCCCATGATCGTTGTTCATTTCCGTCATCGGCGCTCTGGAGGAACCAACGCAACCTTGCCGGAACATTCCACCTTGAAAGAATCTCTCCCGATTCAAGATGAACATCGAGGGCGTCGAGGGCGCGCGAGAGGGATGAGGCGTGCAGGGGTTGGAAGAAAAGTAAGAGGTCGGAAGCGGTGACGCGGGGTTGTGTGGTCGAGGGTGCAACGAAAGCACCAAGGGATGCGATTGTTGTATCCGCCTCGTCCTCCTCACCCGCATCAGCCACGTAGCCGGAGTCCCACGCGGGCATGCACTCGAAGATGCGACTCATGATTGCCCATTCATCCAGACAATCACTCCCGTACAAGAGCGCGAGGGCTATCCGGGCGAGATCTTCATCGTCTTTTATGACACGTTCCACCGGAGGGAGGATTGGCTTTGATGCTTCGAAGATGGGGGCAGCAATCTCGAGCGGAGCAGTTACAATGTACTCGTAGAGGAGCCTGTTTCGCAAGGAAGCGTCTGGGCTACCAGAACGTTCCGCACGAGATTCAAGGACGAAGAGGTAAGGAACGACCAATCGTTGGATGTTCTTCACTACGCTTGCGGGGGTAGAGTGGGAGAGGTATGATCGAATGACTTCTGGAGGACTCATCTTGGACCAGCCGCTTAGTGTATGACCGTCGTCCTCTGTTGCGGGTCGAGGGGCATCGTAAACCAAGCGGGACAGAAGGCTGAGATCTTCCCCAATTTCGTCAAGTCCAGAAAGTCCAGAAGAAGCACCGTGCTGTGCGAGTGCGAGTGCGGTGTCGACCATTCCCGTTCGCGAGATGATCCTATCAATCCGGTCACGATACCATTGAAGGAGAGCAGAGGGAGAGAGTGGTGTTTCAACTGCGTCCGAGAGAAGTTCCTGGGAGGCGACTGGCTTGATTCCAACCTGCTCTAGCACGGATTGTACGTCAGGGTTGTCGGTCCAATCGGCGTCTGACCGGGAAAGACCGGATGTCCATTGTTGTTCGGAGTTTTTGGAAGGGTCATATGTTGGCAGGAATTGACGATAATCTGAAGGGGGCGTGTGCTCGGGAACGGAGTCAAGAATTGCGAAGCGGTGGGGGAATAAACTGGCGCCATAACGTTCCACAAGGACGCCTAGGGCAGGGAACTGCCCCTGCGCGGCGAGGGATAGCGCGATGACAAGTAGATCGTCCGTCAAAAATTCCGGAAGAGGGAGGATGGCCGATTTATCCTCCGTGCTCTCCTGCTGTTGCGGGATCTCGTCCGCCCACGGGTCATCTTCCCACTCGCCGTCGACCTCGTCTTCGGAACCCTTCACCACTAGCTCCGTTTGTAACTCAACGTAGGTGTTCAACCTATCCAACCTCCCCCGCAGGCAGGTTCTGATGTGGCACACTTGGGCATCGAGTGGCTCCTCCCGGAAGTGATCGAGCAGCAAGGTCGCATCCCCCTGCGACTGAGAGGTTGACGCAGCACCAGAATAGATGTTGTAGGTTCGTATCAGTGCGGATGCAGACCGCTGTAAGCCGATGTCAATGAGAGTACGTTGTGTGGCGATGTCGGATACGAGTCTGTCGAAACAAGCAGCAGCGACCCAGTGTTCATTGATGATAGGGTCTAAATGGGCATGAACGGATTCCGGAGTGAGGTCTTCGTCAGCTAACGCGGACCACGGGTTTGCCATGACGCTGGAGTTCGGAGAAGGTGTGAGCGTGGGAAAGTTTGGAGACGGAACAATGGCTGCGTCACGTGCAAGCGTGAAGCGAGCGCCTCACGGGGGAGATCACCTGCTGACTGTAGGACGCGCAAGTGGCTCATTGCAACTTTTATTCGACGACCTCCGCATGGACTGAGATGGAGGTAGACGGTGAAGCACTGGTCACTCCTCCCCTCGTGATCCAACTTGCAAAGGAAAGGCTGTGGACTTTCCAATGTGGTTGGACTCTCAAACGATCTGGACGCACTCCTGGCGGTCCTTGTAAAATCACTCTCAATAGTTGGCATAGTCTGCGACAGGTCAGTAGCCCATGCGTTCGCGTCCTGGAAGTCGCTCTATCTCAACTACGGCACGGTGCGGTCTGATGCAGCACATGTTGACAGCTCATTGTCGTCGGGACGAAACTGTGAGTCTCAGCCGATCAACGTTATTTCCGAGTTGTTGATTTCGGTATAGGAATGCAAATTATCTGGATGCAATCTGCTCATTAAGGTCATGCGGGATACGACCGAACTTCGCGAACACATTCTCACTGGACACTTGAATAACCTCAAGCTACCGTGTCCGATTAGAGGTGCTACTCATCGCTTTCTCTCGCATCCTCCTGACTAATTGTTTCCAACTTGAGGATGCACCGATGTCCTCCGAGAAACACGACTTGGACATCATTTTCGGTCTGAACATGGCACTTTCTTAGATCAACCCTTCTCGCAACTCCAGGGCGAACTCCAATCGATCCGCCCCTACAAGCCGGATGTCACTCCTCTGACCCCACTGCCCTCCGAATCAATCCCGGTCTTTGTCACTCGTAATTTACCCCTCCATCCCCACAAGCAGCATGTTCAGCTGCCCGCGGAAGTAGAATCCTCCGAGTCTGAAGCAGATGAAGAGATATTACAGCTTACGCTCGGGGTAGAAGATTGTCATATCGAATTCCAAGAGAAGTTGTCTGTCACAGAGGCTGAGTTTCTCTCCATGCCTTTCGACCCACATGGTCGCATCCCGTCAACAAAGTGGCCCCTTGAAAAGTCCATCGGCTACGAGGCATTTGCCAAGAAAATGGCAAAGCTGCACCCCAAACCAAAGGAATCAGTGGAGCAACCACAGCAGCAGGGACAGGACCAGATCCGAATGCAATCCGCGGAAGAATCGCAGACTTCTGTTTCTAGCAGACCGCTCTCTACCGGCCAGTACGCCCGGAAAACTGGGGTCCCTGCCCGCGGCAGTTCCAGGACCACTAGGGTGCGAGTATCTAAGACAGCTTAATTATACCCTTGTACATGGTTCCATTCTTCCGTCACCACTTGCATCGTGCACCATGTTGTTCCCATCCTGTTTCCAGTATGCTCTCCAATTTGTACTACTTTGTTTCGAACTGTTTTCTACTGCTTTGTAAGTAGATTTTTTACACCTCGTCCGAAACTTGCTCCTGTTACACGATGTTAGATCTGGGGCACTGCGTGGCCATCCGCACGAGGATCAGATCCAGCAGCCCAAATTAGCCGACCACTGGGGTCGGGTCTCTTCTGGATGATTTGCCCGCGGCCGAACTTAGCCCTCGAGCTTCCAGTCAAATATTCGACGCGGTGTCCGAGTCCTGTTAAAGCTCGTAAATATTCGCGGATCCTGATCGATCAGCTCTTTGTCGCAACGGCTCACTCCTCAATCCGCAAATGACATCCGGAGAAATACCCTCCTCAAGGAAAACCTTTGTCGTAGAGTCTTCGTAACCAACTGGTTCTGCATCAATGCAGAACCTCGGGGCATCCAATGCAGCTTGCACATTGAAACCACGCAAGATGTTCAATAGAACTTGAACATGCCCCTGCGGTTGCATGAACCCTCCCATGACACCATAGGTCATAAAGAGTTCGTCATGCCGCGTGACCAATGCGGGGATAATTGTGTGGTACGGCCGTTTTCCACCCTTGCGATCTGTCAGGTACAACTGAAGAACTGCTCGACGATGTTACCTCAAGGGCATTCGGGTGTCCTTCCTCCAGTATGAAGCAGGAGCCGCGGTTTTGAAGGGTGAATCCACATCCGTGAGGAATGGCTACGTAAAATCGTTCTGGATCAACAATCCCCAGCTGCCAACGAAGTACATACCTCCTGTGCCAAAGCCTGTGCGGGTTGCCAGAATCAACGAATGACAAAACCGCACCCGGCCAAATGCTTGTACTGACCCTCGTAGTTACTCTGGATGAAGCTACAAGCGTTACCCCATTTGTCAGTGACTTGGTGAGCATGTCAACACGTTTGCCATTCATCCACAAGGAGGATCTTACCCGTGAAATACACTGTATCAGATGATGTGACAGGGTTGCCCTAGAAGCTGTGCCTTAGCATTCACGGTGAGTTGGATTGCGGGTTATCCCTACATGATCAAATCGAGTGGCCTTCGATGGGTCGAAAAGTTTTGCACGCTGGGCCAGATACTCCTAAAAGGCCGTCAAAGAAAGCGGGAGCATGCGTGGTAAATGAGTCCATACCTTTCCAAGGAGTTCTCTGGTGGGAATCTTTCTTTTATCTGGGTCAGAAACGTACCACAGAGAATCTATTACGGGTTAGAATCGGACAGATGTTCGGATCGTCGCACCACACCTGCAAATGCAAGGCTGCGACGATGACCGACTTAGGAATACAACGAAGCAAGTAAAATGTGTCCGCTGACCGCAAGGCCTCGATCAAAGTGTGGAGGTATTCGGTTGAGTTATGAGTCATCTCGTGTAACGGTTTCGTTAACCCTCGGGCTTCAAGCTGTTCAAGAATCCCCAACGCTATCAGTGCGGTGATTCCTAGAAGCCATGTCGTGAATGCGCGCCAGATTTAGGACCAGGACCACGGAAGAACAATACCTTGTCCATTTGGAGGGCACTGGTCTCTTCAACGGGTTATTTGTCTCGATGAATTATGTGACGCACCTCGTATACTGTTATCTCGTTCTTGTACGTATACTTGATCGGCCCCACGAAATCCGTCTTGTGCTCAGCTAGGTCTTTAAGTTCCATGACGCCACCCTTGCTCTTAACTAGTTTTACGATCTCTTCTGCGATTCGCCCCCTATAGAATCCGTCCTTCCCATGTCTTGCAATTTCACGGAAGGACCGCGCAAGAGTGGGGAATACCATGAGTTCTCCCGGGAGTGGAGCGCGTCCGTTGAGGAGCATTTCATTTCCGTCCGGCGACGCCTCCCTGATGGTCTTCTCCGATTTTTGCCACTAGTGCTTCCGTGTCAACCATCGAATCCAGTACCCAACGCTGGGACATACCGCGCCACTGTGTATTTCCGAGACTGGGACTCTGGAGGGGACAATAAGCGGGGCTACCGGCGAAGTTGTCAATGAATGGTACGAACCCTCCTTCCGCTAGTTGAATCGCAGGTTCCAAAACATCTACAATCTTTAGGGCTCCGAAAGCCTCGACAGTATCCACCCAGAGGCCGGCACACCCTGACGTATGTGGTCAAAATTTGACCGACGCCTCCGGATCCATACATACCTGGCACTGTGACCGAATTTAAGTCATGAGAGGGGATGCGAGGTCCTGTAATACCCCGCTGCCGAACGTGATCGATGTTAAGCCTCTCAGGCGAGCGACCAGAACCATTCAATGCGTTCACTTCCTTCGTTCTGGCGTTATAGAACAAGCAGAATCCATCTCTGGTGACGATGGGTAAGATCACACGTTCTCGTGCAAGTTTCACACAGACAACACGAAGCATACCCTCCGAGCCCACAGGAACTAGGCTCAGTCACGTTCAACGCAGCGGAGATAGCAACAGCAGCATCGGCTTTGAGAATTGAAGCATAGGCACAGTTTGTCTTGATATCTGTACCCAATCAGAGGGAAGCTTGCCTACCTGCATTACCTCCTTTACGAAGAATCTCCAGTCCAGCCTCAGCGGCTAACGGCTGAGAACAGGCGACCATTCCTGAGAGCCACAGTAAGAACGCGTTATTCCGGAGGGGATCTGAACCCACCTTTCGTACCGTAGACAACGGACCTCCTACTAGCGTATTGCTGGAATGGTGTGTACGGCTGGGCAATCTTCTCCCAGTCGATGCTTTTCGTGGTGGACATGGTTTCGCCTGAACCTTGTCCGTCAATTGCGAAATATCCAGTGGCTTTGAACCCGAAATGAAAGCACTGACTTGTCCTTGAGGTATAGGAGAGTGATCTCGCTACCTTTAACATGGGCTATCTCCAGGTCTGGTGTAAGGTGCTGATGAAGGACATCCCAGAGATGGTCGTCGGCTTGCGGTCAGAAGACTTGATCGCCGCCAGCCGATCACTCCGCTTGCCCCTGTTCCGTTGCCACCAACCCCAACGCGTTCCACTAACCTCCGCACGCACTTCCGGGCTTGCCACACTTCGACGATGGATTTCACTCAAGCGTACAAACAAACAAACTTTCTCGTGGAGTTCAGCAAGGGTGCTCAGTGGATCCTGACAGCAGTTGACGACAGACTTATCGTTCGACGCGCTGATTCTTTCCTCATCGAACGTACTTGGTTGGTCGAGTCTGCGCCGATCACTCATATTGGGTGGTCTTGGGACTCTGAATACGTGTTTGGCGCACACTCAAAGCAGGGTGTCATCAATGTTTACAAGATTACCGACGAAACGTGGAATGCGCGGATAGTGGCTGGTGTGGAGGGATTGGCAAGGGTGGAATGGGCACCAGACGGTCGATCTATAATCTGTTTTTCCGAGTGGGGCGTAGGTCAACATATCTTACTTAGCCGTCCGTATGACATTCAACATCTACAGCTTAGAGTTACAATCTGGTCATTGGCAACCGGTTCTGCAACTTACATTCAGTTCCCAATCCACCCAGACAAGGGTGAGTTAGTTCCTTGATCGAGTTTCACTGGCTTGATGAGTTGTAAGGTTACTGTTATCGTGCCGATGGGAAGTACTTCATTCTGGCCGAACGTCACAAATCCAAGGACACGATCGGCGTGTATGATACCGCAGGCGGGTATCGGGTGGTGAAGGTGAGTGCCGGGCTATTTCTGTCGTGTGGCTCCGGCACAAAACCTTCACAGCACTTTCCCGTACCAACGTCTTGTCTAGCATCGATATCACTTGCTCCAACCGGAAACTACCTCGCCGTCTGGGAGGGATCCCTGGAGGTGAACGTCAGATAGCTGTCCACCGTGACCCGCGTCCTAATCAGTTCGTATAGTATCAACTCTTCATCTACACGTTAGCAGGCACGCTGCAGGGTTCGTTCCGCCCGACGGACGACCCCGGATTCGGGATCCGCTGTGTTGCTTGGCACCCAACTGGAGCTTACCTAGCCATTGGTGGCTGGGATGACAAGGTAGGTGAGAACCCCTATGGTACGAAAGCTGCTTGACGAAAATGTGGTCAGATCTATATCCTGGATAACCTAACTTGGAAGCCTGTCACGGTCTTCGAGTTTCGGGCGCGAGTTCCGCCCAATGTGGTGAGTGAGCTCGTAAATCGACCCGTTACAAGCTTAATCCTATCCATAGAACGTGTGGAGAGAACCTACTGGTTGGTTGGAAGCGACTCGCGGTCGGGGGTTCCTCTCCTGTAGGTTTCACTTTGTCGTTCCCACTACTCGCCTAATCAACCACCCCAGTTGAACGTCCAAAAGTGACATGGCTCCCTACGAAGAAGCCAGACCTCACCAAGCCAAAGCCAAAGATCGGCACCGTCCAACTGGAATGGAACAAGACAGGGTCATTGCTTCTCGCCAGATATGGTCAGTGAACCTCATGCGTGAATGTGCAACGTTCTCAGCACAAAATCCATAGAAAATGCGCCAACGGTTGTGCACATATACGAGTTCCCTTATACGTTATCAAAACAGATAAATTTGGACCTGACAAATGTCCCCCGGTTGCGCAGTCTACTGATCCAGCAACAGCCGGTGGTGCAAGCCTCCTGGAACCCCGTACGAAAAGGTGTTCTTTCACTTTGCACCGGCGGCCCCAGCCTTTACACATGGAGTGATGAGTGGGTTGGGGAAGATGGTGAAGAAGAGATGGCCGAATGCGTCGGAATTCCAGCCAGTGAGTTTCAAACCTGGTCATTAATAGTCCCAAAGGTGATTGAATTATCATCCGACTTGCCAATGGTAGTCCGGTTTGAAAACAGGGTGATGCGCTGGTCTCCAGATGGCAAGGGTATGGCGTTATTAGACAGGGATACGTTCTGTTGCGCATTCGAGGTCACAGACTCTGACATACCGGATGATGAATGAAGACACAAAGCTGAACAGCGGGAATCCCGGGAGGGGTTGAGGGATACCTTCGTCGGAATCGCACGCTGACATTCATGCAGTTTCAACGGATGGATTCGTCCTCATACTATGCAAAGAATAGGGGATGATGATTTATTGCAGAGTGGAAAATACTTCTTATTCGCAGGTCGAAGCACTCCTTCGAAGGTATCTCAAGCAATCCGAAGACACCAGGGGAGTGGAGTGGACGGAATGACACAAGCGAAAGAGCGGGAAACTATTGTTTCACATATAACGACTTTTGCCCAAAGGTTTGACATTTGACGTGATAAGAGAAGGGAGCGGAGAGACCGTTTACAAACGCGAACGAGTGGCTTGCACACTGAAGGCTCAGATAGCATGGGGGTAGGTCCGGCAGGGGGTGGATCATCGGGTACCATGCAAGGCGGCATCAGAAAGTCGTGGAAGGTCTAGTGTGTGCTGGTAATTGAAGTGCCCCGGAAAGGGCTTATCGATATCAATTATCAGCCAGTAAAGCTCGTTATAGCCCATTAACTCGTCGTCTGTTTCCTGGGCAGCGCTTAAGTTTGAACTATGCATTGCGATATAACACACTACATCACCATGCTAGGGTATCGTGGTTGTACAATCGATTGCCGGAGTTTCCACGATGACGTGGGTGACTTCACGATGACCCAACACAATTGTTGTAACATATTGACGATGCACCATTCATTCGAAAAGGATAGCCGCACCTCCAAGATGGACTTATGGTTGCCAAAGGGGTGATAAGATCGGGGAACCGAGGAGGATGAGCAACGAACCCAAGGGTGAGATATCGGGTTCGTCCAACAAGTATAGGTTATGCCATCGTATGGCAGAAGGATCTAATCCTCTGCGAGGAAGGGTGGGCACACCGATTTGGCGCCAGTGGAGTCACCGACAGCGAGGACAACACCAAAGGACTTGGACGTGACCAATATGTGCATGTGATAACTCGCAGCGAGATTACATAGGTCCCGGGGTTTCTCCAGGTTACTGTACACTGTGGATTCAAACTTCACAAACCGGTGCTTGGATGGGTAAATTCACGCTTACTCACTTCTTCCGTCAGCTTTTTTTATCCTGACCCTTCCTCCCCTTTCAGTGATCAATGAGACCAATCGAACTGGCGGCGCACTCATCGTCCGCTCCCTTATCACTGCTCTTGCTCCTTGGAATCATGGTTTCTTACGTCGTCACCGGAGCCTGTCGTGGCATCGGCCTCGCGTTTGTTAAGGCACTGCACGTTAGTCTGAACTCGGATCCCTTATTCGTGGGCTTGCACTGACGTTGAACGCATCATTCGCAGGAGCGTAGCCCACAGAACCACGTCTTTGCCATTGTTCGCAATCTGGACTCGTCTGACGAGCTGAAGAAACTTGCCAGTCCCAATGTTCACATCGTTGCGGGCGACCTAAACCAGCCAGAGACTCTTCATGTAAGACGTCGTGTCGTCTTCCGAGCGTAACGCACACTGAACTTGAAGGTTTTAGTCCGCTGCCGCTGAGGTTGCGAAGGTTACCGGTGGATCATTGGATGTCTTCATCAATAATGCCGCCCTCATCCCCTCGGAGAGGAAGCAATACACCTTAACCACTTAGTAAGTGTCTTATGTTTTGAGTATCGTTGATGTGGTTCGATGTGGGGCCTTCAGCATGGGCAAGGACGACCTCTTGATCAAGGATTTGGATGCCTTCGTGAGCTGACTGCTTCATTCTGGAGTTGTTCATGTCCGACCCATGTAATAGTATAAGACCAACGTGATTGGTGCAGTCGCGGTCACCAACGCCTTCCTTCCGTTAATCGAAAAGGGCATCCAGAAGAAGGTCATTAATATCTCGAGCGCTGCGGGAGATTCTGAGTTCGTTGAGAAATGCACATACATCACTGCGGTGCCCTATGCAGCTTCCAAGGCGGCCTTGAACCTCATTAACACCAAGTACGCGGTTGAGTTCCGTGGAAAGGGTTACACATTCCTTGCGATCAGCCCAGGTCTCGTCGACACTCGCATTGTTGGTACCCGTAAGCTGTTCCTTCCCTAGAGCTCTACGGATGAGATTGGTTGATGGCTTGCCATTGACAGGCACTGCTGAAGACGAAGCCAGACGAGATGCCATGATCAGAATGTTCAAGTCTGGCGACCCAAACTGGAGCGGTGTTCCCTTGCATCCAAGGCAGTCCGCAGACCTTGTGCTCGACGTTATCGATAAGGCCACACCAGAAGACTCTGGGAAATTTGTTTCGCAATACGGCGACAAGCGCTGGCTTTAGGTTTATAGTGAATATTTGTACTATTAGAAAGCAAATCGGATGATCAGATTCCCGCCTTCGTGAGTGGACAGAACAACACATGAGACTAGAAAACCCACGCGATGATACTCAAGCCATCGAACCCGAGGTTGAGCGGGCGAGCGGAGGGAGAGTGGTGATGGCACGTGATCGCGGAGGCAGCGGCCGTCGGGTCGGGCGCGTGTGCCGTATGCATTCGTCAGACTCACTGTAAACTATCGTCCTCTCTAATCTCCTCCCACTCCTCTCCTCCCGCTTTTACATTTGAAGGTAAAATCTCCTTCATTTTTACTTTCGTTTGCTAAAGGTTTTGTAGACTTGATGATCCCGAGGTCACTGCAAGCAGGAGTACGACTACAGTCCCGACGCGCTCTTGTCCCTCCTCGGATAACTCCACTAGTTGCACGATGGACACGGTCATTCGCCACTCCTTCGGATAACAAAAATACCCCCGAGTCGAACTCAAATAAACCTTTACAGGAAGGCGAGAAGGGGAAGGGCGTTGAGAACAAAGCAGATTCGGATCCGTCGCAGGAACTGAACGGTCTCGAAGGTTTCTTCCGAAGGTACCACCAGCAAAAGGCAGCCCATGAGGAAAAGGAGTCCTCGAACGAGAGCGACCCTCAGCGGCAGAAGCAATCTCCGCCACCCGGAGGCAATCCTCAAGGCGGGTTCAATGGAAACCAACTGGCAATCCTCGCCACTTCCGCAGCGATTGTTTGGGCTCTCTCCAACTCTTCTTCCACTTCATCACGCGAAATCACATGGCAGGAGTTCAGGACGGTCTTCCTCGATAAGGGCCTCGTCGAAAAACTCATCGTGGCAAACAGGCAAAAGGTGCGGATCAAGCTCCATTCCAACGCCACCAACACAATGTACCCCGCCGCCCTAGGTGGTGGCGACTATTACTTCTCGATTGGAAGTGTTGAAGCCTTCGAACGGAAGTTGGACGAGGCACAGGCTGAACTTGGAATCCCAAGTCACGAACGAATACCCGTCGCCTATCATGAAGAGATTTCCGCCATTGGCGCCCTCCTCAATTTTGCTCCTACGATCCTGTTCGCAGGTCTGTTGCTTTGGATGAGCCGTAGGGCTGGCTCGGGCGGAGGTGCTGGTGGTGGAATTTTCAATATTGGGAAGAGCCGTGCCAAGATGTTCAACAAGGACACCGACGTCAAAGTCAAGTTCAAAGACGTTGCAGGAATGGACGAGGCCAAAGAGGAGATCATGGAATTCGTCTCTTTCCTCAAGAACCCTTCCAAGTACGAGAGACTTGGTGCAAAGATCCCTCGTGGTGCTATCTTGTCAGGTCCTCCGGGAACTGGTAAGACGCTCCTAGCGAAGGCCACGGCCGGCGAGGCCTCTGTACCATTCCTATCCGTCTCCGGCTCAGAGTTCGTGGAGATGTTCGTCGGTGTTGGCTCTTCCCGTGTCCGTGATCTCTTCGCTTCGGCGAAGAAGAACGCACCTTGCATCATCTTCATCGACGAAATTGACGCCATCGGAAAGTCGCGAGGAAAGGGAAACGGCATGGGAGGAAATGACGAACGGGAGTCTACTCTGAACCAGCTCCTGGTCGAGATGGACGGCTTTAGTACAACCGAGCATGTCGTCGTCCTCGCTGGTACCAACCGACCCGATGTTTTGGACCCCGCTCTTATGCGCCCAGGTCGATTTGATAGGCATATTGATATCGATCGGCCAGACGTTTCCGGCCGCAAGGGCATCTTCCAGGTTCATCTTCGGCCCCTCCGCCTCTCCGACAAACTTCCCGAGTTTGAATCCTTCTCGCATAAGCTCGCCGTTCTCACCCCTGGTTTTTCTGGTGCCGACATCGCTAACGTGTGCAACGAGGCCGCCTTACACGCCGCGCGTCGGTCATCGGACTACGTTGAGGAGAGGGACTTCGAGTCAGCAATCGAGCGCGTCATTGCTGGTTTGGAGAGGAAGAGTAGGGTGTTAAGTCCTGAGGAGAAGAAGACGGTAGCTTACCACGAAGCTGGGCACGCTGTCTGCGGTTGGTTCCTCGAGCACGCAGACCCGTTGCTTAAGGTCAGCATCATTCCACGAGGTGTTGGAGCTCTTGGATACGCTCAGGTAATCGATATGATTCCATCCTTCCCTGAACGACTTGTTGATATCTCGCTTGCAGTACCTCCCCCCAGATCGCTACCTTCTCTCAACACCACAGATGATAGATCGGATATGCATGACCCTCGGCGGTCGTGTTTCCGAAGAAATCTTCTTTGGCCAAGAGAATATCACGACAGGTGCCCAGGACGACCTTCAGAAGATCACGAGGATGGCGTTCGAAGCGTGTGCAAACTATGGGATGAACGATATCATTGGCCCAGTCAGTTACGGCGGCCGCGAGGGTGCTAAGGAAAGTTGGACGAAGCCTTTCAGTGAAAAGACGAGCGAGATGCTCGATGCCGAAGTCCGCAAAATGATCGTCACCGCTCATCAGAGGACGACGGACCTCCTGAAGAAGCACAAGGATGATGTAGAGAAGGTCGCCCAATTGCTTCTCAACAAAGAGGTCATCTCTCGGTGAGTCACTCCCCATCCCATCTCCGCCCAATCTGCATTATTGATTCGAACTACGTCTAGGGAGGACATGGTTGGCTTGTTGGGAAAGCGACCATTTGCCAATAGGGCCGACGAAATGGACAAGTGGTTAGATGAGAACATGGGCAAGGAGAAGAGTGCCCCACCGCCGTTAGAGCGTGTCGAGGACATCCCTGCCCCTGCCGTATCGAAGGCGATTGACGCTGATGTCTTCCGCCCACGAGTATAAATCCCCCAATCCATTGCTTTTATTCACCATCGACGCCACCATCCTCAACTCAATCCTTTCACTACCAATCCTGCTATAGTTTTGTTGTTTTCTCTGATCTCCCTCCGTGCACGATATCTATAAAGTCAAGCGAAGGATGAGCATGGAGCTAACCCATGATTGGTTGATGTCCTTGCTCAGCATACCGCGACGCTGAGCGTCCCCATTGGCTGAGGCCTCGAGGGTGGAATCGAATTGGAAACTGGCCCCTGTGATGACCTTTTTTGCGCAATCATATAACACGTTGTCGCATTGTCGGATAGTCGTGAAGTTGAGGGTGCGCGCGTGAACGGCATAAGTGCTATCTGTGCCTGCAAAATCGCGTTTGACCGTCTTGGGTATGAGTGCAGTCGTGTTCGAGATGCTCAACGTAAGTTCCCCTCTCGACGGACGCGGTACTGATGCGCCTACAACCGAAACATACAGGCCATCCAACTGAACGCGAAACCCTCTGGACAGCGATTACAGGAAAAAGTCGCAGCAGAGGACGGGAACGCCTCCATTCGTGGCTCGAGGGTTTCTCGACGAATCAAATATCCCTCCAAATTCTGTACAGGCAGGATCTGGAGTCTCTGTTCTGCATCAGGCCCCTGATGATTCTGGCCACGCGCTACGATTATTCAACTTCCGGCGGAGGGAGAACAAGACGGACGATTGTGCGTGAACGACGGGGACTCTCAAGGAGTTGTCTTATCAAGGACCGTGGTTCGACCAAGAGTCATCCAAAGACTCGTGGCTCTCCGGAAGCGCGGTTTCTTTTCAAGCCTGCGACACCGGACTTTCGCCCCTGGTTAGGGGAACCTCCGCCTGTTTTTTCAGCAAGGTGTCCGTTCCAAGGAGGATCCCATGAGGAGGGATCGGCGACCTCATGTCCGAACGGTGAGGTCAGAAGATGAGGATACACCGAAACTTCACGTCCACCATAGGTGGCGGACAATCAGACCCGCTAATCCGGCGATCGAAGAACACCAACCCAGAAACCGATAATCATAATCAGGCCCTCTCCTGGGGCAGTGCTCCGGACGCGATTTACTTAGTGGCACTCTTCGAAGGGGTTTGTGGACCCTGAGAACCTGGAGTAAGAACCCTCTGGAAGATGAGATTTCCCGAAGAGACCTGGAACGTCCCCCACTCACGTTATTAGGTAGTAAGGGCGACCGTCTCACCAAGGTCGTATTTGAGATTTATCCATTAGGGAGTTTTTGTCGGCATCGACCCGGGGTCTTTCAGGTGACAGGCGACGGTTTGACTGGCGCTCCCGAAGATCAGGGCACGGCGCGATCGCATGACCTTTTCTCCCTCGCTATAATTAAAATCCTCAGGTCATCTACAACTGATCCACTGTCCTCACCCCTCGTACCTACCCCCCTCGCTCAGGAACTCAAGAACGGCACATCTGAGCAGATTAGTAATATACCAAAAACGGGTCTGACCCTCTTCCGTTCCTCCGTGTTTCGTCCGTGGTAGTGAGCCAGCAAGCGCTACTGGGTAACCTTTTCGACCGATCATTGGTCTTTCAAAGCCATGATCCATGACGAAGGAATTTCGCCTGGAACAAAGACAGAGGCTAGGCTCATAACGCGTGTTAAATAAATTGATGGCCCCTTCCCAGAAAAAATGAGGGCGGAGACCCGAACCAGTCAGCGTGCTGAGAACCACCCGTTTGGAATATTCACGCCGTGCACGCCACAGTCTTTTGATGTGCAACGGGTGGCTCAATGCATGGCTAAAACGGGTGGATTTGACAAAGACACTCCCTGGCAATTTCGAAAGACCGAGATGTATTTAAACCACACGGATAACCAGGTGACTTTCCCTCACCTACCTGTTTCCCCTACGCTCACAACAACCTAGCTCTTCGCTCCCCATTCTCCATAACACGCTCTATAAATTTTCAATGGCTTACTTTAACAACGCCGACGACACCACCTCCTACCCCACCTCCTTCACTTTCGACGAGTTCGACGAGTATCCTATCCCGAGTCAAACGTCATCCGCTGGAGAGGGAGGCGTAATGACTCACGTCTGGGGTATGGGTGGAGAGCCAAACCAGATGGTTTCTTCGACGAGGAGCCTCCGATCCGAGGCGAGCTTCGGTGAGTACGAATACGGCTTCCTCGACGACGTACGCCTTATGCAAGTCTCCAGAGTCGGTGACTTCGGTCACCTCGTACACGCCCCCTGCCCAGGGCCGCGGGCAGCTATTTCCTGTGCATTATTGGCCGACAACTGGCCCTTATGCCCAGCCATACCATCCCGGTACCGTTAGCTGGGATAACTCCTTCACCAGCGCCATGGGGTTGGATTTTTCGACTGCGGTTCCCACCCTCAGTAGCGGTAAGTACCTTTTCCCCTATTCAACTTCAAGAAGCTGAGTGCTCACCGATCGCGAGCAGTGCCGCTCAGCTACTGGGGAGATAGCGAGAGCGGGCCATCGACTAGCACGTCCTACACCGTAAGTGCTCAAACTCGATCACCATTTGACAGCCCAGCTGACGTCCACCCATAGAACGTGCAAACGCCACACCAACCCAGTACTGGTTTGACCAGGACTGGGACGATGACATCATGGCGGTTCCAGCCCCATGGGGCGTCCCATGCTCGCCCAGTCGAGCACGAGAACGCAGTGGCAGGGCCTTCAAACCTGGTGCCTATCCCATTCGTGAAACCACCAACCACGTACCCCTCCGGAGGGTTATCCGAGACAACGGCTGACGCCGAAAACGATCAAATCAGTACAGAAGAAGATGCGGCCCCAGTAAGTAACTTTTACTGTTCTCATGTTCCTCGTGTAACTGAATGATCGTTCGGCGTCAGACGACCCGGCGGCCCCGAGGCTCAGGTAGGACACGCATGTGGCGCTTCCACTACCAACAAGATGTCCACAGACTGCGCGCTTGGGCAAAAGGTTGGGAGGGCCTCAAAAAGCTTCCAACCCATGAGAGTGCGCTCGACAGTAAGTAGAGATCTGGTTTCGTGGAACTGCGCACTTTGATCTGATTGATTGGAATACAGTTGCTCTCCAAGTTGTCCAGACGAAACGGGCGCCGGTATACGACACGCCCCGGCTCGCGAGAGGCACCAGTGTCAAGCGGACGGCAAAGGGAAAGACTGCTCCAGATGCAGAGCACCGGAGGAGAAAGGATACTCGTGGGTTGAACGAGGAGCTGAGCGGGCATTACCTGCTAGAAGCGAATCAGGCAACATGGCGGTGCCCAGAGCTATTGACGAGGGGTAAGCATGGCCGCGATCATCCGACTTCGTACATTCCCGCTTACCCGTATTTTTCCAGTGCTCAACGACATCGAGCGAGCCCGAAAGTCATCTGATTGAGCTTCGGGTTCAACAGCGGGCGTGTTGACAGTCGAAAGACATAGAAGATACCCGGACTTTTCCCATCACTCCCTGTACCGTAGAACTCAAATTGCGTTTCTCCTGGCGTTCCATTCGATTTTCAATTTGTGAACCGTTGCTCGTATTTGGGGTCAGTGCGATTATTGAAGTTAGCCCGAGAGGCGAATACGATAGAAACGTGAGATTTCTGAATGATGCCACCTGTTAGAATGCGTGCGACTAGATTTGAAGGGGACAACATCGAGTTCCACTGACCCTGGTAACGCTGTCATTGGACCACGATCGGTCGGGTAACAGCGACGAGACTTTGTCGGCGGTTTGCGATCTGCATCTGGGATACCAATCGACAACGCTCGAGCACGTCCGCATCCCCCGAAAACCCCGAATGGACAGGCTCTTATGATCGACGACCACGAAGACGACATCTAGTGAGATATGGCTACAGTCGAGAACAGGTCCAGCATCCAGGGCACAGCGGGATCGATAGGAATTTCCCAGAGACGATAGCGAGGTGAAAGAGATGATTACCTGCGTGGGAAACAGGCCAATTTTTTCGTGGATGTATGAGTGGGGATCAGGATCGGCGTTACCCGAGCTCTCGAACTGGTCTCCAGTGCCCGTACTCTGCATGTCAATCTAGTCATTATTATGGGAAGGCTTTGCGATACGTGTCTATTCCGACTACGGTTTTTATTGTGTGCAGCAGTTCTTTGAGGAAATTGCGAACGCCTTCTGTGTCCATCGCCGCTACCCTGATCACCCCACCTTCCCGCTCCTGACCAATCCAACTGAAAGACCAGAGTAGCGAGGGAGGAGAGGTTTGTTTAAATACAGAAATTTTCTCACACCTCTGGGAGACGTCGTGCAATGTCTTGCGCATCGCAGGCCCGTACAAAATCGTGGTGGCATAACACGAGTACGGGGCGAGCCGGTCCGCCAAGGTCCTCACGGAGAGTGCATCCTTCCACCGGGAAATCTTTGCCTCCCCTTCTTTCCCTTGCTCAAGCAGCATCACGTCCTTTGCGACGCGCCGACCATTCGCCCACACGTCATTGACACTGTAATACCTCCAGAATTCCCATTCCTCTCCGAGAGACTTTCGCCCAGAGGTGAAGGAGTCGAGAACGATGAGCGACGCGCCGTCCTCGAGGTGGAAGGTTTGGAGTTGGTTGTACGAAGCGTGTTTGAAGCAGGTTACCGGGTCTGGGAGGAGGTAAAGAGTTGCGCCTTTTGAGACGCGTACGGTCATACGTTGGCAGGTAACCGGACTCGATGATATTGAGGCGGATGGAT
>Ga0307514_10002386_pt1 | contig 19660 bp, 21 predicted proteins | sample 16_EM_MG_FD_203088 | JGI IMG/M metagenome (GOLD analysis project Ga0307514, IMG submission 203088) | Populus trichocarpa ectomycorrhiza microbial communities from riparian zone in the Pacific Northwest, United States - 16_EM | ecosystem: Host-associated > Plants > Roots > Unclassified | place... | reverse complement strand
CGAAACGGGTCACATTTTTGCAAGATTACCGCTGTCGGCATCAATTCTACCTTTTACTCGTTTCCCTCGCCAGCCCCAACACTTATGGACCGGAAACGAGAACGATACAACGCGAAGGCTCGCCACTCCGTCGTTGGTGGGGCTTCACACAAGAAACGGAGGCGTAGGAGTGTCAACGGGCCGACCAGAGATGCCGCGGGAGCGCCGGTTGAGGTCATTGCAGATCCGAATGCTGAGATTATCACCTTGAAGCCACTCGAGCAGAAGGAACTGGATAGGAGGGAGAGGCTCAAACAGCAGGTGCGTACTCGTTCCGTACTCGTAAATCTCCCCACCATTCAAGCATCATTCCCTCGTCATCCGCCAGTTGGCGATCGACGCCGATACAAGCTATTCAAGAAAGAAGAAAAAGAAACTGGAAAAATATATTGTGTGTAGGCTATAGAACTTTCGAGTCTCTTCGAGGTCCTCACGTTTGCTTTAGGAGAAGAAATTGAAGCAGGAGGAGCGAATTGGCATACTCGCCAAGCTCTCGTGCGTTCTCCCCGTGCCCACATCCATGTCTTCCACATAGCCTGATGTGACCCCAAGGAAGAGCCAGGCAGAGCTACCCAGCATCAACCTCAAATCGTCCGCGACTCTCGGTACCGGAAGGACCAGCTCGCATAGGGAGATCGTCGACCGCCTCGAGGACAGGGAAGTTCGGAGGGTTTCCAAAAGGACCAAGCTTGATCCCATGATCGACGAAGACAGCGGTGATGAGGATTACAACTCTCCGCCTGCAGATGTTACAAACCCACCCCGTGCTTCCCCGGAACAAACCAGGCAGTTGAGGACGCCAGATATAAACCCCGCAGTTGAAGATCCCGAGGCACTAGCGACCAAGGAGCTTCCGGCGTCTGTTACGGCTGTTCCCACCTCCGCGGGTAGTGCACTGCGTAGATACGCTGATGGGAGTGTAGCAGCTCCGAAAATGTTGCCTAAACGTAATAAGGGTTCGAAGGTAAACGGATTCTATCCTACTTGATTATTTGCTAACCCTCGCGTTATTATTAGCCTCAAAGTTGGAAGCGGAAGGTGAAAGATCCGACGCCCCCTCGGGTCGAGTCAGAAGATTCTTTCGACAGCTCGGACTCGGCGTATGATTCCTCAGATGACGACGAGGACGAAGAGGACAACGACTGGGAGGCGAAGGTTCTTCATTGTGGAGCCAAGGGCGAAGGGGATCTGGAAGATAAGGAGGACGAGGTGGAAGAGAACGGTCGAGAATCGGGAACTAATGACGGGGATGATGACGTGAACGAGTCCGGGTCCGATGACCCCGAGAAGATGAAATCACGCAGTCCCGGATCCTTCAAGCGGTGGGCTCTCAGGCAGCTCAGCAACGTCAAACCCTATGTTGCCCCTACTCCAGAAGAGGAGGTCATCATGGTCGAACTCCCCCAGCAGCCACCATCCAAGAAGCGCAAGCTAGAATACACAGGTGGGCTCATGCGTGGCCCCCTGGGAGAGGATTACGCTGTGACGCCCTCATCTTTCGCCGAGGCTGTCCGAAAATCTCATAGGCCGGGGAAGAACACTTTCGTGGATATCCAACGACCACCGGAGATCGCGGCTGCTCGTCTTCTGCTTCCGATCATCTCCGAGGAACAGCAGATCGTGGAAACTATCTTGTTGAACCCTGTTGCCATTATCTACGGTGAGACCGGAAGTGGAAAGACGACCCAAGTCCCGCAGTTCTTATACGAGGCTGGTTTCGGTCATCCCGATGGAGGTCTGTACTGTCTCATCTTCTAAATTCAATTAAATTGAATGGGTATGTGTCCGTAGAGAATCCTGGGATGATTGGAATCACCCAACCGCGCAGGGTGGCAGCTGTCTCCATGGCCAATCGAGTTGCTCAAGAACTTTCACTCTCCTCCTCTCGCGTTTCCTATCAGATTCGATATGATGCGACCACCTCCCCAAACACTTCCATCAAGTTTATGACAGATGGTGTCCTGCTTCGGGAACTCTCTTCAGATTTCTTGCTACGCAAGTACTCGGTCCTGATCATCGATGAAGCACACGAACGGAGCATGAATACGGATATCTTGATCGGCGTGCTCAGCAGGGTGTTGAAACTTCGGGAAGAGATGTGGAGAGAAGGAAAGGACGATGTTAAGGTATACTCCGGCCTTGAACTGCATTGACACTCATACTAACGGATATCTCCAGCTCCTTCGTCTGGTAATCATGTCTGCTACCCTTAGGATAAGCGACATGGTCGAGAACAAGGCTCTATTTGCGACTCCACCTCCCACGATTAATGTCGCGGGTCGTCAACACCCCGTGACGATTCATTTCAACAGGAAGACAAATCCGGATTACGTCACCGAAGCTGTACGTAAGACGATCAAGATTCACAACCGCCTGCCCTCTGGGGGCATTCTCGTTTTCCTCACTGGACAAAACGAGATAGTCGGGGTTTGCAGAAAGCTGGAGGCGAGGTTCGGTTCAAAGGCACTTTCGGAGAGGAAGAGGAAGTACTCCGCCATCTCAAATTGTCAGAGGGCGTCAGGAGACTCTGACTCTACTTCTTCGACCGTTTCTGCCAACCAAGGGGACCTTGAGGCAGAGGATATGGACTTTGGCTTGCGGCGTGAGGATTTGGCGGCGGATGCAGATGATTGGGTCATGAATATGGATGAGAATGAGAATGATGCGGAGGCGCTGGATACTGATAATGAGCAGGAGGATGAAATGGAGGACAATTGGGATGATGTCGGCAGTAAGTTTTTACGAATTTCCCCTCTGTACTGTTTTCCTCATCAATGCTGTCTTGTAGCACCGATGCATATAGTACCCTTGTACTCTCTGCTTCCTGGAGAGAAACAAATCAAGGTGTTCGAGCCCCCGCCTGAAGGGTCTCGACTTGTCGTGGTGGCTACGAACATCGCAGAAACTTCGCTTACCATCCCAAACATCCGTTATGTGGTGGACTGTGGGAGGGCAAAGGAGGTAAGACTGCGGTTCCGGTATCTGTGCACGGAGTCAATCTCATCCGCTTTCTCAGAGACGCTACGACTCGGACAACGGTGTTCAAGCCTTCCAAGTGAACTGGATTTCGAAAGCCTCCGCCACGCAACGAGCAGGTCGTGCTGGACGAACTGGTCCTGGACATTGTTATCGACTCTACTCCTCTGCTGTGTTTGAGAACTACTTTGACGAGTTCACCAAACCCGAAATCCTGCGTATGCCTATCGATGGCGTGGTTCTCCAGATGAAAAACATGCACATCGACGCCGTTGTAAACTTCCCCTTCCCCACCCCTCCCCCACGCGATATGCTGTTTAAATCCGAGAAACTCCTCACGCATCTGGGTGCCCTCCAGAAATTCGGGACGAACGAAGCCCAGATTACGGATATGGGGCGATCCATGGCTCTATTCCCGTTGTCACCACGGTATTCGAGGATGCTGATCAGTGGGAAACAGCACGGGTGCCTTCCGTACATCATCGCTGTCGTCGCGGCGCTCTCTGTCGGCGATCCTTTTCTACGCGCGGAAGCCCTCAACGCCGACGGAGATGATGAAACCTCCAACGGAGGCGTGGATAGGGACGACGAGTTACAGTATATCACTAGCGAGAAGATCAAGGCTAAAGAAACGGGGAGGTTGAGGAGGCGTTCCTTCTTCCAGAGCCAACAGGTGAGCCATAAGTACATCCCTTCTTGGTCCGCCTAACCCCTTGGACGGGATGGATAGACACATTCTGCGTTGGGAAACGGTTCCAGTGACATACTCCGGCTGCTCTCTGTCATTGGAGCTTACGAGTATGCCGATGGAGATACCAAGTTTTGTGCTGATAATTTTGTGAGGCAGAAGGTCAACCAGTCCAACCTCTTGTGTACGTCTGGTTCTAACTGACCGTGGATTTAGACTATGGAAGAGATCCACAAACTCCGTGGTCAAATAAGCAATATCGTAGAATCCAATTTTTCAGACGTCGATCCCGGTTCTATCCCCAAGATCAGCCCCCCGAGCGCCTTTCAGGTGTGTCTGCTTGCTTTGTGGAACATTGGGCTGTCGCCATCAACTCGTGTCTTTCCCTTTCCAGGTTAAAGTTATCCTCCAACTTTTAACTGCCGCCTTCATCGATCAAGTAGCTGTCCGGAAAGATGTGGTCGCAGAGGCAACCGGGAACAAACTCTCGACTTCGAGAGGAGTTCCGTACAGGATCATCGGGATTGATGAAGACGTGTTCATACACCCTTCCTCGGTTCTGTTCCCAGTGTCGCCCCCTGAGTACCTTGTGTATCACGAAGTGGTCCGGTCGAACCGAGTGTGGATAAAAGGTGACGGATTTCTCTCGGTCGTCTGGCGAGGGAACCCCGAGCTAACCTCACGCGCTGCAGGTTTAATCCAGATCAACCCATCTTGGATAGCTCCCCTCGCAAAGTCCCTCTGCACATTCTCAAACCCCATCAAAAACAAAGACGGGGTCATGATGGTCATCCCTCGATACGGTCCCGGTTGGGAACTTCCTCCAGTGAGAGCCGATTCTATTTAGTGGATGCTATGGATACAAGCTGTATATGCGGTATGATGCGAGGTAAATATTACCGGAGGTTAGAGTGTTGTGCGTATGCTGATTAGGGAGTTGCTAGGCCAATGAACAGGGGAACACCAGGGTATACTAGTAGTTTAATGTCGTCTTTTGCTCGGCCCCGCCACATCTGAGTCAGGAAGTGGTCTCTGTGCAAGGTGGTCAGTAATTATGGACGAGAATGAGCGAGAATAAGCGAGTGGCGTACCTTCTTGGAGGGTATGAACAGAGATGCTCCGGGATTAGGCCGTGGCGGTGGCCTAGGCTTCTTCTTCGGACGAGGATCTCGTGGTGGGGCGGGCAAACCATTTGGTTTTGCAATTAGCTGTCCGTTTGTATGTAGCGGAGGAATGGGCTTCTCTGTGCTATTAGTCGATGCTGTGGCGGTTGCATTACCGTCTGCCCCTTGTTCCGATAGCGAATTAGCTGAATTGACTCGTTTGAGAGGCGGCTTCACCACGTCCTTGGGCTTGATCAATTCGGGAATCTGAGGTACTGTCTCCTTCGGAGGTAGCGGGGCAACTGGTGCAACTTTCGGTTTGGCGATAGGTGTTGGGAGGACTCGATTGGATGGTGACGTGAAGTATGTAATTGTCGCCTGCACTTCTGTTAGCTACTTTCACGCGATGTGTAAAATTCCTCAGCTTACGTCAACCATCCGTTGTCGAGACCTGGCATCCTGGACAATCTGACGCCAATTCTCATCGCTCCTCTCAAGAGTCGGCGCATTTCCGAGGATGAACAGGGAGGACCGTGCACGTGTAAGGGCAACATTCATTCGCCGGGTATCTGAGGGTTTGTGAGCGGGCCGAAATGCGATCCGGATCTACCACCCGTACCAGCCAAGAACCCGATCTTCTGCAATCCGGGGCCCGCCCGAACACATGACAAGATGATGACGTCCTTCTCTTGACCTTGGAATCCATCGACGGTGTGGAACAAGATCTTCCCAACGATGTCTTGTCCAAACCTCTGGACGAAAGCCCGCTTGAGCTGACTGATCTGCGCGCGGTACATCGAAATCACTCCGACCCTGTAGTCGAGGTCGGAGTCCGAAAACTCCTGACAGAGGCGAGCGTACAATGCCACTGCTATCTGACACTCGGATTTATTGGTCAAGGAGTGACTCCGACCAGTTTCCTCCTGTCCGGCGACGTTAAAAAATTTGTAAGGACCAAATTTCTCCTGCAGGTGCCACGGTTGTTTCGTCTTCACGTCCATATCGGGTCCATCTAGCAGTTTTCCTTGGTAGAAGACACGGCTAGGGAGAAGGCTGATTTCCGGATGCATACGGTACTGAATGCTATGAGAGAAAAATATCAGCGCTGTTCGTCGCGGACGGAAGAAAACGTCGAACCTCAGCAAGTGCACGGCGGTGGGATTGTCCTTTTGGAACCTGACGAAGAGGGATTGATTATATTGGTACTTGCAAGCCTGCCTTTTGTGTTAATCAACTCGGTACAAAGAGAGAGACGGTTGCTTGCCTCCAGTGATAAAACGGTGGGTGGGAGTTGTTGGGGGTCTAGCTTTCGCATTAGGCGGGTGGATAATGGGAAGAGTAGTACGTGACGAACCTCCAACGAGAACACACCTGTTACATCTGTACTTGAGAGGGATCAAAGTGCTGAGCTCGATAGCCTGAGCCGCCTCGTCGATAATCACCATCTCGAAGTCAAATTGTTCCAACTGCAAGGCTTCGTGACCGGAGCCAGACAGCGTGCCACATATCACGTCAGCGTCTTGAAGAACCTCTGAACGGATCTTACGACGAGCAGCGTCCAAAGCTCGATAGTCAGCCTTGCTCTTGTCTCGCAACCGATCAACCTGCTGGGTGAGCGCCATCCTCTTCTGGTTCAATCGTTTGATCTCATCCTCGAGGAGCGTAGTCTTGGCAGTGTTGTTCTCAGTTTGGGAAAGCTCTTCCAGTTTCTTTTGCCTCTCTTTCTTCACGGAGTCCAGTTCTCTCCGGATCGTCGTGATCTCATTTGTGGATCCGCTCGATGGTGCACAGTCGGGATCGGAGTTGATCTTCTGATCCACGAGGAAATCGAGGGATATATCCTTTACCGTAGCATTGATCGCGCTATCCGCGCCGATTCGCACCACCTTCGGGATCATGCCCTGTTTCCCACGACCAAGGATCCCGTCTTTCAGCCGATGCGCAACCTCGTCGATGGCAGCATTACTGGGCGCACAGAGTAAGATTTTTGGAGGGCAGGTCTTTTCCGCAGTACTAGGTCCTCTGCCAACATTAATCTTGGTCGCAGGTCGAACTCGCTTGACTAGGTGTGCCTGGACCAGACCGCAGATGGTAGAAGTTTTTCCGGTTCCGGGAGGCCTATGCCATTGTAAATCAGAATATTTCTGAGGGCAGGAGGCCAAAACTCACCCTTGAATTAACGAGAAGCCCTCGGTGTTCATGGCCCCGACAATTGCTCCTGCCTGAGGTTCGTTCACACCGTACTTTTCCATGGATGCCCGAACCTCCCGTCTGTCAATTGCCGCCTTGTTCAGCTTTGGATTGAGGATGACATCGACAAGGTCATAATACGGAAGGGCCACGAGGGCAGCGTACTCCCTATGAAGTGTGCTCAAACTACAAGGTCGGATGAGGTCTTGTGACAAGAGAAGTCACAGAAGGTTCCCACCTGAAGACTTTGCTGATACTCCACTTCGTCCCACTCGTAAGACCGGGATCACAACGGGAGACACACCGAACAGTCGTCGTGCATCCCCCAAACTGCGAAGCCTTATAAGACTGTGCCTTGCCCAAAACCGATTTCTCCCCTCCCAATGCCCGAAGTAACACGACGTCCGTCTCCGCGAGGGTCCATTCTTTGGGTTGGTCGATGATGCCAAGATCTACGTCGATCCAATCGTCCACGTACTGCCTATTGGAAACCGTACAGGAGTAGGAATCTGCGGGTTCGTCCTTGGATTTGACGATCTGCGCCCAACATTCCATCATCAAGAGCGGTTGGAAAGTCTTTCCGTACTGGTCAAAGTCCAAGAATCTGTCCACGACGTGCACATAGCGAGGCCTCTGTTCGGTGGACGGTGGTTCCTGCCCTTCGTAATCGTAGTTCCATGACAGCAGAACACGGTGAAAGCCAGATATATCTGGTTTCAAACGCATCTGGGTCCGGCGCAATTCGTCTCGTCGGTTGAGCCTATTTCTGATGGCAGTGCTACCACCTGGAAGGTCCATCAACTGAATCCCTCGGCGTTCCACAGGCTTCTTCTCGATAACTATAGGCTTTTTCTTTGGGCTCGGCTTCCGTAGATCGCCAAGTGCTGCGAACCCGGTTTCTTCTGCGCTCTCGTCGCTCGACTCGTCGCTCGAAGACTGTGGTGGGGGTGCTTGGGGTTTCTGGGGAAGAATCGAAAGCTTGCGGTCCGGAAGCGCAGGGCGACTGAGGACGATGTCCTTCTTCTCCCTCTCCCTCTCCCTCTCCTTGATCCTGTCCTTGCTCGATTCCTTCGCGAAAAATTTCGAAATACGCTGGTCCTTTATCGTCGCCGACGCAGTCGTGAATCCGAGGTTCAAATTTAGCTTCTGGCCATCCACCTTTGCCTTGCCTGCGGCCTTGCTCGCCTCCATCAGCTTCTGACTGACTGTTTTCTGAGGGGGTGGTCCATCGAGTATCTCCACGTCAGAATCCACTTTCTCCTTCTTCACCTTCACTGGCCCAGAAACGATTTCGACCTCGTCGTCGTCGTCGTCCTTGAACGCCGCAAGCGCGTTCTCTAACCTCTGGATCCTTGAGGCATCGAGTCTCGTCTGGGGTCGATTTGGGTCCTTGACCTTCGCGTCATTGATGGTCTTTGTGAACTTCTTGATGGCTTCCTCGGGAGGGGGGATCCCGGTATCCTTGAAACAACCTAGCAAGGTCTCCAATAACGCGAAGGATTGGTATAACAGTTCTTCGTCCGTCAAGCGTAACCACCTCCCCAGCTCTACCAGAACCTCTTTCAAGTCCTCCACCATTCTGCGACCAAGTCTGGACATCCGACCCGGTTTGAGAGTGGCAGCTTCCGGTGACGCAACAAGTGCTGCGCTTTCGATGACTCTCCATTGAGCGAGCATGTCTCGACCAAAAATCAAGGCATCTCGCATCCACTCGACCATTTCCACCGTCCCAAAGAACAAAGACCACCCCGGTGTCCTTCGAAAGATGATAGAGATCGAGCGGGCCATCAACTTCCACCACTTCGGCAAGTCCTCCGCAGTACTGTGCCCCGCAGTGCCCTTCTTAAGGTATGAAGAACGACGGAGGAGTCCGTTTTCGCTGGAGCAGAGGACTTCGATCACGTCTGTCATGCAGCGGACGACGGATTTAGAGAGGCTGCACGCTTCTGGGACAAGCGCGGCATAGCGGGTGAATTGGTCAAGAACATCGGAGATCCCGCCGAAGGAAGCGTGTGGCAGGTTTTCTAGGAGGGCTCTGAAACAATCCTGTCGAACATCCACATCGAATGCTTGGCCAACGAGTGCTTGTGCGGCCATTTGGTTGTCCTCGACCGGTGAAAACATGAGCGCCATGATATCGCGAATGGTCCCAGGAGCCTTGAGAAGATCAAGGACGACCGAGGAGGTAGTGTAGTTGGCAAATTTGGAAACTGCGTCCAAGAATCCGGCGCGGAAGGCGGTTAAGGCGGTATCGATCGCGGTGACGGTGTTCTCGACGGTGTTCCCTCCAATCTTCTTCGCCAAATCACGAAAGGGCTTCTGTGCGAGACTATCCATGTGGGCTGAACTGCCCTGTACCGCAATGATTACGGCGAGCCCATCCACATCACTCCCGCCTAATTTGTCATACATTTCCTTCCACATCTGCTTCCGGATCGAAGGCACAGTGAGCTCCTGTTCCGAATCCGTCAGGCGCTTGGAGAGCCTGGTTATTGCATCGGCGACGTCTCGAGTGTCGTTAATGAGAGCAGCACGAACAAGCTCTCGAGAACCCTTCCGTGCTTCGGACCATGAATCTTTGGAATAGCGACGGCTGAACGCTGCGGAGACGAATGCGCTGCTGTGGATATCCAGAACGTGTGCAAAGACGCTAATTTGCTGCGTTGACCCCTCCGTTCGAGCGCGCCTATCGGCATTCGTCAAGAGCTGTAATGTGTTCAGCTTGACAGATTTCAAAGCCGTGAAAGGACACGTACCCTAGCGGCAGTCAGGATCCCAAGTGGGTGGATCGCCGCGAACCTCTCGTGTTGCAACTCATCGCATAATAAATCGATCATCTTCGCTACGACACTACCCAGAATAGGGAGTGTCCAGATGGTAGAAAGGTAGTCCATAAACCAGCCCAATAACCACAACGGAGGCTCGGGTTTCTCAAGTTCCGCGATGAAGCTCTTGTTGTCTTTGATCGCGTCGAATATCACTTGCGGGTACTCGGGAGAATTTCCTTCCACAGACCATATATCAGCGCCCATCCTCTTCAACAGTACGACCAACGGTCTCAAGACATCAACGAAGTCTGTGTTTCATAAATGATGAAAAATGTGGTGGGTAGAAGGGAGAATGTGGACTAACGCTGTCCATTATCGTGGACGTGACCCAGGACAATCTGATTGAACTCCAGCCGGCGTCCGTGGGTAGTTTTGTAATATTCGGAGGGTATACTGCGCAGCATAAGGCCAAAGCCGGACCAGAGAACAGCAGGATCTTTGGAAAACGGGAAAGATAGAGGGGGAGGTTGGTCCGACAGAACCGCCGCGACACTTTCGAGGACCGTTAAGTAATGGCCGGCGAGCTGATCTTTCGTTAGTTGGGAAGCCACTCGGAGATGTAACCGGGCCCAAGTCCGCGAATTCTGGTCATCGTCAAAGGCGAGTAGTAGAAGGCCAGGAGGGTAGGGATCCACGGGAAGTAACACCGATAAGGAGGCGGGGATTGTTGATCGTATCACCTTCAGGATCTCGGGGTTCAGGAATACATCGAGGTTGGTAAAAACATGACAGAGGACTGCAGGGGGGATATCGTTTAGGGCAGAAGAGGATTTGGATGTAGGTATTAGTCGTTTGTCCCTCATGCAGGCGAGTATTATAGTCTTTTCCCAGTTTGTGAAATCTGCCCAGAAGTTGTTTAAGGTGTCCTCTGGGAATGCGCCGAAAAACCTGTGTACTCTTCAGATCTTGGAGACGCTGAGACCGAGAACAGACTCACGTATGTCTCGAAGTGGTCTTTGCCTCCGCCAACCCACGTACACAGTCGCAGCACCCTCGCAAGCATCGCGTCAGCAGATTCCGCCAGGTTTGTATCGTGCTGGATTCGTATGCGTGGAGGCGGAGTAGAAACGTCGCACAGTCGATCGTCAGCTGTTCGGCCTTGTGACAAAACCAATGAACAGGCCCCTCCTTCGGACTGACATCGACGAGGTAATCGCTGATGAGCGAGAGTACATCTTGACCAGCGCCTGTTGTGTTCGCGGGGACGTCGCGGAGTTGTTTGATCGTCTTCCTGACGGCCTGGACGTCCTGCATGTCCTACGCGTCGACCACGCAGCGTGCTCCCAGCAGAGTAGACGGGCGACGGGCTCGACGCGGTGGACGGCACACGAGTATGAGGATGTGATGAGTCGGGAAGCGTTCGGGGTTTGCCGACCTGGTGAAACTCACCTCGAAAGTGTGGCTGGGATTGGAGCCCCTACCTTTATCTCTCACGATATGAACACCCAGCTCACCTATATCAATGATCTACTGGAAAAGGACTCAGAGCTGCGAGATGTGCGTGATCCACTTTTTTCTGGTGTTTTCTCTTACCAAAGTCCAGAAAATAAGGGATGAAGTCCACGACTTGGATAGGAAAACTCGCATGATGGCAGGTATTCTCAATAAGCTTCACTCTACCCCCCCGGATCAGAGTGGGTCTTTCCTTGCGCTCGGAGTCCCCGCATCTGAATCCCGGATAGTCGCACCCTTGCTCGACAACGTGCGGCCAATTATCCGGAGTTGCGAGAAGATCTCATCTGCACTCGCAAATATCATCCCTCCGAACCAGTTTTGGAGGTGGAAGGACATGTGGTCCAATTCCCTGCGGAACGCCATCTACTCTGCTGCGCTGGTTGAGTATATGACCACCAGAAATCTGATCAGCCTGGAGCAAGTGAGTGCTGCGTTGGGAAGTGAGTCATTTGGCAGTGACAAAAACGAATTCACTCACACCATGGAGTACAGTCGACGATGCATGGAAGGATAAGTTCGCATTAACCGCAGAAGATTACCTTCATGCCCTAATTACCCTCGTGAACGAACTGGTGCGTCTTACTTGTCACAGTGTTTTACAACGACCCTGAATCAAGTAGTCAAGGCTTGCCGTCAACTCAGTCACCATGGGAAATTTCGATGAACCCCTCAAGATATCGACATTCGTCAAGGAAGTATTTGCTGGGTTCTCAATGGTACTTTTCCCCCATCAGGGTGATTTGCATTCAATGACGGTAGCCTAGCTTAATTTGAAGAATGACACGCTGCGACGGCGTTACGACAGCCTCAAGTATGATTTAAAGAAAATCGAAGAAGGTAGCAATGAGGGTCTGTCTCCCCAAGACGTGTCGCTGACTTTGTTCTAGTTGTTTATGATGTATCCCTACGAAAGCTTTCTAAAAACAAGGCAGCAGAGGAGGGTTCAGATGCGACCAAGTCGTCGGAGTAGTATTAGTACACAAGGTTAGACACCATACGGCCTATTACCAAGAGGAGGAAAACATATATGTATCGTATCCAAGAGTTTGCATTCCAAATCGCGGACTTGGAAATTTGTGATGACCACTTTCCTAATTTGGTTCGTGTTATCCTCTCCTTGCTTCCGAACACCCATCTCGTGTTCCCGGGACGCGACAAACCCGTGCGAAATCTCGCCTAAGCAGAGTCGCATCCACGTCGCGCCATCTCTGCGCTTTCGCTGGTTGATTGTGCGAAATTTTTGACTTGGTCCACTCGAGACCAGTCGCGTTCCACACTTTGATGGACAGGCGCCGTGGGATTTCCGCACGCCCTGCCAGCACAGAAGGTAGGACATATAATAAAAAGCGGCGATAACCCCGGTCTAACACTACTGGTCATGACCAGAGGTCGAGTGCTGGTCGCATGCTCGGTCTTCCATAAATGCTCTGACTGGGATCTACTCCAGTCCCAGTACGATGGAGACCATCGGTCGTGTGAACCGGCTCATATCCTCGTGGCCTTCTAACGACACACTGCCAGCGGAGGGTTTCGACGGTGTAAAACCTGTCTACAAGAAGCTTCTTTCTGGGCTTCAAGAGGTAAAAAGCAACGCCGAAAAGGAGGCACGGTGAGGGGTTGAAAGTTCATTTCCGCTGAATGTCTCTTACCGACCCCGACCCCCTAGGGCCATCGGGGAGACAATGGAGCGTTTAGATGTCCTTATCGCACTGAGAAAGGCTTCGGAGTCGCACACCATCGGTAAGGAGAAAACCGACAAGGGAGACGTGGGGTTGATGCGTCCTCAGACAAACGGAACAAACGACCACCGAGAGGACAATCTCCGGCGGTCAACTCTACGCCAGCCACGCCAGCTCTAAATAGCCTTCAGAAAATCACATTGCCAGCCCGTAACTCTGTTGGACCCGGTTCGAACATCCCCTTCTCTCGGGAACCAAAGGCTCGCCGAGAGGCCCTGGCGGCACAATTGCCACTCCAGGAGGGTAGAAAGGTGGCCTTCCATCCTCCCTCTGGTTCAGGCACGAACGGACCAACCGACGAGAGTACTTGGATCCTCGCGGTTGTCACCAGGTGCATCAACCAAGATAAGAATCGGTCAGTTTTCCGCTTCCCCCGTTACTAGAATAGTTCCAGATCTCACGGACAATCTAGCTACGTGGTACAGGACGCGGAACCGCAGGAAGACGGCCAACCTGGAGCGTAAGTGTAGGAAAGGCCCGGTTGCAACGCGTGAACCTAACACCCCCATTAGGCTCTATAACACAACATTGCGATCGATTATACCACTGCCCGATCCCAACGCGTCCCCCAATTCCGCGTCACACCAAAGCGCATATCCTGTTTTCCCCGTGGGCGCAACGGTCATGGCGCTATATCCGGACACCAGTTGTTTCTACCGAGCGGAAGTTTTAACCAGTCCAAGTGACATGCATCCTGCTGGACGGGTAAGTTCATCTCATCCTTGTGAAGTGTATGATCCCCGTTATCATTCACCCGAAGCGGGCCGCTCAGGGAGCGCAATCAAAACCAATGTACAAACTCAAGTTCGAGGATGACGGCGACCAGGAGCATTCCGTGTCGGCACAATTGGTTGTCGAGTGGCCCGGTTAAGTTGATGGTTTCATGCTCTTGTCACTTCCCACTCCATTTGCGCGTTTTCTATTTATCGTCGATTGTTGGGCAACGTCATGTGGGGAGTATCTATGACAACGGATTCCGAGTAATCGACTTGGAGCAATAATCACAAGGAGTGGCGATCATTCGAAAGATAAGGTGAAAAACGCGGTGGGAACAAACTACCGTAAAGGATATAGTCGACTCCAACGCTCAACCGTAGAGTATGTGAGTTTCACACCAATCTCACACTGAGCTACGGAAGATTTTGCAATTGTTAGGATATACGTAGCATTTCACGTTCCTTTGAACGTTTTAGAGCAGGTTTCACTTCGATAGACCGTTTTCCACAGAATACGGCCCCAAGGGCGTGGATGAAACAGTAACTGAGGAACATGAGCGAAGCAGTCGGCGGAGGTGATATTTCCGCCGGCCACAGGATAATTCACCATGAATGCCCTCATGTCCTTCACACGGGATGGCATGGGTGACGAGATTACTCAACGTTTGAGGAGGTTGACGTTGAAGGCGTGGATGCCAGCCGTTTGGCGGCGATGCTGATCCATTGGACATTGAACGGGCGATTCTCAGGGTACTGTCACCCCGGCCATCTACACTTCTGGGGTGTCGGGGTCTATAGGTGAAATGAATTCACCGACCCTCCATCTGGCCTGGTCTAGAGACTAACACTGAGGGATATGTAACCGGGCTGGGCGAAAATCTCGTCACAGGTCTCGTCTACCCATGTTTCCCATATTCCTCCCCTGCTCTGATCTTCTAAGTCTTCGGGTGATTGTCAATCACAGCCCAACCACTTCACGTGATACGGAACCTCCCGAATGAATCGCTACGACTGACACCGCGAACCTTGATAAACCAAGACCGGTTAGCAGTGTTGTCTCATTTGCCTTGGGTCCCTGATCATGGTTCCCCGAGAGATCGGTGCGGAGTCGAAGAACGGGGCACTTTAAATTTGCTCCCGCGGGTACTTTCTAAAGTATCTTCCATGTCTTCAGAGTCTCTTAGACGAGCTGACGAAGGTGTGAGTGCCACGGAAATCCGGTGGAAATCAGATAAGCAACCTTGAGCTGAGCTCGATGCAGAACCTGATGCATGTTAGGAGTCCAATCCCAGGTTGCGGCGTCGGATCCCGAGGTCTAACATTGAGGACTAGTCTGACGGGATTGATTAGAAGGGTTGGTGGTCTTTCAAATTTATCCCACGAGGCTGATGAGAGAGGTCGGCGAGAAGATTTTTGGGTACGGCACACGGGGAAGATTGACGTGTAAGCCCCCATCTCGCTGCTGAGCCGAAGGGCCAGGCAGTTGCAGCCATCTTCCGTCCTCTCTAAGGCCACCTGCCACACACACCTAACGTGAGACGAATAGGACTGACCACGATTCATCGAGGAAAGTCGCGATCCCAGGGTGGGCATGAGAAACCCTCTCCAGTTGCGTGTTCAACGTTCATCGGTCACGCTCCAGAGTAGGTCTGTCAGGAGCTGTCAGAAGGGGCGAGGGGGTTGATCGGACGTGGCAGATTGACCTTGCGGTCCCAACAGAGCGGCGTTGCGCGGTGTCACTCTTCTGCAATGAGTATCTGTTCTCAGTTGCGGGGCAGATAAGAAACTAAGGCACGTTCCGGGTGCAGATTCAAATATAATCGTAAACCGAGAATCTCAGGGACGCCTATCGTTGGTCGGCTCCGTAGTGCCAACGCCAACAAATCAAGCGTGCATGTCGATGGTCCGAGAGGTCAGACCAGCCCGATTTCAAAATCCGTGTCAAACAAAACGTCATTTGATACCCAGCTCGACATTCGTTCCCAAGTCACGACTGTATTACTAGTAAACATACTCTTTCCCCCCACTGACATCCATGTCTGCTCACCGAGCTTGCCTGGCGTGCAGGTAGGCGCTCCCGCGCCGATGTTCGATTCTCGGCCGGTGTACTAATTCACTTCGTCTACAGAGCAAGGAAAGTGGTGAGAGAGCTCCACCGCTTTCCTTCCGTTGGTATCCGTTCTGATCGCAGTATCTACGATGGTGGTTCCAGAAATGCATCCCCGGTACTCCTCGTTGTATGAGATGCACGGAGATGGGGATTGAGGATTGCGTCTACGACCACATTAAGAAGAGGGGTGTCGGGATGACCCTCAGGATGGGTCAGGCGTGCACCCGTTGTCGGTCAGTTACAACCGATATGTAAATTGCGCGAAAGCCACGCTGACCTTCGAGCTTCATCCCCCTGTGATCTCTACCAGAGTAAAAAAGAAGGTGAGTTGGTGATCTTCGTTTCCCTCTCATCATCGGATCGTCTCACCTTCGAATCTGGTATAGAAATGTGACGCTAAGCGCCCGTGTACAGCGTGTATCCTGGTCAAGAGTGCCTCAGAGTGTTTCTACGACGATGAGAAGCGCCAGATGTCATCGTATATGCGTCCATTGCACGCCGCCGATGGTCAATCACCAAGAAGACAACTCGAAGTCGCAGGATCCGCCAAGATTTATGACCATTCACCAATCGACGGTGCGTTTAGTACCGATATGCTATCGCCCCCCGCGAAAGTTGATGTACTTTGCCTCTGATTCTATACGACTAGAGACCGACGAACCGTCTGCCCCACAGCAGGTTCCACGAGACTGTTCACCCGGGTTTGCCCTTATTTGCAGAACCTCGTCTGAACAACGTAGAGTCTCCCCGGATACGAACCCGTCCTTTGACGTCGTCTCGTCTTATTTGTCCCCAACAATCCCCCTGGAACTATGGACACCCCTCTCGTTCCTGGGAGCGGAGAACCTACAGGTTCAAATTTCTGATACGCTCGCCACGGACCTTGACATGAAATCGTGTGTATCAGAATATGGGTCTATCAGTCACAAACTCACACTTGGTTATAGTCGGTTGTGGCTCATGCTACGGTTAATCAAATTCGGGGTCCAGTTCAGCAGCAAAAAAATGAACGCGTTGCTTCATGGGGACCAATCTGGTGCTGTGGTGAACCGTGCCTTCGTGTGTGGTGCACACGTACTCGGAATGATGTCCTCTGCGGGCACAGATGCGAGGCCCGCCATGGTTCAGTTCCATGCAAGACGTGTTCAAACGGCGTGGGAGTCGCTTGCTGAACTCTTCAATGGAACTGATTATAGGACTTGCATTCATGCTGCAGCCTTGGTCATTTCAAGTCACGTCTACATGTGTATGCCACAAATGGCCCTCCTTTATGTTCAGAAGACTTGCGAATTTATTAAAAAGGGGGGGTTGCAATTTACTCCGACCTGTGGACGCCCACCGGAGTTCTCGGAAGAACTCCACGAGACCTTGGGTGCTCTTTCACAGGCAATATACTGGGCGAATTACTTATTTTTGATGCGCGGGGGGCCAGAACCTCACGCAACCGGCAAACTCGAGAGGGAATTTCGACATGCGCTACCGGTTGGTGAATCTGCCCCTATCTCCTTATACACCGAGTTCATGTCCTGCCACAGCAATCTTACCCGATCCTCTTTGAGATCTGTCCTCTGACAATGCGGACACAAGGCATCCTACTTGTAAGAGATGCGGTTCTACTCATCGGCGTCTACCCTTCCGACGGTGAGCGATGCGCATTCACCTCTGCTGATCCCAGCTGGACTCTCACTTGAATGGCTCCAGGGATCAGGCTCAGGTACTGGCGAGAGTCATGCGATCAGATTCTTGCGTCACTCGAAGAGTTCTCTCAAAAACTACTCGGAAACATGAAGACGTTTAACGAGCATGGCAACAAAGCTGGAGCAGATGCGATTGGTATCAGCTGCATCGCGTGTCTGGCATACCTTGCAATCCTCTACGAAATTGTTGGTCGGACAGAGCCTGTCGCTGCCGTTGAGATGTACAAGCTCTGCGATTTGGCACTACAAAGGTTAGGGACACTGACATCCGAGCTCCGTCTCGACGAATACACATATCTTGATTTATTGCTTGGGGTGCGTTCGTCTTCGCGTTGCTTATTGGTGCTGATGACTCAGATGGGAGATGGCACAGGATTCTTGGAACAAGTCTTTGCCGGTCTTTGATGTTCGCATAGCGAGCCTTCCTCCCGAAGAGGCCGGGTCACTAGGGTATTTCAGGCAGGTCATCAGGGAAATGTACATCGATTTTCAGAGCGGACTCCCCGATTGCGAACCGCCGGTTATATATTCCTTGGCTACGATGGAAGACGGGACCACGGAGGAGTCGAAGTACCCGAACTTGATGTCGGCCGAGACGAGACAGAAGTACGGGATATGAAGGGACTTTGGGAATTAGGTCCATCGATGATCCTCTTTTCAGTGGTCATCGAGTTTCTTTGCCTCTCGCTTTTCATTCACGCGCGCTGTTCATTATCTACTACGTGTTCGTTGTTGTATCTATTTGGTGGCGGACTGGCCGCCATTACTTTTTTCCGTATCGTACTGGGAGTTGGGGGCTATTTAAACGGATCCGCTGACCGCGTTAACGTTGCTCGGTGTCGCCGTTTCCCGGTGATCGGACTTTTTACTGTGTCTCGTTCGAGAATCGCGACTGGCCGGATATCCTCACTGTTCTCGTCGCAGACAACCCCAACCGGTAGCCTGAGGCGCCACCAGGCCTAAATGACGTATTGCTCAGCTGTTTTGGAGGAATCACAGATTTTGGCGGGCACCGGAGCGGCCATTGACTTTATCCACAATACCACAACGAGCCGTGGCCTCGGGATCTTAGTAAGCCCCTGATGCTGGCGAACCCTATACATGGATCCGAGACACTCCGGGTGCTTCGGAAGATCAAATAAGCAGCCCATTTCGCAGGGTGGTGCGGCCGGGGGCGCAGCTCTCAACAGTTCCCTTATTGTAGCTTGGCTGCTTGACGTGGACGCTATCTGCACTTGCGCTAAGGACGTCTCATCGACATCCTCCCCCACCGTTTGGATTTCCACGATGCGATACCTTAATCCTCCCTGGATAATCCCCGCCGACCAAATGGTCATCACCGTCGTCTCGGCATTGGTAAGCGCATTCTGGCACATACAAGTCGTCGTCGCTAGTCAAATTAACCCTAAAATTCGGAAGCTTACCCACCGTTATTTCAAACGATACGAACCCCGGTCACCGATACGCGCCCTTTCGATCCTGTTTGGCATCCCAAGTTTCTTGTCGCTCCTCGGCGTGTATACAGGATGGACTACTTCATGTATCCATTCAGGTTGGAAAGTCCCTGGAGTCTATTTCGCCACGTTGATTGTATCAATCACCGTATATCGGATCTCCCCATTCCATCCATTGGCCAAATATCCCGGGCCATTCATCGCCAAGCTATCCAAGTTCTGGATGGTAGATACCTTTCTCCTACCTCCCTACATAGCTTTAGGGGCTGACAGGGTATACATAGGTCTTCGTTTGCTCGACTGGGAAACAGCACAAATACTATGCGTATCTGCACAAGAAATACGGGAACATCGTGCGCACGGGTGAACCATTTCTCCCCCTGCCGAGTATTTCATGATGTTTACTATGTGTTGAAGGTCCCAACGAGGTCGTGATTCGCGATCCCGCTGCAATTATGCCTTTGATGGGCACAGCCGGCTGGGGCAAGGGTAGTAGTGAGTCCTTAAGCATGCCAACCGATCCTCCCGTTGATATGCTGGCAATCAGATTGGGAGGGCAGGACAATGAACGCTCCCATCCCTCCACTAATCGGAATACGAGACAGCGCCGAACACGCGAGGCGCCGCCGAACGTGGAATCGGGGATTTAATCCAACCGCTATGAA
>Ga0307514_10002385_pt1 | contig 19662 bp, 15 predicted proteins | sample 16_EM_MG_FD_203088 | JGI IMG/M metagenome (GOLD analysis project Ga0307514, IMG submission 203088) | Populus trichocarpa ectomycorrhiza microbial communities from riparian zone in the Pacific Northwest, United States - 16_EM | ecosystem: Host-associated > Plants > Roots > Unclassified | place... | reverse complement strand
CACACTTTGCTGGCTACGAATCCGTTCATTTTGAACTCCATTACGCCGCCAAGAATGAACCGACAGGGGCTGCGTGGGGGCTGATGCACTTCCCAGTGATGATGCATTACCCGGTGAAGTATGGTAGAGACGTCACTGTGAAAGCAAGTGAGATAATGATGAAACGAGAGGTGATGTGTGGTGGGAGTTCTTATACATAGTAGAAAGCGGGGAGGGCAGGGACTGGCCCGGGAGGTGAGACAGGCATCCGGGAAACCGGAAGGCTGCAGTCCATCATCATAGTCTAGATAGGCTAAATATGATTAATGAATCCCCCCCCCCAAAAAAAAAGTGAGATAATGATGCAAGATATTGTAATTGTATACGTAGTTCCGCACGCTTATTTATATATTGTTCTCGTGCCCAAATTCTTATCTACCTACACTAAAATAAATATGCTTCGGGGGCAAGAAATATATAGTTATTACTTAGTGGTCGGGCAATTTATTGTCTTGGCAGCGCAGTGGAGAGTCTGGGTACGAGAACATGGTCATACTAATAGCGGGAAGGTATGTAGAAGGTCTGTTCCTTTATATTTCTAAGTTTCAGTCCAAAACCTCTGAGAGTTAAGCTCTCTATCTCTATGAGTCTAAACTACTGTCTTCGGGTAGCTGTTGGAATAACTAATCACGCTGGCGTGGGAAATATATCATGTGAGATGCCGTTGTGGGAGATGCGAGATGCCGTTGATGCCGTTGTGGGGGAATGTAAGATGCCGTTGGGAAGTGTCGTTTGGACGGGATGAAAAGTGTATGCCATTGGGAAGTGTCGTTTGGGTGGTGCAAGGAGCAAACGGAGTGAATGAATGAATAAGGGCAGTGTCTTCGTGGTGGAGGGGGTAGTCTTTTGTCTTTAGTCTTCAGTCTGCGAACAGATTCCGTTATTATATTCATTCACTTGTCTCTCCCGCAGTGAACCTCCTACAGTAGCGTTGTCATGTGCCTGGAGCTAGAGGGTTCTTTCAGTATGTTCCCGTTACTGATACCAAAAAATAAATTGGTCTGGGCACGAGAACAGGGAAAGTATTAATTTTGTGAGATCAATTCAAGCGGATCTGTTTTTTATTTTTTCATTCAAAAACTCTTTACGCCCCCTGAAGTTTACGCCCCCTTCGTGGGGCTATTGTACGCCGCCGGATCCTCCCCGCCGTAAAAAAAAAATCCCTCCCCGCCGCGTCTATGCACTGTACATGATGGGTCTCGCTCCTGACGCCCCTATTGGGCTCCCCCTGTTGTGAAAGAAACCGGTTGTGCCCTTCTCCCTAGATGTTGAAAGACAGATAATGAAAGAAACTTTTCACCTCGTCTACGTAATCTTCGTCCTCGCCCCCTCTGATCCAGTGCTCCTCGTCCAGCTCCTCCCAGCTTGCAACTCGGCACCGCTGTCTTTCCCATAGGTACATGTAACGTGGACACTCCCACACTACATGGTCCCCTGACTGGCTGGGGTGGCCGCACTGGTATTCTGGGGAGTCTATCCTGTGCAGCCATTGGCGCTAAGAGCCTCGGCTGGTGTGTAAGCTGAGAATGCTCTCCTATTCCAGCTGCATCTCGTACCCCCCCTTACCCTGATTTCAAGCGGACCTCGAAAGAGCTTTGATCAGTTTCGAATGCTGCTCCGAAAAGACATTGGGGAAGGCTTTCCATCTCAGCTTTGGTAACTTTGGGGGCTGTCATCTTTTTGCTATCCTTCACCTCCCAATCAAGCTCCTTTCAAGTTTATCTTAAGAACTATATTCTTTCAGGGTACTGGTAAAGGAGACAGAATTCTGCCGAAACCAGAGCCCGAAAAATAGGTGGCCCGGAGACGAGTTAGCCACGTCCCTAGCCTGCAGAGTACAAAATCATTAGTCTGGCTGGCACTCAAAATCATATGTCGTTATCACCCTGCAGCGTAGCCTGCAGCATAAATACGCAGCTGCAGCCAACCGAATATTAATTCAAAAGCCAAAGGTCAAGCCTCGGGGCAGCGGGACAGCAGGACATCGGGGTAGCGGGACAGCGAGACAGCAGACCGGCATGCCCAATTCCAGTCCTTCAGAGGTGAGATAGCACGGAGCAAGAGGACAGCGGCGGAAGGGGGCATAGGCAGCATAGGGAAGGAAGCCAGGTCTAAGGAGAGAAAAGTGGTAGGATACGGACAAGGCAGCAGGCCACTGTGGAACCGCCAGAGCCTCGCCGCGTATACCTGTATGAGAACAAACAGGGGCCCCCAACGCCAATGGCTATTCAAGATCGGCAAAGTCGAAAGCGAAGAGTGCCCCTGCGGAGCATCAGTCCAGTCAGAACAGCATGTGGTTTGGGAGTGCAGGTCCCACGAGGCAGAGAGACGCAGGTGCAGGATCACGGGGGTCGAGCTGAAAGATCTAGATAGACCTGCGTGGAATCCTGCAAAAACGAGAACAAGGTAGACGGGACGGAGGTTTTCTTGTAAGAAACAAGGTTATGAGGGGCGAGACCGAAGTTGAGTTTCGTGCCAAAGCGTGAGAAAGGTAGTAGATTCAGATCGCTAACTCTAAGGCTATGAAAGAACTACTCTGGTCGATACCGACAAAGAAATCTAATTACATGCGAAATTTCCTGCTTATAAGTATCCTTCCTTTATTTCACAAACGGTCATTTTGGGATACCTTGACTTTATTTGTTCCGCTACGATGGATATACATGCCTCGGAGCATGACATCCTTTACCGCAGCTCCCCGAACACCCCTCTCCTTTACCTCCACTACCAAGGCCATTTGGGACTAGTCTCAGTAATGACTTCACTGACTAGTGTCTAGCACGGGAAAACCTCCCTGAGGACAAAACCCGTGCCCCTTTTATTTCACAAACGGTCATTTTGGGATACTGTAGTGAATAAAAAAGAAGTGATGGAACAGAGAGAAGAGAATATCGATAGCTAGAATAAAGAGAACAACCCGGTCCTATGCCCTGGGTTCACAATACTATGACCGATGCCTAACAACTGATGCACGATGATGATTGAGTTACAGAGTCCCCACGCCTTAAAACCTTCCTCCAGCTTGCCAAACCCGCTAGTATAACTTTCCCGTCGACAATACCTTGCCCATTGTTGCAACTGGCCATTTTCGTCCGCTGGCAGCCCTCGTGATCTCACGTGGTTGCGAGGGTATTTCCAACATATTTAGCCCGTCAATTTTAAGCAGATCAGGCGTGCGCCAGGAGTTTCAGATTTACATGTAAATAGATAGCGGTGGGGAGGGGGAATAACTGACCCGTACCTGAATCCGTCCGCATTGCGGCGGCGTATCATAGTCCCCCGTATGGGGGGACTCATGTACGTAATGAGTTTTTAAATAAAAGTAAAAAATAAAAAAAGCGGGGAAGTGAGGCAGATCACCCAAGTTATTTAGAGTACTCGTAACGCTGCAAATGTGCAGGGTGTTGGTAGCAGGGTAATCCTGCAGAATGTATGGGAGTAGGGATAACGGATAGGGACATCAGCACGAGCTGGACTAAGCATGTGAGTTGATAACGATGTTTCTCTTATGTCTTTCTCATCATGGCCGGTGGCGAAGGACTCTTGTATTTAGCAATGCCCGTTCTCATGTTCTGTTTTCATCAAGCAATATACGAGCCTCTACTCCATCCTACTTAGCTTTTCAGTAGAAGACATACTGAATGTAACAAACCATTGCACAGGTTTAAACCTACACCACCTGTAATTACTTACTACGTAGAGCGGCTTGTGCCAACTAGACTAGAGTGTGATGGAGGGAGCTTATTACATCAGGATAGATTTCCTATGTTTTTCCTAGATTCGGGAGGTAGGGGGATGAATTTGTGTAAGGGAAGCTTCAATGTGGACCATCGGGAGTATGCGAGTACAGAATTAAAAAAAAAAAACTCAAGTACATATAAGTATATATATATTACTTAAGTAGACCCCTACAACCGCTAGGACAAAACGGGTGTCAGGTTTGCCTAGATACTGTACTCTACACCAACACTTTCCCCCAAGCCACACAGGGATCAAATCAACAATTACTGCTCCTGTATACTCTTCAGGGCGAATAACTAAACATCAAACTGCGGCGGCTGTGGCTTATATCACTGTAAGAAACCCTTCCTTTTGTCCCAGCACTCTCAGAGAATCGAACTTGTGCTCCATGCACACCGGGCTTATAACCTGTTGGATAGTACAACCACTAGGACAAAACGTGATCACTGGGTGTCAGGTTTGCCTAGACACCGATGGTATACTGTACACCAACAGATCTCAAGCTTGTGGTGCATTTTTTTTGTGGCTGCTGGCCTCAAGATCATGTCAGTGAGTGATCTCGTGCCCAGCCCCCCCCCGGTTCTGCTTGGCGTTGCCTTTTTTTTAAATTTTTTAAAATCGCATTCACCCTATCTAGAATATGGTGATGGACTCTAGCCTCGCGTGTGTTGTTTCTACACCCAAGTTGTTTGTATGTTTACCAAGATGTATGTTTGCCAAGACATTCGTTGTTTTGAAAATACAGTTGTATTTTTACATACAGCGGATCCATGTTCTGTTACCCTGAATTCTCATGTATCTGGTTGCTACTACCGCCATGCAGTGTTGAAGATAGGGAGATACCAAGGCTCGCCTGTTTTTTTAATTTTTTTTAATGAACTCATTACGTATTCCTCCTGTAATTAAGCAAGAAACTCTCGTTCCCTCTCACCATCAGTGAATTCGATCCCCTCGTTCGCTCAGGCACTTACTCCGCAGCTGTTAGCACGATACCGCTGCCTATTAAAGCAACCCTTTAACAGATATCTGCCATCATTTGATTTCCCGTCCTGAGTAGTCTGAGTATGACGACGGAGCCGAAATGAAGGACGGAAAACGCAAGGCGCTAGCTGGAGACCCTTTGGAACTTTCAAAGACGCTGAAATGACATATTTACTGATTCTTCAGACCCACAATTGCAGGCTGTCAGAGGACAAGCGGTACCAGGAATTCCGTTAGCATCTAGACTATATTAGGCTAAGTACTTATATAGTTGCTCCCAGTGCGATCTGTCCGCGCAAATACGGAGGGGTCGTGCCACCAGACTAGAGCTTTCCCATGCTTCCCACATGTGTAAGCTTTGGCATGATACCGACATGTATATGTGCTTTCACATGTGCTTTTCTATGTGCTTTAGCATTATTGGCTACTAGTAGCACATTTGAGTTGCCAACCGATTCGCATATTGACCGGCCAACCGACGGCTGGCTGGCATATATATGTTGGCACATTACATTTGCTGGCACATTTAAACTGGCACATTTGCTAGCACTAGTACTTACTGGCTGGCATATCGGCTACTGGTATATTTACACTAGCGCATACTTATTGGCTGGCATATAGCTAGGATTGACTGGAATATTGACTGGAATATCGGCGGGAATATTGACTGGCCAGCAGTCATACGGAATTCACAGGTAGCTATATTGGCTGGTCTATTAGCTAGTATATTAATATTGGTTGCACTTACATGAGCTGGAATCTTGACTGGTTTCCCATGTATCACTGAATAGTCTAAGCATATGCCAGTCAGTTCGCCATCCAATGTGCAAATCAATATGCCAGTCAATATGCCAGCCAGTAGTATTCCAGTCGATTAGTGAGTTAATATGCCAGCCAACGCCCTGTGTCTAGCCAATACGCTTTTTATAGGTACTACTCTGAGCCCAACTGACATACTAGCTAATGCACCGGCCAGCCACCTGTGCATTCTTGATTCTCTACATATCTTACCCCACAAAACAACCTATGTTATGTTGGCATCAGATCATATTATCCCTTGCTCTATAGCAAGTCATACCATAATATTATCATACTAGTGCACACTGTGTCTACTAGCGCCCTGGCTAAAATAATCTAGTCCTAATCTGATAATTCAAATTTCCTCTTTAGGCAATTCGTGGCAGCAGACTGCCGAATGGACAATATGGGTCTTACTGGAAATACGAATGCGATGCTTGATTTAGCTGAAATCCATGAAATATATAGGAGATCCTCCCTTACCGGTACCCCTCACATAATCAGCCTAATAATCCATGCATTCATATCCCTCTCAGTCGCAGCTGGCATACCTAACGATGCCCCACTCCGAGTCATGGCATATATTACTTGAGAGGAGAGGTCTCCCTTTCTCCCCTCTCCATCATGTACTTTCGCAGGCTTATGTTTGTAGCTGATGCCCCGGGTACCCAAAATGAAAGGCAGAGCAGGGCCGATCTCGTTATAGGATTACTATGACCAACAAGACCCGATTCAAGGGAGGGTACCGCACGGGGAGCAGCGGTTACACTTCACCTTCACTTCATTAACCAACCTCAATATCATATATTATCTCTACTGTACCGCCCAGATAGATCTGGTTACCTGCATTCCCTAGATTCGTTTTAACTAGTCGACTGACTAATCGACTGCTGCGACATCTATAATCAATGGCAAAGTCTAAGAGATCTAGGGGCCGACTACTTGCATATCGCAGGGGGAAGAATCGTCAAGAAAGTCGCAATCAAGCCCGTAAAGAGTTTATATATATTTGCAGCACAGCAAAGGTAGTACGGGTATTGCACCTCGAGCTCGAGTAAGAATTAGGTTAACATCTAACTTTTCCCAGCCATATATGATGCCATTGCGATCCAATCAAGGCAGCTCCTGGACAGCATGAATATACCAGGTGATCGATATATGCCCTCTTTGATGGAAATACCATCTTCTTTATAAGTACATAGTCACTGATTGCCATCGTACACATCTAGATTGGCTAGCCTTAAATCAAGAGGTTAAACATTTTCAAGGTAATCACGGGTCTTTAAGATTTGGCAATCGCATGGTTGATCAGCTGCAGTGCGTCCCCAACACACAATCAGGGGAAGGGTGATCGAATTCGATGAGAGAAGGATGAATGTAGATGGAATTGACAAAGTACAAGGAAAACAAAAGGAAACTGGGGTTAAGTTTTTAATTGCCGATCTTTATGGCCCTCTCCCCATCCTAGCATGTCCTCTTTACTCTAGACTATTCCCCCCGCCATGCATCCGCTGCTGACTTTGTTGAGCACATCCAGGAGCACGACTCGAAGCTCCTCAAGGACCGGGTAATTGCGAGAGCCAGTAAGATAGTTGATGTGGCATTTACGCAGTGGCATAGCGCGGTACAAGCGGAGTAGAAACGAGCATGAGTCTAGGAGAGGAAGGATATCAAGAGTAGGCTCTGTGAGGTGAGGAGGCAGGGACGGAAGAGAAAGATTGAGGTGGTGGAGGCGGGTGAGGGGGGGGGTGTAGTTCCCTTATTTGAGCAAGTTGTGTCTCGTTAAAACCCGCCATATCAGAGCGTCCCTCTTCATTTAACATCCAGGTTTAGGTTGTGACGTCCGGGGGTGTCAGTGGTGATACGGAAATTCTGAGGGGGTATAGGTGGGTTTACCAGAGGCACCCTCAACATAACCAGACCACTGGAATATAATATCTAAGTGACTACGATATTACAAAACAACAGCACTCAAAAACCTGTCCCCGACCAACATAATGCTGCACAGCCCGCGACATTGCCGCTCCCTCTATATTTCTACATACAATGAATGAAATCATGACGCAAATTTCTCAAAGATTCTTCCAGTATAGGTCAGACAAGGTGGTCTCATAGTTTCAAATTTGAGATTGCAAAAACTTATCTCTAGCTTCAACTGCTGTTGTGCTACTTTGGTAGTAATAACAATTTGATGTCGGTGAATATGGGGATATATATTCATTCCATACTAAAAGATTACCCTGAACTTGCTCTGATCGTGAATTGTAGAGAAAATGCCTGGTGACGACTTGTCAGAATGACTCAGAGCAATCACAAGTCAGAATGACGGAGAGCAATCTCGTAAGTCTATATTAAGTGATGATGATGATGATGCACCACAAATTTTCCTGTCTGAAAGCTAACAATCCAGCCGCCAAGCCCTACGTCCCGTGCCATCATACGCTATGCGTCCCATCGCACTATGCACTATGCACCACCGGAATCCTCACACGACTAGTCTGATTGGTGATGACACCTTGAATGGAGCCAAAAAGATCCTATATACCAAGTTATATTCCAGACGTTTCTCCTAGTCTTATGCCAAGCCCCTGAAATTGGGATAATACTATATCTGTATATTTCCTAAACTAGCCTAGTTAATCAGCTTTCCTTCCCATTTTTGTGGCGATGAATATCCGTACCAAGTCTCGATTGGTTTTCTCCATCTTTTTTCAAGCCAGGAACAGCAGTCTCGCCTTCTTCTTGAGAACTATGATTGATAATACATCTCCTGTAGCATAAATGATAACATGACAGCATCCAAGAAATCTTCCACATCGCCATCATCACCCCCCAAACTGTGAATTACCCCCCCATGCTCATGTAGCAGGATAATAATTTGTAGTTTGCCATTATCTCACTAATCAAATTTGCCTCTATAAAAACTTTCATCTTAACTTCTCTACTCAAGGACCAAACCAAGGAAATAAAATCAATTAAAAACTACTGAAAAACAGTTGAAAACTACAAGAAAAAGCACAAAACAGGAGTACATCATTCAGGATGATCCATATGAAGTAATAATCCATCTAAATATGCATACCCATTTCCCTGCAATCACCCTAAGTGGGTCACTGCAAAGCAAAAAAGAAAAGTAAATTTGGGGTCCTTGCCCATTTCCTCTAGTGAATCGCTTAATTCCGACTACGTCAATTCGCGGACTATCCATCTAAGTACTTCCCGACCAATAACACAAATTTACCAGTGTTGGAACCCAGCAGCTCCCACGTTCATATCCGCCCCTACCCCAATGTGCAACCAACCGTGGCTCCAGCTCTAGAAACTTTTGGAACAATTCACCCGCTTCCACCACTTCCGAGCTACCCTGAACTATTACCCTGAACTCAACACGGATAACTGGCATTAAGCGTGGATTCTCATTTCGTGCTCTCCCGAAATAGCCCAGCAGATCCATGCTCTCTGTTACCATGAATCCTCATGCACATACAGCTTGCCTGGTTCCTTCTCCTGTAATTAAGCAAGCCTTCAACGATCTCGTTCCCTCTTACCATCAGTGAATTTGATCCCCTCGTTTGCTCAGGTGCTTACTCCGCAGCTGTTAGCACCATTCCGCTGCCTACTAAAGCAACCCTTTAATAGAAACGGCCAAATATATGTTGGGCTATCGGGGAAAGTTCTGCGGCAGTGAACACAAGGTCGATGGAATTTGGGTGTGGAGTATCGAATAAAATGTCGTAAGGGGTTGTGGCTGTTACTGTTGGGGCTGCACATCGCCCGTAAATTCAATATCAATTACGTGTGTAGCCATAGGAAGAGGGGTCCTCCTGAGCCTGGTTGCATTTGGATCTGGTTGCATCCTCTATAGTTTAATGTGCAAGCTGTTCGGGTTATGTGTAACACGCATGATAATTGCCAGCTTTGTTTGCCCCGAACTGTTCTGCAACCACCATCTAGCATCCCACTGTATACGTATCACCCTGTTAACCCTCCTCTTTTTCCCCCATGCCTCCGTTACTCAGATACAATCCACCACAAGTGAAGAATCCCCATCCATTTGTCTTTGTCACCGTGTCCCGAACACCACAAATAACTTATCTGTGACCTGAAAAGTTGCTCCATCATCACTCAACATTCGCTACATATCTCCGGTGGTAACAAACTAGTCTGGTTGGCAAGACCCTCATGCGGAGGTTAACAAACCCATATATGAGCAATGATACCCTGCTTGAACAAACATATTCTCGAGGCTGATTATCTTTCGATAGAGCTCAATTATCGTAGTACCGATCCTCTTCTCTAGGAGCACCTTGGAGTAAGGCTTCTCCTAGGGAAGCAAAAGTTCTCCTGTGCCATGGGAATCGCTACTGCTGACCATCTTGAGTAGAGTAGTTACGTTTCTAGGTATCATAGAAAGTTATGAGGCCAGCGTAAGACAGCGTGATGAGGTTCAATGATGAGGTTCTCGGTCATGTCCTATCGTGTGGCAAAGCAAGTTCGTGATGAATGAATCAGATCTTTCGAGCTTGATGCACGAGACTAAACTTTATATATATCAGATCAACCAGACTAATACCAAACTTACTAAGCATGTCCCAGTTTCGTAAGGGAGCATTACCTAGACATAGTCTGGAGACATCATCTTAACCTTATTGATATATCTCCATGATGAATCACTCAAACCCCATAGACCTACTCTCTCAGTCCCCCCTACTCTTTCGGGTTTGTATTATGTATTCCACTATTCCTTCACCAAGTAGCTAGCCTTGGAAGCAAAAAAAAAGACATGATAACTAACAGTAAAAAATAATAGCAAAGTAATATCGGCCAGTGCTCGTTAGTTGGCAAAGGGTAGGATATGTGGTAGGGGTTTCAGTAGGGCATAGAGGGGTTGTTGAAGAAATCACTGATTCTAGCTCGAGCGCTCGGTACTGTTGAGGAATACTAGAATTAAATCGCTTGAAGAGCTCAAAACTAACTATTATGTCCAAGTATATATTCAACTCCTCGGTGTAATATTCCTTCCGTCCCACCAAAATTTGATTCGCCTGGTACAATATCCACCCTTGCTGCCCGTCGGTAAGACAACCCACCCACCTTGCATATCTCGTGACCCTGCCAGCATAACGACCCATCCGCCTCCTACATCCCGTGATGTTGCAGGATTACCTCATATCACACTCCAACAATTGCAAAAGTTGGCCATTCCCACCGGACTATGGGGTGAGGAAGCATCCTCCCTAAGGGGTAGGAATTCTGAGGATCGGTTCAAATGCGTTAGGTAAGTGTAGCTGTTGTTGGGGTTGGACACGGAGGTGGAGTAAAGGTTGGCCAGGTCCCACCACATTTAGGAGCGAGGAAACAACCTCCATACATTTTACCACACTCATTGATGTAATCGGCACAGATGCTAGAGGTACATGTAGGATCTGGGGTTGGTGAGGTTGAACACGGAGGTGGAGTAAAGGTTGGCCAGGTCCCACCGCATTCAGGAGCGAGAAAACAACCTCCATACATTTTACCACATTCATTGATGTAATCGGCACAGACGCTTATATTGCATGTAGTAGTTGGGTACACAGTTTCAGTTGGCGTGGGAGTAATAGTAAGGCTGCACGGGGGTGCGGTGAAAGTGGGCCAGGTCCCGCCACATTCAGGAGCCAGGAAGCACCCCCCATACCATTGACCACAAGGATCAACATTGTCCACACAGAGTCGCGTATCACAGGTGGGGGTGCTGGTGGTTGTTTTTGTCGGTTTCATCGTGCATTGGTTTGTTGGGGCAGCTGTGGCTCCTAAACCGAGGGCCAAAATGACAAAAAGAGCCTTTTGCTGCATTTTATATCGGCCTAGCCCAAATCGGCGAAAGACTGTAACTCGAAATGTCGCCTGTCAGTAAACGTGCCTTGCGTTCTGGCTAGTTGGATGAGCTTACCAAGTTGAAGCGAGTTGAGCCCAATGTTGCGCGGGTCTCTTTCACTTGAGACGACAAGCGTAATGAGAGAAGGGGGCGATCCTGTATATTTAAATAAACCTTCCACAGGGATTTGGAGGATACTTTCAACTAATTAGGTGTGTCGGCTAGTAAGAAGCCGAGACTGTGCATCACTCTGAGGCGAGCGACCACCTTGGACACCAGCTGCCTTTTTTTTTTTTGTGTCTATACGTCTGTCCCCTGAAGAGAAGCTGGCGTACCTTGATACAAAGAGTCTTGGCACGAGAACAGGAGCCATTTTTTTTTGGGGGGGGGAAGTCTATACGCCTTTCCCCCACCCCCCTCTCACCCAGGTCAGCCAGCTGCGCACTGCCAACTACGCCAGCATTCCCCCCGAAGGGAGCCTTATGGTTACCTGTATCTACATATATGCATACTTTACAGTTTGAAATCAATCGGACTAACTTTGATTCAGGAATATTTGCTCCCCGTTGATGGTGTAGAGATTTCCTAAGGACAAATGATAAGTCACGAGGCAAACGGTGACACAAAGGATGTGTAACCAATCTAATAATAATACAAAGTCTGTACCCAATCTGGTGTCATTGTCCTCAAGTAGCGGAAGTAAAACAAGGAAAACGAGCCATAGCCCTATGTTTCCATAATGTGAAATATAATGCCAAGCCGATGAGTTGTAGATACTAAATATACATCTATTTGTATGTACTTACAGTATATAAACTGGGGATTTCTGATCTAACTCAACTAGGTACCAAACTCCCATGCACAGCCCCGCTTGGTAAACCAGTGGTCTAGAGCAATTCACGGACGCGTTCATAGTGTATCGACACATATCCAGATTAAGTAGGTAGCTAACCTTGACTAAAGCCTGGAAAATCAAATCGCGAGCCTCTGAGTAAACACCTTGGCGTATACGTACTTCAGTACTTACAGGTATGTAGTGTCTGGGTAAAGTCCACACTCTTAATCTGTGTAACAATGTTAAAATGAGACATGTCAATTTTCACGAGCTTAATGCAGGAGTGCCACCCACATGTCACCAATAGTGATATACAGTTACCTAGCTAGACCTTGCTATACCAGGCCTCGTTGAAGCGGAATCCTTGCTGTACCGGAATATCCCTAAGCCTCCACTACCAAAACCCCAGCTGTCCACCGAAAATGACCTTGCCATATATAACGGATTTTTGCTCATACCGGACCGAACAGCATTCTGAGGGAGTACAGGGGTCTTTCCACCCTTGTCCCCATACCTTTCTCCCTTGCTATACCAGACGGGGAATATCTGAGTGCTGAATAATCTACTCTTTTAGGCTTAATATGACTTCACATACCCCATTATACAGCAAATTAGGATTCTCAGGATGCACATGACTCCTTTGCCCTTGTCTGAGAGCTAATACCATAGTTTATACCGGAACCTTGTTATACCGGACAAGAAGTGCAGGATTTTGGTCATCCGGTATAGCAAAGTCTAACTGTACATACCTCCTTCACATCTCAGCACATAGTTCAACAATTTTTCTTGCAGCGTCGGGTTGCTGGTACGGCCAGCCCACAATGACCTAAGGCGTCTTTGGCTCAAGGGGTAAAATCTTGCAGAGCATGTGAAGACGAGATGAGAGGTGGTTCCTCATGTTGTCACAGCTTACCAAGTACCGCAAAATCCGGAAAATAAGACACCCTGCCTTTCTACCATAGCAATAAATATTGTATGTAGAGGCCCGGGGGTGTAACTGTGACCAACCATAGGACAGCTAGCATCACTTATTACGAGTTGAGAGACCATAGGAGATATTTGAGCCCTGTCCACCTGAGCAACTATGCACCTTCACATCACAGACCAGTTGGAGATTTATGCACATGCATATGTGCCTTCTCTCCATGTACATACTATTAGGTACATGGGGCCGGAAATGGAGGGTCAACTGATCACCTAGCTTGGGGTACACTGTACTTGTATACATAAGGTATATATAGAATCTAACCTTGCATCTACTTGGATTGCCAGGACTTGTGCTTTTGGGGTGCTTAAGTAAAGTTCCAGGTTTTGTGAGCTATGCCCGTTTAAGGATTCTTTTTCGGGAAGTGGCTGCCCGATTCGCCTAGTGCTCGTATGCCTGTACAACTACATCTGGAACACACTCCGACTCCCTATTGCACCAAGCCCATTACCTACTGCATAGTCATGTTTGAATAATATTAGTAGGTACCGCATCCACTGGCGAACAAAGGTCCATGTCGCTTTTCAAGACATAGGCCGAGCTCAGGCAGGAAAGTGGATATACAAAGTCGCTTTAACGTGAGCTCGGCCTATGTCTTGAAAAGCGACATGGACCTTTGTTCGCCAGTAGGTGCGGTACTCATAATTTATCAGAGACCAAGGCAATTACAACAGCATATACTTAAGTAGGCACCTACAGTAACCTTCAAGCGTGAACGTAATACCATAAATATGATTTTTCCGAGTATATGATAGGACTCTGCATACTGTAGGTTCACTATACATGCGGTGCAGGCTCTGATGAGGTCGATCTAGCCAAGAGCTAAGTAGGGGGAAGTACCTAGCAGATTTCAATTAATAGGCGAGTCTATTTGATACACCTGGGGTTCAATATCATCAAGAAATCTCATCGCAAATCTAAATGGATCCTTACATGAGACTACTATCCATTCAAGTTGATTGCTACTATACATGTAATAGTATACTTAAGGTAATCATGCTCAGGCAGTGGGCAAAGCCAGGGTTGGAATGATAATTGTTGGTTTCACCCTTGTCAGTGAAGTTGGACAGGCCACTGCAACAGTTTCGATTGGAATGGGGCAAAGATCAGGGCATCCGGTAGGGCATGGTGGGATAGCCGTGACGGTAGGGATACTCTCGCAAGAGGTTGTGGTGAGAGATGTACATGCACCTTTGCAGTACCTGGTCGAAATGGAGGTGATTGGTGGCGGATATATGCATCTGTCACCGAAAATCGTTAAATAAAAAGCCTTAATCATTCTCAAAAGAATGTCCTCCATACCGAGCGACAGGGCAGCCATTGGTGTTGAAGGCGCAGGGAGCGGTAGGATCGGTAGTGACAGTGGGAGTGGCGCAGATCTTCGTGCATCTCCCTAAGGGGCATTCCTTCACGGTTATGGTGACCGTGGATAGCTGCGGGATTGCTCTGTGAAATGCATCGGCAAGTTAGCATAGCTCCAGGGGGGAGAGGGGTTGCAAAGTTTGAATACTCACCGAGTTACGCTGACACCGATCACAATAACACACCCAAGGATAGAACTTCTGAGAAGCATAGTTTGCTGCTGCGGTAAAGAAAATTCCTACCTCCCAGCTATATTCGAGTCCGATTCAAGGCCTGTACAATTGGCTGATCCTACACTCCCTTCGAGCGGAGAGGGCTTCGCCATTTTATATGATTTCATGAATCGTGGGTGAGTGCAATATCCAATGCTGATAATACTATGTGGTCCAGGCACATACAAGGAAATCTCCCACGAGCATGTGAACTCGGTTATGTCATGAATCGTATCAGCGTAAACCATATAAAAGCATATAATCAGGTCGGCCACAGAGAATCCTGAAACTAGGCCTATAGGTTAGTTATTACAGCCGCATTGTGGGGGGCAAGCTCAGAAAGCAATCTTTTTTAGTTTTGATGTTGGGTAGTGCAAATTGCCACCAGAGTTCTATCCTGCGCTTGATCTGCGCCTCGCCTAACATTTCCAATCACGATGCCCCAATGCTGCCTTGCATAATAGAAGGAACGTTGCACATATTTTACAGGTCGGGTAAAGTAGGTATGTGTAGCCCAGGAGCTGGTGGGATAGTCAATGCCCTAGGCCTGCTTCAAGAAAGCTAGTAGATGTTGGCCGGTAAAGGTCAAGATGCTAACCCCCAGTTTCCACCGGACTGAGCTCGAGTGGGGTGCACACACACGGCTGTGTACGTGAAAGTGTTATCATGTACCCGCCGAGCCTCCTTCTGCATCCCCAAGCATCAGGTTCATTGAGCTCGTTGGGTTTCTGTGCTACTAACCAGCCGGAGCACGTGATAATGGACACTCGAGCGAAACTGAGCATACAATATATGGGAGAATCGGTGATGCACGCGCTCCTCATCCTACAGTAGTAACTATTAGGTGATGTTACGCATTGAGTACTTTTTTTTTTTGAGTCTGTACGGCTGTCCCCCGAAGGGAGCCATAGGCTATGAGACGGACGCATTGAGTACTTTTTTTTTTGAGTCAATACGCCTGTAGAGCCATGGCCAAGAGATGGACGCATTGAGTACTTTTTTCCTTTTTTTTTCTGAGTCTGTACTCGAAGGGTCGGTTCAAGGTGGGTTATTATGCAGTACATATTGATACTTAATAACCCCAAAGGGAGCATCGGCCTATATTGTGCCAGTACTAAGGGTTGGCATACCTAAAAGACTTGAAGCAAGTCTCTAAATAACAGCAGCAGATCATATACCTTCCAGCATCATTTTTATATTTCTGCTCACCTGGTTTTATGAAGAAAATAGAGTAGTAGTTGTAGGCTGTCAATCCAAACCAGACCATGTCTTGAACGACTAAAGTAAGTTCGACTGCCAGATACAGTTTTCCTGCGAATCCAGAGGGGCCACTAGGCAGATACTTGAGTATATACCAGGCTAAGGTAAATTCTCTTCTGCCTTGTGTGACTGACACTTCGAGACACAACTCTGGGTATTCTGTTTCCAAATGACAGATAGGGCTTCAGGGGTCTGTAGTACCTACATATGTACATATATAACTATGAAGTGGCTGCAATTGCTCCTCCATGGCTCATCCATCGTATCTTGGCTGATATGCATGCCACCGTTTTCATGTACACCCTTGCATGCTAGATCTACCTATGATGCCGATGAAATAAAAAGTCAATCATCTCAAAGGATATTTTGCGTCACAACCCGGATTCAGATCTGGCGATGGTATAGCTGTATACAGTCCCTTGGGTGGTTCTGCAGCAAGCCGCTTCATTCCATACCCCATAGTACAAGAGAAATACGTACGAACTGGGTGCCGTGTGCGTAATATATGAAGGCATGAATGAGTACCTTCTTTGAGGCTGAGGTGTGCGTCTTATATTTCCGAGTAATTAAGGTGCGCTGGAGGTGTGGAAGGTGAAGTCATGTAATTAGTTCAACTTCCAACAATAGTGGGTAAGTAGAAGCCAATACCACAGCGTGCTCATTTGGAAAAAACCCTTCTGAGCCTCGGGCTCTTGCCTCTCCAGTATGGTTTTGCTGCCAGGCCACAATTACGGACCTCCAACCACCAGTGATAATCAAGACCGTAATGATTTCCCAACTGCGATTGTTGCCGCGATCGTAACTGTCTTAAATGTTCCGGAAGGAGCGTTTCTAACTGTTGCAAAATCTGTGCTCCTGCTCCTGTGACTGTAGAGCCAACGGAGGTCGACTGTGCATTCCCTACCAAACCTACCCCATAGCCGTATACGTCTTTCGTCGTGATCATATTGGCTAAGGTACCTAGTCAGCTAGAGCTGGGTTGTGAATAAACAAATTGGGAGCTTGGTCTGTACACAGCCCGATCCATACATACAAAATTACCGTGTCATCAATGATTGTCATCCAATCATGTTGTACTCTTTGGTCAACATGATATATACTTAGTACTGTTCGGGCACATTTCATAAATCCCCACTAGAGGCCACGGCCCAGCTCACATCAACACGTTCATATATTTGCCAGCAGGATCAAGAAATTTTATTCGAATCCTCACCTGATGGCCAGGGCAATTATAGTTATCAGCTCGAGACTTGTATGGTGGGCCTTAAACTTGCAGTGCACATGAGTGGTGGACATAACCTGGGAATTTTTTACTCTATTGCAATTCTATTCACAGCTCCTACCATGCAAGGCTTCCAAAGTTAACCTACGGTAAGGGCTCAATAGAAATCTCCTCCCCCGCATTGTTGGGTCAGCAATGACCGCGGCTGTGCCGCGGTCTGAGGGACAAATATCCCGTTGCAGGTATTAATAAACCAAGGCGTGACCCTGAATTCGGATTTAGCTATGTATGAAACGGGTCATGGGCGCAGTGGAGCCTTCTTTTCTGAGGACCCTAACCCTTACTACCCAAGCAAAAAAAAGACACCTAACGAGCTTCCACAGAGGGCTAGGGCTTTCTCATAACGTGCCATCGTGCACTATAGTACAATCTTTGTATAGAGGTGAGTAAAAGGACTGAATATAGAGTGAGTAATGTGAATTAATGCTCACGGCATAAGTAGAATTGTGAGTCGAATGGTGCGTAATGTAAATCGAAGTTGTGATAGTGAGTAGACCTGTGAGCTTTGTTGTGAATGAACTTTACTCACGTACGGAGATGCATAGAGCATTATGTGAGCCAAAGGTACTCACAGCCCTCACATTACTATGTGCTTTTGGGTTCACTGCACTGCTCACATAAATATGTTTACTTCCGCACCTTCACTTTATATACTCATTCTGTAATTCACTTCTCATGCTCACCCCTCGAATTCACGCATAAGTTCACTCTTGTTATTCACCCCACTATCCACTTCTTGTGAGCTCACATTATAAGTTCACTCCTGTTATCCACTCTGGACTCACTCCTCATGCTCACTTCTCATAAATTCACTCTTGTTATTCACTCTGGCATTCACTTTTCATACTCGGATTCACTGCTTTATTGTTCGCCTTACTCACTGTGAGAGGAATAGTACTTAGAGAGTAGAGTGTCTTTTCTGCGAGTACATCTCTTCGGTATGCTACATATAGCCAGTGCGTAAATAGGTGATATTCAAGTGATGTCAAGACTATTTAGCCTATTAGATTCATGTGAGGATTAGCACATACGGATTAAGAAATTTTAGCTTGGAAGCCACGAAGTTCAATTCTTTGGGGACCCTTTGTTTTTGTATTTTATCCCGTTGTACATAAGTGAACCAGCCAGCGAACTCACTAGTAGTGAATATAAATGAATCATCTGCCTTGATTCACTCATCGATGTGAACCTACAATTGTGCTCACTGTGTGTGAAAATGTTTTCACTATGTGTTAGTTTTCAGTGAGTAACGCCCATATGAGCGCACTATAAGGTACGCACCTCACCAATCCTAGTACCTCTATATCTGTGGGGTGGGGATTCTGATTTTGTGACCTGTGACATCTTTGCCTCCAGAACACTAGGCCCAAGAGGGTCTTGGCATGAGGCTAGCGCGGCAAAGACGCCACCACCACGCCCTTTCAGCGTGACATACGTATATATTGTAGATTATTCCACTACAAGTGGCTTGTGCTACCCAGACTACACCAACAATCGCTTTGATCGGTCAACATAGTAATGTTGCCCATACCACTAAAATCAGGGGGAATCTTGCTTATCTGGATAACTACATGTGTTTATTTTCCACGGAGAATGGGGTGCTGCATAGCTATTTGATGGTTTTGATTGACAAGTTGGCCTCGGTTTAGAATGTATTTAATGTATGTGTCCCAAAGGGAGAGAGTTTACGAAAAAAAAACTAGACCATGCACGTAGCTAATAAATAGAACGCGAGCTAAAGAGGTGCAATACGATGAAATCTAATCAAGGAGATCTGCCGCCCCAGGGCCCTGGGTCCAGATTCGAAATTCAATGGGCCTGATCACGAGATAGGACTCTCATCTCCTATTTCTGGATGCCATGGCCAATTTGTTTGGAGTCATGAACTCACGGCAGCCACAGGGAACGCCGTGCACTGGTACAGTACCTAACCAGACCCAGAACCCAGCATCCGAAAACTCCCAGCTTGCGGTAACCAAGTTTGCAATATTCAATTATCAATAGTGGTATCATGATATCACTTCAAATCTGCAACCTCACAAATCATCCTCCTCCCCCTCTCCCTCCCTCCTCAAAAATGGTAAAATAGCCTCCAACGTACCCTCCATCGCCCGCTGACACTGCACCAGCAACCTCAACAGCGGAAATACCTCCTTCACCTTATCAATATGCAACCCGATTCTACACGTGCGGTGGGTTCGGAGGACTTTGACTTTGGGACTGATGTACATCATCCGCATGATTGACACGTTGAAACCTAGCCAAAAAATATTAATTTTCCACCGAGCCCGGAAATTAGGGAGGTGATAG
>Ga0307514_10002384_pt1 | contig 19663 bp, 13 predicted proteins | sample 16_EM_MG_FD_203088 | JGI IMG/M metagenome (GOLD analysis project Ga0307514, IMG submission 203088) | Populus trichocarpa ectomycorrhiza microbial communities from riparian zone in the Pacific Northwest, United States - 16_EM | ecosystem: Host-associated > Plants > Roots > Unclassified | place... | reverse complement strand
GGGGGGCGCAATAGTGTAGTGAGGAGGTAATACCTGAGGAGGATTTAGCTAACTTGATAAGAGCTCTCAGAATTGCATATTTTTATGCAGATTAGTGCCCCTGGTTGAGGTGCTCCGATTTTACCACTCTGTACACTGCTGATCCAGCATTGCTTTAATATAAATATAGATGCTAGCTGGAGGCCTCTTAGTAGCCATGAGTCCATGCAGCCAATATTCAGCCTATGGAGGTAGGGGGGGTGTGGGGGGGGGAGGCGTAATCAGAGAGGTAACATATGAAGGGGGGTATTAGGAATTGAGGTGACTTTGGCAGGATATGAGCATTACCATGTTGTAGAGTGCACCTTTTTCCATAGGTCTCCTGCCTTGGGAGCGCGCACAATTAATTGTCTTGGCGACAGCGCAGGTTTACCGTAGAGTCTGGGCACGAGAACACTTGCTTAGTAACATCAAGATCACAACCAAGCAATTATGCCGCGATTCACTCAGCGCAGAGTGTTACTGAATCACGTATGGGGAATGATAGAGGAGCTCATAGAGCTGATGAAGGAGCTTCCGGAAGAATGATATGATATTGGATCTTCTGCTGGTTTTCTTCCACCCAGCAAACTAGTCGCTCAATATCTTCCTTCACCCAATTGCGATCTCGGGTGGGTTTTTGCTTTTCTGATGATATGGCAATAAATAGGAAGGTGATTAATCCGTAGTCTGGTTGCAAATTACGTTGGTTGATGGTGATAGCTATGTCGTTTTGGATGCTACACCTCATGACATTCGTCATTTTAGGTGATGTGATGTTGACTAAGCCGCTAACTCCGTACTTTTGGATTTCTGTGACTCTTCTCTATTAATAGCTGATGTATAAAAGACCAATTACAGATTATCACTGACTTACCTACATCAGGAAGAAATTTTTGGCGTCCTGAAGGCCTCCTGGAGACACCGCTATTTTAGTGCCTCCCGGTATCTCCTAGCTGATCCGCTCCGGCTTCTGCCTCCTTGCTGCCTCCCTATCCTGGCCAAAGACTTACGCCTCTCCAGTGGCTCCCTTTCCAATTCCCAACCAGTGGCTCCTCCTAGGTGCCTCCCGGAGACCATCCCTACAACCCAGTCTCCTATCGGCATTCCTTAGCGTGCGGGACCTAGCCGGATCGTATTGCGCGGATAAAATCGCATGCAGATTAGCCGCTAGGGTTATGCATAGCTCGGAAAATGCCCAGGGAAGCATGCCATTTATTAACTCTAATCTATAAATGCATAGCTATTCGTGCGGCCATGTCATAGTTTGTCGTTGGCCTGCGCACAGAGCAGCTACCTGAACCACCTAGCTTGTACGGAGAGGAATGTCAACCGCAACCGTCCTCGAGGAAGCACATCCATAAATGAATGCGGTTCGTCACCAACAATATATGAAAACACGGCGAGGGTACTGCAAATACTAATTGGGTAATTCGTTGTTGGGTTGGTTGGTCATGTGATTAACAATCAACCAATAGTGAGGCAACTTCTCACAATATATAAATAAACTAAGCAACATATTTCTGATATTTTACAGTCACAATAATTCCTGTGCATTCGTGATATCTTCTGGGCTGATGGCAGTGAGTTCAGGGTTGGTGATTCAGTTTGTCATAACGTCAAGGTATGTAGCAAATCCCACCGAATTCTATTGGGGTTGGGATCACATGGCTGGCCAGAACCAGTTTTACCTGAGCCAACAGGAATACCCCCGTATGTGTTTACATACTATAATGCGTAACTGTAATGAGTATCCGCAACTACATAAGCAAGATGAAAATAAACAACTATATATCGACCAACTAACTATTATGTTACTGAGAGACGCCAGTTCATTGTAAGGTTTGTCAGATCACCCACACTTGTTTATTAGACAACAAATTCCCAAACAGGAAGTCGACAACATACAACTACAACCTCTAGGGAGAAAAAAAAAGAGAAAAAAAGAAGCCAGTGCTTGGGTTTGAACCAAGGTCTCCCGCACCACATGGGTGCTTGCCCCCACTGAGGGGACTAGGCATGTTACCACTACACCACGCCGGCTTGTTGGAGGAAGGTTCATAAGCAGGAAACAATCAGGCAATAGCGAAGCAAGCATACAACTAAACAAGCAACATATCTCTGGAAATATATTTTTGGTAACAGTAATTTTTGCACATCAGTGGCCTGGTGGCGGTGGTGGTGTTTCGATTTGTCACAGTGATTTGAGCAAGACTCGGCGGATAAATCCCTTCCCATTGATCGCATGGCTGGTCATGCGGCAGGAATACCCCTATAATGCGTAACTATGGGTACATGAAATGAGTATCTGCAACTGCACAAGAACACAAACTATATATCGACCTATATGATTATTAAGATCACCCACACCTGTGTGCAGTTAACTACTGAGTAACAAATGGATTTCTAAAAGCGTCACCATGGATACTAACCCTAAGTGCAAGGCAACAAATTCCCAAACAGGAAGTCGACAACATATAACTACAGCAGCTAGGAGAAAAAATAGAAAAAAAGAAGCCAGTGCTTGGGTTTGAACCAAGGTCTCCCGCACCATATGGGTGCTTGCCCCCACTCAGGGGACTAGGCGTGTTACCATTACACCACGCCGGCTTGTTGAAGGAGGGTTCATATGCAGGAAACAATCAGGCAATAGCGAAGCAAATACAAATACGAGGGTTGGGATCACATGGCTGCCCATGGTGGGTAGAACCAAGAGCCAACCGCGTATGTGTTTAAATACTAATAATGCATAACTGTTACTGCATAAGCAAGATGAGCACAATCAACTATATATAATAGTGTAGGTAGGTAGTTAGGCAGGCGTAGTAGGCGCACACACAGATCGTGTAGTTCCGTGCGAAGCCCAAGCCTTCAAAGGGGCGGGAACGGGGCCGCCTCATAGCCTAGGCTCCCTTCGGGGAAAAGACATATAAGACTCTAAAAATATATACATATATATATAGATTATACGACTCTAAGGTTTGTCAGATCACCTGACTGGTGTGCAGTAGTCAGAGTAACACATGGAAGGAATACGTACCCTAAGTGCTGAGACTATTTAGACAATAAACTCCCAAACAGGAAGTTGACAACATACAACTACAGCAGCTAGGAGAAAAAGAGGAAAAAAGGAAGCCAGTGCTTGGGTTTGAATCAAGGTCTCCCGCACCACATGGGTGCTTGCCCCCACTTAGGAGGCTAGGCGTGTTACCACTACACCACGCCGGCTTGTTGAAGGAAGGTTCATAAGCAGAACCAATAGCGAAGCAACTTTTCAAAGTTTATCATCCTATAAGGACTTGTGCCAACCAATACCTATAAAGATCAACCCTACGACATCACTGGCGGAGCTTCATCCCGACCCCGCCCCCACCCATACCCACCGTATTGTTTGCAAACCGACACTAAGACTTCTGATTTCCTCATGGTCTCATACCTGGGTTCAAGATACCACTCAGATAGCCCAATACTCGGATTTCAGGAACGTAAACTCACAGAACTTCTTTTGCGGGAACTCCACGGCGCAGAGGAGAACTATACACGAACCACTACGCCTACAATTGGTTTGATGATCCTAATACCAACGAGGTATTCGCTCTTTATACGGCAGCTCAATTCACCAACATGTACCCCTCCTTGCTACATACAATGATGGACTAAATCTCATCATGGAAGCCACCTCCGTACACCATGCATGGGCCGTTAGTGCCCCGAACAGTGGTGCATGGCGCGGGCTATACGATTGCTAAAGGTTGCTGGTTGCAGTGAAACCAATAGTAGGATTGGGGAATTGAAGGAGGTCTCTTGGGGACCAAATGGGATGTGTGACGTCCGAGGGAAGTGCAATTGGTTCAAGAGTCCCCCCATGCATGTATCGGTAGAAGGAGCTGGGGGGTTCATTTAATACCCTTCCGGCACATGTGTGGGGAAAATGCACAGCTTCAATCCAGAGTTTCATTGCCGTGATTGATTTTGTCGATTCATATTATATTATTATTTTTGGCTAGGATAGTGCTAGCTTGCACAGACAGAACATGGGTGGGGTAGGATCTAGTCATAATAGATAAAACAAGCTGGGTGCTGATGGGGAGCGAGTCAGCATACTGAACCCAAGCAAGGAAAGCCAAAAGAGTACGAGAATGTAACCTGTCGTAAGTCATAATTATCATCCAAAAAGGGTATGTGCCTAGTATGACATCCAAGAAACGAAGCTTAAGAACGGAAATGGCTCAATGAATTGCACAAGTTTAAACCTCCGTCATCATTTTCTCCACTCTCCTCTGCTCTCGCCTTTCTCTTCTCCTCACTCTCGCACTTCCGCTACAGCAACAGCCAAACGCCCAATAAATCATAGCCAACATCATGGCAAAGACAGCCGCCCAACTCAGCCCCATGAACCTCCCACCATCATTGTCTGCCCAAACATTAACCTTTGATCCCATGTACTCATTGAACACATCTTTCAACTTAACCGAGATTGCAGTAGCAATACCAGCACCCGTTCCCAACGCCAATGCAGCGAGAATGGACAGCAGCCCAACTATCGCCGCAACCGCACGGGTCTCCATCCATCCAACCGTCAACCCTAGAAAGACACAAAGACCAGAAAGAGCAACTCCGATAATATAGCAGATGAACATGGCCTTATATGCCACCGCTAGAGCTTTAGCCCCGCTCTCCACATCCGATGGGATACCGAGGTCGTTGATCGTGTAATTGGAGATCAGTTCCGTCTTGAAGATATCTAAGGGGTTGAATGCATATAGTCCATTGATGGGTGAGCAGTAAGTTACTTTTGTGTCATTTCCGGTTGCGGGTTTGGGCCCAGAACCGTCAGGGTCGCCGGTGAGGACCACGACAGCGGAGCAATAGTTCATGATGTGGGAATAGTAGGCGTCCTTGAGGCCTAGCTTTTTGGCAGCTGTTTGTGCGAGCTCATCAATGAGAGAGCTGGGGACTTGGTCGATGATGTTTTTTGGGATGTCATTTTGTGGGATGGGAAGGGAAGAAATGATAGAGCTGTAATCGAGGTTGAGACCGGAGGGTTTTATGTTGCTAGTGTCCAGCTGTTGAAAGGTAGATGAGGTTGGTATTGGGGCTTTTCGGGTATGTGGATTGTAGAAAGGGTCGGGAGACTTACTCGGAGGAGATAAACATTCGGTAAAAAGCTGGGGTCCTTGCCAGCGAGCAGAACCATGAGAGACATCACGAAGGCTGCCGCCGACAACAGGATGGGAATAATGACACTGAATCGAGCCATTTCGGCAGTAGAGTAATAGGAGTTGAAAGAGCTTCACAATCCTCACACGAACTTTCTTCAAATGCTTCGAGGAGACACTGTATATGAAGTACTGCGCGTGCTCTAGAAGCCTCGAAGAATACCTAGTAGGGCTCCGTTCCGGAAGTTATAAACGAAAAGGGTGAACTGGACCTTCAATCGCCGTCGCCGTAGGGTACAGACAGTACAGTCAGCACGAGTTAAGGCTTCGTTCCCCCATTAGCGGTGAACTTCGAACTTGTTTTTAGGTTGTTTTGGCAGGAAGTTACTAAGTGTTCGAGGTTCGGGTCGCATCAGGTGAAGCCTTGCACTGCACTGCCAGGCTTCATACGCAATGACCCACTTGGAGTACGCTTGCTAACTTTAGTGTTACGGGGATCCTCCCGCTCCAACCCTGTTACAATTCAAAAGGCGCAAATGCCGCCTGACTAGCACACTACAAAATCGCCGCCAGAGAACATCTAGAGTTGACGTTACCCCACCACGTATGTGGCTGTGGAATACCTACGTGTGCCCTGATTTTTTTGCCCCTGGAGGTCATGACGCGGCTAGACGGGATCTTGGCAGATGCATCCAAGGACCACCACGGTGATCGGCATGCGATATGGGCGACACTGCTCATTACCAACGAAATCAGATGCCCGTCTGCTGTCAAGAGTAGGTAAAGTGAGATGCGGCCGCAGCATGCAACTTTTTGTGAAGGGAAAAAAAAAAAAAAAATTATGGTATGGGATGCTAAGCCTCGGCATGGTTGCCAAAACTTTGAGTAAATATTTCCGAATCCACTTGATACGCATGGTATATTTTATCAACGACGCAAAACGAAAAAAAAAAATTTATGGTATGTGATGCTAAGCCTCGGCATGGTTGCCAAAACTTTGAGTAAATATTTCCGAATCCACTTGATACGCATGGTATATTTTATCAACGACGCAAATCAACAAATCGAATACATTCTGATCTCGTGATACATTCTGCACGAGATTTTATTTAATTGTCTTGGCAGCGCAGAGAGTCTGGGTACGAGAATAACATTCCTGGTTAATTGGTGATCGGAGGCATCTAGGGCTAGCTCCGTGCTACCTAGTCTGGTTACCTCTCCATGAGTATAGTAGTTTGGTTGAACCCCTTGATATATATACAATCAGACTAGATCTCGCTCACACCACTCTAGCCTGATCTTGGATATATATGCGATTTTGTGTGTCTCGCTCTCGCTTTCACACCACGTATTGCTGATCGGTGCTGTGCTTGGCATAGCCTTGGGGCAGTGAACTTCCTAATCAGGAAGTCTGCGGATTTCTTGGCAATATCTTATCACGAAATAACAGGCCCATTAATCTATTTCGCATGAAGAACACTTCACAATCTCACTTTGTTGAATAATCGACTCTCAAAAACCAACCCTACAGCTCTGGGGTACGCTGCTGCAGAGAGATAGGTCTATGCACTTGAATGTCACAGGCCATCCTCCTGCACACCTATTCCTCTACATGTTCGAAACGTAGGCTGCGCTTGCAGCGGACCGTGTCAGAATACAATTGATGGCTCTCATTCGGAAGAGGTTATTGGGGACTCTTAAGAATGCTAGGTAGATCAATGCTAGCGGGGTGCCACGCATCAAGGACCTAAAGAGTCAATGACGTTAACGCAGGCCCATGGTGCTTATTACAAACGAAGGACGCGCATATGTACGTACTATCGTCTGCCCATGGGCAATATTAATATTTTTTACGTCATTAAGTCATCAAGTTAACTACCCCCACGACTTTGGATACCAGAAGTTCTGCTCTAGGCTGGCCGATGGCCCCACCGAAGCTACTCCACGTAACTCTCCTGTTCATGCGCAGGCGGTGAGCTTTCACTCAAAGAGAAGGCCTGTATCAAGGCTAGCATGGGGCGTGTGTCGGCTGGCATTCTTCTGGTCGTCCTTTTCATCAGAAGTGGGTATCTTTGTATGCTTGTTCCATAAGACAGCCTGTAGCTAGTTTTTTTCGTGCAGGGCTTGCTCCTCTAGCTAAGGGCTTCCACTGATACCACGTACACGAAAGCATAGTCTGGTTGCACGACCCCTCTTATGGAGGACGAAAGCACTCTTTTGTGCTTGCATACATCAACACTAGCGGAGCTCAGGTGGTGTGTTCCATGAAAGTCTTGGAGGTTAGTTCGTTAATATTATGAGTGCGATAGAGTCCAATTCTGCGAGATGGTAGACTCTTAAGGAGCCACCGTAGCTAAGCTGACATAATTCTGCAAACAGATGTATAAATGAATGCTACAAACGCTAGTAGGTGGGACGTAAGGTCCCACAAATATTACCTGATCTTGTGAGCATATTCACCCAAAACCTGCGGAAAGAGTTCGAACAGGGAAAGTAAGCAATCCACAGCATGGTATAAATGAGATATATTAGTGGATGATAAGGGATAGTCTCATGCCATAAGGAATTGCGAAACAAATGATAAAATTGCCTGTATGAGTGCCACGTTCCCTCCCCTTAGCTGTTCTTAGGGCCCACTTATTCAGCCCCGCATATAGCTGATACTGTGGAAATGTCTTCAGATACCCAAATTTCTGCTTCCAAATCTTGCCTTCAAGCATCGATTCCCCATAATCAGAGAAAGATCGCACTTAAACAGCATATATCCATTGAGAGATCCATATGGTAACACTCCGAGAACCACTCTTTAGTGGGATATTTCCTCTTGCTGGGAAGATATTTGGGTACCCTTTGTTTTTGACAAAGGCAGTTAATATTCATATATTGATAAATTGTGCACTTGACCCAGGGGGCCCCGGAACACACTGGAGCGTGCCGGGCGATTCAATGTAATCCATGTACACATACCAAACTTCAATTCCCTTGCAACTGTGGGGCACCCCATCCAGGTTGACGTGGTGGAAGCGGGGTCCTTGTCCTAGGTGAAATCAGATACCCCTGCCGTTGATCTTGAGCTCACTCAAATTTTTACCTGTAGTCTTATTCCAACGGCGTCGGACTTGCCCTGACCAAATTTGTGTCGCCTGGTTGTTTGTAGGGTTCCTCGCCTGTAGCCTCATTCCCAAATCACCTCGCCAGCACTCACTGTATCTGGCATCAATATTAATCAGGGTACAGCACTCGGAGACTACTGTAGGTATCGATGTCTAGACATACGATACCCATGCAAGAACATTCACATACTGAGATATCGATATCCTCGGACCGAAATAATCCATGATCTACTTCCGTTCACCCTTGGGGGCGGGTACAAACTTAAGAAATTAGGTTCACCTCCACGGCCGCAAGGACCGGGTAGTGCCTAAATGTGATTGGCCAATCAGTTCACCAGCCAGGGGGGGCCGGGAAGCATGGCGGGGGCCTAGTCTCGACTTTGGGAGCCAGAGCTGAGGTGAGTGGTTGATATATTCTCCAAGTAGGTTTTCCACCTCTAGTGTAACCAAATGCTCGCTCTACCTAACTGATGTCTGACTAATAAGGTTTGTCTAGCCCTATTGAGGACCTGGATTGTGCAACCATACCGTACAACCATACGAATACACATGGTTCCTAACGAAGTAATTGTGTCCCCCAGCCCAGTACACCCCCAAGTACATCCACATGACACAGCCCCCAGGATGCGAATCTCAAAGAACCAGATACCACAAGCCCGGTATCGCGTAAACCTCAACATTCGTTTGCGCAGACGACCAGGGATACTGAGATTTCATTCAATAAAAGATATATTATGGTTTTGAATTGAGTGGGCCTTATCGACTCTATGGGGTCGGTTGCGAGAATAACTCACAGTGAATTGACAGTATTATAGACCCGTCACGCACCAATTACAAGCCAAGGGGTTTACCGCCTCTAGAGCACCGAGTTCGCGAAATGCATATACCAAGCCAAAAGTTCGCAAATATTACTAGTTACAGGTTTGCTGGGATGTCACCATCAATTGTGCGAGCCTGCCCTGGGAAGTCAGATAACATGGACCCTATAAAATGGGGTGTTTGGAATCTCTTACGCATTCCTTTGTTTTTCCAAAGTCCAATTGTTCATCATGAAGCTTTCTCTGCAACTCCCTCTCCTGCTCATGGTAGCAGCAACATGCCAGGCAGCAATCCGCAAGCTCCTTGTTGGCGCTTCCTCCGGGCAACTTACCACACTTAAATTTGATACTGTAGCAGGGACTCTTACCCAGTCATCCGTCAACACTCAGTCCTCACCAAGTCCAAACTGGCAGACACTATTTAAAAATACCCATGGGAGAAAATTTATCATCTCTACCAGTAGGTCTGGGGATGGACTTAATGATGCAATAGTGGTATTGTCAGTTGATGGCAATGGTGCATTATCAATGGTAAGCAAAAGCGCACCGGGGGCCGTGACGGGTCCCGTTGCATTAGCTTCCACAAAGAGTGGGTTGATAGTTTTAGCAAGTTAGTACGTAACCCTGCCTAGTTATACCATCCCGGGTTGCTTGGAGCTGATATGACAATACCATAGTTCTGGTGGTGGAGTCAGCTCGTTCTCAATGAACCCATCCACTGGCCTCCTCATTACGCAGCCTTTGAACACATTCCGCTACAACCTCACTGCTCCCGGGCCCAACCCTAGTCGCCAGGACACTTCTCACCCACACCATGCCATCATCGACCCAAGGGAGAAATTTGCGCTGGTTCCAGATCTCGGCGCGGATCTCACCCGCATCTATTCTATCTCTTCACAGGGATTGAGCGAGCTCACTCCGGTGAGTACAGCACCTGGTTCAGGCCCCCGCCATGGTGTATTCAGTCCGGGGGGCAAATACTACTACCAAGTGAACGAGCTCTCCAACAAAATTGATGTATTCTGTGTGACATATCGCCCCAACATCGTACTTACTCTGGTTCAAAATATTTCCACATATCCAACTGGAACAACCCCCGCTCTGGATCCCGTGCCTACAGCGGGTGAAATTCAAATCTCGAGTGATGGCAAATACGTGTACGCTTCAAACAGAAACGATAAGACATTCCCTAACGCGAGAGTTGCACCTTCCCCATCTACTCAAACCACCGAGTCAGACTCGATCGCGGCTTACTCAGTTGGTGCCCATGGAAAACTCACATTCTTGGAGCTGTCCCCTGTTGCGGGGATAACCCCTAGGCACTTTTCACTGGACCCCAGGAATGGCGGGGAATATATTGCTGTTGCTACTCAGACTACCGGAAGAGTCGCTGTGTATGAGCGGGATAAAATAACTGGAAGACTGGGAACCATACCAGTGGCCAGTATTGATATGAAGACGTTGGGGGTGGAGCAGCCGCTTTGTGTGATTTGGTTAGATTGAGGGTATGTGAGGTGACCTGCTTGACACAAGTATGTGGGGATGTAAGTAAAAGTGGATATATGATGTAGTCCGTGTGTACAGTAGGTATGAACGTACAGATTGTGGTGCCAAAGGTTTGGGTAGGTACACGACATGCATGTACTAAATGTACTAAATGTAAAGCCGGACGAAGCTATGTACTTATTGATTGTTCCTTTTTCAGATGAAATCATCTATGTGATCCTAGCGTGTTAGGATTGTAGATTATTTTTGATTGATTCTGAATCAACGCAATTGGGGAAGTGGTGTATTGTACTCTATATGTAGTCTTCAGGATTTTTGTTCTCGAAACTGGCAAAAGGGCAATCTTTACCACAGTGGATATATAAGCAAAACGTTGGTGTCTGGCTTGTATAAATTATATCTCTAATTTTCTAAAATAGACGGCTTCCCTTCTTTAACAGTGGATTCAGTTACCAGTAATGAAGGACAAATGTCCTCCACAACACACTATGCCACTTACTACCAGATGCGGCGTGCGTCCCCTCTGAGACTCGAATCTCCACATACCTCCTATTTTACACGCAGTAACTATCCGCCCTTTTAGGCTCTCACCGAGGTCAGTTTCCCCCAAGCTCTCCCACTTCAATCAAACTGACTCTAAATAGTGCAACCCTCAATAAACTCCTGCAAATCCAAAACCACAATCCACTCTATCACAGCTACCCTTAGTAGTCAGGGATGCTGTGCAGATTATAAGCATCCCAAGCGTTTTCACATTCGGAGGGAGTTGTGATCAGGGAACCGCGGAGATATGTTTGCCTTGGATAAAGAATTCCTTAGGAAAACAACCAATGGTGGGTACAACAGAAGAAACCAGGGTTAAGTAGGATGAAACCACCATGGCTTGGATCTGTAGGGGAGAAAACACAGTTCTATTCCAACCATCTCCGTAGAAAATCCCCAAGAGGTCCATGATTCAGGCAAGAGTCACGATCATTGGCAAAGTGGAGGAAGAAGGCTTTGCTAAACTAGGTGACACTGGATCCTGCCTGTGTCTATACCGCTGCAGAGGTTGGGTTGGGGTACTTTTCTTCAATCAGTCTTAGCCCTTGAGGCCCCCATCGAGAGTGGTTCTATCCCAGCTGAAAGATAAGAGAGATAAGAGCTTGGAGCTTCAGGAGAACTGAGGAGGCAGTCTGTCTGGACGGTTGCACTTATAAGGGTGTTGTGGTTCAGCGTACTGAAGCTGTTTCTGTATGTTGTGTATGTTGACCATGTCGCCTGTAATTCCGCAGGTTGGAACTAAAGCCTTAATACTGAAAGATCCCAAGTATTGCATGAAAGCAGGAAAGAAGTGTTTGTTGTTGTTTCAATCTATGAAGCTGTTATCTATGCTTGGACTCCATCCCCTAAGCAAGATAGGACGCTATATGGAGCAGATGTATATTTTCTGGAACTTTCCCTAAAAACAGATTATTTCTACAGGTGTCAATATTGGTTGACACAAAAATATCCACATCTCTTTTTATACATTGCTTTAACACACTCAAAAAATAAATCGGTCTGGGCACGAGAACAAAATAACCTTCTAAGTAAGGGTCAGAAATATAATTAATCCAGTCTCGCTCCCCTAGCGGCTTGGCAGACCGTTGGTCGCCACCTTCGTGAGCCGGCACGGCGAACTTGAAGCTGCGACCCTTCCATGCTAAATGTATTGACATCCGACCTTGGTAGTCGCAAAGATCTTTCTAAACAAGGACTCGCTGGTACACACGGTAAGAAAACTATATATAGGACCAAAAGTGCTCGGTATAGCTATGGGGAACTGTGCGTTTGAGGAAGAGAAGGTTCACATCTTTCTTGAAAAAAAAAAAATCGACAAGGGCGGACACTTCACCAGTTAAGAAACGGCAAGAATATTCCATCTATCCGGCAACAAGCCCAACTCAGCCAACTCGTCACGCCGCTTATTCCTCTCTTCTAACAGGAGATCATCAACTTTAATCTGATCCTTGGCAGCACTGTTACTCATTTCCGTCTCCTCCTGGACCTCAACCACCTTCTTTTCAGCCTCCCTCTGTTTAATATCCTTTGCCTGCTTCAAAACCTCCTCTTGCCCTGCCAACTCACCCAACATCATCATCGCTACCAGGGTCGCTGGATGGGCTTCCCCAAGGACCATTCTCCTTTTGCTAACCAAACTCTCAAAAACTCCCACGGCCTCCACCTCCCTTCCAAGCTTAACCAAGACTCTGCCCAAATTCTCCATTGTGTCTAATGTATGCAGATGGTACTCCCCTACAGTTTCCTTCAAGATGTCTAACGCCTGTACTTCGAGGCCATGCGCCTCCTCTAGCCGCCCAACTTCAAGCAATGTCACACCCAAATGGGCCAGCGATCTGGCAACATCTTTATTCCGCTCCCCTAGGGTACGTATCTGGATATCGAGCACCTCCCGGTTCAGATTCTCCGTTGATGTCCACCTCTTCTGCCCGCGAAGAGCGATACCTAGGTTTCCCATCGTTAGAAGGGTGCTAGGGTATTCCTTACCATATGCGGCGACTTTCTTTTCCAGAGCAAACACAAGCTCCTCTTCTGCTTCTTTATAATGTTCCTCACGCCACAAAGTCACCCCTAGATTTCCCCTCGCCATACCAACCTCCAGGCTGTCCGGCCCATGAAGGTTGCTTTGGATGGCAATAACCTCACGCTCCAGCTTTTCCGCCCCAGGAACATTGCCCCCCTCGGCGTACGACCAAGCCAAATTAAGCATTGCCTGGAGCGTTTCGGTATGCTCCGGACCTCTCGTGTCTGAATGTGAGAGTAAGTGCAGTGTCTCTCTATCCATTATCGTCGCCTTCTGAAGGTTACCTTTCCGCCGGTACGTCATTGCGAGGTTAACTCTCGCTCGAATGGTGTCTGCATCTGCCACCCCAAGATTATGAATTCTCCACTGCAGAACCCTCTCCCGTAATGACTCTGCGTCGTCTAACCGTCCGGCATCATGGTACGTTGTTCCTGCAGCTTCCAAAACTCCCATCCTTTCTTCTTCAGTGTGGCCTGCTATCGTTGCCTTCTCAACATCCAAGTATGGACGAACCCAGGCATCAAGATGCGAAATGAGGCGATATCGGAGTGCATAACCTCCTTTACTGTCATCGGTTAGCATCGCCTCCTGGAGTAAGGCAATGGCGGCACACTGCGCTCGTTGTTGCTCTAAAGCATCTGGCTCGCATCGGTCCCGTATCCAACAATGTACCAAGGGATGGATTGTATATGCCGGCGCCTTTCCGTAGTACCCTAAATGCCTTTTGACAAGGGAATAGCTGCAAAGGATCTTCATGGCCTGCTCGAAGTGGTAGGGAACCCAAGTGGCTCTGTCCAAATTTCCGCTCGGGCTCATCGGGCTCGTCGGCTCCTGCTTACTGGATGAGGGGTCATATCTCATACATTCTACAAGAAGCTTTCCTAGCTGTGTAAGTTCTGGCCTACCCGCGGCTGTAGCCCCACAGCTCACACGGGCGAAAGCTGCACTTCCATTTTCAAAGATCTCTCGAGGGATTCCCTCATAGTGAAAGTACCCAAGGACCATGAGAAGTTCTGCCGCAGCGGGATTCTTCTCTTTCACTTTTCCCATTGACAGTTCCCAAGTCTGGTAAACCGATGCAGCATATCCTGAACCTTGAAACTCCCTATTGTTCATCAGCACTGGCCGTACCTTGTTGTAGATGCCGAGATAGTCTTCAATGCTGCAAGCATTTGCAATATATGCACCGGCTTGGTCAATTGCAAGGGCTAAGTAGCCTAACTTTGCCACAATAGTCTGTGCAACTCTTTCCGTCTCTGGGGCAGCAATTTCCTCGGGGCTTAGCCTTGCAGCTTTTCGCAGAAGGTCACAGCCGTCCGCCTGAGACATCCGATCAACCTCAAAAGTGTGTTTATCAACTTCGCTCACAATGTCTCTTGTTTTCGGGTTCCGGCTGGTAACAAGAATGTTGCCATGCCTGCCTCCGGGAAGATATGTTGCCAGGTTTGGGAGATTATCCGCGTTGTCAAAGATTAAAAGGTAATTATAATCGCTTAGGCTTGCGAGGCGGTGCCTAGCCAGAGCGTGTCCGTCCACCTTCAGATGGCCGGCAATTTCCCGAAAGCTTTCCTCAACGGTGTGATCGCTGCTTGCATTCACCCAGAAGATGGAGTCAAACCTAAAATAGGAGTGAGTTCACTGATGGGATATCTGGAAGAGTACTGTGATGCTACACACCTATCAAGATGCTCTTCAGCAAATTTTAAAGCAATCTGGGTTTTACCTGCCCCCCCCAAACCGTGAAGGACTGCCCTACGTTGCCTTTGCTTTGGCTCTCTACAAAAGAAGGCATCTTCCAAAAATTTCAAGGCCCCCGCTCTTCCCGTAAATATGGGGCTTGGAGTTGGGGCAGTGTAATGCTTCCCTGCTCGAACCTTGTCTACGTAATATCAGCTCTGGACAATACCTTGCTTTTCACAGGCATACGCTACTCACCGGGAGTTTCCAGCTTCGGGAGTGGCAGGATTTTGAAAAGGTTTTCATTCCACCGCTGTAATTCACGAGCCAGAGCCATCCCTTTCTCTTTATCGGACAATACCCATTTCAAACACTGAATTTTGGTCAAGTTGTCGAAAATATCTCTCTTTGCTGCCTCCAGAATGGCATGGTTATCACCAACACCCAGCATTTGCATGTCGAAATCGAAGAGAGGTGAGCTTCTTGGGGGAGCAGCTGGAGCTTTCCCTTTTCGAGATTTTTGACCTCCTGTTGGAGGGTCACTAACTGATGCCTGCCGGGGTGCCAGTCCCTCCTCCTTCTTATTATGAGAACAGAGGTTGTGACAGCCAGCACGACGTAGCCATGAGCGAAGACCATGATTGGAGTTCTGCTTCACCCCGACAGGAGCAACAGGTGTGTGTGATGCGGGGGATGCGGGGGATGCGGTGGAGGAGGAGGAGGAGGCTGGTGTCACGGTTACCGATATAACCTCCGGCGTGCTAGACTTCTTCAAGGGAGGCCCAGCGCCTCCGGTTGCTGAGCTGGAATCTTTTCTATCACCGCCTGTGGAGGGGATGGGAGCAAATTCGATGCCGTATGTGTTCCGCAGCACCCTTGTATCCCCGAGAGTTCTCGATATCTTTGCCAGGATTCTAACAACAAGAAGACAATTGTCCTCGCCAATCTTCCGACTGGCACTGGGGTGTAGATTCCCAGGCCAAGCAAAATCAGGCATAGACGTATCATCCGTTTGAGGATCAAAGTGCACCCATGCCTTCACCCACCGGGACAATAAACCCATTTCGGCGTCCACAAGCAATTGGAAATCCGCGGCATCCTCATCAATAGCTTTTATATCCTTGAGCAGGCCATACGCCGAGAGGCAGGCACTGGCTAATGGGCCTACAAGTGCAATCGTCCCAAAGGCAAAACCAAGAATATCCATTGTGTCGTTGGCACTATCTTCATCTGTTACTTGATCCAGATAAGGCTCATTCCCTTTAGTGATATGTTTGGAGAAATATTTTGAGGGTGCAGGTCGATAAGGGAGGATTGGGGCAAGAATCAGATTATGATGTATTTAGGATAGAGAGGACTTACCGTAGGAACTCCCCAAGGCTGCTATTGCTACTCGATGGTACAGCCGTCTCATTTGAAGTCCAATAAACATGTTCCATCACTTCCAGCATTTGTGAAATGAATTAGTGCGAATATCAAACAGGGCGGGGGGGTCGTTGTGATCTGCGATGGACTAGGTACTTAGGGGAGATGTATGTGCTGAGACTGCAGCTCTCTATCTCAACCAATCAGCACAAGGCTATGATAGACACATACTCCGTGGGTACTTTTTTATTTTATTTTTTTATTAAGGAATCATTAATCGTATTTAGCCTATCTAGACTATGACGATGGACTGCGGCTCACTGTTTCCAGCTGCCTCTCTCCCCTACCGGGCCAGTCCCTGACCCGTGGGTACTTACTTATATGTATGTGGCTATGCTGCAAATGGTGGAGTCAGCCTCGCCAGTGGGTTGTTTCGGGATTTCTTTTTTTGAGTCTATACGCCTTCCCCCGAAGGTATCAGGCGGATTGTTTCGGGATACTCTACTTGTAGATGCATCGGTTTGAGACCAAGGACCCTGGCATGCGGGTGCAAACCTGCGGGAGGGCGGGTCCAGTCCAGGGCACCCCGAGCGAGAGGCAGCGAAGCTATCAACGGACTCGCCGATGAATTCTAACTGGTCTGTACAGTATGTGCGTGCACAGCAAGTAGATGCTTAAGTATTGAAGGATTAAGACATGGGTTAAGTAGAGTACGGATAGAGTGCATGCATGCAGGTAGCGGGTGTAGCCGTGACATGTGAGCAGGCAGTGTAGCGAAATTGATTGTGGCAGTCAGTTCTCATCCCAGAGTCCAGTCATTCCCTGAAGTCTATCGTGCGGAATGATTTCGAGTTATTCGCTAGCATGAGTGGCGCCTGCAATGCAGCAATCAAGAAGCGATACCTAGGAAAGTATGGTAATTCTGTATGTCTGATAGTAGGCAATGTGGTAAAAGTGTATACAGAGAGAGCACTTGTAGGTAGAAGAATATTGCTTGGAAGAGAGCGAGCGCATGAAAATATGGAGCAAGTAGTATCGGGTGTTAATATCCAAAGACATCTATCTATATACCACCTGCAACTAGCCAATGGTTGGAGCATTAGTGATAAGCGTGTTATGTCTACACATGTAGTAGCGACCGCATGGATACAGTGTTGTATTGACAAGAGAGATATGATTTGCAAAGCATTCCGATATGTCGGTAGTACCCTACCAATTGGTGGCAGTCAGGAAAGTAAGCTTGCTATCAAAGGTATTGATTCCGCAGATAGTAGTATAGGTATGGTATAGGTGATGGTGGAAAAGACCCGACTACTACAGAACTTGATAAGTTATATAGATCTATTCCCATCAATGGGGACGATACAGATGCATTAGAGTACACATGGGCACTGGAGGACTATGTATATACCGAGTATTTACCATAGGTATAGAATCAACTACTGGTACTTACTCTGTGGCAAGTATGCACGGTTGCTGCACGACGTATACATCGGCCTGCAACTGGTTTAGAGAACACCTTGCAGGCGCCATCCACACTAGCGAATAACTCGAAATAATACGGTACGCCTACTCCGTAGTCAGTCTAAGGTTATGAGTTCATCCGTTAAAACTTAGGGTCATGAGACACATACTATCGGAGATCGGATATGGCAAACATATTCTTAGATTATCCCCCCGCACCCCGAATTTACCCACAGAGAAAATAGATACCCGCTATGGTGTTGACCTCAATCCCATACAAAATGCTGAAATATAGTCTGCCAGTGGTTGCGCTTTACCGTACTCGCATGACCTTTATATATCTGTTTAAAGAATGAAGGTGTTTCTAGCGCTAATACTAATACTAGAGTTCAACGCATCGGTAGTCCATCTGCTATGGCCCAACTGTCATCTGGGTCTGGCAAGCCATGCACATAAAGCTTCGTATCCCCAGCCCCATCAGGACATCTTTTTTCTCTCTGCAAAGCCATGTTCAGATGTCGGCTTGCATGTCACGTGTATTAGTATTAGTGCTATATAGAAATGTCTCAGCACAAGCAAGGAACCTAAATTCCCAGTTTTCCTGGTACCTAATAGTCTACCCAGTCTCACTTCCTTGTTTTAGATAATCGTCCAATGAGGTTATGCTGTGGAGATCCCCAGGTCAGTGAGTGGGTTAGGTAGGTACTTGCACTTAATGTCTGGTGCAGCCTAGGTACGCATTGTTTTAGTCCGGCATTGTTTGTTTGATTGGTAGCCTGCTCAAATCCCCTGATTTGGGATACCGTATGTCATACAAGTCTAGCCTGGTTGCCCATGAGAAATGGAACGTGGAATGGACTATTTTAACGAAGGACCAAGTTTCCGCATGACGGAGATGCAAAGACTCCATAAGAACCTCTGTCTCTCCATACAAAGTCCGTTGCTAACAGTGCAGAAAAGTGCAATCACGTGATTGCGGGAATTATGGGGAGTGTCGTTTGGAGAATCATGGGAAGTGTCGTTTGTTTGGATTATGCGTAGGGGAACAAACAGAATAATAAGGGAATGGATGATATAGGGGAATGGATAGTATATGAGGCAGTGTCTTTCTTTGTATTTGACGGGTTTAAGGGGAAAGTCTTCTATCTTTACACGAATTCAATTCCCTCATAATCACCACACTGCGAATAGTGTGATAGTAATCATCGCCCTGTGTAAGGAATACTTGTCTTTTCCCACTGCAAACAGTGCGAATTCTCCGTTCCGCGATATAGGAATACACCCCACTGTGAACAGTGTGATAGTTATCATCTTCCTGCGTAAGGCATACTTCTTGTCTTTTCCCACTGCGAATTCTCTGTTCCGCGACATAAGCATACACTGCGACTGGTGTATTCTCATAGGGTCCTTAACTGCCAGTCTATGCGGTAGTTGGGATGTGTTATACATAGTACAGTGGGGTCCCATGTCTCTTGTAAAGAGGTAACGGTACTAGGCTACATAGTCCCAAACAGGAAAGTACCACGTGCCACGTGCCCACCAGGCGACAGTCAACATACCAAGCCGCATGTAAATTCATTTTCATTGTTTATCGATAGACGACTCAGCCACTCCCCCATAGTATAGACAATCAGTCTAAGGATAGAAAAAGGATATGACCGCCCCCCCCCCCACCGTGAAGTGGAGCGATAGCGGAACGCAATGTTAATTGAGACGTGAAGGAAGGGAGTGAGTTTAGGGTTTAGCCGTGGGCGGGGCTCGATATTTTGTTTTATTAACAGGTTGTTTAGGTGTTGTAGGTATGGCGATTCCTATGTTCGTCGTGAGAGTAGGAGCAGGAAGAGGGAAGGCCCTCACGGCTGGGTCACAAGGCCGGTGCCACCAGACTATGGTGCCGGCAGTCTAGAGACTACAATTTTAGGGGTGTGTGCCAAGAACGTATCAACATCACCACCATAACAGATCTCGAATATTTTT
>Ga0307514_10002383_pt1 | contig 19663 bp, 30 predicted proteins | sample 16_EM_MG_FD_203088 | JGI IMG/M metagenome (GOLD analysis project Ga0307514, IMG submission 203088) | Populus trichocarpa ectomycorrhiza microbial communities from riparian zone in the Pacific Northwest, United States - 16_EM | ecosystem: Host-associated > Plants > Roots > Unclassified | place... | reverse complement strand
GACAGCCATTTCTGGAGCGGACGACTTCGACGACGACAATACGACGATCAGGGACTTGTTTGACATTATCGTGAACAATACACGAGAGATCTCTCCTACGTGTAAGTTTTCATCATTCACTCATCTATTCGTCGATTTTGCTCACCGAATCAAGTCGGGACGATCTGGTCTCTTGGGTATGCACAAGAGGGAGTCTTCTCTAAGGACATACTGACGATAACCTCCTCAGGTACGATTTGTATGGATGGCCAGTTCGTTCCGTCGAGCGGCTTCCCCCATTCAGCCCTGCCCAGCTCAAGAACCCAGTTCTCATAATGGGAGTCACAGTGCGTGCACCCGTCCCCAAACCTGAATTGGATTGTAGTTTAGGCTGATCACCACGATCCCCAGACTGACCCTGTCGTGCCGTTCGCGGGTGTCCAAAAAGTCGCAAATATGCTCGGTGACAACGCGTTCCTACTCGAGCAACTCGGTTTCGGACACACGACCGTCGCTCAGGTCTCCGCTTGCACCATGGGTGTTGTGGCCAACTACTTTATAAAGTCTGAGGTAGGTGTTTCTTACTTGATTCACGCTGGTTGTGCATTCACACTGATTGATTCCAGCTTCCGAATGGGCGAAGTATTCAGTGTCCAATCGACGATTCCAACGTTCTCTTCCCCGTCTTGGACGGAAACATCAGCGTTGCCAGACGCTCGAATTTACTGCATAGTTCTTTGTGATAGCATTGGACTGCCTTCCTAGGCACAATCCTTCTGATTGATCCATCCCTTAAAGGCTCTTTATACACTTTTGACATGCAGCTACACAATTTGTATATTAGTCCGTGCTTTAACCTGTGCTCAATTCTCCATCACCATCAGACTACGGAAGACGATGCACTTGGGCAACTTGTTCGGATCTGTGAGTGTCATGCGTTAGCGTTGGCGGCCTCATCGCTTCACACACTTGTTGGTTTCATCCTGTGGGGTTCTCAGTCTCAAACAGTTGCAAAACGGTAAAGATGAATCGATTGACAAATGATCATCACCGTCTCCATCGAGAAAATGCCGCGAGACGTCACTCGGGCGCTCCTAGATATTAACGGAACGTTGGTGTTGGGAGGAGACCCATGAGTTATGCTTCGGAGGGAACGACCATTACCAATGGGCCCTATCTCCACGCAATCGCAGATGAGACTACCGCGTATGTATATGAGCTCGAGCACTTACCTGCCATCTCGGACGGGCGGCGCTCCATCCAGGACCGCTCACCGGCAAAGTTTCAGTGGCCGAAGATCCTTCAGTCTACCCACCTCTGTATCCTTCTTTCCGTCCCCCCGAAGATGGTGGGATCACGAAATCACCAGCTGGTGTTTCGCACGCTTTCGTATTGTTTGCTTCAGATATGAAACGTATCTGGGCGCCCTAGAAATATACCAGTCGGTCTTTTTTTTTCTTTCTTCAATCGTCCCGCGTGGCCATTTGCCAGGGCAGCCCACTCGGGTCGGCTTTTGAGTCCGCGGAAACGTTACCCGGTGTGACCAAATGTGACAGTGCCTGTCACGGATCAAAGAAGGGTGATCGCTTGGGTGGACGCGACCACTGTCCCACACACGGTTAGGCAAGCTTCCCCCACTTCCTCCCCCGTCCTTGCCCTGGATGTCGCAGGCAACACTGTACGCCCGAATTATCTCAAAGAAACCATCCGATTTACATACCTTGTCATTTCAGCACACTACGCCCACCTCCTAACGTCGACTTCGTCCAAGGTCGGTCGAGATACAACCGTACCAACCGTGTTCGACGAACCCACTGAATTCTCGCTCTCTTCGAAGGCTATCCTGGTATCCCACCCGGTGCTAATAGGCCTCAAGCCGCCGTCAAAGGGGTCAGATCACTTCCGTTTCACCCATGCCCCCCGCTCAACCGTTCTCTTCAAACAGGCCATCGAAGTTCGCGCCGGTCAGCAGGGTGTCAAGGCCAAATGGGTCAGGATTGAACTCAGGAAGGTCGAAGTTCTTCCTGGTGGCGGTCAGGCGGGAACATTCTTCGACTATGTCGGCCAGAGTCCCATCAACCTCTGGACAGGCCCGGATGGAGAATACGGAATTTTACGACCAGTTCGTCCCATTTTTTTCTCTTCGCATTCTTTCTGGTCCCGGTTCCCTCAACGACGGTCCAGCAAGATTTCCCGTTCTACATCCGTATCCCTGAATCGCTACCTCCAACAATTGCCCTCGAGAAAGGAGGTAGGTTCCGACCCAAAACCTCCCCGTATCTAGTTGTTAATTTCAAGTCCAGCCGGTATAAAATACGAGTTGATTGCTATGGTTTGTATCAAGGGCAAAAGGTGCGTGTCTTCCATTCCAAACCCGCAGTCCCATGCTCATCCGAGGTTTCAAGAGGGTTTCTCCGACGTGACAAGTCCACCATCGTTTCGACTGCCTCCCAGATCATCATTGACAAACACGAACTTCACTCGACGTGGCCGATCTACTCCCAGCCGGAGACTCGTAGCATAGTTCAAGATGGTGTCACCCTCGTCGTTCAGCGTGGCCAAACATGCTACGGTCCTGGCGATCGGATAACCGTTAACGCGACCATCAAAGCCGATAATCTCAACACGATCCTCTTGCGCGGCTTTGAATTCACCCTCCGCGAATCGACCGTCTTCCGTACCGGACCAGCCGCTGGAAACAAGAAAGGCGCTCCTCAGGTCAAAGTGACTAGCATCGCTGAACAAAAAGTGCCCGTCAACGCAACCCTCTACGGTGGCACTCAACACAACGCCGACCTTACGTGTACTGTGCCTTCGTACCACACCTCCGCCACAATCAATGCCGCACGGCATATCGACATCACTTACATTCTCAGCGTGAAGGCCCTGATGGGTACCGGATTGCCAATCACGATTGACTTACCTATTGTGGTTTCGAACTGGCCCAAGTAAGCGTGTTCTTGATCTTCCCTGTTTCTCGAACTAAATCGTATGGGTCACCTCGTCTAGGACCGTGTCCATTGAAGCGGCAAGGTTAGGAACTCCTGACCATCCTCGTTTTGTGGTCACGCTAACCCCCACTTAGGCGGATAGGTCCCGTCCCAAACCTCTCCCTGGTTTCTGGCCAACAGGTCCAACCTCAGCCAACCCAACCGCCTCTCGCTTCTGCTGCATTGAACCGTCCTCTGGGCGATGAACGTCAAGAAAAACCATCTCAATTCAACACCGCCCCCACCCAACCTACCAATGGATATCTCACCAATGGTGGCTTCAGGACAGATGAACTTGGCTATGTGGCCGGAAGTAACACTTTCAACACGGTCTCTGGTGGCACCTTCTCCACCAGCACGGTCCCCAGTCATTACGTCGATCCTAGGGCGGGAGGCTCTGGAAGTAAACGGCCTGGTTCTAGTGGTATGGGACGTCCAGGTTCCAGCAGTAATCGTCCGGGTTCCAGTGGGCGTAATCGATTGCTAGTCACAAACGTGGTCGATGAAATCCCAGAAGAGTCACCAGTCAATCCTGTGCCGACCTCCCCGCCAAACCCGGCTTCACTTCCTCAATTCTCGTCTCAGCAACAGCAGCGGTGGATCAGTGCTGAAGAGGAGAAGAAGAGGTTGTATGCGAGTGCCATAGCTCGGGTTGAACAGGTACAAGGTATCCAGTCCATACCTCCCCCTGAACCAAGTCCGCCACTTCACCAGGTGTGTGGAATCCTATGACTTGTGACACCATCCCTGACTCCGATTCAGCCTGTTGGACATGTTGACGCGGGTCCAGTTTTGGTCGGTTCCACCGCTCAACCACCACCTTGGAGTACTGCAGAGCAGGAGAAGCAGCGATTGTATGAGCAAGCCCAGGCCGCCGTGAGGAGGATACAGGGGCCTAACTACTCTCCGCCTCCGGAAACGACTACCCCGCCCATGTCTGTTGGAGCTGCGCTATATTTGGACGCCACGTCGTCGATCCGACGCGAGCCACAAAACACTCAGCCACATGCCTCCCCCGAGAGAAATGATACGATACCTCGGTATCCTCCCCAGACCGAGAAGGAAATGATAAAACGATATTATGACGCCAAAGCCGCTGCGTCCCGTAACCAGGGACAAGATTATGCACAAGTGGAACCCATCTCTTATGACTCCCTCTATCCCTCTAGTAGCCCTAGCAACTCTGGAATGTCCTCACAACCTCCTAACTTGCAACGACCCCCTTCGTTCCCGACCGGACAGGACGACCCTCCCGCATTTACCTCAGGATCTCAACATCCCATCCTATCGGAGAAGGAGCGCTTGAGGAGGCATTACGAAGCCCAGGATGGAGCCAATTCCTCTGCGTCCCCCCCTCCGATCTCCAGTCCGACCCCTGTGTACATGCCCATCCCTCAACCATCTCAGATGATCTCGCCACATCCACAACATGTCCCCATCACATCCCCACCACGCAACTCCCCTCCACCTCCTGCGAACAACCCACCTATTCCTATGAACGCGTTTGTCGAGAAAGAGATGCTGAGGAAGAAGTACGAAGCCGAGGATGCCACCCGGCAGGCCCAGAACCAGCACGGCAGGACTCCCTCTCGTAGCGGTTCTGCCCTCCCCCCAATCCCACGTTCTCAGGGTGGTACTCCTGGACGTCCCCTTACGGCTACTGAGGAGAAGGCGCAGCTTGCAGCACATTATTCCAACAGTATTCCCGGATCACCCCCAACGCCTGGACGTCCATTGACCGCTGCTGAAGAAAAGGCGCAATTGACAGCACAGTACGAAGCTCGGGACCAAGTGATTTCCCCTCCCGTTCAGCCCCAGCAGATTCAATCCCCAGCCTCCGCGTTCAGCAACGTGAACCCGAACAATACCCTCCCAACCCCACCTCCACTGAGACCCCGACCTCCCGTTGATTACATCAACCGGACAAAAGAGGAGGATACTCGTACACACTCGCAATATATCGACCTAGACCGCGTTGGATCCCTGGCGTCACTCAGGCAGCAGGAGAAGCCTGACTTCTCAAGACAGTTTTCTTTGAATGGGCGGACCACGAATGGGAACGGGAATGGAAACACGTATGGTCATGAATCTTAAGGCGAGTCTCGGTCGGATTTTACTATCTGAAGAATTTCTTTCTGTATGAACTTCTTTTGTATATACCTGCCCCAAAACCCCCTTCGTTGCTATCTTGTTTTCAGCAATACGCGTGAACCCATGTCCCCCCGATCCTTGGTGTAATGCCGGCTTCCCTCTGTTCTTCCCAGCCGCTGACTTCTCTCCAGCTTTGATGCTTCTTTCGCGCTTGCTTTCTATCCCCCTCTTGTCCTCATTCCTATCTATGATCAGCCTTATCTTGTCTGCTGGTGGTTTGTGTGGATCAGGTCTCGTCGGCCAGCTTTTATGGGACTAATTTAGTTTGCTTTATTTATCCTACCTTGGTGCTCGTTACCTTCGGGTCTTCAATCAGATGTGATGTGTTGTAAAAACCTTCCTTGCGAGGGTGGTGGGTTCCAAGGCCGTGTGTGCGCTTGCCGAGAAAATTACTCGCTAAACGGCGCAGGGTGGTGGGAGTCGCGTGCCCGACATCGTGCTGAAAACAATTCGATAGTTGATTGGAAACTGGGATGTTCAGGCTGCGATACCCCTGTGGTAGTAGAGCAACAGTCAAAGAATCGTTACGGCTGTGTACGAACATTGTGGGTGGCTGTCGCCGGACGAGCCGAAGTACGCCCGACCGGTTTACGCCCAACCACCGCCATCCCACCCGAGCTCCTCATGGTCGCTCAAGTCCTACCGTCGCAAGTAGCAAACGAGGTCACGGAAACCAATGGCGTGAATGGAAAGGCCTTCAAAACGAAAAACCAACAGCGCAGGGCGAAGCTCAAGGCAAAGAAGGCAGAGCAAAAGGCTCAATCCGTGCGTCGCGTCCCCTCGCCACACCTCTTAGTCCAAAGACTGAACTTTCTTGCTTCGCGAGCAGGAAGACAGGCCGGCTGAGAAACCGACTTCGGTGTCTGAGCAGGCACCTAACGATGTCGAGTACGTATTTGAACAGTTGGATATAAAGGGCTCCGCGTTTGAAGAGTTCGCCGACGTACTTGCTCGTTTCCAGCAACCTCCCGAAACTACTCCAGTGCGTCGATTCTCGCTATTCTCTTGTTCGAGTGACCACGGTCTCACCGATGCGACAACTTTGGATCTCGTTCAGGGCGTTAAAAACGAAGGTCCTTCCAAGGGAGAGATTATCTACTCCGACGATGACATGGCCTCCGAAGGCGACTCTGAGGCAGAGGGGGAGAAGAAACCGCTGTCGAAAAAGAAGGCGAGGAAACTTAACCGTTTGACCGTGGCTGAATTAAAGCAGCTCGTCAAGAAACCTGAGGCGGTCGAGTGGACGGACGTGTCGGCTACGGATCCTCGGCTCCTGCTTCACCTCAAAAGTTATAGAAACACTGTGCCCATCCCCGCTCATTGGAGTGCCAAACGTGACTACCTCCAGGGAAAGCGAGGTATCGAGAAACCTCCCTTCCAACTTCCCTCCTATATCGCGGATACCGGCATTGCGACCATGAGGGATGCGATCAAGGAGAAAGAAGCCAACATGTCCCTCAAGGCGAAGACCCGTGAAAGAGTTCAGCCGAAGATGGGTAAGGTCGACATCGATTATCAGAAACTTCACGACGCGTTCTTCAAGTTCATGACCAAGCCGAATGTCACTGGGTTTGGTGAACTGTATGTCACCTTTATCTGCGTTGTCGTTCAGCTAACATCTGTTCTGACGTGTAGGTATTACGAAGGCAAGGAATTCGAAACACAGTTGAAGCATAAGCGGCCTGGAGAACTATCCTCAGAGCTTGTTGAGGCGTTGTCGATTCCACCTCTCGCTCCGCCACCGTGGTTGATCAGCATGCAAAGATTTGGACCACCACCTAGTTATCCCACATTACGGATACCCGGTCTGAATGCACCTATCCCTGAAGGGTGCGTATGTCGTCATGGTCTTTTGTGCCTCATTTAACACCGGTTATAGCGCTCAGTGGGGTTTCCACCCTGGAGGTTGGGGTAAACCCCCTTTGGACGAGTACAATCGTCCATTGTACGGCGACGTCTTTGGTGTGCTTCCAAAAGTAAACGATGCTAATGTAAGTTTTACTGGATACTGCGGATGCTAGGGTTGACCGAGTTCAAAATAGTTGGGCGAACCTGTGGACAAGACCACATGGGGAGAACTCGAACCAGAGGGTAAGGTCTACTCCCGCCCCGGAAGCTCATTGACTGACCCGACCTCACTTCACAGAGGAAGAGGAGGAGGAGAGCGAGGAGGAGGAGGAAGAAGAGGAAGAAGAGGCGGCTGAGACCCAGACAGACGGGCTCCAGACACCCTCAGGGTTGGAGACACCTTCAGGCATGGCATCTGTTGTCTCGACTGTTGCCGGTGGCCTCGAGACTCCGGACTTCTTGGAATTGCGCAAGAATACATCAAGGGTTTCGGACGTTGGGGACTCATCATCTCGCTCGCTGTACCAGGTCGTGCCGGAACGGCAAACATCAGTTCGCGGTCTTATGGGAAGCGATCGTGGGTACGACATCGGCGGGGTTTCTGGCGCTGCTCAAAATCTCCCGGTACTTGGCGAAGAGCGTGGTACGAAGGTGAGTGTCCAGGGCAAACGTGAGTTTGCCATGAAACTGATTTGATACGTTGCTCTTCCCAGCGGAAGGCCAATGGAGTTGATGTGTCTATCGATGCGGGTGAACTCGATAACATGACGGAAGAAGAGCTTCGACGGAGGTATGACTCTCAGAGCCGTGGTTCCGCTGGGGTGCCTGGTGGCCGAGAGGACTTTTCGGACATGGTCGCGTCCGAGATGGCAAAGAAGAAGCAGAAGATGGAACGACGACGCGAGGCGAAGGAGAAGGAATTCAAGTTCTGATGATTTGTTTTAGATACGTAGTTGACTTGACCCCAGTACCGTTAGCTTTTTTCGACGTAATGGATTGTAAGTACTCACCAACTTGCAATCCGTCCACCCGAATCTTGTGACTCGATGACGGACCTCGTCTGACCGTCAATTTTCTGACTTATAAAAGCCCACTGCTTGTATGTAAAACCCGAAAAATTCACTATGCCGATGCTGTTTGTATCTCTCTCCTTACCCAGTCCATGTCGTCCCTGAAGCTCATGCACCCCTCTGCAGTGCTGATCCGTCACAGAGATACAAACCTTACTCTCCCTTACAACTCAAGAACCGACAGTGGCCGTCCAAGATCCTCTCAAAGCCTCCGATATGGCTGTCCACGGACTTGAGAGACGGAAACCAGGCCCTCATCAACCCAATGACGATTGAACAAAAAACCCTCTTCTTCCAGACCCTCGTTAAATGCGGTTTCAAGGAGATCGAGGTCGCATACCCTGCTGCGAGCGACACGGATTTCGGTTTCGTTCGTTTGCTTATCGAAAATAAGTTGGTTCCGGATGACGTTTGGATTCAGGTAACGTCTGTCCTACCCTTGGTCAGTTTCTGAGCTCACCGGTGCAAAAACCGCGTTTCATCCAGGTCCTGACGCCGGCCCGCGAAGATCTAATCAGGCGGACCGTCGAATCCGTGTCTGGGTGCAAGAAAGCGATCCTGCACATGTACAATGCCACTTGCCCGACTTTCCGTCAGGTCGTGTTCAGAAACACAGAAGAAGAGACCATCGAATTGGCCGTCAAGCACACGAAACTCGTCCGTCAGTTGACCGACGAGTGTACCACTAAATTCGGAACGCAATTCCGATACGAGTACAGTCCGGAGACTTTCTCGCAGACGGAACCGGATTTCGCTGTTCAGATCTGTGAAGCCGTGAAAACCGCTTGGGGGAGAGCACGGCCGGCTCACGACGATCGTATCATCTTCAATCTCCCTGCCACTGTGGAAATTGGACCCCCTAACCATTACGCCGACCTGGTACGTTTACAGGATAGGCTACAACCAAGTCTCGAGTCTCACCAAGTATATATAGGTCGAGCATTTCTGCTCCAAAATCTCGGAGAGGGAAAAGATTTTCATCAGTCTCCACCCTCACAATGATAGAGGTAGCTGAGATCTGCATTTCCGAATATTCATCACGCTGACCCGCTCTTAGGGACTGGAATTGCGGCTGCCGAGCTCGCACAGCTCGCTGGTGCCGACCGTGTCGAGGGCTGTCTGTTTGGCAACGGGGAGCGTACCGGCAACGTTGACTTGGTGAATTTGGCTCTGAACCTCTACACCCAAGGCATCCACCCCGAAGTCGACTTCTCCGATATCGATGCAATCATTGACGTCGTGACCAAGTGCAATGATATCCCCATCCACCCTCGTCACCCTTACGCTGGAGAACTGGTCTTCACCGCCTTCTCCGGTTCGCACCAAGACGCCATCAAAAAAGGCTTCGAAGCCCAAGACGTCCGGTGGAAGGAGACGGAGTTGACTGGAGAGAAGAAGACTTGGGACATTCCTTATTTGCCTATTGACCCGGCCGACATTGGGTGCAGTTACGAGGCCGTCATCCGAGTCAACTCCCAATCCGGAAAAGGTGGCATCGCCTACCTCGTCAAACAACATCTGGGACTGGATATGCCTCGCAGAATGCAAATCGCGTTCTACTCGGTTGTTCAGACGATCGCGGATCGGGAAGCCAGGGAAGTTACCGTCGAGGACATTACGTCTGCGTTCCGACAGACTTATCACTACGGTGGTGGAAGCTACCAGGGCCGATTGGTGCTGAAATCTTTCCGCTTGATGTCGGAACCTTCGGTTGATCCCGACACAGAAGAGGGTGGAGAGGAGAGACGTAGGTTCGATGGAACTGTATATGTGGATGGTATTCTTCGAATCCTCCGTGGCGAGGGCAATGGTCCCTTATCCGCCCTCCTTAATGCCCTCAAAACCCACTTGAAGATCGACTATTCTATCAAGAACTATAGCGAGCACACCCTCGGCGAGGGGCAGACGGCGAAAGCCGCCTCCTACGTCGAACTCGTCCCTCCTGGACCGCGCTTGGCGAACGAATCTTGGTGGGGTGTTGGAGTGGATTCGGACATTGCTGCGTCTGGTCTACGCGCCGTCCTCAGCGCGGTCAATAGCGCTATCGGAGATCGCGTCCTTCCAGAACTCAAACTCAGCGTCGGGTTTAGTGCCTCATCAGGACAATCGGACATCGCTTCCGTTATTCTCAATAGCCTGCAACTGGAGCTCCCCCGTCGGTTCCAAGCTTCATTCTTCGAGGTTGTCCAGCGGGCTGCCGAAACTTCGGACGGGGAGATGAGCTACACGGATGTTGTCGAGCTGTTCAAGGAGACGTACAAGTACGGTGGACCCGCTGGACGTTGTTCCATCCAGACATTCAAGGTGGACAACGTCGGGAACGGGACGCGGAAGTCTTTCAACGGAGCTCTCGAAGTGGAGGGGAAGCAGATTCCCATCTCAGGAGAAGGAAACGGCCCGCTGTCTGCTTTCCTATCCGCCATCCACTCTCGCATCGAACAAGGCGCGCTCTCGATCCGCGAGTATTCAGAACACGCCATAGGGGAGGGTACGGAGGTGAAGGCTGTATCCTACGTCGAGCTGGTTTATGAGGTCGAGGTCGAGCAGAAGACGAAAAAGGTCAGCACCTGGGGTATGGCTGCTGATACCGACATCACAGGGTCTGGCCTGATGGCTGTGTTAGCAGCTGCAGAAAATCTAGGGGTGAAATTTAAAGTATATTCTAGTAGCTAGGGTGTAACTAAAGTAGCGGTCTTTCTGTTGTATCCACCAACGAATCTGCTGTAGCACCTTCATTCCGTCGGAGTCTTCTCCGTGACTCGATCACTTGGGCTTTATATCACGTCTCCCCCACCTTGTTGCGCACTTTTCCTCACCCACCATGTCTCTGACTCTATCGTCAACCTTGTCACCGTTTCCCTATGCCGCTGCTGCTCTCGCGGCGTATACTAAACAGGCCGAGCTCATTTTTGATGACGCGGCAACCGACGCTGCCCTTGATTTGAGCGGAGCAGTGATCTCCGGGGAAGATAAGATCGTCGAAGAGTTGGCCAAGGTTGGCGGCCTGTCGAGCGATAGCACAACAGTGAGACCGAGAATTCAACTACCTGAGGTCGTCGGCCGATCTTTTTCTTCAGGCTCCAGCCCTCATCTTATCAGCCAGGGTACTCGCCAAGGCAACCGCTCTCCCAGAAGTTGTGGCTGCTTTGGAAGAGTTCGATAATCGACTGGCTTATCGAACTTTCCTCGTTGGTCACGATGTTGGTGCTACCGATTTTGTGCTCTGGGCGGCTATGAAGAGTGAACATCCCGTTCTCCCCGCGACCGATCCCAGTTATCTGACCTCTCTCTTTTCAGCTAACCTCAAAGCGATCGGACTGTCAAAGGGCGGTCAATACCCACACCTGCAGCGGCTATTTACATACATCGACACCCTTCCCACCACCCAAAATGCCCTCGGTGCCCTTGCTCAATCAAAATCCAAAGCAAGATCATCGAACAAGACCGCCGCTTCCTTTGCCCTCGGACTTCAAGGAGCAAAGGAAGGCGAGGTCGTGACACGGTTCCCTCCAGAACCGAGTGGCTACCTCCACATTGGACACACCAAAGCTGCGATCCTAAACCAGTACTTTGCCAAGATGTACAAAGGAAAACTCCTCATCAGGTTCGATGATACCAACCCAACAAAAGAGAGGGTAAGAGGACTACGTGGGATAACATAACTTGAAGGTATAGCGCTCATATTTTATCCAGTCCGAGTTCGAGGAAACTATCCTTCAGGATCTCTCTCTTCTGGAGATCCGCGGGGATAAGATCTCCCACACTTCGGAACACTTCGATGTCCTGTACGATCTTGCCGTTAAGATGATTAAGCGTGGAAAGGCCTATGCAGATGATACCGAGCAGATGAAGGTTCGTTGAGTGCACAAGGAGATATGCAAAAGATGACCGAGTACCTACAGATGCGCGAGGAGCGCATGGACGGCATCGCTTCAAGACGCAGGGATAACACTGTAGAGGAGAGCTTGAAACACTTTGAGGAGATGAGACTAGGTACCGAAGAGGGTCTCAAATGGTGTATTCGAGCCAAGATAAGCGTCGACAACCCCAACAAGGCCATGCGTGATCCCGTCATCTATAGGTGCAACGTCCTGCCACACCATCGTACAGGGTACGTATTTCTATACTCCTTCTAGTCTCGTTCCAATTCATAGCATGCTGTAGTGAGAAGTGGAAGATCTATCCCACTTACGATTTCGCTTGCCCGATCGTCGACTCGATCGAGGGTGTCACTCACGCCCTGAGGACGAATGAGTATCGGGATCGTAACCCCCAGTACTTCTGGATGATAGAAGCTCTGGACCTCCGTCCTGTCAATATCTGGGATTTCAGGTGGGTTTTTTTTCATCCTTCTATCTTAGTGCTGACTCCAGCATTCAGCCGTCTCAACTTTATCTATACCTTGCTCTCGAAGAGGAAACTTCATTGGTTCGTGGACAGTGGCCATGTCCGGGGGTGGGACGATCCACGGTTCCCAACAGTCAGAGGTGGGGAGCGACATTGGGGACCACCAAAACCATCGATTGACATTACCCGTAGGAATTCTTCGACGGGGGATGACGGTTCAAGCACTCAAGGAATTCATGCTTTCCCAAGGCCCATCTCAGGCGATTGTTTCCCTGGAATGGGATTCCTTGTGGAATTTGAACAAGAAGGTCATCGATCCTGTTGCTCCGAGGTTCTGGGCTATCTCCAAGGACAAGCTGTGGGTTTTATGTCAAACTGTATACGGATGGCTTACTGATCTTCTCCGCTAGTGTGCCGGTTGCGATCAAGGGCGGCCCAACTGCTCCTGAGATCAAGACCTTGCCCAAACACAAGAAGAACCCTGAGGTTGGGGAGAAGAAGACAGTGTACACATCCACGATTCTCCTAGAGCAGGAGGACGCCGCCTCTTTTGAAGATCAGGAGGAGGTGAATTAGGGTGACAGAAAAAAACGATTGGGATATGATGCTTACGAAACTCCTTTAGATCACCCTCATGGACTGGGGCAATGCCATCGTTCGCTCCAAGACCGTTGATACTACAGGAGTGGTAACCGCTATCGAGATGGATCTCAACCTTGAGGGCGACTTCCGAAAGACCAAGAAAAAGATCACGTGGCTCGCCCAACCAACGGTCGAGCACCCCCTCATAGATGTGACACTCCTCGACTACGACTACCTAATCACGAAGAAAAAGCTCGAGGAGAACGATAGATTGGAGGATTTCGCCTCGCCTGTCACGGAGTTCAGGTCTGAGGCGTATGCGGATGCGAATGTCAAGGAACTCAAGAAGGGAGATATCATCCAGTTCGAGAGAAAGGGCTATTACATATTCGACGGTGCGACCGGAGAGGGCGACGCGCTGAGGTTGGAGTTTATTCATATCCCCGACGGCAAGCAAGCGAGTCTGGCTAGCAAGCACGTCCCGTCCGAGGAGACACCTACTCCGAAGGAGAGACCTGCCAAGGGAGGAGGGAAGAGGGACAAGCAACCTCAACCGAAGAATACTGCAGCGCCAACAAACGCCATGCTGCCGATGTACAAGGTTGACCAAGTCTATGGTGAGGATCTGAACTTCGAGAACGACGATGTCAAGATGTACAAGGTGGACAATGTATACGAAGTGTAGGCAGACTCCGAGTTGCGGAATATATGCATTGTGATATTGCGCTGTGGGAATGAGTAAATAAGATACATTGCTATTTGTGTGTATTTGCGTGATGAAGAGGATGGGGTCAGTTATGGACGCGAGCAGGTTGATGGCACGACCGTGAAACGCAGAAGGGACAGACAGAGAAGAAAGAGCGAGGAGGGGAATGACGAGAGACAAAGAGGAAAGTGCAATGGGGAGGCGATTAGGGGTTGTTACTCAATAGTCGATAACACGAGTCCTAGGATGGATAGGGGTGTCCGAAGGGAATCCGAACCAGAAAATATTTACCAGGTATTACTAGACAGCGACCACGATGATATGCAGGAGGGAGAGGGAGAGTGGCGGGGAAAGCTTTAAAGGCGGTTGAATATCTCCTCCAGCTCTGTGACGACCTCGTCCATGACCGGTCGTTCTTCGGGGTCGTGGGCCCACATGCGTTCCATCAATTCGACCAATTCGGGGCGCCACTGCCTCTTGAGTCCTTCCAATGAAGGTCGCTGTCGCTTTGCGCCCACGATGTCATAAATAGCATGCTCGTTCATGCCCTAGAGGTTTACCATTGGTGATCAGGAGAGGGAAGGTGGAAAAATTAGTGAGGGGGGGGGAACTAACCTCCCAGGGATATTTAGGATCTGGGAGATGCCATTGGAACATCTCCCAATACACCATCGCGCACGAAAAGACGTCGACCTTGAAGTTGTATTTCGGTTGCGGATGCCACAACTCTGGTGCTTGCCAGTTGACTGTCCCGACCAAACTTCTGACCATCGACCGAGTTGATTGTTTGACTTTGGCGAGTCCAAAGTCAGTGATCTTGGCGACACCTTTGCTGGTGATGAGGATATTGGAAGATTTACAGTCTCGGTGGATGACCGATGGCTTGTGGTTGTGGAGGTACTGGATCCCACGGGCGATGTCAACCATCATACACACCTACTCGATGTGTGAGAATGGGGCGAAGAGGTGTTTCTACCTGACGACTTACCATCCTTCGGACGGCCGGAACTTGGGAGCCACGAAGATAGTCAAACAGATCCCCATTCGAGCATAGTTCGCTGATGATCATGACAGGAGTTTCTCTTGTATTAACCGGAATGCTGACACCCAGCTATACATTGTTCATCAGAAACGCAACGGAGATAAGTGATGATCCGTATACATACGAATCGGACGATGTTAGGATGGCTAAAATCTCCAAGGAGCTTGAGTTCCTTGATGTCCACTTTCATACAGAACACGGTTAGCGATACAGGAAATACGCTACCTCTATTTGGGTACTCACTTGCGTTCAACTGCCCTCGGAACTCAGCGATGGCCACTCTCCGAGTTTTCAGCTTGCCGACAAACACATCTTTGAATCCACCGCTCCCGATCTTGGACAGTTTTGTGATCTTGTCCGGAGGAATCTCCCGATCGTGTAAACCCAAGCTCTCCAAGTCCAGGTCGACGTCGGGATCAGTGTCGCGGGGATTCGACACAGGCGGAGTCTGTGGAGGGTGTACGTAGGTCTCAACCTTGCCCTTACTCCCCTTACTTCCTCGACTTCGACTTGACCGGGTCTGTGGCCTGACTGTGCCTGTCGATGAAGGACACGAGGACTCAGGGATAGGGCAATCTCGCCATTTCATCAATGCTCGGGCCAGCTGGGGTTTCGTTCCGGATGTGTCCAAGTCCCGGGCTTCGCAAAGCCTGACGAGATCATCCCGTCGGAGTCGAATCAGTGACTTGAGTGTGGCGATACTCAAGTCAACTAAGATAATAGCGCTCAGGATTAGCTTGACCTCTCCATCGAAGCAAAAGGGAACAGTGCTCACATTCATTCATAGATTCTTCACCATCCTCACCCTCCATATCCGAGTCCTCCTCGCCCTCAACGTCGGACGTCGACTCTGATTGAACGCTCGCAGTCTCGTCATTGGCGGTCTCGTCTTCATCAACAGAAATTTCCCCGTCTTCCACCTCCTCCATCTCCACGGTTTCCTCGCTGACACTAACGACTTTTCCATTCCTCAGAGTGCGGGGTTTTGTTTGCGTAGCCTCTGTATCATCGTCGGAAGGATCGGCCCGCTCTTCCTCGGCGTCTCCCTCTTCAATATCGTCCTGAACTGTTTCTTCTTCCTCTTCCTCTTCATCGTCTCCGTCACTTGGTGGCGTGTGTGTTTGAGCCGGTCGGGGTCGCAGTCGGGACTTGACTGGCGTCCTCCCGCGAGTAGCACTTCGTGAAGATCCGGCCTTTGTTGAGGTAGGCGCTAGCTGGTCCTCGTCCTCGTCTGAAACGCCTGGGAGATCTTCATCCTCATCCGGATGGGCTGGTTCCGAAGCACGGGCTTTGAGCTTCTGTGCGAAGGATGCCTTGCGGCTCGAGTCTATGCCTGATTTGCGTTGTGGTTTTTCCCCCTTGCTCCGTAAGCGCCTTGGACTAGGTGATGCTTGCGCTTGCTCGTCGAGCTCAGTGAGGTCAGTAAGATCGCTGTCATCCCTTCCAGTAATATCCACGATCTCGACCTGGCCAAAATCAACCTGTTTTCCTTTCCCGTTCTTCGAACTTTGAACGGCGGAAACCTTTCTCGTTCGTTGTCGAGTGGCAGGAGGAGAGGGCAGTGAAGATGACGGATGCGAAGTGGATGGTGAGGATCTTGCAGTGGAACTCTTCGATCTTTGATACCACAATATTCAATCACCAATGTATCAAAGTGCGTTAGGTCCGAGTCGACTCACCTAACGCCGAGGTTATTGTACTTGGCGATGGCGGTATTGAGCTTCGTGTCAAACTGTTCCTTGTCCAGTTGTCCCAAAGAGATCGTCCTACCCGCTTTGTTACGGGTTGACTGGGCAACGATGTTGTGAACGGTGACTCGTCTCCGAAGTCCATTTGCGGCAGGCGGTCTGAACCGATGACTAACATCAGTCTCTTCGCCGCCACCAAAATGGCCATCGTCCGACGAGCCATCACTTGAGGTGCATCCCGAAGGGGATGAGGGCGGTAGGTCCACAATGTCATCACGGGCAGAGATGATGGCCTCGGCAAGATCGTGCTTCGTTAGCACGTCAAAGTCTTCTGAAAGGCCGGCGCATGTGTACAACCGGACAAGTGCGTCTTTCCGTAGCCTAAGGAGTTCCTTCACGCTCGCGTCATTGAGGTAATATTCGTCGGCTGGAGAACCCAGGTGTCCATCGTGCAAAAAGAGGGTAACGAAGGAGGTAAAATATATGAGCATAAAGTAGAAGGAGAACAGACACATGAAATGTTCAGACTCACAAGAATCGCCAGCCCCGCTGTCGTTCTCGGAATCAGGTCCCTCCCAATCTTCCTGACCATCTACTTCGTCTACGTCTACCTCCATTGCGCTCCCCACAGTCTCAGCATCCTCATCATCATCCTCATCATCATCATCGGTGTTGACCAAATCAACCTCCTCATCTTCCTCTACAGGGTTGGTATCAGTGGTCTTGGTCGAAACGGACAGCCGGTCGTCGAGATCTTCATCACTACTACTGCTCCCAAGGATCGATTCAGATTTCTGGCGCTTGAACCTGCCGCGGGGGACGGTCCCACGGGTTGCACGCTGGGGGGCGACGCGTCCAGCGGTAGACGTCGCATTTTCTGTACCGCTGATGGACCGTTTCCGTTTCGTGCCTGCCTTGACGAAGGTCCTGGAAGAGAACATCGTGGCGTCTTCGTCCGGGGAAGACGGCGGTGAGGGGTGATGGGAGGTGACAGGGGTGGGTGATTGGGAGGATTGGGAAGAGGTGAACTGCCTGGAGGGCAGGCGGCGGAGGTTGATGCGGAGGGGTACAAGAGCCACGCGCGAGGAAGGTGGTGAAGGTGAGAGGGGCGAAGACCGGGAGGGCGAGTCGAGTTTGCGGTTAGTAGTCGAAAAAGCCCTTCTGCTCGTCGCTGTCGCTGTCTGAGTCGTCGTATTCCTTCGTTTCGTGTGCTTGGGCAGAGCCATTCCAGTTCAACGTCGGGCCGCCACTAGCTATTGCACTCTCGCTCGCCGCGTCGTCTCTCTTCAAAATAGATTTTTCCGAAGGAAACTCTTTGATCCCCTACGCTCACCGATACGCCAGCAGACCAAAGCAGAGCGCGAGAGGGAGGGATTGTTTTCGTCGGCGATTTTTGCTTGTCGTTGTCGGAATCCGCTGTCTGTTCAACCATTCCCTCCCGACACAAACAAACAAAAACAACGGGTGCCACCGGGCGCACGTGATCCCCGCGTGTGACCGATTAGGAAGGAGTTCAACATCTGGCGTTTAAGCAAACTGGACTCTATAAGTTCTCTGTACACAAGCACATCTCACTCGTATATGATATCGTCCATTCACAGTTTAGCGACCCTCTTGCGCAATTCCACTTTTTGGACCTTTCCTGTTGAGGTTTTCTCGCAGGAAATCAGTGACCCGAGGACATCCTTCACGGAATTTCCACTCACCGGAAGTTCAGGAACAATGACGACCCATTCCGGGGTAGCGAACCCAGGCAACCTCTTCCTGGCGTGAGCTTTTAAATCAATTTCAAACCCATTATACTTGTTTTCCCATTTGACGCCCTTGCCGGGATGGAGGGTGACGAAAGCCATCGGACGCTCACCCCACTTGGGGTGTGCGCGAGCTACGACGGCGACCTCCAAAACATCCGGATGGGTGGCCAATTCCTGTTCGATTGCCAGGCTGGATGCGTTCTAGATCGGACGATCAGAAGGTGTCAAGTGGGCGGGATACGTCACTTGCCTCTCCTCCAGAGATGATGATATCCTTGCTCCGGTCCTGGATGCTCACCGATCCATCGGGGTGCATGACAGCCAAGTCCCCGCTATGGAAGTATCCGCCCTTGAAAGCTTCCTCAGTGGCCTTCTCATCTGCAAAATACTGCAAGATCCGAAAAAAGAAGTCAGACAGCCGAAAAACACAGGTTCATTTTCTCAGTTCTTTTAACCGCTTACCTCTCTCATCACGAGGTTTCCGCGGACGATAACTTCGCCAATTGTTTTCCCGTCCCGCGGGACATCTTTAAGGTCTTCGCCCTCTGTTTGGTAAACAACACGAGCACCGTCAGCGGTGCTGTAACTATACCCTTGCCTAGCCATTCGCTTCGCACGCTCTTCCAAGGAGAGTTCCAGCCATGATTCTTGCAGGTGGTTGCGAGTAAATGGACCGTATGTCTGACAGTGGAGTGGACATCAGTTAACTGTAAAACGTCGTCCCGCGGTCGGAACTCGCCTCACTGTGAGAGTAAACAAAATCAGTGCCTGGGAGGGCAAAGGGGGGACGAGGAGCTCACGTTAAACCATATACATGGACAGGTTTGATCCCTATTTTCTCCAATGATGCGATGAGGTGTGCCGTTGGGGCGGAACCTGCGACGATGGCGGTCACAGGTCTCGGCAGCTCCTTTATTTCGGGGTAGTTTACGAGGCCGATCTTTGAGGCGGGCGTCAAAATGTTATCTCAGAGCTCGGGATTCGGGAGGAATATCGGGTTCACCTGTACAGTCGGAGCTCCACAGTAATGGGTGACCTGTGAATTGCGGAGGTGATTCCAAATCAAAGGATATGACACGTTTCGAAGGGTAATTTGAGTGGACACAGCGAAGGTAGCCGCCCAGGGGTATGTCCAGCCAGCCGCATGGAACATGGGAAGGACCCAGAGATAGACAGAGTTGATGTCCATTCTTTGAGGTGAGGCTGAGTCAATAAGAGTCGTGAAATGTATGTGGTGAAACTAACTTGGTCTCGTATGCGTTGGACACTGCGCCAAGATAAGTGCCTAGACGAAAAGTGAGCCGTGGGAAAGCAATGAAAGGGAAGAAATTCTTGCCTCGGAGAGTTGTCAATACACCCTTCGGCTGGATTGGAGTGATGGAATGATCAGACGGGTTCAGTCGAGCACGAAATGAAATGCAGACCCTTCCAGTAGTCCCCGACCTGAGTGACGATAATCGGGTTAGAACACTGGGAAGCGTGATTTGTTTATCACAAGACTAACGT
>Ga0307514_10002381_pt1 | contig 19679 bp, 25 predicted proteins | sample 16_EM_MG_FD_203088 | JGI IMG/M metagenome (GOLD analysis project Ga0307514, IMG submission 203088) | Populus trichocarpa ectomycorrhiza microbial communities from riparian zone in the Pacific Northwest, United States - 16_EM | ecosystem: Host-associated > Plants > Roots > Unclassified | place... | reverse complement strand
GGAGAGCTGAGGGTAGATCTTCCCCAGTCCTCCCTTCCCCCGTCTGCTCTTCCCTGTCCTCCCTCTCCTCATCTCCAATCCCAACGCGCCTTAGAGTCATCAATGGCTTTATTGTCGCTTCGTCATCATCGGGATCTTCCAGTTCCCCTCCCCCGCTTGAGCCCATCACCCCCTCCTCCGATGGGTCGTGGGATCCGTTCATCAGGGAGGAAGGGTCGCTTGGAGAGGATGCAGGCTTCCTCACCGTATCAGAGGTGCAAACCTTCGAGGAAGGAAACCCATAAGAAGATGTGGGCTCAATTCCAGATTCGTCAATATTTAGATATGAATGGTTTGGATGGAGTGGTTGATCAATGGGGCAAGTATCTGGATCGTTATGGATGGGAGGTTGACCATGATGTTCTGGGGTGTCGTGATTGCTGGTCCGATCATGGTATTCTAGATTATTGTGAGAAAAGTATTTATTCACCTTCTCATCCCCTCCATATTTGTCCAGACTATTCTGATTGTTCTTGCGATTCTTAATTGTATTTTTTATGTTATGAATCTCTTTAACAATATTATTTATTTTTGAAGTCCAATATTGGATTCGTGACAAGATACCTCTTGGTGTAGAGGAGTTAGGATATCAGGGGATGGATCTAAAGTTCTTGGCCTGCATGATGGAAGCATTCAAGCATGGTCTATGTGGACATGGGTGCCTGTATGTGAAGTGAAATTGGGGTTAACAGGAAGACTATATCTGGACTCCCTTTATATGGACAGTTCAAAAGTCTGGATCCACACTAAGGACTCATCAGCTCAGGAGGGGTGGGACTTTGGGATTTCAGGGTCCCCCTCTCTCCCATTTGACCCATCTACAGGAAGACCACACCTGGATTTTATTGGTGGTACTGTGTGGCAGACTGATGGTCCATCTTGGGTTAAAGATGTAGCCACAGGAAAAGGAGTCTTTCAAATGAGTGGAAGGTATGCAAAACCCAATGATGTTCAGTGGGATGGCCAGTACCTGGTTGCTGGTTATGAATCTGGAGAGGTATTGATCTTGGACTTTGATTGTATGCTCCCTCAGTAGAGATATACAGTGTATTATGTTCTATAGTCATCATTATATGAATTTGGCTGCACTTGGATGTATGATAATGAGTAAATGAGAAAAGAAAATCAGTTGTAGATTTGTAGTGGTAAAAGCCTGTCAGTGTTGGAGAGGAAATTATTTGCAGAGTCCTCTCCTTCCAAGAATCGTGTTGAGTATATGACTGATCCAGGCATCAACAAGATAGTCACACATCACGAACTGCAAAAAAGGAAAATCTTACCTAAATTACCACGCAACTCTCCCAATAAATTTACCATCTCCTTCTTTTTATCACCATTCATGTTAGTTGTAGATGGTTCGCGGCTGATACTCTCCTTGGAATTATTGCTGTCTCCTTTCAGCCTCTCACTACCCGGGGTTTGTTCAAGGTTCTCCGTTGTCTCAGGAGACTCTGGAGCTTGTTCATCTCCAGCGTCAGACACGCGTCCAACAGTGTCAATGTTCGTGTCCTTTGCCTGAAAAACCATTAAATGAATAAAACTTTGCAAAAGGTGTGCTTTTACCGGTTTGCTCAGATGTTCGTGGTGGAGTATGAAATCCTTGTACTGCTTCCAGGTCGTTATGATGTCGTCGGGAACAGCGTGGAACACCTTGCGATAGATTTCGGTCTAAGAGGGGTGAACAGAGTCCCGGCACCAGATCCCATGATTTTCACCCACATTATGAACAGCGCACGCTATCCAAACCTTCCAAAACTCGTCGCAAATCGGGTCTTCGAATCCATGTGGGTCAACTTTTGGAGTGGGAGTCGGCAGGGTCCAAATTTTCGAATTCAGCTTAGTAGAAAGATGTTTTCTGATCTCCGCACCCGCACGAACAGCCCTTTCCTCCGTCTCGATGGCATCATTCATGCCAGGCACAGCGCGAGTGGGCTGGTCGTTCGTACCCGGGTCTCTGGAGGCTGGGACATCGTGAAGTTTTTCGTTCTCCATTCGGGCTTCGAGGTTGGTAGAAGGTGTTGGGGGATCCCTAAACAAGTTAGCGGATCTCGGAGTCTCAACTTCACCCTGATTCCACTTCGTCTCTAAGACCTGCCCATCCCCGTTTGTTTTGAAAACCTGTTTCTTAGAATCCGCAGAGGTTCCATGCTCCTGAGGCTCCCGGGCATCCCTGTGCCGTTGATTTGGTGCATTGGCCTGATCTCTCATCTCGCCTTTGCTTTCCTTGGGAGACGCACTGTTCTCAGGGATCGAGTCCAACGACTCCTCTCGACCAAGATCCCAGGGGCGCTGGTCATACACCGGCTTTCGCGGCTTCGTGGCCATCAGGTCCTCTTCGTTCATAGAGTCGACGTCTATTCCAAGGTGTTCCCGCATCAGCCTCACTCGTAGGGTGTGTACAAATCGGCCGACTTTGAATGGTTTGCCCGCCATGGAGCTGTGAAGCAAAGTATGTAAGCATCGGTCGTCCGAATGTGAAACCTGAACCATACCCATCGATCATGTCCACGTCTCGTATAACAGCGGCCAACTCTGAATCGCGATCTCCCCGTTGAGACCTCTCGTTGATGTCGGCGCTACCGATGATGGCCAACCTGTCGTCCACGAGACAGACCTTCGCATGGATGTACACCTGTTCTGTGGTCAAGATGTTTCCACGCAACTTTGCCCAATTACGAAGTGAGAAAACCGAAATGTAGTCAGATGGCTGGGGGGGTTGTGAGGTCTTAATAAAGAGTAATTTCAATCACACTCACGTCGATGCCCTCCTTTCTCAATCTGCTGAAGATCGAGTATGGTCCCCTGCAGATCGACCGATTCTGACACTCCACAGTGATGCGGACCTAAAGCCCACCAGTAAAGTGGGAAAAGGACTCAAGACAACAGCGTGCTTACCGAACTCGCGTCGCTGTGGTCGACGGGAAAGGGAAAGCCAGGAAGCAGGGGAATGACGATGCAGCATTTCCATGGAGTCCCTTCTTGGTATGCCCTGATCACCCGATGGACGATCGCGTCGCCAATCCTATTCTCCACTTTCACACCATTCACGACCGTCCTAGTATCCCGCCCATAAATGAGCAAACCGCAAGGATGAATCGTGTGGATGAAAGTGGAGCGACGGGGCCATGTGAAAACAAGTAGGACTTACGAGGTGATGAAAAATTGGTTTTCGATGTACACGAAATGTTCCGAGAGTTGGATCGCTGCATGAAAGGAGCACAATTTGAACGTTCAATCCAGGTCTGATTGGATAAAATTGACCTTTAAAATAGGCGTTCTGAATTGAATGCTCGATCCTATCGGGTGTACCCAGCGACCAAGGTCCAGCGGATCTCACGATCTGCATTTCACAGGTCCCTGTAAGTCCCATAGAATTCAGCTCGCCCGGTTTGAACTCTGGCGGGGGCAGGAGACATGGCATCACACGGGAGTGGTCCTGTTGTGCGGCTCAATTTCAACTAACTTCGCGGACCGAATTTGGAAGGGGTATTCTACCTTGATACGAAGGAGGTAGTTCCACCGCTCAGTGAAGTGACGGGCGATGTCCCGAGCCGGTTGACCGACGACCTGTATCCCAACATCGTGCCAAGGCATCCGGGGCACCCTACCCCTATCGTACATATCCTGCTCGGGTTTGTTCAGAGTGTGGAAGTCTAAAATTCGACCGTTGTTATAATCCTTGCCTGCGAAATGTAACATTCATCCTATCACGAATACAACACCAAGAGAGCGAACTGACCAGGCCAAAGATTTTCACTGGTTTCGGAGTCCTGCGTATCGGGGTCGTCGACAAGAACGTGCTGCGGGGTGTCCCACCGACCGAAACACATGTCGAGTCCACCTATGAACGCGATAGTTTGATCGATAACACACATTTTCTCGTGCTAAAGAGGGCATTCAGGTCATGAGGAAATGAATTGAAAGGAGTCTCGTACGTGAGCCCAATAGAATGTTCCGGTTTGGAAGTGGCTGGGAGAACGCTGGACCATGATGTTCTCCCCGTGCAGACCCATCAGTCGTTGTTTCGTGTACCTGCACCGGTGGGATCAGGAAGTTCCCCGAGGTGGGAAAGGGATGATACGTACCCACTATCCGTTGGTGTCGTCCTATTCGAAACCTCATGACTACGGGACAACTTAGCCTCGCCATCAGAGATATGTTGTGACGATGAATCCATACTAAAGGATTATGTATATCTTGACACCCTCTTGAGCCTTCTTTTGAAGCAACCTATCGAGTCGGTACTTCTCTTTCCCGGGTCGACGCAACCTGAGTTCTGGAAGACGTCCATGGTCATGAGAAACGAGCCCAAGAGTACGAAAGGACGTTGAATTACCCGGAGACAGCCACCAATCGTGGATGTAGATCGACTGTTTCGCGAGCAATATGGCACGAGAAAGGTTCCAGAAATAATCACGCTAGTCGCGAGTCATATGAGTTCTGAGGTGGAACAGATACCGGGACAACAACTCACCCCGTCAACCAACCACTGCGCAGCGACGTTCAGCCGGATTGGAGCGAAACCATCGAACCGACTCCTCCGAGTGAAGTCACACGCCGCAGCGGCTTTTTCAAGGGCGGCGATCCACTGCAACATCTGCCTTTCGCTTTTCGCGCTGATCTTGAGTTTCATCTGAGCATTTTTTATATAGAATGTGTGTCCAGAAAACTTGTCGCGAGACCACTTCTGCTTTGAAGGGTAGTCTTGGTGCTCATCCAGGTCAAGAAATGGTTTCGTGTTCGTTGAACGATCAAAGACCGGATTTGGTCCTCGTTCGGAACGCGACGATACGGTGGAAGTGGTATCGTCTGTAGACACTCGCGAAAGCCGCCCCGGACCAGAACCGGAGGGTCGGGATGGTGTTTCTAGATCTGGCGCCTTCTTCCGTTTGAAAACGTTTGAGATCTTGCTTCCGACTGACCCCAAGGTTGACAAGCGATAGATATTTCCAAGGTGAGCATTATCCATATTGTTCTGGTTTTGGCGTCCGGGCGGTAAGTGATCTACCTTCTTCCCTTTCCTCTTCTCTGCCTCCTTCTCGTGGTCGTCGTCGTCGTCGTCGTCAACATCGCCATCGTCACCACCGTCTCTGGGTAGATGAAGTCCTTTACGAGTCGGTCGCTCAATCTCGAAGTCCGAATCGAGGAGGAAGACATCGAACACCGTCAGCTGCCCGGGACGAGTGAGTTCTGTCATATGTGAGTTAGAGTTGTAGAGTTTACCTCTGCGGGTTCCCCAGAAATAACCAAGTAGCTCTCCCTGACAGAACACCATTTCTGCGAGTCTCTTGTGTTTCTACTTGCAGACTTGGACCCGAGGCCAACCCCCTTGCTGATCTCCAGGTGCAGGAACCCAGCCTTGTACTGGACGCCTCCGGATTGAGCGAGGGCAATCGAAAGAGCGCTGATTTCTAGGAAGGCGGCCAACCTATTTACTATCGAGTGAAACATCTATACAATCATGATAAGGTTCGATACAGATGAGTGGGAGAGGATGTTACCACCGCGTGTATGAGCCCAACCAAGTATGTTTCGAGAACCTCCCGCTGGATCCGAGCAAATTCCACGTGTCCAACCTTTTTGCCTCTCTCCTTCCCTTCCTCCTTCAGGAATTTGAAGTACGGTGAACCTGAAAAAAGTAAGCCCGATAATCCTAGTAGCTGGAGCTATCTGCCTACCGGTCTTCGGGAACTCGGGTAGGGCCACGACGTTGCGGTTAAACGCGTTTTTAATCGCGTAATGGGTGTGCAAAGATAGAAATTCCCTGAGCTGCCTGTAGACAACCCAGCTAGCCGCACCGTTGGCGTACTCGCACTCTATCCTGAAGACGGCCTCCTTACGATCGAGCGGGTGCAAGCTATCGCTGATCCGAATACGAAGTCGATGCAGAAGAATGGGTACACGACGGTGACCTTTCTCGTCTCGTTCGAACCAGAGTTTGAGCATGAGCGTCGCAAGACCACCAGTAATCAGTTCGTCGGTGATATTTACGCTATGTGGAGCGACGGTACTGGAACTTCCTGCTTGGGAGTCCTTGTCCTTGGAGTCTTGACGCGTCGGCGCAGGAGGGAGGGGATTGGACCTTGTGGTATCTCGTTTCCGCAGTGGAGGTGGATTGTCAGGTTGAGTGCGCGAAGGGTAGGTCAACTTCGGTCTTCTTTCGTTCTTCTCCGTTTCTCTTTCCGAGCCAGCGCCAAGTTCGAAATGCGCACGTCCTTCCTTGGGAGTGTCCCGGGGAGAATCCGTAATCCACCCAATGGGATTCCGTTCTTCGAATCTGCTATCTCCGAGCTTCCTACTTTCGACCCGCTCGAAGTACTCCCGTTCTCTCTCGCGTTGATCGGGATCATCATACTCGAGCGCGTCACGGAACGGGGACTCGGTATGCCCGAGAAGCCCCGGAGAGCGTAATCGTTGGTCGTGACCCTGTTGAGTTGATGTTGATGGACCAGCGACAACGGGTGAGATCTCCGTTTGCGGATGGATGGTATCTATACGAGAATTTAACCGCAAAACGGCGTGTGAATTGGGGATGGAACCGAGGGAGATCGAGAGTGGAGGACCAGAGCGTTCAGACGGGATGGCGGGAAGGTGCGGTATGGGGGTTTCTTTGTAGGAGGATTGGGTCGACCGACACTTTAGACTGGAAGAGCTGGTATTCGGATGGTTGGTGTTCAGATTGGTGGAACCGGAGGCGTCGGCGGGGTTGACTGGGGTGGCAGTGGAGTCCTTTTCATCAGTCGTGACTGCGTCTAGAACATCTTTAATGGGTTGTTCCCCGGATTCCGCAGATCTCTGCACGTCCAGGACGATTTCCGCGAGGGAAGCCATGAACACGAGGGATTCGCGCAAGCCGACCCACGCCACTCGTCTGGTGGGGCAGTTACCTTAAACGGAAACCTCATACGAAAGGAGACACTATGTACATATTAAATATACCACCTGGATACACCAGAATTCCATATCCTTCAGGCGAATGGCTTCAACGGATCTACAGCGCCGCTGATACCAACGACTCTGGCACCGGTAGACTTCTTCATTTCGTTGAAGAGATCACCAGGCTCGTTGCGATGGTCTGGGCGAATCGTTTCGGTAGCTGGTTTGATTGCCCGCTCTTCTGAATGGACAGCTACGTCGTACTCGACCTACGAAGGGGTGTAAGTTACCGGTTTACCTGGCTCGACGTTCCCCACGGTTTCAAACGATCCCAGGGATGTCACCGCTGACTCCAAAGACCGAACGAAGGGTTGAGGAGGTGGCCCGACGTCTTCAAAGATATTGATGCCCACGGCAGCCAAGGCCGATTGCTTTCCTGGGTGCTCGTAGGGTTCCCCTTGACTACGGGGACGTGGGTCCGGTAAGAAACCGGACTGGATACCAAGGGGTGTTGTGTCCAGTAAGATTCAGACCGCTCTGCTTGCTCATCTGAAACTCCGGTGAGGGATGCCACACCTCCGACGTGTTCATCGGCCTTCCCGCCCCGAACTCAATCATTGAGGGAGCGTGCCGGAAGTACGAGGAGTACGAATACTGCGGTGCATCTCCTATGGTCTCCCTGTCCAGTGATCTGATCGAGGAGGAACCGGAAGAGCGATCAACCGTTCGAATGCCAATTCATGTTACAGCAAAGGCACCCCATCCCATGAAGCAGTGTACGAACCCAATGGGCCCTCGGGGAGGGGACTTGGGGCATCTGACAAACAGCTGAGGGTTTTAACTGGCATAAGTCACCGACTCGAATACACCTGCCGGAAAGTAGTGATCAAGTAGCGGAAAGGCATGTTCCTTCTCGAAGATTCCAAGATCTTTTCCCTCACAATACTTCATGATACTTTCTCCGAGTCAAGGCTTTCCGGCCAGACAAAATCAACCAAGAAAAATTTGTTCCCACAAACGCGATATTTGGCGGTTGCAGGTCACCAAAGACGTAGTTCGATTCGTGAAGTTTGTTGATCATCGTCTTAACCTGGACATAGGTGCCCTCGGGTCTAGTGCCGGGCTCGAGGGCTTCCCCGTGCGTCCTATCGACATAGCCCATGACGACCGTGAGATTGTAGTGTGCGTTCAGAAAGTTGGTGGCGCTTAAGGGAGGTTGTGTCCGTGGGAACCGTTCGGTTTTGCTGTGGCCCCTCGCCGACCCTCAGATTTTTTCCGGTTACCGAGCGATAAAACAAGGGTCCAGGAAACCAGAAAAGGGAGTCCGCCGGATCTACCTGAATCGAGAAAGAACGCCGACCGTCGAGCGATTCTTACTGTACATCGGTAGGCATCCGAGCACAGACGGAACATTCCCTTTCTCTCTCTTCCGTCCTACTTATGGCCGGCACAGCCCCTCGAAGTTGGTGGAGCATCACCACATGCTCAACAAACATTCTACATATATACCAAGAGGAAAAGATCGGAGCGGCAGCGATTAAGCCTTCCCGAAAGTGGCGACCGTCCGAACCGGCGCTCGGGCACACGCCAGTTCCGGGGTTTGATCCGTTTTTCGCTTGTTGCTGCAATCAAATGTGCATGCGTGGCCGAAGCTCCACCTCCATACCGACTGCAACTCCTAATTCCACGATGTAATTACCCACACTTCCGCAAAGGATCCGGGGATAAGTAAGCCAGAGTACGTGAGTTTCCGTTGTTGAGGCCACAACACCGTATGTTCATGCCGTTTCCCTCAGTCTAATATGCAATCTGCAATCTTTCGGATTCGATTCCGAGTAGAATATACCTCCATCCGTACTACTGGGTCGACCTGCCAGGGAACGTATCCTCCATTCTTCCTTATCTCAGATTACAAATAACCCGCGATCCGTGACTTCAAACTTTTCGCATCCATTCGGCTTGGGGTTAGTTGGCAGTATCTCCCACGACCTCTTTGCACCGCGTGGAACATCTCTGACACGAGTCTCCCCCCACATGTTGAACCCAATCCTACCGAAGCATCAGGAACCCCGGGGGACCGGAGATCATGCAAGCGGGATCACTTAGTTGGCCCCTGGCATGCGGCCATACGCACAAAGATAACGAAGGGGATCATATGACCTTTTCAACTCGGCTTTTTTTTGTTACACGACCGACAAAAACTACAGGTACAGATCTGCTAGACATGTCATTTTTTATTTTATTTAATAAAAAAGGGTCGTGGACTGTGAATCATATCCTATTCATGAATGTTAACAATGCATTAAAAGCCCTCATAAGTCAGGTGAGTGGCCAATACCATGGTAAACCGCGAAAAAAAGGAACAGACAGACAGACGACAATGAAGTATGGAAACCAAAACGCGGGTGATATGAGGGGTGTTTACACATGAGCGTCCTCAGACTCCTTGTGCTCATTCTTGAATCCATCACGGTCACCTGTACCGATGGTATTAAGAGCAGCCTCTGCCCTGTCAAGCTTCAAGAAAGTCAAATAAAACAAGGTCCCAACCACAACAGCGGTTACGGCGAAAGAACCAAAGAGCCAGGTAAATCTCTCCTCGATGTTAACCGAGACAAGGGCGAAATTGAGGGCGGCAGCGACGGCAGTCTGGAACTGAGAAAAGGCCGCGACGAAAGACTTCATCTGCTTGGGAGCCTTGGTGAAAGCGTACTCCAAAGAAGTGATAGAAGCGAAGATCTCGGAAATACCGACGAGGATATAAGGTCCAGAAACGACCCAAACGTTGATCGGAGCGGGGTTAGGGAAGCCATCTGCATCCACACACGCCGACGGCTGGTTATCGTGGCACGGAGACTTCTCGAAGATGAACTTTTGAAGAATGGCGGAATACAACATGGCGAGACCGGCGACGAGGAAACCGGCGTAGATACGTTTGATGGGAGTAAAGTTGATCCCGATCTTCCTGAGACCTGGGTAGATGAGTTTGTCGAAGACGGGGATGAGGACGACGATGGAGATTGGGTTCAGGTTCTGGATCAAATCGTTGGGGGTCCCGTTCAAGGTCATTCCGGCGGCGACGGTGCCCAGGTTACCGTCGATCTGGGAGTAGCACAACCAGTAGAAGGGGAACCAGCAGAACACCTTGCAAGCCTTGAAGGTACGGGCGACTTCTCCAACGAACTGGTCGTCCCAGGTGATATTTGCGGGGACAGTGCCCTTCTCGTAGGCGCTAGGCTTGGCGGAATCCCAGAAACCAGGCTTCCCGAAGTTCTTCCAGGTAGTGACGGGGTTGGGGGAGAGATTGGCACCAGCAGCCATTCCGAAGACACGGAGACACTGTTTGGGAGAGGTGATGAGCATTTGGATCAAAAGGGTCGAAAGATGAACGAAAATCGAACCTCAAGGATGACTGACCCACGAGGGGGAGTCATCACATACAACTTTCTGCCGAACAGGAGGACTATGGGGACGATGGCGAAGATGATGGTAGGAACGAGGAACGCGACCCAGTAACCGTTATCACGAGCGATGAAGGAAGCGGAGATGGCGGCGGCAGAGCCCACGTTGATAGCGGCATAGAAGTACATGAAGATCCTCTGATAAGTCAAGGCTGGGCTGATAATGACAGTCTCTCCGGATTTTAAAATCCTTTTCCTGAGCTTGCCAGTGTACTGCTCAGCCATTAAAGGGGACACGTTGGATTTGATAGCACCAGCACCAAGACCCAGAATGAAAATAGCGACGATCAATCCACCGAGAGAACCGTTGGGGTGTTTGAGAACGGAAGGAGCGGCGGTGCCGGTAAGGATCGCGTGACCAACCCTAGGAGGGAAATTTATACGAATTCATACGGGACAACGTCAGGCAGAGGGGTGGTGAACGCACAAGTACACCACGGAGAAGACCAAGATGGTCTTGTAACGGCCCCACCAACAATCTGCGATGATGGCACCAACAAAGGGCATAGTGTAGACCCAGAAAGTGTTGAAGGTACGGATGGCAAAAGATTTTTGCTGGCCCATGCCAAGAGCACCGGCAATTCCATCGGCGCGATGCTCCTTTGGAACGGCACCGGTAGTCGAGCCAGGAGGTAACCCGGCACGAATGTAGTTGTTGTAGATATTGGCGGTTCCTAACGAAGGGGGAAAAAAACAGCGTCAGCCACAACGGTGCGATCGTGATCGACAAACTGGGGGCGATTGGGCGTGGAACGTGGGACAGAGGGGGGAACCAGCAATGATCGGGAATGGGGACTAACCGTAGTAGGAGAAACGCTCAGCAAACTCTACGATGACGACCAAGAAGGAGGATAGAGGGAGTGTGTCGGGGATGTGACGGAGGGTGTCGAACTCGGCGTGAGTGACATCGTCGGAACCTTCGACAAGAGTGTCGGGGAGGGACTCGTGGCTGGATGAGCCATCAACCTCTTGTTTCTCCTTAAGCGGAGCGACGTGAGCCATGGCGACCTCGTCTCTGTCAGCGGAATATGTGGCCATTGTCGCGGGGGACTACCAGAGACAGATGGTGTGAGATGGGAGCACCTGGGGAAAACAGGGCACAAGAAGAAGCGAGGACTTTATAGTGATGTTCTGAAGGTTGTGATGGAGTTCGGAATGAACGCCTTGCCCAGATTGGATGATAAGACATGCGGAACCTTGATGGAACCATGCGACCCGCATGCGCTTAGCGTCGAGAAGGGTGGAGAAAGCACACGACCGGTTCTCCGAGGAGAGAGTGCGTGAGATCACGGAAAACCGCGACTTTCCTCACAATAACAGAATGGGATTTGTAGTCGAAGACGTGATCCACACACGCAGACTTTTTTTTGCCTTGCATCTTCGAAAAGGGTCGGAGAAGGTTGATTGCGGGAGTAGCAACAATGGCAGTCCGGACGGGAAGAAGAATGACCGGTGAAGAACCGAGGAGATAAACTAGAATTTCCTTATTCGGAAAGGAAGATTCCGAAGCACATGGAGTGATCCGGCGTCGGCCGGTGGGTTGATGAAATTTCGACGATAGCCCCAGAGGTCTCCCTTCGGTGGCATGTGCAACCATCCGCATGCACAGTGAGAGCCGGCGACGGACAGGAAATGTTGCAATTTCGTCTGCTGTACACGAGACTGGCCTATGGTTTCATGAGCGCCGTCGTGCTTACGTATCGTTTCTGTATGACCTGCTGTCATCCTCGTGTTTCCCATCCGTCTTTGGTATACACGTACATCCACAAACACCTACTTTCATCCTCACCTACCACTCTGTAACTCACGACGAGTAACCCCGACAACGCTTGTCACGTAGTATAGAGGTTATTCAACCCGCAAAATGCAAATTGATGGAGGTTACCACCAAGCGCTAAAGTCCGCAAGGCTCTTTTCCAGTCATCCTCAAGTTGCTGCACTTCCCCTTCCAACGAGGCCAGGCTCCTCATTCCACTTTCCACAGACTTGCCAGGCGCAAGCGGTTTTGTACATAACCTCCAGCCCAGTCTGCAGGTCATGGCCACTTCTTTCCTCTCGCCTTCCACCGTTTCTCAAGCATCGACGGCTCGACGACAGGTGAACCACTTGCCAGCCAAGCGAGGTGAAATCGGATACAGGGAAAGCATCAACTCTTCAGTAACTTCCGATGCCGTACCAGAATCCGACATAACCGCCCATCGTACGTCCACTCCCGCGAGGCACCCTGCAGACAGAGCCCCGCGACCAGAACCGGTTTCGATCACCAACGCTGGGTCCCAGTCCTCGTCTGGTCCCTTGTTTTCCATTTTCCAGCCAAAAGTTACCAAGCACGGAGTCAGAGTGTCGACTATCCTCCTCCTCGTTACCCAGGGTTCCCTGCTGATCGTCACCATCGCCTTTTGGGTTATCCTCGCCACGCTCATAATTCCTTCGACCAACTCCGGGGGGCAGGTAGCCACGAAAGTATTTATACACATCACTTTCGCCACATGTACCGTCTTTCAAGTCATCTTGTTTGAACGCCTCCTCTTCCGGTACCGTGCCGAAAGATATGCAATGCTTCACCCCGGCGAGGTCATCCCGGACTTGTTCAACCGAGGCGAACAAATTTCCACCAGACTTGCCCTCGCTCCGTGGAACCGGCCCCCATTGCCGACGGTGAGACTACTCCTTCGGCTATCTCTTATCTTGAAACCCACTCACCCTTATCTCCAGTACGCGGCTGTCTTGATGGAATCAGGAGTAGCAACCGGAGACGTCGAGGATAATCGTATTGCCGTCCCACCTCCCCCTGCCTATGGTCACACAAGGGGCAGTACCCTGATCCTATCTGGGTTCATAAGTTCCGAGCTCCACGAACAATCTCGTCTCGCTCGTGAGGCGCGGGGAGATCGGTCGAGTCTGGCCACGGTTGCCTCAGTCAAGTCGAGCGAGGGGTCGGCCAAGAGTCGACCCATGAGCTACGTGACCGTGGACTCCGAATGGGATGCAAGATGTGACATGAGTCGGGCTACATACCTCGCCGAGACACTCTCCCGATTGGAGTCTGAAGAAAGGGATTTGACGACGGTGCGGGTGGAGCCGCCCACACCTACACAGCCGGATTTGTGAATCCTGGGTCACCAAATCGCCGCCATCGCCCCCTTTGTCCTCCTGAGGTGGTTTCCGTCGTACTAGTTTTTTATCTTTGCTTTTTGGACGGTTTTATTCACATGGTAAGCGTTCGTCATCCGATCTACTGCATCATCTTGACCGACGTCAATCTTGTTCTCTGATTCACAGCAGCCAACAAGCTTCTCTTCCCGCTGCCACTTTCTCTTTACGCAACCAGTTCATTACCCCTTGTTAGCAACTGTTCGGGCCGCTCGTTCGCACCACCGATAAGCACGGATATCCCGGTGATTAGGCAAGCATTCTTTCCTCCGACTACTCCGTTTTTTCCCGAGTCTCCTTTTCTGGAGATGTTGCTTCGTCGCCTTCTCTATGTTTTTTTTTTCACCCTTCATAGTTCTACAAATTTAATGCACCCCGCTTCTGAGAAGCTGTACGTCGTTTGGATACCTTTTGTTGGATCGTGGGCACAATGTGTATGGCTCTTTTCTCTTGTTTTATCGTGAATTAGGTGGCCTCCAACAAAGGTCCCAGCAACCAGACGCGTGATATGCTGAACCGACTTGGTTGTAAATTGACTGGGAGCCTTAGGATTGATTCTGTTGGACCATGAAGGTCACGCCCCTACCTTATGTAACCCATGAGGAAAGTTGCAAGCGTTTTTTTAGTAACGCTCGTGATCTAGCCCTGCACATGAGATCTCTGTAAAGTACGGCACGAAGGAGACAGCACAGACAGTTCGCCGAACTATATGCGTTATGTTGCGCTATTTTTGTCCTCTTGAGACGTTCTAGACCTAAAAACCGGAGAAAAAGACCTCGTAAGGGGCCCAAGGGTATATTGACGCTGTGCTCGACTTCCAGACAGTTCCCACGATGGATCCTCGAGATGAGTGGATATTTGGATCATCACCCTTTCCTCAGCTCCTGCATCGTCATTGTCTCTTCTCCACTTATTGAGCTTCTCCCGAGCGGAGATGCCAAACCACGGGGCTGTACGGGCTGAATTCGTGGGACGGCTCGAGGACAACTGTAGAGGGACGCATGCCACCTACACAGTTCGGATTCTTTTCATCGATGCGGATATGGAGCGTGGCTGCTACGTATACCATAGCCACTATCTCCTGTGCTGATGACAGGCCGAGTGCCCACCGTACTCATTGCGTCATTCCATCAGCTTTTTCCTGTGCAGGCCAGATTTTTGTGCGGATTTTGACTGACGAGAGAGTTCCTCCGGATTCTGGAAAAATGTGAAGATCGAACGCTCATCTCACCGTTGGTGGAAGGCACCGGACTATATATGACTGACATCACGCTAAAGTTGGTGGCTGTTATGTATGTATCGATCTCAACCACCGTCCGACAGGGTAGCGATGGCGTCTGTTTCTCGATCTCCGATGGGTTTGGTGATGTGCCTCGTAACCCTTGGTGGGAAACATCTCCTCCCCCACGGAATATATATGCGGTCGCTTGTGGCAGGTGGTTGTCTCTTCACCTGTTTTTATCCCCCCCCTCTACCATATATACCTCCTCTGCTGCCCACTCCTTCACCTTCCGTCCCCACCTCGTGGTTATTGCTCCGTCTCCGCAACTCCCCTTAATCTACTCCCTCCTAAACCAGCATCGTCATGTTATACCCTGCGGCTCAGCAAGACACCGATTCTAGTGGTTCCTCGCTGAACACTTCCCGAGAGGACGTATCTGTTGCTATCAGCTCTTTGCACCAGTCGGCTAAACCTCCGTCTTTTGATTCTATCTTCGGTGGTGAAACGCACCCAACCATTCCGTCTCCGTTGTGCCCGTCGCCCACGACACCCGAGTCGCCGCTGTCGTCATCTCTATCAGGCTCCACAATCTCCCTGCCGGGATATTCCGGTTCATTACCGGTTCCAGATTACCGCCCGAACCCAACGAGGGACGAGCGACGGCTCGAATTCGTCCCTACGAGGTCCACATATGCCAGGACCACTGGAGTGTGGACGAAGAGGATCAAGGATATGATGATCAACATGCATAATCAGGATCCTATCGGAATTCAGCGTGCACCCAGGTACGGGAGGAAGGGAATCGTTCGTGGGACTATTGAGTTTGATGAAGAGAACTTGGCAATGTTCGAAAAGGTCAAGCTCGTGGTACGTCTAGACTCGCTATTCAATGCCTCCGCCAGGGTTGCTGACCTTTGCTTTAACGATCGATGGTTAGATCGAGGGGCAAGCATCTGTGGGTAACAACGCTTATGAGGCACGCTCGGAAACTTTTGTGCGGAAAAGCTTCAAGCTTTGGAGAAAGCTACAGAATTCCTCTCCGTGTCCCCAAGTGATCAATTTTCAAATACCATTTGCCGCTATCCGATCGAAGTGGATGGAAATTGAACAATTGCCGCCTTCGTACGTTTGCGATTTGGGACAAGGAGGGAGGATCTCCTGTTCGTACTCGATGTATATCAACGTCACCCAGAAATCCAAATACGGGTTCTGGACCCACTGTAACCGGTACGTCCGATGCCTTCTCACCATCTTTCCATCCCCTTCCCACGTCCCCCGCTTCCTCCACCGCGGCGGCGTAGATTCCAAGTTTAGCCTGTGACCGTCTTGTGGGGTTGTGCCTTCGCTTTACCTTTTGTGTGAATGTCTTCCGACGCTTCATCTGACCTGATCTATGAATTCACTTCTGGAACTTGGTACCTTTCTTGTTCGGGATGCCAGTCACGTCATTCCGATAAACTACGTTCCGAACCGCCGAACCCCGCATGTATTTCCGACAGACTTGGTATTTCCTCGGTCTATCAAGGCTGCCCCTGGGGACTGGAGGCAGATCGTGACGGCTGACGGCTCGATGAGTTGTAACGTGCGTCTCGTCTTCTTCTCTCTCTCACGGTGCAATAAACGCCCACGACTACCTTCCCCTTTACCCCCTAACCCGCTGATACCACCTGATTGACGGATTTACTTGGCGTGTTCAGCTGTTTATTCCTTCGGTCTCGGCGTTCTGCGTCACGGACGAAATTCCCTTCTTCCTCCAACTCGTAGCGCACGCGGGACATTTCGATTTGAAAGATGGCGACGAACCGACGCTCCAGGTTTCTCTGCAACGCCAAGTCGGTATCTCGATCCAAGAGACGTTCATTTGGAAAGACACGACGAGCAGCCAGGGCGTGTTCAAGTCTTTGCCCATTGGAAACGTCACCCGATCGGGCTTGGGTACACCGACTCCCGAGGGTGTCCTTTCTTCGAATCCCTTGGGTGAGTCGATACTCACCCGCGGGTTCAAGAGAAATCGGAGCGTCAAAGGTACGAGGGGTGAGCGAGTCGAGAATGGTGCGATGAACACGTGGGAGTGGAAGGGTACGGTGTCTAATGTTGGCATCAAAGTCGGAGGGTGTTCGACCGATGTGTTGGTCATCAACGTGAGTGCTTATGCTTCAACCCCTTTTCCCCTTAACAGCGGTGGGGGTGCTGATTGGGAAATTTGTGATAGGACTTGTTTGCGTTTAGTGTGAGCATCAAGAGGTCCAATGGACAGGTTCGAGAGTACCGCTACGCTCAACCCATCGAGATGGTTTCTGAGGCGACGTGAAACTACTCGGCTCACCCTCGCGAAAAGTTGGGCGAACGTCGGCATTCCGTCTGAGAGAGCTTTCTTTTTTTTTCTTTTCCGTTTCCTTCCGCGTTCATTATCGCATTGTTTTCGTGTTTCGCATATCTATCGTACCTGCTTATGGGGACCCGCCTTGTGCATCCCCCTCCCCATATGCATCCAACACCTGTCCTTGTAACCGTAATAAGCCTACGCTCCAGACGTGGTTTGTACATATCACTCTGCTCCTGTAGACCGCCCATCTTCTGTTGATTGTTTTTTTTTCCTTCTCAATCTCAACATTCCTTTTTCATCCCCATAGATAACACACCAAAGCTTGACGCTTGGTTTCCCGATATTCTTTACTGTAATGTTCGCCACCTTGCTGGTGATAATGTTCTCTTATGTAGCATGTACGTCGCTTTTTAATCTACTTCCAGTTGAACTGAGACGACCTAGGCCATTTTCTCCGACTCCACGTTGAACTTTGCAATTGTGTGACCGCGGTTGTTTTCCCACTAGTGCACTCATCCGCCGAGCTGATCATTGATTGTGCTGACTTCCCCGCCTTCTTGAATTGTGCACTTCAAGCTGACCCTGGTCCACCCGTGGCGCCGTGATTCATGACCACGGTATCTTCTCCTATGTCTATTTGAAAGATTTGAATGCTGAGAATCCCACAGACAGGCTCTCCCGCAGCAGTAGGAGGTTACAGGTTATCCGTCAGCGTCGTTATCGGAGTTGCTCACCCTTCACTCAGGTCACTGGACCGCGGTAAACGTCATTTCACGAAGATCCAGACTTGGTTGTATAAAAGGCTCGAAGAAAGCCTCAATGATTATATATACCCTTCACCCATCGCTCCCGCGATCGTCCTGCGATTCCTGAACCAATCCCCTCGCCGCGATTTGGACGATTACCCATGTCCTCGAATGATCTGAGTGTGTACCTCGACGACCGTGCCAGACTGATAAAACAGGATAGAGCTCTTCGCGTCGATGCCGTCAAGTTGGATAACCTCGCTCCTACCGAAGCCGCGGCAGATGAGATCGTTCGGGCTATGAGAGCGGAGGAAGCGGTTTCCGTGTGGGGAGTGCAACATGAGCATATCGAGCATCCGTTTCCGGGCATGGAGTTTTTGACTTCGAGGTCGGTGATCATGAAGACCAAGGTGTTTAATGTGTTGCATAAGGTGCGTCCCTCTGCGTTTTGATTTGGTTGGGTGGTTGTTCTGAGGGATGTTTTTGCACCAAAGATGCCGAAGGGGGGGTTGCTTCATGCCCATTTGGATGCCACCGTCGACGTCCACTTCATGTTGGACAGGATCCTCGAACAAGAGGCGCTCTACGTCCGGACTTCCGCTATATTAACCACACTATCCCCTACCCCGAACGTTCTTCCGGAATTCACTCCCTTCCCGAAATCTGAAGTCAAGCTTTCCCCTGTCCAAACCTTGACCGACCCCTCCTACGATGGAGGGTGGATCCCCGTGAAAGTCGCCAGGGAAAGGTTCTCGCCGGAGCTCGGTGGACCGCAGGGATTCGACAAGTGGTACTTCGCTTCGACGAGCATTGATCCCGCAGAAGCGTACGGAACGCATAAGACTGTCACGAAGGTATTCCCATTGTGGGATTTTGAGGGGTGTTCGTGTTGACGGGATCTCCGTAGATTTGGGAAAAATTCCAGGCGACGTTTGGCGTTACCAAGGTAAGCTGGATCTTCGCTGGTCTTTTCCTTCGGAATCGTTGAAGGTGGATTGCGAGGGTAGGATGTTATTAGGTTCACTCCGATATTCAGAGCGTATGTCAGGGAGTTCCTGTTGTCTTCGATTGAGGACGGTATCTCGTATGTGGAGACGAGGATCAACTTTCTGTTCAAGTGAGTTTTGATCCGGGACTTTTTACCTTTTTCGTGCTCAAGTTTGGCATATAGGTCAGTCTTTGGGCCAGATGGCCGAGACACACTCACTCACAGGGATATGTTAAAGATCTATGGTAGTGTTGTGCAAGAGGTGAGGGATGAGATGAAGAGACAACGTAGAGAGGACGAGTTCGTTGGCTCTAGGGTATGTCCCGTCACCGCTCGGTTTGCACTCTTCGTACACTGACCATTGTCTTCTCTCGAAGATTATTTATACCACCGTCAAGTTTATCACACCAGAGGAACTCGAATGGTACACTGAGGATTGCCTGGCTCTCAAGAAGGAGTTCCCCGATTTGATCGCTGGTTTGTCCCATTATCCCACCATGATGAACTTGGGTTAAATTCGTTTGGAAAATGATAGGATTTGACCTTGTCGGTCCAGAAGATATCGTGAAACCGCTCATAGACTACCTCGTCCCACTCCTCCGCTTCAAGGAGCGCCAAAAGGAGTTGGGTCTCGATATCCCATTTATCTTCCATGCTGGAGAGACCCTCGGCGATGGTACCGCCGCGGACGATAACATGTTCGACGCTATATTGTTGGGAACCAAGCGAATTGGACACGGGTGAGGGCGGATCACCTTTTTTATTGTTTGGAGATCTGATTCCGGTTTGTGGTTGGGGGGGTAAAGGTTCTCATTGATCAAGCACCCGAAACTCATGGAGATATGTAAGGAGAGGAAGATTGCCTTGG
>Ga0307514_10002380_pt1 | contig 19680 bp, 8 predicted proteins | sample 16_EM_MG_FD_203088 | JGI IMG/M metagenome (GOLD analysis project Ga0307514, IMG submission 203088) | Populus trichocarpa ectomycorrhiza microbial communities from riparian zone in the Pacific Northwest, United States - 16_EM | ecosystem: Host-associated > Plants > Roots > Unclassified | place... | reverse complement strand
AAGAATAATGGAGATTTAGAGGTCTGCTAAATACGTGATAAATATTGTACTGTAATGTATACTAATTTTGTATTTGTAAGTGTGGATATTAATAATTGTATTATAAGTATGTGTATATATATATATGATCATGATTTGTGATCATGAATCATATTGTATTTATATAGCATACAGGTTGATGATTTAATTAAAATGCATATATATGCGTGGTAGGTGTGGGCTGGCCCTCTTAGCAATAATAAGATAGCGGTGGTGCTATGGAATAGAGGTTCCTCAAGAGCTACAGTTACTGCTTACTGGTCTGACATAGGCCTTGATCCAACGACTACTGTCAATGCTAGAGATTTATGGGCGGTGAGGTCATTAATAATATATATATTTATTCGAACATCTTCATTTGATTATTAATGGCATTGATATTATCTATACACAAATATATATGATAGGTTAGGTTAGCCAGGGAGTAGTGTATACACACACAGACATGCATACACTTACTTTCTTAATCGCACATGCATGCAGCACTCCAATCAGCCATCAGTTAAAGGACAGATATCAGCTGATTTGGATTCCCACGCTTGTAAAATGTATGTCCTGACTCCCCAGTAGCGATCACATTGCTGTGATCGGAATGCATGGAAGAGCTGGCCTGGCTAGAAGAAAGGAAGATAAGAGGAAGAGGAAAAGAGTTGAATTGTAGCAGCATTCACTGTATTAGCTCCTTTGCCTTGCGTGTTTAAATAAATAGTTGACCCGTTTCATGGACTTTTTTTGTTGTGTATCAATTTCTTTATTTTACTTCGTTAAAATTTATTAGTTTGATGTTTTTTTATTATTACTTTCTATCATAAACAATGAGATTGTCCTCGATGCATCAAATCAAATTAATGCAGAAGAAGTTATTTGATTTGGATTAGCGCGGAAACTGGCATTCCTTCCTCTGAGAGGATATATAGAAAACAAAGAAGATTGATTATGGGCCTTGTGGAGGGAGGCCCTTGTGTTTCTCTCAGTTGCTTGTTTGGATTTTATTTCATGGGCCCTTCCATTTCTTTGCTTGTGCTTGAAGCCCTTCACTCTTACTTCATAAGAATTTAGAAATGAAAACAAAACACCACCATATTCAATTTCATATCCTCATTCTCGTGCCTCGAAATGCTGGACTGGATGCCGAGTCGCCGCCGGCCGACTAGGTAGTGGTGCAGGTTTCTCAGACCATGCGTCTCTTATACGACGACAGTAACCCAACAAAAAAAAAATATTGCACATGAAAAGAACAGTTTACCTATGGAACCTGATGATCCGGGATTCCACCAATTCTGCCCTTTTCACCAGAACTCTAGACCTCTATTCTTGTATGCTGCGAACTGGACTTCATGGCAATGACTTCACTTTCCCCTTGGTCCTCAAAGCCTGCTCCAACACTAACTCCTTACGTGACGCTACTAAGGTCCATTCCCATACCTTCCTTCTTGGATTTCAAGCCCATGTCTTTGTACAGACTGCTCTTCTTGACATGTACTCAAAATGCCATCACCTGCCCTCATCAAGGAAGGTGTTCGATGAAATGCCTGTGAGAACTGTCGTCTCTTGGAACTCCGTCATCTCTGCTTATTGTCGTTCTTTTTTGTTCCATGAAGCCACTTTGCTACTTCGAGAAATGCGGCTTCTTGGTTTGGATCTAAGCTCCACCACATTCCTGAGCTTTCTGTCTACCACCCCTATTCATCTTCGACAAGGCTTATCTATACACTGTTGCGTATTTAAACTTGGACTTTTAAATACCTATGATCACATACCTTTAGCCAATGCTGTGATGAGCATGTATATCAGGTATGGTCAAGTCCATGAAGCGCGTGCTATTCTTGATTCGATGCATGAAATATCAGTCGTTTCTTGGTCAACAATTATTGGTGGCTACGTAGATACAGGGAATGTCGATAAAGCCTTCAGCATGTTCAATAGAATGAGAACAATTAGCACCATCAACTCGGACTTTGTAGTGTTTATAAATCTCATTAAAGGTTGTGCAAAACAAGGGAGTTTGATGGCAGCTTCATCGCTGCATTCTCTCATATTCAAATGTGGATGTGAGAATAAAGATCCTCTGGACAACTTGCTACTCGGCATGTACGCAAAATGTGGAGACCTCATCTCAGCTAGAAAAGTGTTTGATATGGCACTTGTAAAAACTGTTTTCTTGTGGACCTCTATCATTGGTGGGTACACCCACATGGGTTATCCTGCTGAAGCTTTACTTCTTTTTAAGAAGCTGTTGAAGACAGCTATTAAACCGAATGGAGCAACTCTGGCTACTATCCTGTCAGCTTGTGCTGACTTGGGGTCGTTGGACATGGGCAAAGAGATTGAAGAGTACATTTTGTCAAATGGGTTTCAGTCAGATAGGCAAGTACAAACCTCTTTGATACACATGTTCTCCAAGTGCGGAAGTATAGGCAAGGCTATATCAGTGTTTGAGAGGATATCAGATAAGGATTTAGCTGCCTGGAGTTCCATGATAAACGGTTATGCCATTCATGGGATGGCAGAAGAGGCTCTCGGTCTCTTTCACAAGATGCTAGAAATAAAAGAAATAAAGCCGGATGCTGTTGTTTTTACAAGCATATTGTTGGCTTGCAGCCATGTTGGATTGGTTGAAGATGGACTCAAATTTTTTAAAAGCATGCAGAAGGATTTTGGAATAGTACCCAGTGTAGAACATTATATGTGCTTGGTGGATCTTCTCGGCAGAGCTGGTCAGTTTGAATTGGCTTTGAAAACCATTAGAGTGATGCCTGTCAAACTACAAGCTCAAGTTTGGGCTCCATTTCTTAGTGCTTGCACGAAACATTGCAACCTTGAGCTGGGGGAGCTAGCAGCTAGAAAGCTGTTATATATGAATCCTGGAAGCCATGCTAATTATGTATTAATGGCTAATTTATACACGTCCATGGGAAAGTGGAAGGAGGCCGCTGTAACAAGGAGCTTGATGATTGACAGAGGGTTGGTTAAAGCACCAGGTTGGAGCCAGGTAGAGATCAATGGTTCTGTCCACGTTTTCATTGCTGGAGATCGATCACACACTCAGTCTATTGATATCTACAAAAAGCTAGAGGAAATAAATTTAAAACTTGCAGAAGCTGGATATGTTCCGGAAACAGATACTGTGATTCATGACTTGGAAAGGGAAGAGAAGGAGGAAGCATTGAAAGTTCATAGTGAGAGATTAGCTATTGCATTTGGTCTCATCAGTACTGAAGCAGGCTCAACACTAAGGATTATGAAGAATCATCGAACTTGTGTTGATTGCCATTCTGCTTTAAAATTCATCTCAAAGATTACAGGTAGGCATCTTATTGTGAGAGATGGTTCCCGCTTCCACCATTTTGAGTCTGGTAAATGCACATGCAAGGATTTCTGGTGATTTTACTCATCTGCTCCCAAATCACTCTCTCGCTAATTACATGATCTCGAAGTGATAAAAAAAAAAAAAAAAAACCATTGAAGAAATCCCAGGATTTCAGGGTGCACCTTGACAAGACATTTTCAATCGTTGTATACTCTTGCAATCGACAGAAAGTAGGGATAACGAGGTCTAGAAACTTAACAGTTTCTGTATCTTCTTTAGCTGAACTTCAGCCCATCAAAAGGAGTCGAGCCACACACTTAGCCTGCTTTATTTGTCATCCATGTAGAGTTTTTGTCATTAAGCAGAGAGATTTTTTGCGGCCATAAAGCAGTAACAAAATTGGTAGAAAGTAGAAACAATGATTAAATATTATTACTATTAAATTAAAACAAACTAAAAGTGTAGAACATTTACAATGACTTTTTATTCCTCATGGCGCTGCGTTCATTAAAGAGCGGGTGTGTGCTAAAAAAAATCGAGTTTTGCTCTGGCTGTTTTTTCCTTTTCTTATTATTTCCTCTTTTTTTTTTAATTCTCAAAGCCTCCCCCTGTATATATTCAAAATAGCCCTTTAATTTTTTTAAAAAAAACAATAAAAAAATCACATAATTTAAGGATCAATAATTTAATATTAAAGTATAAAAATGTTAAAAAATCAATTTCATAAAAAAAAACAAAAAAAATAAAATCTAAGACAACTATGGTTAACTTGATCAACTTATTACTTGAAATTAAAATCATAATAACTAAAAAAAAAATATAAAAAACAATGAAGCTAAAGAATTAATAACCAAATGTCAAAGGATAAATTAAAATAATATAAAAAAAACATTCAAATCTTAAATAAAAAACTACCGTGTTAGAAGATAACCATGAAAAAAATAAAAAAGTAAAATATATAATTGTAAAACAATTTAAAACCCAAATAATGCAGACCAATCATAATATTAAAAAATAAAAGAAAATAACTAAGGGTGAAATTGAAAAACAAAAAAAAAACTAAGAAAATGATAAAAAAAAAAGTTATTGAAAAAATGAGGACCAAAACTACATAAAAAACCAAATAAAATTAAATATTGAGGCACAATTTAAAAAAATAAATCAAGAAAATGATATGAATATAGCACTCAAATCAAAATAATTAATAAAAAAAATATGAATAAAAAAATACAATAAAATTAAAAGGGATCAAATCGGATAAAAAAATCAAATTCAACAAAATTTTCAGGGATGAAATTGAAAAAATTCCAAACTTTAAAAAAGATCAAAATCCAAATAAATTGTTTTTTTGTAAGTTTATAAGTGTTTTTCTATAAAATGAGAGAAAAGAAAAAACCTCCAAAAGGAAGCTTAACCAAACCTCTTTTGTTAGCGCCACTTTTAATATTGAAATATAATCTTCAATTAATCTAATATTAAATAATAAAATTAAAAAATATTAATTTAAAAAAGAAAAAAATTTAATCAATCAGGTTAACACATCAATTAACTTGTGAAATACATGATAAGTGTGATAACTTAATAAAAAATAAAATTAATATTTAATAATAAAATTAAAAAAAAATAATGAAAAAAATAAAACAAAGCATTATTAAAACCCCTTACTCTAACTAGTCATGTCACTCCCACAACAAAGTCCTATTTACATAAAATCAAGGTCTGGAGTTGCTCTTCTATACGGGCACTATTGTAGCCTGTTCTTCATGAATGAATATCTGTACCCAAGGACTTTTCAGCACCACAAAACAGAATCATCTATGTGAATTAATCGATGCCTTCATTCCACTATGAGTACAAAAGCACTTGACACCATTTTGTCTCACCCAACAATCTCTAGTTGTTTTGCATTTTCATGGTCCTCGCATCTTGTCAACGATGTTCCTTCCCTTTTCTTCAATATGCCGCCTCTTTTCTTCGAATTTCTCCCCCATCTTCTTCCCTAGATCAAGCATCTTCGCTCTTCTTCCCATTTTCTTAGGTATTTCTTCAACAGCATGAGTCTGTTTCTCCAGAGTTAGAAGAGACCTAGACAGTAGTGATTGACTCTCCGAGATATATCCACTGCTTCCTCGGCCAGTTTCTTGTGCTTCACTGATTGTCAACAAAGGACTTGTTAGATCTTGCGATGATTTGTCATTTTTCATTGATGGCTTGTTAGAGCTTAATGCGCGTGGCAATGCATCTGAATAATCAGAAAATGACTGTTGAACATTTTCAGCTTTTTGATGCTTGCTTTCTGGATGATCAAGTGAGGTTCCTCTGCTAACTTCAATATTGGTTTTTGCATCAAGTTGGGAGTTCAAGAGCTCAAGTTCAATGTCATTATCACTAGCGGCTTCTTGATTAATCCATATAAAAGGAGCAGCATTTCGAGGGACCCAGTCATTCTTCTCTGCTAACATCCCGGGGATGCAAACACTTTCACAGTTTGGGAGAACCATCGTCTCGCGGATCGCAGCCTGCATTATTGAGACTTGCATCAGATGAACCTACCTTCCATCTATCATTCATCCTATCCTATTTCCATAAAAGTACCTAAAACCCCAAACATGAGCTGCAAACTAAAAGCACTCTGATGGAATATCACAATTGACAAACTGATAATATAAAAGGAAGTCTCAGTGAAGTGTCAATCTCGCATATGACAAGCAAGAGTCCTAAACTATTCCAAAGCAAAAAAAAGCAAAGGCAAATACAGGGGTTTGGAGTTGTGATAATAAAATGCTTCCATCGGTGAACATAAAAATCACACACGCTATAAATAGTCGTAAGTAATTTAATCAGAATATGATTCACTGAAATGACGGAACTGCTTGCAATAAACATTGAGAAAGGGAAATGAAGTACTTAGAGCTGCATGCTCATTAATGCAGACATCCTGTCAAGCAACGTAGCGACCCAAGTGATGATTGCGTTTGTGTTGAGGGAAAGTTTTTTTAAAAAAAAATACTGAAGAGTAGTCCTATGAAACAAGGAAGTTCCACACCTTAAATTTATTAATCAGGAACGAAGCTACTTGTCCACTGGTGATCTTGTGTTCCCCAACAGAAGACTCCAACTCAAACTCCACATCAGGCATGGATGTGAAGCCAAACCATAACTGATCAGAAGGAGGTGGCTTAATATGTAATCTCACCGTTCCACGAAGAGATGCGACCCTTATTGACAATGAAAGTGGCACCTGCAATCGATGATATGAAATAGTTACTGGGCAATTTCACTTTTAGTTAAGGAGACTTCTGCATGTACCCTCCAAATCGTTCAATACATGTAATAATATGAAATAGACAGGACTCGCTTCTTAAAACCATAATGCATCATCTGTATGGTTCCACCTCTTGTGACCATCCTAAGTAATCTTTTATCATTCTTATTAGTTTCTTTTCCAAGTTTTCAACCAAGCAGGAAATAATTTACCGTTAAAATCAATTTGCAAATTTTACAATGATGAATTTTGCATGGTTAAGGTGGTCTTATAAACATAGGAAGTAGATTCCCTACAAAATAGGATGTTGAAATAGAGGCAAATGAATAGAAGAAAGCATCGTAGATCCAATATTCCTTATGAGGAAAAAAAAAGGCCATGCCAAGCACAACTGATGGGGAATGAAGAAGTAAGAAACATAAGAGAATGCTAGCCACATGATTTTGACTCCGGCTTGAAGGGCCAACAACAGAAATGGCAAATTTTTATGTTTGAATACTATTCTCATTATACAGCTATAGCAGGAGTCATGTCACGAGGATTCATCTAACCAATGGTTGAAAAAAAACGTGGGAAACAAATGTATATCAGTGTCGATGATAGTAACATAACTAAGATACTGAATTACAGGCAAATGCTACTATTGAATTCACATTAATTCAAGGGAGAAACACCATCCAATAAGGATACATGCGTCTTCATAAACAAGTAGAAACACTCTAGACATACAGAAAAAGGTTTTTTACAAACCTGCAGAACCTGTTTCGCGACAGAATTAAGAATGGACTTCCACCTAGATAAATCGGTTGATGTTGATGCACCACTTTTAGAGTCCTTTAATTTATCTGTAGCAAGAAAAGAAGAGAGTCAATTGGTATTGTTTATTGTGGATTTTCATTAAATCAGTCAATTAACAATTCCTAATGTCCAAACCAACAACGAATAAAAGCATTAATCATTAACACTGTTACAATAAGTGGAATAAAGAATCCCGTTGCAATAAGTGGAATAAAGGAATAGTACATCTTTATCATCTTGACACAGGTCTACCTCCTCCTTGATTCCTAATTCAAGATGATATTGCATGGACCAGGATAATTCAATGGCCATGTATGTCATGCACCTATCTTGACTAGGATAAGCAGATAACCATCCCATCCTCGTAGTTTTGTTTCTGTCTACAAAGCCACAATTCTTTAGAGGATATATGCAATGTTCATTAATGGAAAGACACCAATTCATTTCCTGCATGAACAGAGAAATGTGAAACAAGCACATCCCTTGAGAAAGTTTGACCTCATTTACGGCTTTCCAGGTAAGAAAGAGCAGGATCCTAGAATTGGTTTGCATTGAAATCCTCTGATGTTATCTTGTTTGCATGAGTGAATGCATCCATCCAAGTGCATGCATACCATTATCATTTCAAATAATATCAACACAAATATGGTCTGAATTAACTATAAAGTTGAAAAGCAGTTAGCAGCATTCCAGTATTTTGTTTCTCACGTATGACAGCCAAAGAAACTCATCAGACTCTTCGAAAGGCATGAAATCCTATTGCAGAATCACTACGAAAGTTTGATTGCAACTTTACAATCATATAAGGCTTTTATCTCTGTGCATCAGAGTTTATAGCATTCGAAAGCATTAGCTAGCAAACGAGCATACAAAACGTAAATCAGTAAAGAATTACTTACCAGGCTTAGTATTACCCTCATCCTTCCATTCATGTGAATCGACAGTCCCTTCAGAAAGATTCAACTGCTCTCCAAGATGTTCAAAACCTTCCAGAAGGTCTGAAGAAACATCCCTAATAGAGCTGGATCCTGAGTCTGTATTCACCACACCTTTCTCCATAACTAGGTCACGAACTTCCAGTCTTGTTTCAATACCTGGCACCACCCCACCACAATATTCGATGTCAAATTCCCATGCCCATACTTCGTTCATGTCTGTAGGAAGAACCCTAATACCATCAATATATGGTGGAAGATTTCCAAGTTCTAGATCAGTGCATATGACTTCACCAATGTAACTGGGGGTCCTCATATTGGACAATGTTCCCTGTTATCCCAAATTAGGAAAGAAAAATGTCTGAGTACATCTAAATCTAAAAAACAGAAAAAAAGCATAAGCATATTCTTCAAAGAACACCTATTACGTGCAATAATTTGAAATATCTTCACCTAGCCTGTGGGATTTCCTCCCTTTGACCACAGTTAAGTTCTGAAGGAAGCAGGATTTATTCACTGTTGCAAGAGTTCTATCTACTTACTATGTCAGGGCACAAGCAAAAAGTCCAAGCATTTGGAATTAGCGAAGGCTAGAGCATGAGTACGCAACAGAACCTATATTGAGGCTATATTTCTAAGTGCATTTACATCAAAATGGAAATTAATTGATAGCCCAATCCCAACATTGCTACACGCTGCTGATGATAAAACTACAAGCAAAAGCATCATCTACACATAGCAGAATCTAACATGCATCAATGGACAAGCATAAGTTCTGTTGGATATAATTTGGGAAATAATAGACCTGAATCCATGCTTGCGCTAAACTCTTCATCTTGGCATTGCTTTTGGCATCAAAAAAGAGCCGAGAAATAATCAAATTCCAGCAGAGTGATCCCTCATCAATATTTAACTTTTCATCAGTGTCTGTATTAGAAATGGTGGAGATCTGGCTTTGGCTTGATGCACGAGAAAAGGTTGACGGTGAAGGTAATGCTACATTTTCTTCTTCAGAGATGATAGGATCCTTTAATGTTGGAGCATTCTTTCCCACACTACCAGCAAAAGCTGGGTCCTGGGATGGATGATATTTATCATTAATCTTTCTCTCTTCACGGCCTAACAAGGAAGTCACCTTATTTTCGACACTAGTCTTTGATGCCTTTCTGGCAAGCTTTTTCCAAAACAGGAGAACCTTCGATTCAGAACCATCAAGCCTACTACTAGCCCTATCTATTGGCTCAGCATAGAACCCAACTGAAGGTTTCATAAATGAAGGGTATCCTGTATTTAAGGATGTCAAATAACGGTGGAAATCTTCATTCAAATTGGTGAACCAGTTGAGTTTTTCTTGGTCATCACTTGAAGCAAGACGCAGGGCTTTGCACCATGACTCCTTCTCCCAGGACGTCTCAAGAAAAATAAACACTGTCTTACTTGCATTATATATTGGTGAAGTTTTGCTTTCCACTTTTATCGGAAATCTTTCGGCCCTGTGATAGCATTAGAGATGAGTCATGTTTCTACTTATATCAAGGGTGAAAAAGACTACATAACTTATTAAGCTATGTGTAACAGCATTATGTAACGCGGATATTTCCAACACTAAATGAATGCAAAATTCGATTCTACTGAGCTGAGTAATAAGGAATTTCAGTATGGTTTTTAAAAGCGAGTATTTCAGCCCTGGTCAAACTGGTTAAAAATGACGAGAGAAGTTGATATCCTGAACATATGTGGTCACTTTAATGGCACTGACCATTACTTTGGCAACATTTTATGCAGTTATGGGAATCTTGATGGTTGCGACCACTAAAAGGAGCTGTGCATGAGAAATAATCATACTGATTTGTCAGGCTGAAGTTCCTTTTCCAACAAGAAATTCTAAGCCAAAATTTACACACAGAGAAGTAGGAGGCATGACGTCTTTGGTCCTTTACTTGTCAATAGCAAAACAAATCCCAGAAAGCATTAAAAAGGCAACTGAATAATTAGAATGTGTGAAACTGTACAATGTAATAGTAACTAACCAAAGAGTCTCATGAAGACAATATTTACCATTTTCTTGAGGGAAGGCTTGTAGCAGAAACGGCTTCTATCACACAACCTGTCAAAGGGATAGCTCTATGTGAACCACCTGAATCTGTCAAAATAAGTGACCTGTCCTTGATGTTTGCATGTTTTCGAATGGGAGTAACCTCAAGGATCTCCCTTTTCCTCTTTTGATCTTTTGGTACTTTTTCCACAGGCCAATTCCCGGGAACCTTATCTGATTCAAGAACCCAGACAATTCCCTAAGTCACAAAAGTAAATCAGTCCTAATATAAGAAGAAAGTATCAGTCTTTCACAATATATAAATAAAAAAAGAAAAAGTAGCATTTTGACAAGAATTCAAAGAAGTAAACGTAAGAAGCTAGTCAGTAGAGATTGAAAGATAATAAAGAGACCTTCTTGTTAAAGGCATAATAAAGGGACTGTTGGGGATCGAGGTCTTGATGAGGAGAAGAAGAATGTGATGCTTGTTGTTGTGGTTGAAGATGAGTCTTTCGATTCAATCTTTTAATAAAGAAGTAAACACCCAGAGCTTGTAAAGCAACAAGAGTGAGCAGGCCAGAAACAAAGCCACCACCGAATATCACTGCCACGGAACACATGATCACCGACTTCCCTTCCCTTTTGCTTCCAGTCAATGAAATGATTTGGTCAGCAACATAAGAAAAACATAAAGAAACTAAGAGTAGAGAGGTGTTATTGTTTATCTGAGATTGGCTGACTTACTAGAGTGGAAAAGAACAAAAACAAGGGAAATGGGGAGAAGCTAACTTATGTAAGCAAGATGGTATTTACTGGAAAGAAATCAAGCAAGCAATAAAATCATGTTATTGCAATAATAATAAGTAATGGTACTGCTACTACTAGGCTACTAGCTGCTTTGTTTTGTATGTTTACTGTTTGCTCGAGAGAAGAAGAGAAGAGATAGCTTCTTGTTTGCTTTCGCTTTTGCTTTTGCTTTTTGCTTGGGCCTCCCATCTTCTTCTTGTTGGATAGAATACGTTTGAATTCAATAGCAACTCGCGTCTACTCTGTCCTGTACAGTACAGTATGGCTTAGGGGTTGGTGATGGGGTTTAGGGGGGAACCAGGTATATTACTTGTTGCTATTATTACCCACTACTACCTCCCTTCTTTTCCTTTTCACTTCTATGATTTACATGAAGAGTTTTACTTATATCATTGATATATTTATTTCCATAAATTAATAACAATTAATATATGGAAATAAAATCATCCCAGTTATATCAGTATTTACTTATAATTATTTAAGTATTGACCCCAAATATATTACCCATTTCTCCATTTCATCTCAAACATATATAACACATTGAAAAAACTAAAAAAGTGTCTTCTTCAAGTAATATTAGGGTTTAAGAAATGGTGGGAGAATATAAGGAATTTCGGTTTTGAATTCTGCTTATTTGTGAAAGAGCCGAAACTTTCCAATAAAGGAGAGGAAGCTTCACAGTTTTCATTCTCACAAACTCAAAACAAATGGACACTCCACCGGACGAAAAATATATTCAACTTTCAGAGGTAAGAGATTAGTTTTTAGTTTGATTTTAAATTGTTTTTTATTTGAAAAAAAATATTAAATTGATTTACTTTTTTTAAGATGTTTTTTTTTTCAATTTTGATGTGCTGGCATAAAAAAAAATATTAATTTAATACATTTTCAATTTAAAAAAAAACCATTGTACACTACAACTAAGCCCGAACTTAATCAAGCTGCAAGAAACACAATACTAAACCCACGCTTAATCCTGCTGCAAGAGTGGAATATGATTGAAAAAGGAACGGCAAAGCCCTCATGTATCACTTCATTATCATTTGATTCTCGAATATAGATAGACAGGCACACAGACAATCTCACTTCTCCACCCCATCCATTCACTTATAGATTTTGTGTGATATACATGCACATGCTTATCACACAAGTAGCCAGTGCAAATTCTAAAACAGAAAGAAAGAACAAATCCATTTACAACACTTTTGCACATTAGAAACTAGCAACAGATCCTTGTGATACAAAGCTCAGATTACAAGATAATAAGAAATTAAGAAAATGGACATCCTGAAACTAAGCTGCCGATCCACAAACTCTCATTTTTTTAAGTCTCTTCTTCCTCTTTGCCAAGGAAACCAACTCAGTCCACAAAACAAACTCCCCCTCTAACAAAACTTTCTGGATCAACAAGCCATTGTATACTGGGGAACCGCTTTCATGGCTTCTTCAAACTACATTTAACTTTGAAACCTTTTACATGTATGCCTATCCAAAGTAGGCGGGCATAATAAAGTTATACGTTAATATCAGAACTGCCAACGAGGGACTGTTTTCATGGTGGTTGCTGGATCACTGGAGAAAAACAAACCTAGGTGGGAGGGAAACAAGTTAGAGAACAAACCAATTTACATGGTGTACTGGCAGCTGGTAAAAAAGCTATAATCATGATGGTGGACATTTAGCTGCTTCAACCAGGAATCAGCAGCACTTTCAAGATAAATCATTCTTTCATCATCAGATGTCTCTGGATTTATCCAAAGATTCCCTTGCAATTTGTATGTGGCCAGACCGAATGGAGGAAGGGATATACAGACATTTCCCTCTCCATCCTCATTGACGCAATCTGCAGAAGCAAAGGCCAACAAAGGTGGAGATACTTGTTAAACATTAGGTGACAACAACTCTCTCTAAAATAGATGGATAGCATTGAGAGAATTGATCTGAAAGGCCATGGAACAAATCAAATCCAAAAGCTCCTTGGCAATGGATAGGCATTGAAGCAAAGAGCAGTGAGCTAAACCAGAACCAGAGCCATCCAACAAAATCAAACAAAGCCACATAAATTATATGTCACGTGAGTTACAAATATGTACTAGATACGAGATGGTATGGATTCATGGGATCTGATACCAACAAGCTCTGCAAAGATGGCTAGATTAGGCCCAACAATCAATTATGGTGACCTAAATTCTCTAGGGGATTCTGAATGCTTCTTCAGGTACTACACTAATAGACATCAGTAAGTTGTAAGTTGTGGAGGAAATTGGTGAAGTCAATGCTGGACGTAACATGGTAGGCTATAGGATTTGCCAGCTGGCCCAAAATGGAGAGAAGAATGATTAGTTTGTATTCTGATAAGTGGTAACACAATATTTATGTATCCTCGGAGTGAGAAAAACATTTTGAAATTGATATGGATAAATTGCAACTTCAAGGTTATTCATGCAATGTTCAAACAAATTTCACAAGTCCAGCATAAGTGAAGGATTGTAGGACAAGATTGAGCAGTTTCCAAGCACCATCTGGTTGTTAGGGGGATGATGAAAAATAAAATTGCTTTCCAATATCCCCTGAGTTTTATCTCTGTGCTACAAGACTAAGAGCTTGTTTGGCAGTGTGGTTGCGGGTGCTTTTCAAATAATTTTTCATGCCAAAATGCATGCAAATGATGTTTTTTTCATTTTTTAAAAATCATTTTTGACATCAGCACATCAAAACGATCCAAAACGTACAAACCATATTAAATTTTAGCAAAAAAAAAAATTCAAATTTTTTGGGAACGCAAGTTGAACCGCATTCCCAAACGTTACCTAAATACTTTCACCTAACTTCAAAATTCCCTTCACTTGAGGAATAGGTATATCTTTCGTATGGAAAAAAAAAAAAGGTGTCTCAGGTTTCTTTTACTTATTTGAACTGAAGCATGAGGAACATTTTACAATCCAATCATGTCCTGATTTTCATTCCTACAAGTCCTAATCTCATGATACCTGTTTACATCAATATTCAGAAAGGCATTATAAATTGCACTGTTTTTGGTCTACATTGTAAAGCATGGGATGTTATAAAACACAAAAATGAGAGTGCAAGAAGTTGAAACTGTGCTACCCCAGGAAAGTTCATATCAGTCAATTCCATGTCATTTTGAATAACTGTGATAAAAAATGAGACTCAGAAGAATTAGGATAAAGATGCTTTATTCTTTGAAATTCGAAAATCCAGACAAAAATCTGGAAATAAATAAAAGGTGCAAGATAGTAGGATACCTTGGAAAGATGATGAAAGTGTATGATAAGTCAAGAAGCATGATGACAGGTCCTTCTCATTTCCCTGAGATGGAATGTGATATATGGGGTACCTAATCAACAATCAAGACCATACAATTACTATAGCCTTGTTATGGAAAGGAAAAACGTTGGAGTTGGACTACAAATGCTAGATAACCATGGATAAAATGCATTAAGGAAACCAATCGATTTTACCAAGCAACAGCCATCCAACTCGCCGGAGAAAGATCCACATTCTTGAGTGTCATTAATCCCGGCTTATTCCTGGCTAATTCAGTTATCTGAGAAGGAATAAAAAATCAGAAAGGCATGTACCTAGCATAGCAATAAACATAAAAGTACAACATTCTATAGGGATTTATAGGGCTTTTTGTGCTAAATGGAAATGTAACCTTTTCTAAAAGTGGAACCCTCCAGTAAGGAGAAGATATCTCGAAGTACTGAAAGGACAGAGAGCCAAGCTTATCCCTCATTGACAAAGAACCCTCATGGTCAAAGCTTGAATCTTCAGAAATGGTATCCCATGTCTTGCTGGAATTGTTGCTTAGCGACCTCGACAGTTTATCACTCATGCTGTCATCGCTCCAAGAATCACTTTCAAATTCGACAACATCATTATACTCTCTTGAGTCCCTACAAGAAGAAAAGCACGGTAGCTCAACCTAACTGCCGCAAATCATCAGAGACAAAGGAGCTGCTATCAGCTGAATCTTGGTAGATAAAAGATGAATAGAAAAAAGGTTACAAAACCTGGAAGCCACCACCGACTTATTGCTGTAAATCTGAATGGCTGACAGGTAAGGGACATAATATTGCATAATGGTGTCACCGCTGCTCAACACTACTTGGGTGCCAGCACCATATGCGCTCCATTCATCGTAGCAATCCCATAAATCTCCCAAAGTGAAATATTCAACCATATCCTTAGTACCAGGTGGTTGCCATAAGCTATTTAGATCACGAATGCAGCTCTGCAAAGTATTCAAGAAAGCAAATTTTGAAACGACAACGGTACTTAATGTTAAAAGCGCATGTTCAAGGCTTACTTCCCAAGGAAAGATAATCTAACATGGAGTGTAATGTCTTATGGCAACATTTTTTAGAGTTCAAATTAAAATATTGTTCTCTTTTTTAAAATTTTCTTTCTCATCTTTTTGGTCTTTTTGGCATACTTGCATACAATTGATTGACCAGATTACTCTCCCAGATGGATATAATGGGACTTTAATGTAAAAAAAAAACCTGCAACTTAAGTGAGAAGCATGCTATTAGTCCCCTTTTAATTCATGTCCATGAATGGAATCGATTAACTCACCAAAGATCTTGGGGTTAAACAACACCACAAGAGTACATGTGCTATGGGACCATGTTTGAAATTGAAAAATGAATGCATGGCTGCCTGAAATGAAAGGATTCCTTAATCCCACTACCGATCCATCCATTATCCATGGCAGGGAACCAGGGACCGGGGACCATATGCTACAATAAAAGCACGTAGAGTAACATTTTGACCTTGGTCGAGAGAGAGAGAGAGATAGAGAGATTTTCTTCCTCTCTGGCGATGAGGCATGACATCAAGATGAAAAGGACTAAAATTGAAAATAAAATAAAATAAAGTAATAAATACTACATTTATCTGTTTGGTCTGTGGTGGAGTACCAAGTTTCAGCAACGGGAAACACATGGCAAATCATTCACGTGGCTGTGTGTAAAGAAAAGAAAATTAAAGAAAGGGACAGTTCATCGTGATATAAAAATCTTTATAAAATATAGAGAAACAGGATATTCGCGGCATCCGTCAGGTACGGTATAGAACTGGATAAGACCCTTATGAAAATGGGCTATGTCCAGTACAACCCGACAAATAATATCAATCTAGTTAGGCCCACAACACCACAGAGTCAGAGACAGTAAGTAAAATAATAGGAGTAAATTAATAGGTTTACCTGGAAAATTGACCGGGTTTCAAATCATAAAATTCTGATCTTGTGCAATTCACCGGGTCAACTAAAAATACGGGTAACCGGTGTAATTTAGATGAATTTTTTTTATTTTTTAATAAATTTAAAAAATATAAAAATAATTTATGTATACTTAATTTCATATTTTTTTTATAATCTACTCCTGCATTAATTGTTTTATAATATTTTTGGTTTGTAATAATTATATATAACATATAAGATAAGTATATTATATTTAATATTTTTTTTATAATATCTATATTAACTTTTTAATATTAAATAATTATATTACACTTTACTTTTCAATATAAAATAATTATATTACTTTTTAATAATTATACTATATTTTATATTTTTTAATAATTTATATTTACATGGATTGTTTTTTAATTTTTTAATATTTTTTAATAATTTATATTTATATGGATTGTTTTTAAATTTTTTAATATAAAATAATTATACTTCATATTTTTAAAAAAAATGTATAATCTTATATTGTTTCAAACAAAATTCATGTAAAATATCAAAACTCTAAATATAAATTTTTTATTTTTTAAGTGCCGCCCCTTATTTAGGTCAATACTTTGCCAGGTTTTTCCCGAAAGAAAGAAGAAAAGAAAGAAAAGGAAAGAATAAAAAGAAAAGGTAATCGGTTTTTCCCCCAAAGCGACGACTGAGATCAAATTTAACAGCAGCATTGCTTTTCTTATACTTTGTTTTTTTTTTTTAGTTTTTGCTTCATGAAGACACAAGCAAAAGACAAAAGCCAAAAAGAGAAAAAAAAAAAAAAAGGAATAATTATAAAGAAATAATGCGTGCGTGTGTGTTTTCATGTGTATTTAACAAATTCAAAAAACGAAGATTTAGGCCTAATGGTAACTTACCATTAGATTATGAATTTGCAATCGAATAACCCTACCAACCCTTGTGTTAATTTCTACTAGTTTATAAAGAAAAAAAAATAAGGAAAGAAATGATTCAATTAAACAAGAAAGAAAAAGAAAAGAAGAATGGAATTAAAGGGCAGATTACCTCGGGAAGGAATTTAGGAGGAGCAGTTGGAGTTACACATTGAAGAAAGCGTTCAAGATTGGAGTGCTGCCGCTGATGAGTTGTCGAAGGCACCAACACAGACCGCGTTGCGCTTTTTTTACCACTCAGGTCCATCATGACGATGACGATGATACTACTTAGTAGTAGTGGTAGGAGTAAGCGGTATCCTGTTTTTCAGTGAATTCAATTTTCTTAGCTAGCTAGGCAGAGAGAGAAGCGGGCTGCGGGCAACTCAATCGACCAATTCATTTAAGCGAAGAGATGGAGAAACTGATTGACTGGTAAGAGAGGCCCATCAAGCTTACTATTTTGGCGATTTCTTCGCTGATTTTTTATATATATATATATATATATATATAATTATACGCGGGCAAAAGAAGGAAGCAACCCCAAATTTATGTTTCCATTTCTTGCACGCACACACACACACACATATATATATATATATATATATATATATATATATATATATAGAGAGAGAGAGAGAGAGAGAGAAGTGTAAGTTAATTAATAAAACTCTTTTTAAATTTTGAGTATGCTGAAATAGTACTTTAATAAAAAGAAAAAAAAAGAAAAAAACAAAAGCTTTCATATGTCATAACCATTTTGTAATTAAAGAAATAACTTTAAGCTATATTTTTTCATAGTTCTCCTTAATTGTGGATCAATTTATAATAATTGGTTTTTTACTAGGAGTGTGAAAATTGAAATTGTGGGACTGGAATATCTCAACACAATCTCTTATACCATGAAGAGGCCCGATATTGGGTCTACATTATTCCGGGTCATTCTCTTATTCTGATTATAGTAGTGGATCATAGAGGATTGGTATAGGTGTTAATATGGCATGAAAGCCAATGCAAGGATTCCTCCTTGGAAGACAAACTTGAAATATCTCTCTCTTTTTTTTTTAATCATGTTTATTAGTCGCAAAGTATTTTTTTATCATATTTAATAATATTATAAAAAATAATTTTCAATGTTTGGGTATATTATATAAAATAAATTGTAAAATAACTTATTAATGTTTTTTTTTCAAGTTTGTATAACATATATAGAATATTAAATATAAATATTTGACCACATGTAATAAAAGAATGAGATATAAAAAGAATAATAGTGATTTTCTTTTATTATATATATATATATATAATATAAATATTTTAAATATAATATTAAAGATATATAACCTTGTTAACTAGATACTTGCAACAACCACAATTTCCTCTGTGGTGTTTTTTGTTTTTTGTTTTTTAAAAAAAGAGTTTTCTAAAGATAAGAAAAGGAAAACTTTTCTAGAATGAAAACTCAACTTTTTTTTTAATTAAAAATTATTTTTTTTACTAACTTTTCTTATACTCATTAAACATAAAAAAGTGAAAATAGTATCTAGAAAAATATTTTCTTAAAAAACAAATAAAGTCTTTATTTTATCACTTAAAAAACAAAAAAAACAAATAATATGAAGTTGTTTTTATCGTGGTAATTGTTTGTAGATTTTGGTGTTTGTGAGTTAGTTTTTCTTCTTTTTTTTTCTATTTTCTTTCTTGTATTTTTTGCCTTGCTATTGATTTATCATGTGCTTTCAAAGCTATTAAATCTAAACCGGATCAAGACCGGATCAAGAGAGTCGACTTGTATTGAAACATAAAAAATATTATTATAAACTAAAAGCTTATGGGCTGAAATTGGGCTTATAATGTCAACCCATTTATATCCTGCTGGACTCTATAACAAAAAGCCCAAACAAAACTATCACTAACAAAAACATAGCTAGGAAGCCGACTCTATAGTTCCCTCTCTGCTTTCGCTTACGCTAGTTCATCTATTATTTCTTCTTCTTCTTTATTTGTGATTTTAATCTTTCTTCATCTCCGCTAGTTTTGATAAGTTTTATCTATGCTCATTTTGATTTATTCTCATTCTATTCTTTTTTTTATCTTTATCCCCGGTCATTTTAATATGCTGGTAAATCAAATTTTTTTTTTAAAAGAAATTTGTCATTTGTTGGGACTAAATCTTGATTGGATTAATCATGTTGTAGGCCAATTTAATTTTTTAAACAAATTAAACTAAATTAATTATTTTGTAATATAAACTGGTTCAAATCCAGAATGTGTCTCGAGTCCATCTTTCAAATTGGTTTGGTTTGAATTTTATAACTATGTGTGTTTCAACTTGTAACGTAAC
>Ga0307514_10002379_pt1 | contig 19685 bp, 20 predicted proteins | sample 16_EM_MG_FD_203088 | JGI IMG/M metagenome (GOLD analysis project Ga0307514, IMG submission 203088) | Populus trichocarpa ectomycorrhiza microbial communities from riparian zone in the Pacific Northwest, United States - 16_EM | ecosystem: Host-associated > Plants > Roots > Unclassified | place... | reverse complement strand
CAAGGAAGCGGAAGCGGGAATTCTTACGCGTACAAATTGCCCATGTCCCATGATCAGGTCCAATCACAGCATCAGCACACCCTGTGGACATCAGTTTACCGCTCGTGAGAAAGGATTGGGCCCAGTCTGTTCCCACTTCCTGTTGTTTTTTTGCTACTTACCACAATTCAACTTCCATTGTGGTGTCCAGTTGGGCTATAATATACATGGACCCCCAAACGCATTGAATTTTCATGAGCAGTTGTACATATGTACAGTATAGCCTCATTCAAGATACTTTTATTAAATAAGTAAGACCTGCTTCTGTTTTTCATACGAGGGTCATTCCTTGTACTCACTCGTCTCTATTCAACCTCTAATTCGAAGATGCATACATAAAATATGATCGAGTATCGGCAGGTCGATTGCTCTACTCCCCCCAGCCCTTCCCAATTACGCATGTACGTAAATCAAGCATCCCAAACAGATTGCTCCAGCAGCCGGACTACACATGAATCAAGCGTAATAAATAATAACCACAGAAGATATTTAAAAGTAATCGAATGCCGTAATGCTTTTCCCAAACAATCAAAAAGCTTCTTCAAAACGCACGCAATTTCTGTCAAATATTTACTCAGACACTCACGCTTTTAGCATGTCTTGGAAACCCAACAAAGCAAAATATCAATTCCAACAGTAACGGCATTTATGTCCTAATACTCCAATTACAGCATCCTACTCGACATGACACTCTGCAACTCGTTCAACTTCTCCTCTGGCCCTATAGGTCCAAATGTGGCACTAGGCCCTTTTGCCCTCAATATCGAACCAGAACTCGTGGGAGGTACCGACTGGGAAAGCGCCTCAACTGGTGGTGGGTGTGATACCAAAGCTGGTGTGCTGGCCCTAGAGCCACCCGCTGTCGCTACTGCCGAATCTGGTTCGCCGTTTGCAGTTGTACCATCTCTGCCGCTCCCCCCCGTGGTGGCCAAATTAAAGATTGATGCTCGCCCGATCGACGAGTTACTTCCCCTCCTCCTATGTCCCTCTTCCTGTAGATGACTCAATGTCCTTTTCGCACCTGTGACCGGCTTGCGACTTTTCAGAGACCCCTTGGCGTCCAATCTACTCGTGCTAACCGTACTACTGCTCAAACCCGGGGTAGCTGGGGCTCCCGGTTTCTCCTCAAATGCCTCGAGCAAGTACCACCTCAGTCCATCGCTTAGTTCAAAGGGGTTTTCGTCTTCTCCTAGACTTGCAGTATCACTGGCCACACTCGGGTTGGCATGTAGGGAAGACGTGGACTTTGATAGATCCACAAGTCGTTCCTCCACCTTCGATATCCGTGCTAGAAGCCAATCCCGGGTATGCAGGTTATGCGCCTCTTGCTCCTTTAGGAAAAAGTGGGGTGCCCCAACATTGAACGCTGCCCATGGTCGCGTAGCTTGATTACGCGTGGGGAGGAACAAGGCTAGATCACCTTCCTTGAACGACTTGAAGGCAATCTTCTCATGCGCTTCAGCATGGTATCTGTGGGATTTCTCTCTATAGGCTTTTGCTTCTTTTTGCCATCGCCGGGCCATGTGTTCTGCTTCCTTGACTCGCTTGACAATAGCATCACCGAAAGCGTCGAGGTCGAACATGCCAATGTTGCTGAGGTATTGGGCATACTTCTCTGATTCTGCATCTGAGTCATTGGCTTCCATCCAATATAGGAGATTTATATCATCCAAGGTGGAAGCATTTGCTGGGATTCTCTTGGGCGTTGTGTTAGATGCCCCTTCAGCAGTGGTACCAGGCGCGCCAGCGGTAATCTGGCTCCTACTTAGCATCATCGACTCAGTGCCTGAGCCTGAGTTTGACCTAGAGATGCGTACTATTTGCATGGTGTTATCCCTGCGAATGACCGAGAAGCCGAGTTGCTCCAGCAATTGAGTAGATCGAGTAGTATGAGTGGACAGTCTCTGAGTAAGATCCTTCGCCCTGATGGTCCGGGAATCAAACCTAGACTGGAGGAGATCCATGCTACCCTTCAACTTGTTGTATTTCCCTTCCAGATCATCGTATTTCCTTCTTGCCTCTGCATGGTGGCTCATAATCTTGTTAACCAAGACCTCAATAGTATCAGCAAGTAGCCTGAGTTCCTTCGGAACTGAATCATTGGGAGCCAGAACCCTATGAGTTTGCTGCAGTTTAATCAACGAAGTAGCTTGATTCTGTACAACAGTATCATGCTGCTTCTTCGCCGTCTCAAGGTTATCTTGAGCCTTCTTAAGTGTACCCTCGAGATTCTCGATAGAAGAAATATGCTTAGAATTATCCTCCTTCAAGCCCTTCAGCGATGCCTCCAGTTGTGCGTTGCGGGCTTTCTCCCCCTCATAATCCTTCCGGATGTGCTCTGTTCCCTCATCCTTCTCCTTTCTCAGTTTCTCAACCTCCTCGCTATACTTCTTTTGCCAATCTTCCTTCTCTTCTATTGCCCTCACCAGTTCGTCCTCCAGCTGACCAACCCGAGTTTCCAAAGCAGATTTCCTCTCTATCTCAGCAGACTTCAATTCCTCCACGCGGTGAAGGTCTTCGTATGCTTCATCCAACTCGTGTCGAAGTTCTGCCAATCCCCGTTGTAATTCTTTCCGCTCGAGTACAAACTCTTGTTGCTGGGCTTCAAGGTTAGCAAGTAAGTCGATTTTGGTGTGGTCGGCCTCCACCATTCTCTCATTGATTTGCTGCTCCATAGCTACTCGGTCAGTAGCCTCCTTCTGTAGCTGCATCGTTCGCTCTTTTTCTAGACTGAGCTCCGTTTCTAGTGATAAGATCCTTGCAGCCATATTACGTTCCCTCTCAGGCTGTTCCATATTGGCAGAAAGGCGTCGTGACGCTACCGACGATGGACCCTGCTGCGGAAAGCTATTCATACCATTCATGGAGGGTGAGCTGCCTAGGATACCTGGGCCCATGTTGGAGTACTGCCCTGGAATCGGGGATGATGGTGGAAACCCAGATCCTGCTCTTCCATAAGCTCGATGAAGTAGGTCTTCTAAGCGCCTGATTCTGGACTTTTGGTTGAGATCTTGATTCTCAAGAAATGCAATCTTCTCTTGAAGCTCCCTAGCATCTTCGACCAAGTAAGATGATGCACCCATGGCAGCCTCATGCACACTTCCAGCCTTGAAGCCTTTTACTCGCCTTGCCGATTTCCGTGGCTTATCCAGATCCTGGTATAGTTGCGTTACTTCCTTTAGGGTATTCTCCATCTGTGGTATATGCTTGCATTGCTCTAAAAACGCTTCTACATCCTGTCTGGTGACTTGTGGCCAACGGTCGTCATTACCTTCCAAATTCACTTCAAGGCTCAGAACTCTTGATTCCCCCGCGGTGAACGGTAACATATTGCCGACCTGTTTTTGCCACTTTTTTCGTCTCTTCTCCTCTTCGTTTTTGAGGGAGGCAAGTTCCTCAGCGAGTCTCCTACTTTCTGCTATGAGCTTCTCAGACCATTCCCTTCGCCGGACACACTCAATAAGAAGTGCGCCGTACACATCAGGGAGTCTATGTGCACGAGCGAGGAAGAGAAAGCTTTCAGACTCCGGGAGCTGAGCCTTTTCGAACAGCGGAGACAAAAATCCTAGAGATGACTGAACCTGAACCACTCCAATCATATTTTTATGTGCCGCCAGTATCACATTGTTCTGTGTAGTACTGAGTTTAGGGCACTGTCCAAAACAAAAGTCAAATACTAGTACGAGTGACATACCTTTTGAGAGATAGCTTGATGGTGCAGACGACTCATTTCTGTGAGCAAGCCACTTAGAACGGGTAATACATCCTTCGTGTGTGTCTGTGCCCATTTGGCTACCTGGGCTAACGAATGCGCATCTTGCACCCGCACTTGGTCTAACAAAGTCGGTCAATATTACTCTGGTCCAACGTGATATGTGCAGCCTTCCTTACCTCCATGTAGCCTCTTGGTCATTGCCTCCATGTCCTCCAGGATATTCTGTGGTTCATCGCTCTGGTAGTTCCCAGAGCTCCCAACAGACGCCCTTTGGATATCGTCGCGCAAGGAAGTATTTCGTTTCACGATATCTTCAACCTCTGCCCGGACGTTCTCCATATTATTGACGAACTCCTGGGCTTTTAATTCTGACACTGCTTGGGCTTTTTTCAATTCACCAACATTGACAAGATCTGCCAACGCTGCCGACCCCCGAGAAGTGTTCGCTTGGCGTTGAGCTATATTCACAAAACCTGGATGAAGAGTCACCTGTGATGCTATCCTGACCGAATTCTCCCAGTTGTTAAAAACCTCCTCCTGGTTACGTAAAATGTTGCTCGCATCCTCCTGTCTGTCATGGAGCCTCTTCTGGAAGGTAACTACATGATTATCCAGATTGTCCGCAGCAACTACCACACTCCGCTGGATATTCTTCATCTGTGCTTCGGCGGTGCTGATAGCTGTGGCCAAGGACCGGCCCTTTGCTAATACCGACTCAGCCCATTGGAGGTGTTTCTTGAAAGCAGCGATCCATGATGTATGATCTTTCTGTGTCGGAGGTTCAGTCGGCGGAGATGGATGGCTGACAAGGGAGGGCATCGGAAGCAGCGGAGGTTTAGTGTTGTGATCCAGTATCTTTCGGTCAAACACGAAGACCTCGGTCTGAAACCAGTGTCAGTTTGGGATCCTAAATACTCCGATTGGGCACCTACCTCTGTCGCCAAAGTTGCCTCTCGAAGTTGCGTCCCTCTTCCCGATAGCAAGATCTGGTTGGCCGCAGCTATCTTCGCGTGATCTTCAATCCATGCTCTGAGCTCCTTGAGACTGTAGAAATAGTGTCAGTGTAGATTCTTGCAAATTATGCCTCCAATATCACTGAAGTTTGATTTCTTACTTCGCGAGGGTCCTTGGATCGGCCTGGTATTGAGCACCATCTTTAGCCGTTATTATCAACAGCGACATTGGGGCCAAATGAGATCAGTCGATAGCATCCGCGGTTCCAATTTCTAACAGTTAATGCTCCTCAGCTGCTGGATGTAGAGAGTTGCTTGAGCTCAGACGGGGGTTCGTTAGGTGTATAAGAAGTTCGGACCTGGAGCCTCAACAGCTACGACTCACAAGGCCCTTGCATATGGACGAAACACGCAAGTATACTTATGACACACAACAAGAGGTAGTTTTTCCAGATCTTTCCAGGTTCAATCTGCTAGAAGGGCGAGGGGGTGGGAAAAGTCACCAGGAGGTTGAATAAATGAATGCAGGCTTACTAACCGAGCGTCAGTGACAGAAAGCTTGCACCTGACTCGCAAGGTTCCCAGGCCTGTGACAAGAAGTCTTATCTATCAAGTGTCGCGTTACCAAATACTGTCCAACAAACAAGTGTGAGAGTATGGTCTTCTGAGCTGGGGCCAGGAGGGGCGTACTCTAGTGGGAGGAGGAGTGAGGGGGGGGCGTTATATATTTATAATAAGAAACTGGACCTCTACAATTTACATGTATAAGGCTCACACATACATATCTTGGCTGGGCTGGTTCAATTTCGAGTTCAACTTGGCAGCGGGGAAGGGGGGTGAATTGCTTGCATACCTAGAATATAAGGGGGGGGTGATTTATAACTTTTTTACCCGATCTTTACTTCTTATAATTACGACTTTGTATTATGCTGCATGGGAACAGTCTTATACTCCTATACAGCACGTACACAGTCAAGAGTAGAATATTTGGAAGACAGTATATACATACCTACATACTTACATAGGTACTCGAAACCCTTTATTTCCTTACCGCCACACACCAATATCAATTCAATTGCACACTCCAATATGCATGTTCTTGCAAGTCTAGACACTCCCATCCCCCCGCGTATGTCCACTTTCTAACAGATAGTTTATCTTGTAGGTTGTCAATGACGACGGCCCCCCTTCCCAGCTCTCATCCCCATACATCCACTCATTCGTGCACGAGCTGCAAAGTGCTGGAGTGACAGTCTCAGTTGTCCTCCCCCACACCCAACGATCATGGATTGGCAAGGCGCATATTGTCCATACTGTTGTCAAGCCAACCTACTTTAGGCCAGGCACACTGCACACCGACGATGGAACTATACACAGCATGCCGAGAATGGATGGAGGTGAAGAGTGGATTCTTATTGATGGGACACCTGCAAGTTGTGTGCAAATTGGACTCTATCATTATTTTCAAGAGAAGGGACCAATAGACATGGTGATATCAGGGTTAGCCATCAAATTCAATTTTCGACTTGCTTCGTCAAGTATACCCCTCTAACATATATATATTTTTAGTCCCAACTATGGAAGGAATTCCACCGCTGTATTCAGCCTTTCTAGTGGAACTCTCGGAGGTGCTATGGAGGGCGCAATTGTAATAGTCCCTCAAGCATAAGATGCAGTTGAGATGTCTAATGCGGGGTACAGTGCTGCAAAAAATCGGTTGCTCTTTCATATGCATTCATTTCACGCAACCATGACCCAGTTCAAATTAAAGGCGCATCTCAGCTGTCCGTTCGCTTAATCGAGCATCTTTACGAGAACTGGGGCTCGGGGGTAGATCTTTACACTATTAACGTCCCTCTAGCTATAAACCATTCAAAAGCCAAAATCTTCTACACAAATATTTTACCAAACTTCTGGACAATGGGAAGCTCGTTTGAGGAGATCATGGTGCCTGTAAACGTAGACGAAACCCCACAAGAGCGAGAGAGGGAGCTCCGAGAAAGTGAGCTCCTAGAGGAGCCACCAAAGGATGAGGTTACTGTCAGAGGCCTGAAGCATAAACACTTCCGATGGGCTCCTAAATTCCAGGATATTCATCGTGCAGTTGATGAGTCAGAGCCTGGGAATGATGGTTGGGCAGTAAAGGAGGGCTATGTCAGGTAAGAACTTATTTCCTCGAAGGGATCACATATCTTGCTCGGGAGCTGATCGATAAACCCAATTCTTAGTATCACTCCACTCAAAGCAAATTTCATGCATGTACCTGGATTCAGTGGAGAGCTTTCCTTGTGAGTAATACAGAATTTAGGTCCCAATAATGGATAGGTAGAGGGTGTACACAGAAACATACCTAGTCAAATTCAGTATTACTTGCCTTTTATACCATTGCGTTGATGTTGGTCCGTGAAATGCTGCTCTGGTTTACAATCCCAAAATATCAGTGTGGTTAACAGTTCTTCTACCTCAACAGACCCAGCAAGGTGGAAATTCCAGCACTCGAGAAGATGTATCTACAGAATCCAGGTACTAGGCCTTCTTATGCCCTGGTAAAATACGAGGATGAGTATGTCCAACCAAAGCTATTAATGGCGCTTGAACGAATCCCAAACATAACGTTCATTCAAGATGTCAATGAGATACCGAAGAATGGGAAGACTGTCCAGTGGTCAGCCTACGAACAAATTGACTTTGATCACCTCTTGAGAAATTCAAATTCCAGCTTGGCATGCTCATATATCATCAGGTTTTTCACCCCTATTCTAAATACCCACCAGCCACTTGTGCTGACTTTACATAGGAAGGCTTTGATCCGAAAACACTTTCTGGCACACACGATACATATGCATGTCATCAAGAATCCCGCCTCGACTCTCTCTCATTCGTTTGCCGAATCATATCCTCTGGAACTTGACTATGTGGAATATTTAGATGAGGCGCTTGCGGAAGCCTACGAATTTCGTGATTCGCTCGTTTCCAACGACAGCAAGTCACCTGATGGGAGATGCTGGTGGGTTTTGAAGCCCAGCATGAGCGACCGTGGGCAAGGGATAAGATTATTCAGCACTGTAGAAGAACTGAGGGAGATTTTTACGAGTTTTGAGGAAGGTTCGGACGAGGAAGATGAACAGGATGATTGTGAAGATGAAGGTAGCAAGACAGGTACTTCTGCTGATGATGGACACAGTAAAGACACCTCCGTTGTCACATCGCAGTTGCGACATTTCCTAGTTCAAAAATACATCCATCCACCTCTTATCCTTGCTTCAAACCGCAAATTCCATATCCGGGCTTATGCCCTTGCGGTGAGTTCCCTCAAAGTCTACGTGTACAAAAATATGCTTGCGCTCTTTGCAGCATCCGAATACAAGGCCCCATGGGAGGTCAGCAATGAGGACTTAAGTGGATGCCTCACAAATACGTGCTTGCAGACTGGGGTAAGGGAGGGTAGCATCCAGCTCTTCTGGGACTTGCAGAAGAACAGAATGCTGCCCAGTGCTTATAATAAAGAAGGAATACTGGAGGCTATCTGGGAGAAGCTCTGTAAGATTACTGGGGAACTTTTTTCCGCTGCGGCAGTGGGGCAGAGGGTGCATTTCCAGGTATGCCTTTCCAGCCTGTTGTATATCTACTATAATTCTGACTGTAGCACTTTAGACATTACCAAACGCTTTTGAGGTTTTTGGTATCGATTTTATGGTAGACGCGGATTTGAATGTCTCACTGCTCGAAGTCAACTCTTATCCAGACTTTAAGCAAACAGGAGATAAACTCTCCAGTCTAATCGACGGGCTGTTCGAAGGCGTTGTGGATGTCGCAGTGAAGCCGTTCTTGACTGGGGCAAAGGATTGCGGCGCTGAAAGTATGGAGAAAGTCTTAGACATTGAGCTTGGGAGGTGGTGAAGCTCTGGTCATGGGGCTCTAGGCTCACTGACACATGTTTGGGATTGCTTACTTTTTTTTTTTTTTTTTTTTTTGAAGTCTATACGCCTGCGGGTGGTAATTTCGAAAAGTGCTATGTCATGTGTTTCGTGCTACTTGTATTAGATTAGAGGCGACACAAAATAACGGAGTCACTGTAATAGGTGTATTCATTGTTCGCTTTTATTGCTTCTTGTTTGCCTTTAGCTTTATACATACCCAAAAAACAAATCAGTCTGGGCATGCGACAACGCCGACAGGGATTAGTGACAGGGGTGGTAAAGGACTCCTCATCCAATGACTAATCATACGTATATACCTAGTCTCGTGCCAAGACCCTTCTGAGGCCGAGCAAAAATGCTCGAAACGCTCGAAATGCAAGGAATGCATTGGCAGCAAAACGCAAACAATCACCACCACCGTCACCGTCACCACCACCGTCACCATCACCACCACCGTCATCATCACCACCACCGCCACCATCACCACCACCGTCACCGTCACCACCAGCATCACTGTCACTTTACCCAGAAGAAGAACTCTTTGTATTAAGTGATACCGACAATGATGATCCAATTGAGCTTACTACAGAGCTGCAATCTATGCTCGACCATGCTATATAACCTCTCAGCCAGAAGATCGATGGAAGTCTGCTGAGAATAAGCTGCCTGGACGCTCGCAAATAGCCTCCTTAGTTAATATATATATATATAATCGTACTGTGTGCAATCGTGCAATCGTTCAATCATGCAATCGTGCAATCATGCAATCGTGCAATCATGCAATCGTGCAATCGATATGTCGATATATATGGTGATACGTCCATATGTCGTAACCAAACATATAGATATTCCCTTCAGAATCCGATATTTTAATAACATACCACTACAAGATGGAAAATCCACCAAACTTTGTAAATATATAGGGAACCTATACATTATCAATATATCAACTTATTTTACTCATTTTACCAATGGATTTTGTATATTTAATTGATTGTGTAGTTATGGATATATTCCATTTTGAGCTTAGTTAGTGTCTTACAACCCTGGTAAATGTAGCTCTTGGCATAAAGGACTAGGGAGGTGCGTCACACAAATACCAGCCATTTTGGGGCTTAATTACAATTTAGTGCATTTTTATTTTTATTTTTTTACATCGCTAGCATGCACTACAGCCCCTGATCTATCGGATAGCGATGTAAATTTAATTAGATTTTGTGGTTGGTTGTTACGAATAACGCTAGTGCCAGCCGCGCTCAGTATACCCATATGGCGTTGTCGCACACCATAGAGCGCAAATTTGATATTGAGGTCGAAGACATGGTTGTCATACCAACCAACCCAGGATGTTACTGAGCTTTAAACGAAACGCTCCCACACCTGCCTGGCTGACAACCTACATAGCTTCATACCCCAGATCTGGGCCATCAAAAGCTTTTGTAAACCAAACCTCAAACTCAAAATGTTCTTCTTCAAAACCAAACCCACAAGCTCACCCACCTCCTCCAAACATACCAAAACACCGCGCAAAGGCCGTGACGAAGCCGTGTCCTGGGGAGAGTGCACCGGGCACGGGTCATGGGACGGCAGCAAGTCATGCGGGGAGAACCTGGTGGCGTGTAAGGCGTAAGTTTCCTGCTATTTTTGCAGAGCGCACAAGCTGTTGTCGAGAGCGCACAAGCTGTTATCGAGAGCGCACAAGCTGTTATCGAGAGCGCATGCTGATATTAGGGTTGTGTTATAGTAAAGCCGGCTGTGGGGGTAACGGTGGCTGCGGAGGTAGCTGCGGAGGTAGCTGCGGAGGTGGAAGGTAAGTTGGAGTTTCGTCCCTATTGAATCCCATCACTAACAGGTTTCATAGTTGTGGTGGTGCGAACTAAGTGTTACAATTTCATCGATTCGGGGTAATGATTTCAACGGTCATCCTACCCTTTAGTCTTTATCCTCTTCCCCCAATACAAATATACCCCCCACCCATCTCATGGTGATACCTTTATGCTTGCCAGAAGGTTTTTTCACGGGTTAGTTGCACGGTTGTATCTTATCGAGGTGCATCATAATGAATCAAATCAATCAATATTAGTACTGATGCGTTTATTCAAGTTCAAATTCCCTTCTACTTGCTCCTACCATTATTCCCAATTCCCATACACCTCACCAAGCAGTGTACCAGCCACCATCCATCCTTACTTTAGGCCGCAGGTGGTACTCCTGGCCCTGGTGGTGGTGGCCGTGGCGGGAGGTGGGGCCCACGGGGTCCATCGGGTTTGCTCATCTTTTCTGAGTTAAGTATTGATTGTGTTTTTTTGTTACGAGGTGTGACTGTGTTTGTAGATATCTGTGGATGTCTTCCGGGAGGGTGTAGTATGATTCTGTTTGTAAGGCATCAGGTGCCCTTTATATATTGGTGCTGCAGCCTCATTCAGACAAAGCAGAGCGTGGGCCCACCGGCCATGAAGGTTCCGTGCATGGCAATCCAGTTGCATGGGATGAAGCCCAGTTGTCAGTGGAGCTGGTTTCATGTATTGTGTTTGACCCTGAGATAAATATACGCGCACCGGTCCCCGCCAGTGCGGTCACGTGTTTGTAGGCCAAGGTTTCTTCTCAATTTTCAGGGTAAGATATATGGTAGGATATATAATAAGTACCTACATAAGTAGGTAGTCTGGTTGGGTAAGATAGTGGTTCCGAGGCCAGGCCCGGAATTTCAGCATGGATATGTAATATATTTCTTACTTAGATACCCAGGTAAGTGCAGTATACTATAGCCTGACCACAGTGAGTATGCTGCCCGTTTAGGTTTTGCTGCCTCACAAGGAAGAAGCATCTATACTCATCTATACTGCTCGCTACACCGTATCACCGTAATACGCCATACACCTAAATCTGAAGCCTACAAAATCTCTGTATATATTTATATATACTTGAAAAAAGTATTGATATAATATCAGGCTGGTCAAATGCAGGACTGAACTACCCTGAACTATGCCAAGGGCTGTTGTTCCTAATTGGGAAGTCGTGAACGTGGTTCTGCTCTGGCCCGGCCACGGATCTGTCCGCGAGGCTACGGGAACTTCAGATAGAGGATCCCTATCATCCGCGGCCCCATTCACACCATATTGTTGTGCTTCTGCTTTGTTTTGACCAATCAGCAATACAGTTCCGATCTAGCCTCTTCATGATTTCAGACGCAAACTGCAGATGCATGCGAGTTCGTGAAGACAGCGGAGAGGCTCCAGTCTAGCTCCACAGCTTCTACACACAAGGCAGGTATCACAGCTAATGTTTCCTTGTGAAGTCGAATCATAAATCGCAGCTTGAGTACCAGAGAGGAGAAGGTTCAGGCTTAGTATTTTAAGCTTCTATAGGTCTCGCCACTCTCCACCTAATCAACCTTCTACCAAAACTCCTCAACAATCTTTCCCTTACTTCCTCCATCGAGCCCACCAACAACAACCACAAACACTCACGCATTTTAAAGTGTGGGAAAGGCAGCCAAAGATGTCAACAGGCAGTATATTTAGTGGCTCCTTAGTCGCTGTGCCGGCCTCAATACAGGTCAATACAGAAGCGATAGAAGAGGTGGTGGCAACTCTGAAAGATGCTGTTCTGCCTACAGCTGAATATACACCTTTCAAGCGTACCACGGTGCCTTCATTGGTTGAGATCCTTGATATATATCCGGTCGTGGAAGCAATCGCCTCTCGACTTACCTTCGACGACTTCCTATCCCTCTCCCTAGTGAGCAGGGACATTCACCAAGCGCTGGGCCAAAGCACAACCAAGTCGTACTGGAAGCATCTTTTAGGCAAATGTCTGCCTTTACTGTGTCACGCGAATCACCCTGAGCGGGGTTGCTCGGACATTCAGCGCTGCCTGCGCTGTAAGAAGGGGGTCTGCGGTGTAGGTCCCCAATTGGCCATGAGATAGTGAAATGGTGACAAAATCTGACTTCTTGACTGTAGGCAGGTACCAACGCTTTGGCCCTCCTGGTTGATTCAGCTGAAAGGCGGGTTCGCTACGTCTGTAAAGGATGCGTTCTAACAGGTCGCAATGCCCTATTAAGCGAATCCCCAACACTCTTTGGAGCCCACACAATTAACCAACTCACTGCTGGGCGGAAGTGGATGCGAGAAGACCGGAATCCTTTTTACAGAGAGGATTATATGGAGCTCAAAGTAGCTCAAGAGGCAGATGTTACCTTCTGCCCTAATCGAGTGGATTTGTTCGATATGCAGCGCTTGCCTTCAGTATCTTCAGTAAATTACCTACCACCAGCAGCACCCCAGAGCCAAGATCAACACCAAAGCGAGCCTGTAGACCGGAAAATTGTGGCCTGGCAAACCATCCGCAGGCAGTCAACCTACGACCCAACACTCGATAGGATCCGAGAGTTTGAGCAGTCAAGGTGCATGTGCCTTCAAGCAGGCCTATCTCTTCCCTTATGTTATGATTGTAGCATGATTGGCACCTACAATGATTGGAAATATAGAGATTTTGCTCGACACAATACCGGCTGTTGTGAATGTGGTACTATGGTTGTTGATTTTCCTGGGGAAAAGGAAGGGGAGATTATTCCGGGTGCGATTTGGAATCCCCAAAAGGATACATTAGCAGGAGTCCAGACAACAGTCACTGGTACAGATGGGGAAGGAAAGGGGGCACCTCCACCCGAGGAGACCATCGAAGGGCTTTGTGGGTGGTGTGGATTTCGAGTCTACCAGCAGAAGGGGAAAAGGTCACATCTCCCGGAAACTGACTCTGATTGGCTTTCGCATGAGCAGAAGCGAACTCAAGTCACTCCTTGACCCTACTTACACCTTTACGCTTTTGCCCCGCATTTTCAGACTTTGATTTACAATGATGTGCTTTATGTTGGATCCGCATTGGCCCTTGCTTTTGTGTAGCTGAGTGACTTTGTGGTAACAAAACTCTCGATTGCTCCGCATAGGCAGAGATCAACTACGCACATGACATATTGCTTACGCTTTCAAAAACGTCACTGATATTGCACACAAACACCTATGCCCCGAATTATCTGTTTGAACGTTAGGGCCTTGAGAACCTGCTCCCTCGGACGGGGTACCTTTGCATTACTTGCCCACAATTACTCTGTAGTTGTGTATCTGCTGCATTGGGTATATGCTCCGTTCTGCAGGACTAGGGTTTGGGTAGGATGTCAATGATTGCTTGCTTTCTCTTCTTGTACAATATATATGTTGGAATGGGGAATACGAGATGGTGTTGGAAATGTTTGAAACAGAATGATTAAAATGGACCTCTTTGGGCATCACGACTAGTCTGGTTAGTTCCAGGCTTGGTGGCTCATTGAATTACCCGTGAATTTGACCAAATCCGGGCACACTACAGTTCTCACACAGGCTTAACCGCTGTATTTTGGAACGATATTTTTGCCTCTGGTGATGCCAAGTGACGAGAGATGTAGCTCTAGAGATCTATTGTGCTTTAGGTATTTAGACTCGCACGCCACTACAGTCCCCAGACTATACTATACCACAGACTATACTATACCCCAGACTACACTATACCCCAGACTACACTATACCCCAGACTACACTATACCCCAGACTACCTACAGTACCTACCAAGACTGCCACTACCTATACTATAGGTTAGTGCTCTCGGTGAGTATTACATAAACGCAATAAATACATGTAAATGACGAAACCAAGAAGGGAATACGGAACGGCTGTACACAAGTACAAACCATAGGTTGATGATGTATTAGCCTTGTCTATACTACGCACTCGGCGGGGACGAATAACACAAATGACGTAATGGCAATCGAGTAGGAAATGGATAGAAACAGGAGATGCGTATATTGAATTTGTCATATCTTCTGTAAGCCATATGCATGGAACCATCGAGTTGTCAATTTGTAATAGTTGAAGCGTAAGCCGAGGACGTCGATAGTATTGCTGGTTGCGGAAGTCCACCTGAGTGTGCTGCTACAAGATGAGGACATGGCTGAGGCTACAAGAAGCCCACTGATCCTGCTTTTCACCATTCTTCCTCCTTTCAAACTACCACCAAAAAGTGATCTTGTACACAGCCCTTGCATCCCTCTGCCCCGCTGAAGTCCTACACTCTATACACTCTATACCAACCATAAATCACACCTTTATACCCAACTCAACATGACTACTGCCCCACCAAAGGCCAAGGTTCTCTTCATCCTCTCCTCCCATGGCAAGTTTGGGGACAGTGGAAAACCTACTGGATGGTACCTTGTAAGTCCCTTGTCAGCTCATCACCGTCTCAGCCCTGACAAACCACCCTGTCACCACAGCCAGAATTTGCCCATCCTCATGAGGTTCTAGCTCCTCACGCCGAAATCGTTGTAGCTTCACCAGCGGGAGGAGAGGCACCACTCGACCCTGGCTCTGTTGAACTCTTCAAGGAAGACCCTGTCTGTACAACCTTCCACAAGCAGCAGAGCCATCTCTGGAAGAACACGGACAAGCTTGAAAGATACATCGGCAAAGCTGCTGATTTTGATTTGATCTTTGTTGTTGGTGGGCATGGCCGTATGTATACCTCCAATCTCCTAACCTCGAGAGCTCCCACGCATATCGCTACACCCATCACTTTACCTTACAAGCTTAGTGTGGCATGGCATGGCATTCGCTGACACACCCCCTGCCACTTTCCAGCACTATGGGATCTTACCGACAATGCCTCCTCACAGAAGCTTTTAGCAGAGTTCTATGACTCTGGCAAGGTTGTTGCCGCTGTCTGTCATGGCTCTTGTGCTCTTTTGAACGCCAAGATCGCAAACGGTGAATTGATTATCAAGGACCAACCTGTCACTGGATTCTCCAATGACGAAGAGGCTCTGATAAAATTGGATAAGGCAGTACCATTTTTATTGGAGACAGAATTGATTAAGAAGGGCGGAAAGTATGAAAAGGCCAGTGCTCCATGGGGGGCTCATGTCAGTGTCGGGAGGGATGGAAGGGTGATTACTGGACAGAACCCAGCGAGTGCTGCGGGCATTGCGGAGTTGTTCTTGAGGCACTACAACAGTGGGAAGAAGTAAATGTGGACGGTGGATTACACCCCAGATCAGGATACTCTAATGGAAGGAAAAGTGAAAATAATTAAATAAACTATGATGGATTACGAACAGATTTAACACTTGGACTGAAGTCTAGTGTATCGCAAAGAATATGTCAAGTCACTATGACTCCCGCAGTCCCAAAATATATTCGCAAGTTGCGGAGTCAATCCTACGTAGTGTGAAATAAATTCAGATGTCATGTCACGCCTTATAACCGTGGTGTGTGTGAGGTATATACACAAGAGCTAGCGAATTATTAACTGCCTTCAACTTTTTGACCAGCTCCATATAAACACTTTTGCTAGCCCCTTCCCGACCGTAATCCGAGAATAAACTCGAAGGGTAAGGAACAGAAGTGGCTATGCCTCAGAGATTTATGTAAGGATGCCACGTGCTTTGGGATTCTCAGAGCGTGGTTTGTAGATCCCCTGTCCCCTCTGCCAACTGCTGTATTCTGGATTAGTCCCGAGTTCTGAGCTTGGTTCTAGAATTCCCAACTTGGCAGATATAGAAACGTCCAAGCCATTATTTTTACCCTGAGCAGAATAAAAGTTGAGGGTAATGTTAAACTACAAACGTGAAGCTCCTAGAGTAATAATGAGAAGTAACCCAATGCAACAAGAAAACAAAAGCCCAAGCCAGGGAGGGATTCTTGGGTAAATCGCCAACATATCTCAGTGTAATCAGCCCCGCCCCCCCCCGCCCCCCCCCCCCAAAAAAAAAAAAAGCAAAAATGGAACAAAGCCCTTCCTACCCAAGAACAAAGAAACTCAAGCACCTATAGCTATTGTATGCAACAGTCCCCAAGAAATATACTCAAAACATTCATACGGCAACTGCACTCAGCTCAGCTTATTGCCAACTAACTCATCATGGCTTCCCCCAAGTGCCATAGCTCCAAACCGTACTCCCTCCCCTACTCCTACTTCGAGGTCACTTTCCACTAGCGCTTTCCGCCTATGAGGTGTTAGTGATTACGCCCGCTCCCATTGCGCCAGATCTATGGCTCGACTGACTCGACTGGTGTGGGTAAACTTGTGTTCTATTCCCTCCACCATCCCTTTCAGTGGGGAAAGACTCTTTTTGAGAACAGTCTTGAGACGGTCACGGCGGCGACCCCGGTCATGGCCCGGGCTGTCGACATCTCCAATGCCTCCAATCATGCGAGTTTGGGGTGTTTGCGCTATTGTGTGGCGGCCGCGGTGGATATGGAGTGTAAGCCAGCGCCGCGTCCTACACTTCTGATTGGAACTGGATTCATCACTATAATCCGAATCATCATCATGCATCCGACTACTCGCCGTAGTCCTCGGCGTAGGTAAACTCTGCACAGAGTGGGAATACGGGTAGACCTTTCGAAAGGTTGGGGAGGGAAATGCCGGCCCCATCACCGCATGGTAATTGCCTCCTCTGGCCCAGGCAAGGCCGCTACCCTCAAGACTCCATCTCGGCCCATCAACGGCTGGACTGCTATATCCTCCATGCTTCAAGCCATGTTTTGACCTTCGCCCAGACTTCTCGGGTTTGTAGAATCGAACTCGAGAGAGATCGACCCCTTCATTGACTAAATCACATCTGGGGCAAAGGCCACCCTCAATGCGTTTAGGACAACCGCCCCAGCCGGGCGGGCCGGTGATAATGAGACTGCTACTCGGGCAAGTGCGTAGGGAGGCGTTGGGCCCGCAGATGGCGAGGAGAAGGTAGTAGTGGTGGTTACAGAGGGTGGGGTGGACTGGGTGGACATAACACATCCTATTTGTTGCTGGATACTGTCAATGTCCTTGTATTAATGAGTGTGTACGTTAACGTTGAGTATGTAGGTCGAAAGTGAGGAGGAGGGCCTGACGCCAGGTTCAGGGAGTGCTAGAACTAAAGGAATGCTTCGATGGAAGGTTGACAAGTGCGAGGTAGTTTTACCCTCCTACTTGTGTCCAATCGTGGATGCGGGTCTGGGGTTGATATGATGGATGCTCAGGTATACCTCCTTGCCCCTTGCATCTACCGGCCTCGATGACGCAGGGTTGTCTCGAAGATCAGTAGTGATGCGCGCTGAGCGTTGGGGATTCGAGGCCGAGTCCAGGTTAGTGTAAAGAAGGAGAATGGAAGAAAGGAACGGTATATGCTAACTCAGTGTAGACGCCCGAAACGAAGCGCGGACACACAGCCCTTTGCGTCGAATGAGAATGCCAAGCTCGGCCGAGTGTATTTTGCTATGTGCGGAGAGAGTGGCTGTGCGTGAGGGTGTTTTGCAGGCGGGGGAGATGCCAGTGCCCGTATGTCGCTGGTATGTGGTTGAGGGATGGAGGGGTCTAGAGCCCTTTCGAAGAAGATAAAGGAAGGTAGGCAGCTGCTGAGGGGCCGCTGAGCGTCGAGTGTTATGCCACGCACAATTGCAAAACATCAGTAAATCGGCTCAGAGTTTCTTATAAACACCTTGCAATTGCTATAAGTGGGCCTCGTGGTGCGAGACGGAAGCACGCCACAGTGTGCAGAGTAATACATAAACAACAAACAAATACAGTGTATGTATACATACATGCATTATACATAGAGATATTATACAGTACATACATTAAATTATACATACGTATATATCGAGATGAGTGATGCAATCGGATTCCCAAAGTATGTACTCTGTACGGAGCTGCCCGGAAATAACAACAAATAAACAAACAACCACATCAAGTGCAGCAAAGCAGATAGCCAAGCCCAACACACCGTTTTCTCAAGCCTTTGCTACTTCCATCCCTTAGGATAGAATAATGCATTTTTATTTATAAACAGCGCGCCGGATCTTTAAGCCTTGCGAGCTCTGCTGACGGGTTGGTGATCTTTACTGGCTACCTGCAGTGCATGGCTCGGTGGTGCGGACGTACAGGACTAATAGTTAGTACAGTATATATCGTACCTACACATCGGCCGTTTGATAGGATCTGGAAGGGGCTCACCATGGCCGTTTTCGAAAGCCTGAAGACCAGCAAACAGTCCGATAAGCCCCGTCTCATAGCCTATGGCTGACTCCCTTCGGGGGACAGACGTATAGACTCGAAAGAAAAAAAAAAAAAAAAAGTCCGATAAGCCTGTGTGGAATATTGTGATTATCATTTCCATGTTAGCTCATGTAAAATACCTATATAGAGATTAGTCTGGTTATATAGAGATACGTATACACCACAGCGGGGATCCGGGTTCGGATATCTGCATCTTGGTACATACAAGAGTATCTGCACTGCCCAGTGAATAACTACTGTAACTAGGTACATACATACAGGTTATTCGTTGCCCATGTTTTACATGTCACTTTTCTCGGAGTTCGCAATTCATCACCTCCGAGTAACAGGCCGCACTTCTGCTGAGAGAAGAAAATGTTCAAGTACCTACTAATGCATACGTCTTAATATAAGCAAAAGTTACCGCTGCGGATCCTCCACCCCAAAGCGGAAGTCGGAACCCCCACATCACGTGCAATGCTACATATACTTGTTCTGTATTCGCGTTTATGTAATAAACACCAAATACACACAATGTCCAACCCCTCCAACCCCTCCGCCAGCCCCACCCTCTACGGCCACTCCCGCCCCAAATCGAAACCCATCCCCATCTCCCATTCCTCCATCCACTCCCTCAGCACTGAACTCTCCCTCGCCAAACAGCGCCTCAGCACCACTGGTACCTCCACCTGCAGCTCTACCCTCCCCGGCCGGCCCAGGCCCTCAAAGACCAAGCCACTCTTCACCGGAAGCAACAAAGGCATTTCCTCCCGCATAGCCAAAGACCTCCTCCATGACGATGACCGGCCCAGCAGCAAGTCCCGAGCAGCGGAGGGCAGTGGACTAACCGACGCGGAGCTAGCCCGGTCTCGGAGAAAAATGGAGGAAAAGGCAAAAATGTACGAGAAGCTCCGGAAAGGGGAGTACATCCCTCCCTCAAAAACGCAGCGTCCGGGGGCGGACGGTGAAGGACATGAAGAGGGGCGT
>Ga0307514_10002378_pt1 | contig 19687 bp, 15 predicted proteins | sample 16_EM_MG_FD_203088 | JGI IMG/M metagenome (GOLD analysis project Ga0307514, IMG submission 203088) | Populus trichocarpa ectomycorrhiza microbial communities from riparian zone in the Pacific Northwest, United States - 16_EM | ecosystem: Host-associated > Plants > Roots > Unclassified | place... | reverse complement strand
GCGTCCTGCTGCGTCCTGCTGCGTCCTGCTGCGTCTGCACGGATGCCGGTGGGTGACGCTTTGTCGAAGCGGCGGATGCCGGCGTCCCGGGGATCAGGTACGCGAAAACCTCTTCGGCTTGCCCTTGGCGAATTCCCTCTCGAGGCCGTCCGGTTCGCGAATCCATGGTGTGCGGGGAACGCGGCTCAGGTGTTCATTCCGGACAGCGCGTCCGGGAAGGGGACGGCGCCCTTGTGACGGCTGAACCCGCCCGCGATCTGTGCCCACGGTGCGTTGACCCCCTTGCCCGTTCACGAGGCGACGAGACCGCGACCTCCTCGTAACTACAGGCGCCATGCTGCGCGTTGGGCCGGCCCGGCCAGCCGATGCCTTCGAAGACCCCGCCGAAGAGAAAGAGACACCGGTGTCGGCCACGAGGAATCGACTCCCGGAAATCTCTTGGTCGCGGGAGGGCTGTACTGAGGGGCCTGCGACGCTTCGTGGCCGGAGTCGTGAAGAGCCGGTGAGAGCGCGTTTTCGGACACATCAGCGGTGATAGCGTTCACGCGCTCAGCGCGATGTGTGCGCGATACAAGTGGAGTTGAAAGACGGGGGTGCGCCGTGGCCGGCGATCTCGGAGTAGGGCCCGATGTCCTCAAGCAGGGCGGAAAAGACATCCTGGAAGTGCTCAAGCCGGTCAAGAAAGTGGACCTGGGCGACGAGGCCAAGCAGGCCTCTGAGATCAGTGATGGCGACGCCGCCGCGGCAATGGTGACGTTCTGCGCGACGTGGGAGGGGGGCGCCGCGTTCCTCGCCGACTGTGCGGCCACCTTGGCGGAGGGGCTGAACAAGGCCAACGGCGATTTCGATGATACGGACCAGGCCATTCGCGACTCGGTGAACTCCGTCAAGAAGGTATTGGTCTAGCAACAGAGACGGGGGAATCCGCAGTAATGGCAGCTTCGCTCGGGTCGACGAGTGACCCGAAGGAACTCATCCCGGGAGACGCCGGCAAGCTCGGCAGCCTCCAGACCTCACTCAACAAGTGGTCGACCACGTTCGACGGAATCGGCGACGGCCTGCGCGATCTGCGCGTCAAGGACTGGGTCGGTCAGGCCAGTGACGCCTTCTGGCCCACCTTGGGCAAGGAGAAGACCAACTGGTACTTCGCGAGCGACACGATGTCCGATGCCGCCAAGGCGGTCCACTCGTACACGTCCACCCTGACCTGGGCGCAGGGACAGGCCGGGACGGCGATCGACAAGTGGACGGCCGGCGACCACGAGACCGCGGAACATCTGCTGAGCACCGCGCGCAAGCAGCTCAAGGAGCAGGCCGAGAAGCTGACCAAGAAGCTCAACGACCTTGCGGGCAGCGCCTCCGACAGCCCCGACTGGCTCGTTGCGGTCAGGAGCGGGGTGGATGCCAAGAAATGGGCCGAAGAGCACGGCGTCGGCAAGAGCGCCATCTCTCCTACGGCGTGGGCCAAGGAGACCAAGAGGTGGAAGGCCGACGAGGCCAGCCACTGGCGCCGCAGGGAGAAGGAGTGGGGCAAGGACGCCGACGGCAACTGGTACCTGCGGAACAAGCCCGGCACGGCCGACGACGGCGACCCGGCCACACCCGGTCCAAAGGCCGACTGGAACATAAAGCTCGCCGAGTGGTCGGGTAACGCCAGCGCTTGGTCGGATGGTGTTTCGGGAGAGAAGAAGGCGGGCGACTTCACGGGGAAGTACGCAGCCAACGTATCGGCGCTCGGGGTGGACGGCTCGGTCGGCGCGAGTATCGCGAACGGGCAGCTGCAGGCCGGTGTTTCGGGTACCGCGTACCTTGCTCAGGCATCCGCGAACGGCAGTGTGGAGTACGGCGTGGCCGCCATCCAGGGCGAGGCCAAGGCCTTTGCGGGCGCGGACGCCTCGGCGAAGGTGGGCGTCGGCAAGGACGGACTGCACGCCGGCGCCGAGGCGTTCGCCGGAGCCAAGGCCACCGGGTCCCTCTCGGCCGACGTCGCCGGCTTGGGCGCCGGTGCAACCGGTGAGGCGTGGGCGGGCGTAGGCGCCGAGGCCAACGCCGACCTGGGCATGAAGGACGGCAAGTTCACCATCGGTGGAGAATTCGGGGCTGGTCTGGGCGTCGGCGGCAAAGTCGGTGTCAACATCACCGTCGATCCCGGCAAGATGGTCGACTCGATTGGCTCCGCGGCCGACGACGCCTGGGACCACACAGTCGGCGGTTGGTTCTAGCCTGAGTCGACGTTCACTGAAGGATGGGATTCACCATGACGACCACGCTGCCGGTCAAGATTTCCTTTTCGCTGCCGGACGGCTGGCAGGCGGCGCCGCCGGACGAGGTGGGAGCGCCTGGCGCCGCCTTCGTCGCGCTGCATCCCGCCTCCATCGACGGCGGGTTCACGGCGAACATCACCATCTCCGGTGAGATGCGCAACGACGGCGCCACCCTGTCGGAGATCGCCGATGAGTCGGTGCCCAGGCTGGAGCAGGCAGGAACCGTACGGGTCCTCAAGAAGGTTGATGCGGGTACGCCGGACATCCCGGGCCTGACGGATCCTCCAGGGATTCTCCAGAACCTCGTCCTCTCCACCACCCTGCGAGGAGAACCAGTGGAGCTGTGCCAGAGCCAGCTGTACCTCGGTATGGAGGATGTCAACACTCCGGCGAAGCGCGCCGTGCTCGAGTTCGTCCTCACGGCGAAGCAGAATCAACTTGACGAAGTCATCGAAGACTTCCGGCAGTTTCTCAGGACGGTACGTCCGGCCGACGACACCGAGGCCTAGCGAGCTCAGGAACATCGCGCACACGTCCGAGTGCCCCTTGCCCCGGCGAATCGCCGCGGGGGACAAGGGGCACTCGGCGTTGCTCAGGCGGCCGTCCATGCCTGTGCGGGAATCTGGTCGAGCACGTCGCACAAGTAGTTCAGCTTTTCTTCCAGTTCCTGCGGAGACAGCGTGCCCGTGTACCACGTGAACAGTTCGTCGTCGCGCAGCTGAAGAGGAGACTTCCTGCCTCGTGGGTCCGTGACCAGGAAAGACGCCACGGAGTCGCTCAGGATGCTGCGGGCGAAATCCTCGTCCGTGGTGACGACCCGGAATGTGTCGTCGAATTCGGTCATGCCGAGCCGCATCCGCTGCCTCCGGTCGAGCAGCACGTCCGTCTTGCTCGGCCGCAGAATCTCCACCGGCTGCCCAGATCCAGGGGCCGTGACCACAAAAACGGCTTCGATGGTGGGTCGTTTGCGTTCGCCGGCGTTGCCGGACATGGGGTTGTTGTAGCGGTGCTCGAAGCACTTGAAGGAGCGGCCGCGGAACTCACCGGTGATGTAGTGCCAGGCACTCAGGTTCGAGCCGCTGCCAGGCATGGGGCCCACACCGCAGTACTGAGTGGCCTGCCCCCGCGCGCGTTGTTCATACGTCCAGCCGCGCGCTACGGCGACCCGCGGGAGCTCCGCCCAGTCGCGCCTGATCCGCTTGTCCTCCTTGTTGCTACGCACGAACACCCAGATGACGAGGGTGAACATTCCGACAATGAAAGCGAAGAAGACCACCTTCGCCAAGATCCCTAGCAGTTGCTCCATGACCCGAGATTATTGCGGACTCCATGTGCTCCCGTGAACTGAGGCTTCCTCGATGTCCGAGGCGGCCAACCAGCGTCAGCGCGGGTTCTTCGTGCGCCGCGCAAATGGTGAAGACCATCTGCATGCGAGACAAACCGACGGAAACCGGATAACGAGACACTGGTGGAGGAAGGGGAGTCGCATGCGCCTGTGAGGTGCGCCGCTTTCGACCGGGCGGTGACTGCTGAGGCCCGCTGCTCGAGTTGGCGGGCCCGGCGTTCATTGATGCCTGCCCCCTCGCGCGACCTACTCACACGCACTGCACCAGATTGCCAATTGTGAAGGTTCGCAGAAGGTCGGTCGCCGTAGCCGCTCGGCCGCACGTAGCGTCCACCGTCACCAGGGTCGAGTTGGTTGCCGCTTCAATGGTGCGGAGGCCAATCAAGTTGGCAACCCAGACCATGGAGAGTTTCAGTCACGTCCGCTGTGCGCAGATTGTCGCTCGTGAAGGTTCGCAGGGGAAGCGCACCCGTGACGACCACCCGAATGAGTCACCTGTACGTGGGAGAGGTCACCCCTCGTACCCAGGCCAATTAGCCGTGTCGATCGGAGGAACCGAACTCGGGAGATTGGTGTCGTTCTTGCAGCCCCCCTGTTTGGCGACGTCGCGCGCCAGCTGGAGCATGATGTCCACGCCGAACTTGCGGGCCTCGGTCGCGGACAGGCCGCTCCCCTTCATCGGGCGTGTCAGGACATCGACCTTGATGTACTTGTCCCGCTTCTGGTACGCGGGTGCGTCGTCAGGAAGGTCGGGTTCGCACTCGAAGAACACCACCTGCGAGGCCCTCAGGTAGTACGCGAGGACGCCCATGTCCATCCGTGTGCGAGGTTCGTCGCCCTGTGCGTCGGCCGTGGGGAGCTTGTCGGCTGGAGGAGTGTCGTCGTTCCAGGCGATGTCGACGTCCAGAACGGTGTCCAGCGAGCCGTCGCTCTGAGCTTCGTACTCGCAATGGCTCGGATAGTGCTCCGAGACCACCCGGAAATCATCCTGTTGATGCAGAAGCTTGCTGCCCGGCGCAAGAAGCTTCTGCAGGGTGGCCTGATTCGGAGTCCCGTTCCAACACGGTTTGGACGGTGCCTTGAGCGCGTCCGCTTTGCCCTCGTCGGAGCGAGCCGACCAGATGTAGACGCCCGCACCGAGGGCCGCCAGTACGACAACGACACAGAGCGCTTTCGCTCTGCCGGACATTCTTCCGACGCTCATGTCTTCCCTGCTTGGTCGCTAGCTCTACGAAACTTCGCCAACTGCTGCCGAACTCAGTGTCATTTCGGAGGGTTGCGCTTGTAGTGGTCCTTGGCCTCCCGCTGAAGCTCCTTACCGTGGTCGAAGCCCTCGCCCGTCTGTTGTGTCACGTCACGACGCATGTCCGTCGGATCCACACCAGCCGGGGTGCCGGCCACCTGAAGTCCGTTCGACGCCTGGTCAAGAGCGTTCTGGCGGGCGTTGAAGGAGGACTCTCCCGCGTTGTGAGCGGTCTCGGCAGAGGTGTTCCGTTCCGCTCCCTCGACCACATTGCCGACGACTACCTCGGTGACGCCGTTGATGACCTCTCCGGCGATGGGCACACGCTCGGTGGCCAGACCAACAGTGGAGCCGAAAGCGGTGTTGAACATGTCTCCCCGCTTCTCCAACGCATCGTTGTAGTCCTGGTCGCTCTGCTGGCCCCCGGTGACGATCTGGTCGTGTCGAGCTCCCGAGAGGAGGCCCTCCACGGTTCCGGTGTTGTACGCGATGTGCTTCAGGTTCTCTTCCGGCGTTCCCGCGTACTTCTCCGGGTGCGCGTTGGCGTCCTGCATCACCCCGGCGGAGTAGTTTTCCGCCCCCAGGGTGGCCTCGGCGTAGCCGTCCGGATTCCTGCCGACGGTGTCGAGGAACTCCGCGGTGGCAAGCGCGTCGGTGAACTTGGTCGGACTGCCGTAGAGATCGTCGAAGTCGTCGGACTGGCTCAGCGTGGAATTGACCTCGGGCATGTACTCGCCGGCCATCCGCCCGAGGCTGTCGCCCATCGTGTCGTCGGCCAACTTGGGATCAGCGGCCACCGCGTTGATCACCTGGTTCATGATGTCCTGGCGCTGTTCGCTGTGTTCGGGGTGGGCACCGACGTCACCGTGGTCGTACGGAAGCCCGGACACCGCCGCCTCAAGGGCGTGGCCCAGAGCGTCCTTGCCGTAGATCACCGGGTCCTTGGCTGCCATGGGAGAGGTCATGTCAGGGATCCACTGCCGGGCGCCGTCACCCTTGCCGTCCGCCCCCATGCCCATCAGGTAGTCCAGATTGCTCATCTGCTTGCCCGGGCCGGCGACGTCGGCGTGGAAGAAACTGGTGGCCGCGTCCGGGCTGTGCCCGTACGCCTCCAGGAGACCCGTTACCGGGTCCCAGCCGCGGCCGCCCTCCGTGTCGGCGTTCAGGCCGAAGTTCTTCATGCCCCCGTAGTTTCCGTCGGGGCGTCCCCAGGAGCCGCCTTCCCGCTCGTACGCGATCATGTCCTTGCCGACCTTGTCGAGGAACCCCTTCGGGTACTCCCCGTGCCTCAGCAGCGTGCCAAGCACCTGATACCCCTTGGGTACCACCTGGTTGCCCTGCATCTGAAGATCGAGATCACTGCGCCCGACGCGCATGAGCTCGTCGGTCCACTTGTCCCCGAGACCGGGAGTCGCGGTGGCGAGCGCTGTGCCCATGCTGTCCTGGATGCTCCTGGCGAGACGCAGTTGCTCCCCGCCTTCCGCGGTGCCATCGAGTGAGAGCTGAGCCTGGAACCGCAGCGACCCCTCCTGGCCGAGGCCCCGGTACAGGTCGGTCGCGAACTCCTTGTCGTCCGCGTTGTACTTGATGAGCGTCTGGAGCTCCCGCAACTCCTCCGTGGAGAGTTCCTTGCCCTCCTTGTAGAGCTGCAGGCTCTTCTTGGCCAGTTCCTCGGCTCGTTGCTCCTGGGCGTCGTCGAGCGAGGTGTAGTTCTCGTGACCGAAGTTGAACTCGTCGCTGCCGTGGCTCTTGCGCAGCGCCCGGCTCACCGAGTCGTCGATCTCGCGTGCCTGCGAGATGATCTCGGCAATGCGATCGGCGAGTTCCTGAGCCGTGTTGAGTTCGTTCTGGGTGTGAGTGTCGTCGGTGGTGCGATCATGTGGGTAGAAGACCTGCACTTTTCCGTCGCCCACGTCGTTCACTCGCAGCCCCAGCCCAGGCGCCTCCGTCTGAACGGCCGTGTTCAACTTCTTCTGGAGCGCCAGCAGTTCGGTGCAGGCATCGTCGAGGACCTGGTAGATGCTTGAGGCCTCGGCGTGGGCGTCCGTGAACTCCTTGGCTGTCTTCTTCACGAACTCCCGTGTCACGTCGGAGTTCACGCCGGCCCATCGGGCGCCCTCCGACTTTGCGAGCAGGCCCTTCTCGGCCCTGTCTGCGAGCTTCTTGAGATTGTCGACGATCTTCTTCCAGTCGGCGACAGAAGCTGTCAGCTTCCCGAAGTTGACCTCGGACAAGTTCGTCATGGTGATGCCGGACACAACAGCCCCCGTTACTTGAAGTACTTGCTGAGCTCCGATACCGACCTGCCGGAACCGTCCCTGCCCTTGACGGCCGCCGCGATCTCCGCATCGTCGTTCGCGTGCGACTTCTTGGAGAAGTCGAGATGGTTCGAAATGGCAGCACAGGCATCCAGCAGCGAATTCACCTGGCTCGTCCAGATCTCTACGGTCAGCGAGAGACTGTTGCCCAAGGCGAAGTTCGAGCTGGACAACTCGGTTGCCGCCTGCATCGTGTTGCCGGAGCCGTGCTTGTCCATCCCCATGCCGGCCACATCGGCCTGACCGTGCAGGTCGCCATGCAGCCCATGAGCCTCATGTCCGACGGCGCCCAGGTCGTCCTGGTTCACGACCAGGTCACCGCCACCGCCACCGCCGCCGTCTGGCGCCAGCTGGTTCAGACGCATGTGCGTCGAACCCCGTTCGGCAGCCTCTGACTTCAGCTGATCCCACTCGTCCCATGCCATGTGCGGCACCTTCCCCGTGACCGTACTCGTCCCCGTGATCGTGCTGAACTCTCGTGGCTCCAGGCCGACTTCTGGTGATTGCGCGGGAGCCAGCAGCACGCTAGCAAGCCTGTTCGGGTGAGAGGGGGGTTGCTGCGGAGTCGTGACCGGTCGCGTGTAGAAGTTTGATGAAGATCGCGATGGGGGCTGTTTGGCGGGTGCCGAGCGTGGTCACCATTGGTCAGCGCCTTGGGATCCGCACGGCGACGCGTCCTGGCGACCGACTGACGCAAACTGGCAAATCGGGCAAAGCTCGGCGCCCGCCGCGGTCTCGTAACCGACTTAACACACACCGCTGTTGGCCCCGTTGTGCAGGTTGACTACAGTGGTAAAAGCGTTGTCAGGCGTGGATCGCTTTGCGATCGTACGGTGAGTGGTCGGGTCGGTCCCGGTCTGAGCGGGACCGAAGGATGTACGGGGAAACGGGGAGGGGGCGTCGTGCTTCCGGCAGATATGGCGGGGGGCGTGTCGGCGACCAGGGCGGCGAACCTGGAGGCCAGCGGTGATGCGCTGAAGAAGTTCGTCAGTCGGGTGGACGCGGTTCTGCGGACACTTGAGGGTTCGGCGGGGAATCCGGGGCGGGTAGGGGCGCAGGCGGTCCGTCAGGCTTCGCTCAGCAGCGGGGATGCGGCCTTCCATGAAGCGGCGGCCCTGTATGGGACGTTCAACGCGGTGCATGAGAAGCTCACCAACCTTTCCAAGACTCTGCATCTGCAGATCGAGGCGGTCGGTATCGCGGTCCTGGGCGCGAAGGGAACCTTCGACAACCTCGAAGAGGAGCAGCGCCGACGGTTCTGGGAGATCCAGGCAGAGATCAAGGACCTCAACCCCGAGGGCGACCGGCACACCGACGGCAGGAAGACGGTGACGTACTGATGGCCGGCGAAGACCACAAGGCCGACCTGGAGCGGGTCTCTAATCAGAACAACTTCACGGATCTCGCCCGAGGCGCTTCGGAGGACCCCCAGGGGGGCGGCTTCTTCCAACGCACCGTCAACGGCGCCATTCGCGGCGTGGCCCAAGGGACTCCGTTCAGAGAGGCCATGGTCAGTCGTACAGAATTCGACGACTATGACCTCAATCTGATGATCAACCTGGTGGAGCAGACGGACCCGGAGGACCTGGAGTCCTCCGGTCGGGCCCTCTGGGACGCGCGCGATGCCATCAAGGCGGCGGCCGACGAACTCAAGGGCCAGTTCGACGATGTCCCCTGGGTCGGGGAATCAGGCGACGCCTTCCGTACGTGGGGCACCGATCTCGTCAAGAGCACATACGACCTGGGTGCCTTCGCCGGAGGGTCGGGCGACCAGATCACCGCCGCGTCCGTCGGACTTGCGTCTGTGCGAAAGGCGATGCCGCCTCGGGATACGCGAGCAGTTCAGGCGCGGCCCCATGAAATCCCCACACCCAAGCAGGTGGACACCAACAGCGAATACGCTGCGGCTGTCAAGGTGGAGAAGGACCGCCAAGAGGCGATCAACCAGATGAATCGGTTGGCGTCGTACTACGCGGTGTCGAGGGAGCAGTTGCAGGTCCTGCACGATGATGCTCCTACCTTCAAATTCGACAGCGCGTCGAATGTGGGAGTTCCTCGCCCCACGAAGGAGTATGGGGTTTCTGAAGGTACTGGCTCCAACGAAACGCAACGGACTGGAACAGCCGAAGTCGCCGCCCGTCACGCCTCTCCTACGTCGGCGACGCGCCATGTCGGCGAAGTGGCGACGCCTCCTACGAAGGACGTCACGGGGCATGTTGTGGCCCCGGATCGTGCCGTGGGGACGAACATCGACAGTGTCGGCACGTTGCCCCCGACCACGACCACGCCAGTGACCGGCCACACCCCGCCAGTCACGGTGACTCCTCCCACGGGCGGCGGCCAGACGGGGCCGTTCCAGAACGGCCTCGGGATGCCGGTGCCCAACAGCACATCAGGCAGAGGCTTGAGCGGGGCCGGCGGTCTCCGTACCCCTACGTCCGCTCAGGGGCGAACTGGCACGCCTGGTTTGACCAACGCGGGTTCAGGGCGCACCGCGGGTCAAGGGCCCACGAACCAGATGGGGCGCGCCACGTCGACCGGCCAGTCTGCCGCCAAGGGGCTTACGTCCGGATCGAATTCGTCCCAGATGGGCCGAGGGATCAGTGGCGGTACGCCGCGAGCCGGCGGCACGGCGACGCCACGCGCGAGCGGCGGGCCGACGACCGGTGCCGGCCGGGCCAACGGAGTCGTCGGGGGACGTCCTGCCGCTGGTGACGCTTCGGCGAAGGGCGGGTCGAGGATTCCTCGCGGCACGGTTGTCGGCGGCGAGGGCGCGGCCAACTCCCGTTCCGCTGCTGGTCGGGCGGGGCAGCGCGGCGTTTTCGGATCGGCGCCCGAGTCCACGGCCAGGCCCGGTTCCAGGGCGACAACCCCTCGGGGCAGTGCGGGTACACCCGAGGCTGTCACGGGCAGGGCGGCCGCACGTAACTCCGCCGCCGGAGCCGAACGCAACGGCATGACGCGCGGCGGGGCCGGTCTCGTACGAGGGCCTGGCCGCGACGGCAAGCAAGACGAGGAGGGGAATGCGCAGGGAACGGCACGCCCCGACTACCTGGTCGAAGACGAAGAGACACACCTGCCCAACAGGCCCCGGCGCGATGTGCCGCCGGTCGTCAACTGAGCGCGAGCGAGGACACGGAACACGATGATGTCAGGGACCAGCCGACGAGCCGAGCAGGCTGCGCTCCACGGGGCGCGCTTCGGGAGACGAGCGCGCGCTGTGGGTGCGCTCGTCGGCACCCTGGCCGCTGTGAGCGTGGGGTTCGCACCGAGTGCCACTGCGTATGACGCTCAGTCGAAGCAGTGGTACTTGGGCCCGATGCAGGCCGAGCAGATGTGGAAGGTCAGCACAGGGAAGGGCGTCAAGGTCGCCGTCATCGACAGCGGGGTGAACGCGAATACCCCGTCCCTGAAGGGGCAGGTCCTGGCCGATGAGGTCCCTGACTCGGTCGCCTACCGTGCTACGGACGACTACAACGGCCATGGCACGACCATGGCCGAGTTGATCGCAGGCACCGGAGCAGGAGGCGGCCTGAAGGGCCTGGCGCCCGGAGCGAAGATCGTTCCCTATCGCATCGGTTTTGCGGACCTGAAGGGCGGGGCGGAAGAGAAGCGCAAGACGCCTGATGCCACAAAGGCGATCCGGGCAGCAGCCGACACCGAAGCGAAGATCATCAGCATGTCGTTCGGTGCGGAGGGGCCAAGCAGCAAAGAAGAGGCGGCTGTCGACTATGCCGCCTCGAAGGGCAAGCTGATGATCGCTGCTGTCGGCAACGAGGGCCAAACTGGAGGCAGGATCGGTTATCCGGCCGCGTCCCCGTATGTGGTTGGTGTCACGGCGTCGGACGAATCTGGCACGGTGTCAAAGTTTGCCTCGTCCGGGGGTTACGTGGACTTCGCGGCTCCGGGGCAGGGTTTTCCCGGGTGGTGCGATGAAAACTTCAGCTCGTACTGCGACGACATGAATGGCACGAGTTCGGCAGCCGCGATCGCCTCAGCCTCCGCCGCCCTCATCTGGTCAGCCCACCCCAACTGGACGGTCAACCAGGTCGTGCGGTCCCTGGTCGACACCGCTGGGATCACGGGGCCCAAGGGCGAAGCGAGCAAGTACGTCGGCTACGGCGCTCTTCGACCGCGAGTGGTCCTGGAGGACCCCAAGTACAACCCCGGCCCCGCGAACGTCGACCCGCTCGCGAAGGAGAACGGCGGGGATCTGCTGGCCAAGTCCGGTACCTCGTCCTCGGGTTCGGGCTCGGGCTCGGGCTCATCTTCCTCTTCTTCCTCCTCACCTTCCGCCTCCGCATCAACCGCGTCACAAGCCCCGGAAAAGGGTTCCACCGGCGGCACTTCGGCCGCAGGATCGAACACGGAGCCTTCCGACGACAGCAACACCCTCTGGATCGCGCTGGGAGCGGCCGGCGCGGTCATCGTGATCGGTGGTGCGGGCGCGGCCGTGCTGCGGGCACGTCGCGCCAGGTGATGTGGACATCCCCAGCCGTCAATAGCCCTGTGCTGTTCGGATAGGGCGTGCACCACGTGCTTACCGCTGCGGAACAAGAAACGCAGTGGTGAGCCGAAACAATGGGATCAGTAACAGCCTCAGAAAGGGTGATCATGGCCGGCGGAAAGCAGAAGCTCGAAGATGCCGCAGTAGTCCAACTCCAGAAGCAGATGCTGGAGAAGTACGAAGGCATCACGAAGCGCGTGCACAGCCTGCAGGGTGTGATCGACGGCCTCGAGGGCCAGTGGCAGGGAATCGGTCGCGCCGCGTTCGACAAGAAGCAGTACGAGATCAACGAGTCGCTGCAGAACATCGGCAAGATCCTCGGTGATGTGATCGAGGCGATGACCTCCACGCGCAACATCAAGGACAGCAAGGAAGACGAGGTGCGTGCGGCGGTCAGCAAGATCGACGTCCAGGACGGCGCTCCCACGGTCTCGTCGTCCTCCCTCAGCTCCTACTGAGCCGAGCGGCTTCCAGAAATTCGCCGGACAGCCGGCAGCCACCAAGCACACCCAGCGAGACGAGGTAAACAGGCATGGCCAACAACGCCGATGGGCTGCAAGTCACTTATGACGGGCTCGATGTCGCTGCCACCAAGATCGGTAACGAGGCGAGCCAGCTCGAGCAGGACCTGCAGGAGCTCAAGAAGCTGGTCGTGAGCAGCCTTCAGTACTGGGAGGGCGACGCTCAGAACACCTTCAACGAGAAGCTGCACCGGTGGGACAAGGAAGCCACCGACATCCACACCGCGCTCACCGGTATCGGCCACGTCGTCGGGACGTCGGGCGGTACCTACATGCAGGGTGACAAGAAGGCGGCCAGCTACTTCCAGTAGGAAGTCGGTCGTAGCGGAATCGCAGAATCGCAGGGTGGGCGCGCGCGGGAGGCGCCCACCCTGTCGCTGTTCGGCTGCTTCGGGGCCGTACGGGCCGCGGGAAACCATCCCTGACCGCGGCCCGCACCCACCGGATCATCCGCATCTGCGAGCGCCAGGGCGTCCCCATCCTGGCCGACCTCGCCTACCAGGGCGCGGCGGCGGCGAACAGTGCCACCACCGGCCCCTGGGTGAGTACCGGTATCAAACGCGGGCCACCTTCAGGAACTCACCCTCACCGAGAAGACTGTCAACCGGGCCTTGGCCGCGGCACGGGCACCGGTAGAGCGCGGCGTCGCACGCCTGAAGTCCTGGCGGATCTTCCGCAGATCCCGATGCAGCCCAAACCGCATGACGTCAATCGCCAAAGCGGTCCTCACCCTGGAGCGGCAACGCTGAAGAAGGGCCGTGACCGCCAAAGCAGCCACGGCCCCAAGCAGCCGAACGTCAGCCGTACGTCAGCCGACCGTCATCCGTTGCCGTCGCCCATCTGGCCGACCTGGACCAACGGCTTCCCCCGCTTGCGGGACACGAACACACCACGCCCCGCGGGCATCGGGCGCGGCCGCACGTTGCCCAGCAGGTCGCCCTCGGCCGGGTCACCCGCGAGGACGACGCCCTGCGCGCCGAGCTCCTTGATGCGCTGCATGAAGGTCTCGTAGCCCGCGCGGCCCGCGCCCGCGGTGGAGCGGGCGATGATGAAGCGGACGCCGACGTCACGGGCGAACGGGAGGAGATCCGTCAGGCCCGCCAGCGGGTTGCCGCTGGACGTGGACACCAGGTCGTAGTCGTCGACGATCACGTAGACCGTGGGGCCACGCCACCAGCTGCGGTCGCGCAGCTGCTCCGCCGTGACGTCCGCGGTGGGCGTGCGGCGCTGCATCAGGTCGGCCAGAGCGTCCATGTGGTGCTGCATCTGGTTCGACATGGGGATGTACTCCGCCAGGTGGGAAGGCGGGGTGACACCCAGCAGCGAACGGCGGTTGTCGACCACGAACAGCTTGCAGTTGTTGCCGTCGTACCGCTCGGTGAGGCGCTTGATGAGCAGCTTCAGCAGGTTCGACTTGCCGGACTCGCTCTCGCCGAAGACGAGGAAGAACGGGTCCTGGTCGAAGTCCACGAACACCGGCTCGAGGTTGTCCTCGTCGAGGCCGAAGGAGACGCCACGGTTCGGGAACCGGTCGCCCGGGGGCAGCTGGGCCGCCGGGAACTCCCTTGGCAGCAGGCGAACTTCGGGCGCGCCGGGCTCCTGCCAGTGGCGGGCGACCTCGGCGGCCAGGGCCTGTGTCGCCTCCGCCAGGTCCGTGTCGGAGGACAGGCCGTCGATGCGCGGGACCGCCGCCATGAAGTGCTGCTTCTGCGGCGTCTGACCGCGTCCCGGCACGCCCGTGGGCACGTTGGCCGCGACCTTGCGGTCGAACTCGGAGTCCATCGCGTCGCCGAGCCGCAGCTCCAGACGGTTCATCAGGTGGTCCTTGAGGTTCGCGCGGACCTCCATGGAGCGCGAAGCGGTGAGGATCAGGTGGATGCCGTAACCGAGGCCGCGCGCCGCGATGTCCAGGACCAGCGGCTCCAACGCCTCATAGTCCTGACGGAAGTTGCCCCAGCCGTCGATGGCCAGGAAGACATCGCCCCAGGGCTGGTCGGTCAGCGAGATGTCGCCCCGCGCGCGGCGGGTGCGGAACTCGGCGATCGAGGAGATGCCCGCCGAGCGGAAGTACTCCTCGCGGCGGGTCAGGATGCCGTACACCTCGGCCGCCGTACGCCGCACCTTCTCGGGGTCAAGACGCGAGGCCACACCGCCCACGTGCGGCAGGCCGGCCACCGCCGACAGCCCGCCACCACCGAAGTCCAGCCCGTAGAACTGGACTTCGTGCGGGGTGTGGGTGAGGGCGAACGAGGCGACGATCGAGCGCAGCAGGGTCGATTTGCCGGACTGCGGACCGCCGAGGATCTGCATATGGCCGGCCGCGCCGCCGAAGTCGGTCCACAGCGGGTCGCGGCGCTGCTCGTAGGGCTTGTCGACGAGGCCGACCGGGATGACGAGCCGGCCCGCGCCCTCGTAGCCGGGCTGGGTCATGCCGCGGCCCTGCACCGGAGCGAGTCCGGGCAGCAGCGAGTCAAGCGACGGCGGGCTGTCCAGCGGGGGCAGCCACACCTGGTGGGCGGAGGGGCCCTGGGCCTCCAGGCGTCGCACGATCACATCCAGCACGGTGTCGGCGAGCGCGTCGTCCTTCTGCTCGTCCGGCTCCTCCTGGCGCTGTCGCGGGAGAGCCGAGTACTGCACCGGGACCTCGGCCGCGGTGAACAGGACCGGCCGGCGGTCGACCGGGAGCGGTCCACCGGGCGCGGCGGACTGCTGCGAAGTCGTGCGGTAGACGCCGGAGACGTAGGCCGCCTTGAAGCGCACCATCTCCTCCGTGCCGAACTTGAGGAGACCGGAACCCGGGACGTTCGGAAGCTCGTAGGCGTCCGGGACGCCGATCGCGGCGCGGGACTCGGCCGCGGAGAACGTCCGCAGACCGACCCGGTACGACAGATAGGTCTCCAGACCCCGCAGGCGGCCCTCCTCCAGGCGCTGCGAGGCCAGCAGGAGGTGCACGCCCAGCGAACGGCCGATCCGGCCGATCTGCACGAACATCTCGATGAAGTCCGGCTTGGCGGTGAGCAGTTCGCTGAACTCGTCGATGACGAGGACGAGGGAGGGGATCGGCTGCAGGGGGGCGCCCGCCGCGCGGGCCTTCTCGTAGTCGTGGATGTTGGCGTAGTTGCCCGCGTCGCGGAGCATCTCCTGGCGGCGGTTCAGCTCGCCGCGGATGGAGTCGCCCATGCGGTCCACCAGCGTCAGGTCGTCCGCGAGGTTGGTGATCACGGCCGCCACGTGCGGCATCTGCGCCATACCGGCGAAGGTCGCGCCGCCCTTGAAGTCCGCGAGGACGAAGTTCAGCGTCTCGGAGGAGTGGGTCACGGCCAGACCGAGGACCAGGGTGCGCAGCAGCTCCGACTTTCCGGAACCGGTCGCGCCGACGCACAGACCGTGCGGGCCCATGCCCTCCTGCGCCGCCTCCTTGAGGTCGAGCATCACGGGCCGGCCGTCCTCACCGAGACCGATCGGCACCCGCAGCCGCTCCGACTGCGAACGCGGCCGCCAGGTGCGCCGCGGGTCGACCGAGGCCGCGTCGCCCAGGTTCAGCAGATCCGTGAACTCCAGGTTGGCGAGCAGCGGTTCGCCGTCGTCGCCGCCTGTGCCCATGCGCAGGGGCGCCAGCTGCCGGGCGAGCGCCTCGGCGGCCTCGTAGGACAGAAGGTCCGGCGTGCCCTCGTAGACCATGCCGTGCGACGACTCCAGGCGCAGTTCCTTCGGGTGCACGATGACCGAGAGGTCCCCGCGCCCGAAGCTGAGGTCACCGGGCACCACCTCCACGACGGTCACGCCCTGCAGGCCCTCGGGACTGGCCAGCAGGGAGGTGGGCGGCAGGGAGACACCGTCGAGCACGACCACCAGGTGCGGCTGATCCGCGACCGGTGGAGCGGCGGGGTGGAAACGGGGGCGGCCCTGCAGCAGGGTGTCGAGCCGCTCCTCCAGCTCCATCGGATCGGCCGTGATCAGGCGCATGCTGCCCGCGCCGTCCGCCGCGCCCCGGGTCTGCAGGTGCGGCAGCCACTTCGCCCATTCCCACTCGGGTGCCGACTCGCGCCCGGCGGCGACGGCGATGACCATGTCCTCGGGCGAGTGCAGCGCGGCGAGGCAGGCGGCCACGGCACGCGCGGTGCCGCGCACGGTGCGGGGCTCGCCGGAGATCGTCACGTGGTAGAAGGCGCGCAGCGAGACCGCCATCGGCAGGTCCTCGAGGGTGCTGTGCGTGGCGAGGAAACGCTGCATGGCGCCGGTGGTCAGCGGTTCCAACTCGTCGACCGGCGCGGTCTGCGGAGGAACCAGGGGAGTGGCCAGGGCCTGCGGGCCGAGGCCCACCCGGACCTGCCCGAAGTCCTCGTCACCGGTGCGCCGTTCCCACACCCGGCTGCCCTCGGCGACCAGGGCCCACAGTTGCTCCGGTGAAGGGTGCAGGTAGTACTGGGCGTCGCGCTGGCCCTGGGCGGTGCCCAGGGCCTGGCTCCGGGTCTGCGACAGATAACGGAGGTAGTCGCGGCGCATGTCCGCCAACTGCCCCTGGTTGCCGCGGCGGTAGCGGACCAGCATCGCGATGCCCATGGCGACCGTGGAGGCCACCATCACCATGCCCATGATCTTCATGAAGGGCTGGGCCTGCGGATTGAAGAAGAACACCACCGAACCGCCCATGCCGAGCATGGGCAGGAGCTGCATCAGCGCGCCCTCCTGCTGCCCGCGCGGAAGCTCCGGCGGAGCCTCGAGCATCACCTCGTTCGTGGGCACTTCCTTCGGCAGTGCCCGCGGCGGGCGCTTGACGACGATGTGGCTCACTACGCACCAATTCCCTTGCCGGACCGAGTTGTTTCGTCCGCCGCCCCGTGTCGGGCGAACGTCGATCGCGCAGCGTGATCCTACTGATAACCACTGACACCGGCGGGCGGTAGGGTGCCGGAGAGACGCGTGAGCAGTTGCGAATTGTTCCGGAAAAACCGGGCAATCCGCAACGGTTCGAACCAAGCACCGCCCCGTAATTCCCGGGCGCGACAGCATCGTCGCCCGGTTGCGCGGGCGGCGCGACGCAACCTACACAGGATCTTTACGGGCGGAAGTGGGCGCGGCGGTATCGCGAGCCGCCCCACCGTCGACGAGGGGGAACAGCAGGTGAGCATGACGGCCTCCGCGCCGGCCGGCGCGACCGGCGGACCGGGCACCCAAGCCCCTGCCGGGGCAGGCACCGGGCTCGGCTTCTGCCGAGTCACCATCGTGGCGCCCGACAGCCGCATCGACGTGGCACTGCCGGACGACGTACCAGTCGCCGACCTGTACCCGGAGGTCCTGCGGCTGTCCCAGCAGGGCCCCGCCGAGGGCGCCCCTGTCGGCTACCACCTCGTACGCCGTGACGGCACCGTCCTCGACGGCTCGCGGTCCTTCTCGGCCCAGCGCATCCTCGACGGCGAACTGCTCACTCTGCGCCCGTTCGCGGAGTCGCTGCCGCCGGCCGTCATCGACGACGTCTCCGAGGCGGTGGCCGCCGCTGTCACCCGCGACCGCACCCTGTGGAACGGCGAGCTCACCCGGATCGCCGGCCTGGTCGCCGGCGGCATCCTGCCCGCGCTGCTGGCGTTCGTGGCCTGGAGCTCCGAGATCCGCCACGACATGTACGGCCTCCAGGGCATCGTCGCCGCCGTCGCCGGAATCCTGCTGATCACCATCGCCTGCGTACGCGCCCGGGTGTACGACGACCGGGGCTCCGCGATCGCCCTCGGTCTGGGCGCGTTGCCGAACGTCGCCGTGGCCGGTTCCGGGCTGCTGCCGCTCTCCGCCGGCGAGGGCATCGGGCGGCTGCAGTTCCTGCTCGCCTGCACGGGGGTCCTGGTCGCCTCCGTGGTGCTCACCCTGGTGTCACCCGGTGGCGACGGCCCGTTCGTGGCCTTCGTCTTCGCCTCCGTGATCGGGCTGGTCACCACCTTCATCGCGCTCCTCACGGAGCTGCGGCCCATCGAGACGGCCGCCGTCTGCGCCCCGCTCTCGGTCGTCGCGCTCGCCTTCCTGCCGGGTCTGTCCATGCGTTTCGCACGGCTGCCCATCGGCTTCGAACCGCCCAACCCGTCCCGCGGCGGCTACGACGCCGGTGAGCCCGCGGCGCAGGAGCCCGTCGACGTCGAGCGGGTAGCGGCCCAGGCCCGCCGCGGTCACGAACTCCTCGTCGGCCTCGTCGGCGGCTGTGCGCTGGTCTCCGTGGGCGCGTCGATCGTCCTCGGCTTCTCGGACAACGTGTGGGCGGAGCTGCTCGCCCTCGCCACCGGTGTGGCGATGCTGATGCGCGCCCATCTCTTCCGCTACACCGCGCAGGTCGGCGCCACCCTGGCCGCAGGCCTCGCCGCCCTTGTCTTCCTCGGCCTCGGGCTCGCCCTGAACCCGCCCCGGGACTTCCTGCGCGACGCCTTCCTCGGTGACGCCACCGCCCTCGACATCCGCAGCGTCTGGCTCGCCGCCGCCATCGCCGCCGCAGCGGCCCTGGTCACCGCGATCGGCCTGATCACCCCGCGACGCGGAGTCACCCCCTTCTGGGGGCGCTTCCTGGAGATCGCCGAGAGCTTCGTCCTGCTCACCCTGATCCCACTGGCCCTGGCCGTCTTCGACGTGTACGCACGCGCCCGGGCCATGACCAGCTAGCGACGGAGAGCTCCTGGTACGAGCTCCTGGTACGAGCGGAGCCGTGTCCCTTTCCAGGGACACGGCTCATGCTGTCACCGGGCCCGGCCCGGACCTGACGCCTACGCCGGCAGGCTCCCGTCGTTCGGCGTCGGCTCCAGGTCGAACTCCCCGTCCCGCGCGCCGAGCACGAACGCCCGCCACTCCGCCTCCGTGTACCGCAGCACGGTGTCCGGGGCGAGCGAGGACCGCATCGCCACCGCCCCGCCGGGCAGATAGGCGATCTCGACCCGCTCCTCGTGCTCCTCGGTCCCCGGCGCGCTCTGCCACTCGACACCGGAGATGTCGAGGGCGTACAGCTCGTCCCTCTCCCGCTCCTTGCGCGCCTTGGTCTCCTCTGCCGTCTCCGCCATGCCGCAGCGACCCCTTCCCGACGTACCTGCCAACGATTCGACGGCTCACCCTAGTGGCGCCGATCGCCCCACCCACGGGCTTCCATCACCTGGGCGAAGGCGCCCATCAGTGCCTGATACCCTGACTGACGGCCGTTTGTGTACGCGCCCTCGGAGCCCCGCTCCGGAGGCCGCGCCCAGCGGACCCCGCCTCCCGAGTAACGGAAGCTCCCCCGAGACACAGACCGGGGGCACTCGGTGGCCATTCACAGACTACGAGGAGTACGCGTGCCGCTCGACGCCGCTACGAAGAAGCAGATCATCACCGAGTTCGGCCAGAAGGAGGGCGACACCGGCTCCCCCGAGGTCCAGGTCGCGATGCTCTCGCGCCGTATCTCGGACCTGACCGAGCACCTCAAGACCCACAAGCACGACCACCACTCCCGTCGTGGTCTGCTCATCCTGGTCGGTCAGCGCCG
>Ga0307514_10002377_pt1 | contig 19689 bp, 25 predicted proteins | sample 16_EM_MG_FD_203088 | JGI IMG/M metagenome (GOLD analysis project Ga0307514, IMG submission 203088) | Populus trichocarpa ectomycorrhiza microbial communities from riparian zone in the Pacific Northwest, United States - 16_EM | ecosystem: Host-associated > Plants > Roots > Unclassified | place... | reverse complement strand
AATTAGATATTATAGAAGCCATGAAGCACATCTTTTAAATCATGTATGCCATCAGTATTTTTTTTGTAGTCGATGTGGTGTAATTTAGTGATCAGTAAATCGTGGTAAAACACCCCGTAAGTGATAGCAGTATATGTGTGTGTATGTGGTAAGAGTCGTGAGACTTATGAGTCAGTGAGGAACCATATCGCAAAATCTGTCAATCGTCACGGGCACACAGTGCGCAACAAACGCTAGTCCAGCTGGTCAGTTTTAAAAAGGCCATAGATGCAGGTCATCGAGACGCAGAAAGAGGAGTCGAGGTACGTGACTACGAGAAGATAAAAAAATCTTTTAGGAAAATCTCAGCGGATTCAGAAGGCGCTCAAGGTTTTCCTACGAGTCAAAAATAATACAGTTTTGTCATCACATAAAACAATCTAGCGGCAAACTTCCCATGCACACGACCTGGCGATTAGGCAACTCCAACAAAGCTATTGAGCATTTACACTTCCAACAGAGTGCCGGGCACTTATATGGTACTTCATGTTCGACCAAGATAGCGGTGGATACGGACAGTTGTTAATTTTACATTTATATTCTATCGAGCAGCATCAGGATTCGTCCACAATCGTCTGAATAGAAATACGCTCACCCTTTTGTCCATTGTTATCATTTTCCTCCATTCCATGTACATGCTTTAGATGCCAGCAATAACCGTAAAACTTACTGCTATCGTAAGCCTTACCGCAAGCCTGGCAAAAATTCCGTGGCCAGGGACCAGCCCGCCCTCGTCGCCGTGAAGAACCAGCCCGCCCTCGTTGCCGTGAAGAACCAGCCCGCCCTCCTTGCTGTGAAGAACCAGCCTGCCCTCGTTGCCGTGAAGAACCAGCCTGCCCTCCTTGCTGTGAAGAACCAGCCTGCTCATGCGGCAAGCTGCTTTGAGCCTGTGGAGGATGACTTGGAGAATCCTCCTGTTGGCCTGGATGATGGTATTGAATTGGTGGAAGTTGTAGATCGGGGTCTGGGGTTGCAGGCCGAGAGGGAATCCGGGGCTGGCTCGCATGACCTGCAGGGCCGTGGTGCTCAATGAGGTTGCCCGACTCAGTTTCCCTAGTGAAGGCAGCACAATTGAATTTCGGGAGGTAATCTGGGGGCGGTGCTGCGATGCTGTATTGAAATAGTAGTACACAACAGATATAAAAGCAAAGCATAAGTGTAGATTGAGAGAAGGCTTTTTGAGGAGGACGATGGTAGCCTTAAGGTGACTGCCTGAGCCAACAACTTGTCGAGACCAGCTCTGAAAGTATCTTGAATCAACTTGAAGTCCTCAGTCGTCTAGTTATAGGACCGATCCACATGGGCATTTGTACATGGCATGTGGCGCGAAAACAAACGCCATGTTTCACCTTTGAGGTTTTTCCTATCTCTACTCAAACATGGAAAATGCGGCCAATCGGGCTGCGTTTTTATTATTATCATAGTCTCTACTTCCTCTCACAGCCAAAGCGCATATTGTTGTGTGCTTGAGAATACTTGGTGTATACGACCTGTCGCTTCGCTTAATGGTTTTGAGTGTGCATCATCTCACATCGGGAAACATTACAGTAAATAGCCTTCTGACGGTTGATGTCATCAAATCGTCCAGTTTCCTCATATCGCCATGACTGCCATTTTATTGATGGAGGCCAACGCCTCTGAAGCTCGCCTTGCACATTTTGATGGGCCGCCCAGCTGGCCAGAACTTTCCTCCAAAGTCGCTCAAATGTTTAGCATTCCACAGAAAGACGTTGGTGTCGTCGATAAGGCGAGAGTCTCAGTTACTCTCAGTAACGACCAGGATCTTGGACACTACTACCGGTCCCTTGAATCTTCCGAACAAATAAAGCTTGTCGTGAATTTACGGATTCCTGATGGTGAGTCCGGCTTCGGTTAATTCTCCCTCTCTGCCTACTTCACCATCCGAAATCGTTTCATCTTGGTAATCAAACACTCAATCATTATTCCAGATAACGAGGTCAGCCTCTTCTGTTGGGCTATCGACCACTCCACCATACCTTTCTCGGTCGAAATTCGGAGGGAAAAAACCGTCGACCACCTGAAAATGGAGATACAGAAGACGATGAAGTTTATATTTCCCCATTACACCATTGGCATCTGGAAGGTGAGTGAGTGCTTGCAGTGTGATTTGATGAGAAGATCTAAAATTCGGGTAGTTAAATCCATCCATCCCCTCTTCTGAATACCCTGTGAAGCTGGGAGCCTTCAGGACATCACCTGCAGCGAATTAAGCCCTTTCGACACGTAGGCGAGCATTTCTGGTCTCCCCTTCGCAAACATATTCATCTCGTCGCAACAACTACTGAACGCCTACGTGCGCTCATTTATCCTTAGTCACCATCTTTGTACTGACTGGCTCCGGTCCCTTCAGGAATGTCTCGGGATAAGAAGCGGAAAGTTACGCCGTCATCGGAGGTACTCGACATCGCCGCACTGGAGCCAAAAATCCAAGAGACCCTGGAAATGATTCGCGTCGATATTGAAGCCTTCCTTTAAAATCCCGAGCTACCTGAATGGGATCCTCCATCCTTCACGAATCCGAGTGTTTCTGAATTTCTCCGAAACCTTCGTATCAGAATGGATCACCAAGTCTTCTTTTTCATAACCTCCATTCCCACGACAATGAAGTTGTAAGCAAGGTATTTGGGCGGGGAAAGCACATGTACTTGGTTTCATTACTTTGTCTTTGAGCGAATTTCTCATCATGGACTTATAGTTTCATTTGCAATACCTCGGGGTCAGGCAAAACTCGGCATTTATTGGAAGGGCTCACAAAGTAATCACAGTTTTGTTGGCGTTAATGATTTACCAGCAGCCCTGGATGCTGTTAGAGGCGACGAGGAGCGGACGGATGACCTCAGGACCTTTGGAGGACAGCAGCAGGGCGAGAGAAACAGATTCAACATTGATATCACCAATAGGGCCATTCGAAAGGTTCTGGCCGCACGAGTCTTGGTCTTCAAATTGTTCCTTCAGCTTGCTCAAACCCGTGATGGCGAGTTACTTCCCGAGCACCGCCGCATATGGTTGCTGTTCCAGTTATCCAATCCTCTGCCTGGATTTGAAACCCTTCATCCATTTGTTATGATAAGAAATGCTTAGATAGTGCCTCAGATCGCGCTCTGACGACATTAATAGGAGATTTCGAGAAAATTCACTCGAAATATCTTCGACAGTCAAAACTCGTGATTGCGCTGGATGAGGCGCAGCAAGCGGCTCGACTCTACCGCTTCTCATTTCTGTCATCCAGTGACCCCAGCATATTCCGATCGATTCTCCACGAAATAGTTAAAGTCTTCTCTGTTTTGGTTGTCAAGATTGTCGTGTCAGGCACAGGGTTGTCCTTAGAGGAAGTCGAGGATGCCCTATCTTCCAGCGTGGGGAAGCCTCCCAGACAATTTGAGACGTTCGTACAACTCGGGATGCTCAACAGCCCGGAGGCAACCCTTCGACAGTATATTCCTCCTCTTATACTGGAATCTGTGTCGGGCAAGACTCTTCAGCTGCGAATTCGGGAATATCTTCTGGGTCGGTGAGTCATGTCTCTGTGGTGCGAACGAAGTCTGATCGGATAAGGTATCGGTTCCTAATCTCTTTTTTGGAACTTTTCTTGAGGCACGGTCACCCTACTGAACAAGTACCTGGAACAATATGTTTTTACTCCCCCCGGTGACCTGGTCTACACAACTCCCTTCGTTTTGGAGGAGCCCCCACTTCAGGTCGAACCCATGATTAAAGCATTTGATTGGAAAAGACTCCGAGAGAGTCAGTGTTTTTAATCTGTCCTTTGCCCGTCTCGCATAAATCAGATTTATCAGACATCCGCGACGTCGCAGCGCTTGTACAATCCCATTTGAGCAAGGGCAAAACTCCGACATTCGGACCGTTGCCACATAAACATGTCGAGTACGGCATTGCTTACCTTCGTAACGACCACCGAGGTGAAATAGTCGAGCCGCTTGCCTTTGTGTCGATAGTGACGTGGCTAAACACAGAAAGACCTCTGTGTGGAGGCAAGTCTCAGACACACCCTCGCCATTCAGCCTTACCGTGGATACGCATTTGAAGAGCTGGTCATTCTCTTCTTGCTTCGAACATTTAGTCGCCCTACGGCACTAAACTCGGTTTTCAAGTTCCATGGCACTGTCCCTGAATGGGCAGGTGCGGAGACACATCTTGTTGGCCGCCTCGAAGACAGGGAAGTACCGGTCAACGTATTGGACTGTCCGCCGAGGTACCCATCGCTTGGTGTGGTATATTTCGCGGACAGCATCGAGGATATCATACAATGGCTTAAGGAATCTCCCGCACCCTGTGTACTGGTGCCCAATAATCTATTCAGGCTGGATATGATTATCAAGTGTCACAGTTTATTGTTGATGGGCCAAGCAAAGTCTTTTCTGAATGGTAGGGAAAACGAACTGGGTGCAACAACAGTGTAAAAGGCTATAAATTCTCTGAATCCTACGAACTGGTTCAGAAAAGAGGTTTGATTGACAGATTTATTTGTTATCTCTGCTCACATCTTGTCGTAGTCACCTGAGCGGCGACAAATGCTCATCGACACCCTCGAAGAATTCATTATACTTCGTTTTGTTACTGGCTTTCCGCTTCCCCCAAAACTCGACTTGGAGGCGGTTTCAGTCCAGGACGCCCTTTCTAAGCTTGGCCAGGTTCCCCTTGCAACCATGGGTTTGGACGCCTTGAGGGCCATGTTCGTTTTACCTGGTGAGGTCAGAAATGTCTTACAGCCAATGGAGCATGCTCTTGCACGCAAGTGCAAGCGAGATACGACGGATTAGCTACTTATCCACAATGTTTCCGGTGTGGATTTGCCACTTACTATCAAAGCGGTACATACTTATTCTAATTCACATTCGAGTTTCGTTGAACTAAGAGCGACGGTGAGCAGCGGTGTTATTACAAACGGTATGTCTAAACCTGTTTACTGTTAAAATAGTTAAGGGCAGTGAGTGGATGACTTCCCATAAGCGTAACTTGAATATTCAACTTCAAAATGTGTGCATTCAGGGTCCAAGGCCGAGATGCCGTTGATGAAAGTGTCAAAAATGAGAATTCAAGTGCTTTCTAAACTTCGCAAGATTTTATTATGTAAAGGTGCCTAATTTGGACAAATTTGCTGTGATCATCTGTCACAAAATGTCAACTAGGATGAATTTGGCAATGCCATCACCTTGGCATCACTTTATTCGTATTCAAGTGCTGGATTAGAAATTGGAAGGAGGGTCCGGACCCCACTCTCGCTTGAACGTTGTGGTCTTCCAATTTCAAACATTAAACTGATTTTAAAGTCCGAAAAATAACGTTTTGAGATAGAAAATCAAGATAGCGCTATGGAAAGTCACCCAGTGACAATGCCCACAACCTCTGTCACGCAATGTTTTGCATCAGACTCGGAGCCTCTCAATTCAAGAGGATCACAATAGTGATAAATTCGCAACCATCTAGCTACTGGTCATTGACTTTTCCATGACTTTTATGAGTCATATGACTGGCATAACAAGCTGCGCAATACGTGGAGGTCCAGTTTACCTCCCAGCTTCACTAAGCAGCATTACAACCGAACGTGCTGGAGGATAAAAAAACATGCAGGTCCTTCTCATAAGAACACGGAGTGTCAGATGACGCAAACAAGCCTTCGAAGCCCGAGCTCAGAGAATAGTATTACAAGAAACTAAATGTAACCGCGTAAAAGTCCGTCGCACACTCAAAACCATCCTATATACTTCCCAAAGACGCCAACGACCGTTCCGACACCCAGTCCGACGGCACTCCATCCAGGAACTCCCCATGGCTCAGCCCAAAAGCCTGGTTTTATGCATACGGCCTCAAGGTTCCGTCCTTCAGGGTCAAGGACGAAGGCGCCGTAATAGGTAGCAAAGTATTCAGGACGAACCCCAGGTGTTCCATTACACTTCCCTCCAGCAGCACTAAACATCCAAGCAAAAATTAATTGATGACGCACAATAAAATAAATAAAAATGCAAACATGGCAGCCTCGTGAAACTCCCTCACTTTCTGCCTATTTGATGCTGAGAATGCGATGTGCACCCTGCCCGTCGGTTCTCTCTTTCCCTGAGTTTCAACTCGCTCACACTTCTCATTCCCATTCCCGTGGCGAGCCTCGCTGCCATCCGCGTGAGGCGCATCAAGCGACACGAGCCAAAAGTCAGGCCCGCACAGCCCCCCGAATCCGAGTACCTGGTCGCCCAAGTTCATGACGATCTTGTACCCGAGAGGTTTTAATGCCGCGACGTAGAATTCGCGTGCTTTGTTGATGTCAGAGACGTTTATACTGACATGGTGTACTGGCATGATTGAATAGGGTGAGGAGCGGAAATTATTGATTCAGGCATGTTTATATAGAATTGCAGGGCCAATTCTGCATTAGGCACTTTTGGAATGTGGAGCGGGGTCCTGAGGTGAGTCACCATGTGAACTAGGCCCTGGCAGGGCTAAATTGGAAATGCCCCAGAAAACGGCTGGATGAAATGTTACGCTTTAAAAAGTAGGTTTGTTTGGAAATCAGAACATTCAGGTGAGAACGGAAAATTTTCAAGGACGTGAAGGGGACAGAAAGAAATTAGTTACACCTAAGGAAAATCATTCATGTAGTATACAGGATTGCCATTCAAACTACTTTCTAGAGAGTGCGCTCAGCAGAAATAGAAGAATTGAAAAATGTTTGGGAGCAAAGAAGACCCTCAATGGTTTAGCTTTCAAGCATGGACAGATAAATCTTATACCCAACGCTGCACGATAACACTGTTTATCAAACCAGAAGCTTGTATGGTCGCAGAATTATCATCGAGCGTACGATTGGGGAATGTGGTTCCGATCGTATAGGAACGTGTATGGTTCTCAGGACGAGAACTAGAAACGTATCGACGCCAATGTCAGCATCTGAATAATCGCCAGGAAAATGAAAGGAAAACTTGCGCGTTGATAAAGTTTCTAAGGTCTCCAACAGTATGTGTCAGATTCATACGAGCGACCATCCTGCGGAAGTAGTGTATAAGTTCAAAGTCATGTCATTGTGAGGATCTGATACATACCGCGTCCCATCAGCAAGTCGGATTTGGATGGTTGTCATGGGCTGACTTTGATCCACTTCGAACTTGGTAGAGAACGAAGCTTTGGAATCCTCGGATGATGGACCTTTCAGCTTCAAAGTGTCCACTCCGGAAGGGAAAGAACCCGGCATCGAAGAGAAACTACCATGACTCTCCACTTCAGGTACAACCCCTCCAAGTCGTTGACCCGCTCCTCCAAATGTCCTGGTACCTTTCGGTGGCTCGTAATCCTCGTTAACCCGTTTCGCTACACGAAGTTCAACGTGTTGTCCGGTACGAACATTCAAGATCGATGGAGGGGCATGGCTAGCAGAAAGAAAGAAAATTGAGTTGAAGTTCAACAATGAAACTATCTTTCCTTACCCATCGTTGATTTCTTTCAATAACTCCGAATGTTGTGGATCGTCATATCGCAACAACTCGCCATCCTCAACCTGGAACCCGTTGCGCCAGAATGTGAGATGGCGAATGACTGTTTCTTCTACAAAACATTCAATCATCAATGGAATAGCTATCGGAGTAAAAGCATACCAGTGTTATCCTCCGCGCTGGGATCTGGGATAAAGGTGCTTTCGACTTCATCACTTCCAAGAGTGTGGCCTCCACCTCGGAAAGGTGTGGACGTCTGTTCTTGAGCTGTGGGAGGAGGGCCCGCTCTTGAGCATACAAATTGAGCACAAATAATCGAACACTGTTAGAATACATACTGGGCAGCTCTTCTGAGAAGGTCGCGCACCATAGGGCCGCCAGGTATGGATCGACGACTGTCAGGATTCTCCACTGAGATTCCACTACGACCACGAGTGTCAACAAAGTGTGATACGAAGAACGATATAAAAAATACTTGCCTCCTTTCTCCACCTGCAAACCAACTCTCACCTTCACCTTCACCTTCTTCTTCATTGTCATCGTCATTATTATCAAGGGACTGACGACCACCACCACTTCCCAAAACCCCACGAGACTCTATCCGACCTGTTCCTCTTCGTGCTCCTCTATAAAACATGTGAGCCAAGGAATTTCGACGAAAACAGATCTCAATGTACCCTGATGAAGATCTATTCCAATCCCCAATTCGTCCAACCCTAGACACTGAAGATCTTTGAGCCCAATTTGCGGGTAAAGGCTCTGTAGGTGCCCCTCCAAGGGTCCGCCCAGTACTAGAAGCGTCATTTCCGTCGCCAGACATTTCTTTCTAAACAAAGTGAAGGAGAGATGTGTGTGTGACGTGACGTGACCCTACCGACAGGTGTGACTCGCAAATTGCTGTCGGCTCGAGATCGCCCACGCAAGCAAAAGGACTCATCTGCAAGACATTATATCTCTATTACTGTACCCGCAAAATTGTAGCACGGCAGCTCATAATAGCAAGGCATAATAGTATTTGTTCCCCTGCTTGAAGGACCCCTGAAGTTCAACTCGATGGACACCGCTGGCCCGCACACACACAAGTTCTTACATCTTCTTCTGCAAGGTTATACTAGTGGCATAAAATGCACGTACAAATTTCATCTGTCCAAGACTTGACAGCAGCAGCGATATCGTAAGAACAGTGCCGGCAGCCAGATTTTCTGTGGGCAAATCATAAGCCAAACTCTTTGACCAAAAGTTGCAAAGCTTACCTCCATACCTGCCAAGTGTACCGCCGGAATGAGCAAATGCAGTTAGCAATTCGCCAGTCAAGCTTCAAGTTTTACATTATGCAATGGATCAGACCCCCTGAGCCAAAATCGCCACTCAACTTGTTAGATCCGAGCTGGAGAGGGCTTTTAAATTTTAAATACTTAGAAAGATGCACTAATACCAGTTACCAATAACCAGAACCCTCCAGCCACCAACAAATCATCGCCGTCGACATCATTGGCTTGGTTCTTTGGAATTTCTTGAACCATATTTATAATGTTCAAAACTTTGAGCCTTTTCAAGTCGCATATGGGAACGTGAAAAGCTTTTGCCTAATTGGCTGTGCTGTCACCTGTGATGTAAATCTTGGCAAATGACATCCCTCAGCGGGGAAATGAGAGATATTGTTTCGTATTATTACACGGCTCAAGCACTTGCAGCACTGTGCACTGTGCAGCATCTTGAGAACGATTGCGGCGGGCTTGGCACTTCTATACATTTGTGGGAATTGGTTTGTCAGCGCAGGGGTTATTAGTTGGTGGCATTTGACATAAACAGCATCAGATTTGAATGGTGCCCGTTCCCATCGCTATCCGCAATTCGCATTCATCGCGTCTCCTTCATATCCTTTTTACCGTTGGAACTCAATATGTGTCATATTTCATTCGTCTTATCTTCTTCAAAGACTCAGAGGGCTTATCCGACCGCCACCCCTTCCTTGTCAGGAGGCATGAACCAACAGACCCGAAGTCGACCAAATTCATTGTCTTCGCAACTCTTATACCCTTGCTTGTGCTTTTATCGGGTCTGTTTGCCGGTCTGACATTAGGTTATATGAGTCTCGACGAGACTCAGCTTAATGTCCTAAGTATAAGTGGAACTCCGTATGTAAACGCTTTCTGTCATTCTCCGTTCGGGTTGATTTACTTATCACTCTTATTTAGTGAGCAGAGAAAGTATGCCAAACAGATTATGCCCGTGCGCAAGAACGGCCATCTGCTTCTTGTCACATTACTTCTGGTAAACATGATTGTCAATGAGACGCTCCCTGTTATTGCAGATCCCGTGTTGGGAGGTGGTGTCCAGGGTGTAATAGTGTCCACAGCATTGATTGTAATGTGAGTTTTTGTAATATTTTTGGACAGGAATCGTCAGCTTTGTTATGTTAATTAACGGGCTTGCATCACGTGCAAATCACGTTTCCACTCCGAACCGCTTTTGACCTTAAGATTTATAGTTTTGCTGAAATCATTCCCCAATCCTTGTTCACTCGTCATGGGTTGTACCTTGGTGCCAAAATGGCCTGGTTTACGCGATTTCTCATTTTTTCTCTCGTGCGTTTTCCTCCGTCTATATGAATTCTGGTTCTCAGATTCCATTCAAGTGTTTTATTGCATGGCCCGTGGCAAAGTTGCTCGAATTTGCCCTTGGTCCTCATCATGGCATTATCTACAGACGTGCAGAACTGAAAGAACTCATCGCGATGCATTCATCCCAAAGAACACACGGTGGTGATCTAAAAACTGATACCGTGACTATCATCGGCGCTACGCTTGACTTGCAAGAGAAAGTCGTGAAACAGGTGATTTGAAGGTGACGGCTTGATTATCAAGGCTGACTGTCAATCAGGCAATGACTCCCATTGAAGACGTCTTCATGTTGTCGATCGACTCCAAACTTGACTATGATCTCCTCAAAAGGATTTGCCAGAATGGGCATAGCCGTGTTCCTGTTTATGAAGAAATTGAAGTCCCGGCGAGGGCGGTTCTGACATCTGAAGATGGCCTCCGGCATGAAGAAAGAAACGGACCTCGGACTATGAAAGTAAAAAAGATCATTGGGATATTGTTGGTGAAGCAATGCGTACTCCTCGACCCCAAAGGTAGCAGCTTAAATTTGAGGTTCTACGACTGCTCAAAATCAATTAGATGCCACTCCGTTAAGAAAAATACCATTGAACAAGGTTCCATTCGTACCGAACAATGAACCTCTGTTAGGTATTCTGGATAAATTTCAGGAGGGGCGTAGTCATATGGCAATTGTCAGTAGGTTTAGTGTCGAAAAAGTGGGTTCAGTTGGTGGATTTGTCTAGGTTTGAGGGTGACTCATGTTTTCACTCAGGCTGCTTCGGTGAAGAAAGCCGTAAAACGCGGATTAACCCAGCGTCTCCGAGCTCGTGTCGGAATGGGTGATACAGACTCGGACACGAACTCTGATGAAGATGAGAAGACGTACAGTGTCGGCCAAAAGAAACGGAGGCGCAACATTCATCAGACAAAGGATTCTTCCGAGAATATCGCAACCGACGGCCCATCTGACACTGCTGGCAATCTGGAAAAGGCTATGGGAACCCCAAATAGCGGGGAGAAAACGCTCCAGGAATCGGATGTTGTCTGCATTGTTGACGGTGACCAGAAGCATATTAAGGAAGAAGGGAAAAGGGGCAAGACGACTGCTTTCCAGCTTCCAAAAATTGCGTCGGGAATGACCTCCATGTCTATGCTTGAGCAGAGTATGCCCGCAGACGCCGTTCTAACGAAAGAGGGTGCTGCCGAGGTATTGAAAAAAAAAATTCTACTCTTATGTTCATCTTGTTAATCATTGGTTCTTCAGTTTTTGCAAAGCTTTGAACCTGCAGTTATGCCGCTTGGGATCATTACGCTTGAAGATGTCTTGGAAGGTACATAATTGCGACCCATATTTTTGTGTTACTCATTGCTGGTTTTCTTTCAGAACTAATTGGAGAGGAAATTTACGACGAATTTGACAAGCAGGGTGCCCATGGCGATCCTTACCATGTTCCTCCTGTACAAGACATAAATATAGTGACCGAACCAAGTCTTCGTCGTCCTCGTTCTGCATCTGTCATACAACCCGATTCGTCTGTGAGTGCCGTGTACGGGCAAGGGAGCCAAGGGAAAGCTACAAGCTTAATGGGTCTTGGGTTTTTCCGTACTCGTAGCGCACCACCCGTTCCCGGGGACCAAGAGACACAGTCACAGCCGGAAGTTGAGATTTCAAACGACAGAGAGATCGATTCTTCCAATGACACTGCCATTGACGAAGGTACTACCCTTGTGATGCCTCGCCCTGTTCACGGAGTGAGTCATAATACGCCATCGATAATCCTTGAGCAACACAGCAACATTTCTTTATCGGATAAACCGTCAACGCTCGCGGTTCCGGATAGTGGCCCTCTCAAAGTCCTCCCCCCTACGGGAACCGCCGTTTCAAGGGTAAATCCCCCTGCCACGACGCTTGAGGCCATTTTGTTGGATCGCAAGCGCCGTTTGGCGGCTCAGGTGGCCGGAGGTGCAACTTCCGGAAGCCATGGTCCGAACAATCCACCACAAGGCAGCTCTGTCACTGAATCGCCCATTTTGCACAAGGACTTTGCTTTTGTCAATACATCCGCTAGCCCGTCACTGTCGACTTTGCCTGCCTCTGAGCCGGTTTCGCGACCCTCGAGTGTTCGAGGCGGGATTTCTGGTGGTGGCAAAGGCACGAAATTTAAGAGTAGTCGACTTGGAGGTGGTGAGAGGACGGGAGTAGTAGTCGCTGAACAGGTTGGAGGTGCGTACACGTCAGAAATAGGCCCAGACCAAGAAACGAAGACTTTGAAGGATTGAAGGAAAACAAATAAAGTGAAATATTTCATGGTAAGTTCATTTCTTCGTTGTTGTAATATCAATCATCTCCGTTCCACGCTGTTGATATTGCTCGTTTCTGTTTTGTGATCATTTTGTACGTCGTTGTAAATTGAAAAATTTCCAAATCAAATGTTGTTATCGAGTCATGTGGCGCATCAAATTGGTCCATGCCAAATATAGTGAACATGTCGCTATGCGGAAAGGCTTAGGTTCTTTTCTGATTAATTAAAAGGTGAGGATGGTTCGAATCTGAATGTAAATTCGCGGGGACTCTCAAATCGATGTTAATCGCAGGCCAGTGCCTCTGGATTGCAATACGCTATTCGGAACCAAAGGGCTAAATCTCGGTCCGCACCCCAAATTTACAATCACACATTCGTGATTTCTCACAAAGGGCTACTCATAATAAATTGATTCAAGACAGGAAAAATGCACATGGTATACATGCCACCTATTGTCTATATTATAGAGTGGAGAGTAATCTATAAGAAGTCAAAGCAAATATGAAGGTTTTCAATGCATGAGGTAATTGAGGCATATGGTGGAAACATCGAGGCAATACAAAAAAAGCTTCTGATGACAAGATGGCGATGTTCACAAGACGAATGAGTAGATAACAAGCCGATATTTGTCAAGATAGGAAAGACGGGAAGGCTCATGTGCAAGTCACCTGAACCCCACGACTTGTTAACTTTGGAAACATGTCGAGCAACCTTGACGTGTTCACGATTCCATCCCGCGTCGTTATGAATTTGATTTGAAATTGTTTCAGTGCAGTAAAAGCTGGTAAGGAGAGTACGGCGTCGAGAGTGTTCCAGGCGGAGTAGTCCAAGTCCTTTGGACGGGATTGGGCTGCATAGTTGGGCGGGGTGCTGCTATCTGAGAAATGCGATGGTTTAATGAAGGAAACGTAGACCCGAAGGTGTTCTAAGGAATAGGACGGGTTAGAGATTTTCCCAAAGAGGAGTACTAGGAATTTTGCGGGGCAGAAGGATGGCGTCCAGTAGAATCCTGAGATGCAGAGATGCTGCAGGCGAGTGCAGTGTGAGAGATCCAGACTGACGGCCGAAAGCTCGGAGAACGGTGGCTTAATAATGCCTTGGAAGCGAATAATTGATGTGAGATTGAGTTTCGTTGATTTCGAGGATGGGGGAAAAAGGGGACATACCGGGAAGGAGCCTGAGGTCCAAGACCTCCAGCGAGTGGCCAACTCTTCCAAGGACTTCGGTCAGGCTGGCCACGTCGTTGACGTTGCTCAGATAAAGCTTGCGCAACTCAGAAAAGTTGATGGCAAAAGACTGGGTGCTGAAAATTTCATGTAGGATTGGGGCATCAGGGGCCGAATCAATGGCGAGACTGTACAGAGAGGCTGTACAAAGTCGTGGCTTGTCGATCGCGTTCCGGAGCTTCTGTGATTCCGAGAGTCCGTCCTCGTTCCCTTCGACCGGAGGGACGTTGTTGATTCGCATGTAACTTATTCGGACGCTTCGAACGTCTCTAGAGGCATTGAATAAGTCCATGAGGGACGAGGCACTTGGCATCTGGCAATTCCAAATTTCGATGGTATCGATAGTGGGAGTCCGACAGAGGTTCAAGATGCATGACAAAAAAGCAGGAGACAGCTGCGACCAGTTCATTTCGAGAAATATGACAAGTGATATTTGATGAAGATGCGAAAGAATGGAAGAGATGAGTCGTGCGTAATGATTCTGTTTCTCGATGAGATCTGCAAGGGTGTTGGAGATATGGGACGTTCTCCCCAACTTGACTTCCCGGACGGAGTGAGCTATATCACCATTGTTTCGGAGGATGGCAAGGAGAGCCTCGAATCTTGCGGGTCCTTGCAAGGACCTGGAGTGACCATGACAGGCAGCTATAGGGGAAGCGGACTGTGATCTGGGAGACTCGTGAATGGAGAGGTCCAGGGAACGAAAGAGGTGCACGCTGGCAGCTCGATACCAGGAACGATTGACGAGACGAGCAGAGCAGAGAGACTTTGAATCATTCAGGATGAAACCAATGAAAAGGTCGATGAGCTCCTGAGGAATATCCTGCATTGGAAGTGGTGGGGGAGACACAAAAAATCGAGCCGTCCCCACAGAAATCAATTGGACTTTATATCTTTCCCTGTTCGTCCCCCCAATTTTAGAACTTTGAAATGCGGTGCTGTCCAAAACAACCCCTAATGCTCATTTTGGCAAATTGGCGGCACTTAGTCGCATGGTGGGATCCAGGTTCGCGGGAGGATGAGAAATTTTAGACTCGGAAGCGTATACAGGGTTGATCTCGGATAGAACGGGCCGGTGTCATAATTCAATTCACCGTTTCTTCTGATCCTCCCAATGCCTGGCGGATTCATCTTCCAGCCAGTGTCTCTGTGGTATGAGGCTCTTCCTCCTCTCCCCTCACATGAGCGGACTACACCATCAGTTCCACCAGATCAATTATCAGCGAAAGCAGCCCAACTCCATCATAACGATGTTCTCGCGTTTCAATCCTCATCTTCAAAAAATTCCTCTTCTTCTGAAGCCAATTTTTTGTCGAAAATTATCCAATCGGGTACTCTTTCGGACAGATTGAGTGCTCTGACGTTATTGGTGCAGAGCAGTCCGCTGCATAATATTCGGGCGTTGGAAACCCTAAAGGGAATGGCAGAAAGAGGTAAAGGGAAAGGTGGCAGAGAAGAAAGCTTGAAGGCCCTCAGGTGCATCGTCGATTGGTGGGTTGGTGGAGGTGCGCCCGATAGGAAGCTCAAGTAAGTAGCCGAGAATTTGAGGGGATCACGGCCTGAAACCGTTCAATACTGCGCTAGGTACTTCCGTGACCAGCCATTGCTTCACGCAGATGTCGACGACGTATATCTCATTGTCTGGCACTTTGAAGATTGGCTCAAGAAATTTTTTTTTTCGATTCTGCAGATCCTCGAGGTTAGGCGCTTTCGACTCGTTTTCTTTTTTTTCCAACTACTCATGAACTTTTTTTAAGTCGCTATCACTCGACCCGTTGCCCTATATTAGAACACAAACTTTGAGCCTCATCCTCACCTTGCTTCGAGACAGACCCGAACAAGAACAAAATTTATTGCGTTTGCTCGTCAACAAGCTCGGAGATACTGAAAAGTCTCTCTGCTCTCGAGCTTCATATCACCTTCTCCAGCTTCTGCAAGCTCACCCTTCAATGAAAGCTATTGTAGTGCGAGAGATCATTACTCTGGTGTTGAAACCTTCGGCTTCTGCTCAAACGGGCTCAACGGGTTTGCCTAAGCAGAACAAGCACATCAAATTTACGGACGGACAATCGGACAAGAAGAGTGGCAATCCTCATGCAAAATATTATGCGATGGTCACTTTTAACCAGATTGTCCTCACGCCCGCGGATAGAGATGTCGCGATTACGTTATTGGATGTTTATTTTGAAATGTTCAAGGAGTTATTGGGAGAAGAGAAGGAGGATGTCAAGGAAAGTACTGAGACGGGGGATGTGGAGAATTTGAAAACAGATAAAAAGGGTAGAGTGCTTGACGCTGGAAGGGGAAAGGGAAAGAAAGGGAAAGGGAAAACAAAAACGACGGAAAACGGTGCTGCTGGGTTTGCAGAGGTGGAGGATTCAGACTCGAAGTTGATATCTGCTATTCTGACGGGCGTAAATCGAGCGTTACCTTTTGCGAAGATCAGTGCTGAAGATGTTGGGTGAGTCGTTTTTTTTTGTCTACCGATTTCTCATTAGGAGAACCTAACGCGGCGACTCGTAGGATCAACAAGCACATAGACACGCTTTTCTTCATTACGCATACATCGACGTTCAACATCTCGCTACAGGCGCTTATGCTCATCCAACAAATCACGGTTTCTTTGACATCCCCCTCCGTAAAATCCAATACAGCGTCTTCGACCGTGACAAAGTCAATAACCGACAGATACTACCGGGCTCTCTATGCTTCATTGCACGACAATCGTCTGCCTTCGTCTTCCAAGCAGGCGATGTATCTTAATCTTTTCTTCAAGTCCATCAAGGCCGACGCTGCTTCTTCAGCGGGGAATGGAAAAAATGATAGAATCAAGGCGTTGATTAGGAGGTTTACACAGGTGTTGGTTAGTGGTGGAGGTGGTGCGACAGAGTTTGTGGCTGGAGGGCTTTATTTACTTGGCGAGGTTTGTGGTGCTTTCCTTGTTCTTGTTGACTTTTTCGCAGCTCATTGATGCGGGTACGCAAGTTGTTCAGCAGTATCCCGGGATTAAGGACGATGGTCAATCATCCACAGGCCAATGTGTTGTCGGATGAGGAGAGGTATGATCCTAGAAAACGAGATCCACAGTATGCGCATGCTGAAACGTCGCCTTTGTGGGAGTTGGTAAGATCGTTTTGTCGTGCCTTTTTTTATGACTGCATGTTAACGGTCGATATTTTGTAGATACCTCTTCTTCAACATTATCACCCTGCCATTTCCTTGCACGCGCGGCAACTCCTTTCTTCGCAACCGCTGACTGCGTCTCCTGATCTCTCACAAAACACGCTCTCGCACTTTCTCGACCGGTTTGTGTATAAAAATCCGAAGAAGCTCAAGTCGAAAGAAGATGACGCAGACCATGCAGGGGCTGGACGGCTGGGTAAAGGAGCTAGTGCTATGCAACCTGCTGCAAGTGGTGTCGAGGGCGTGAAGTTGATCAAAGGGGAGATTGGATATGTGGGTGGGGAGCTCATGAATGAGAAGGCTTTTTTGAGAAAGCAAAGGACGAGTGTGCCTATCGATCAAGTTTTTTTCTATGATTATTTTACGAGGAAACACGAGAAGGAAAAGGCGTTGGCTGCGAAAGCGAGAAAGAAGGGTAAAGATGTGGATGAGGATGATGACGAGGATGATGAAGCGGTTGAGAAGAGTGGTGATGACTGGGAGGACGAAGATGGAGACGGTGACGCAAAAGAGGAGGAGATCTGGAAGGTATTTATTTGCAGTCTAAAACGTCCACTTTTCACTTCTGACTCGTGTGTATAGACTATGAAAGCTAGTATGCCTAAAGTTGATGGAGAAGGAGAGGATCTGATAGATGGCGACAACTTGGATGGGGATGATGAAATCATCTTTGATGATGACAGCGAGACGGAACCTTTAGATGACCAGCAAGATCAAGGGGTTGAGCATGGCGACTTGGATGATTCGGATGCGGACATGTCTCTTGCAGAAGCTTCTGATGATGACGACCTGGTTCCGCTGGACGGGTTGATTGAATTTGATGGGTCGGATGCGAGTGACGCTTTTGAGGAGGGAGAATGGATTGGGATTGAAAACAGGAACGGGAAGAGGAAGAGGGAGGAGACGGGTAAGGCGGCCCATCGGAAAAAGTTGAGGTCACTGCCAACATTTGCAAGCTATGACGAGTATGCGAAAATGATTGAAGAGGAACCTGAGGATAATATTTAATGTGTTGCATGTGGACAACTCGGAAAGCCATGTCAATTGTAGTAGCATTAATGTTAGTGGTCTCTAGCTTTCCGGATTTCCCGAAACCTGGGAACCAAAATCCGGAATCTAAATTGGATACCGTCTGTAAAGGTGTTACCTATTTTGGCATTTTCGGCAACTTACAGCAAGTGGTCTTTAGGTGAACCCAAGCAATGTGCGCGTTCTATGTTCCGTAGGATCCGTAGGCTTTCTACTATATTCGGCTCGGATCTCAAAGCAAACTGTCCTATATTCAACCTACTTTGCCAGCGAAAACCTAACTTCCTCCCCCCTCAGATATGTGGAGGAACCGCCACCTAAGCACTCTCTCGCAGCCTGTGCTGGTCGGCATTCGGTAAGGTGTTGCTCATCACGCTTCTGACTCACCGATTACATTTGTGTTTCCTTACACAGTCGCGAAGATCCTAAGAGGATCTGGGAGCGCCGTTCCCCTCTGACTCCTGATGCAGTGCACAAGCTCGTTTCGTCACAGAATGTCGCTGTGGAAGTTGTCAGCTGTCCTAGACGGTTTTTTGCCGATGCCGAATACGAAAAGGTTCGTCCTTCATTGGCTCAGAATACGGAGGGACTCGGTTGTTGCTGTTTCGGGAGATGAATTAGACGCTTGGTGCAGACTGGGGAGTTTTCGCTGCGTCCCTTGAAATTCCTCTTTTGGGGGGGTGGTTCCATAACTTTGGGTGCATTTGACCCGTTCTGGAAGGATGACTGCGGCAATTCAGCGGTACTGACAAATTGCTTTCTTGTTTTACACAGGCTGGAGCACGTATCGTCGATACTCTCTCGAAACCCGACTTTGTTCTTGGGGTCAAGGAGCCGCCATTGAGCCAGTTGGATCAGCTCCTCTCAGATGGCAAACCGACTCAGACGCATGTTATGTTCTCTCATACTATGAAAGGACAGGATTACAACATGCCCCTTCTTGCGCGTTTTTTGAAGCAGGAGAAATCAGTCGGTCCCAGTCTCATTGACTACGAACTTTTGAAGGATGATGACGGAAAGCGGACGGTTGGCTTTGGTTGGTTTGCTGGAGGTGAGCTGTATTTCGTCCCCCCCCCAGATTTTTAAAAGTTGTGGCGAACTGATTTCCGATTTTTGCCCCCAAAGCTGCTGGAGTGTTGGAAGCGTTTTCGGCGATGGCACAATACCATCTGGAGAAAGGAATCTCATCACCTTTTCTTGTGGGGGGGTTCCTTCCGGATTATTTGTCTTTAAACTGAATAGGTGTTTGCAGTATACCAGCCGGCCGTACACGCTTCGCTCATTGAAAGATATGAGAAAGAATCTTCAGACGATAAGAACTATGATTCTGGACCAAGGCATACCAGATTTGCTTGGTCCATTCATCATCGGCTTGACAGGGTAAGGGCGTTTTCCGTCAGCGTGTCATAGAGTCGATGGGAAACAATTTTGTAGGTCTGGAAACGTCACACAAGGAGTTTTGGATATGCTGAAGGAATTGCCGTTGACTACAATCCTCCCAGAGGAGTTGGCTGCCCTGACACAAAGTATGCTTTGACATCTTCTCTTTGGTAGAATGTTTATTGATCTTGTTGATCTTTGAATTACAGGCCGCGAATATAATAGGCGAACGGTATGTACCTTTTTTTTCCGAGCTTGTGGTGTGTTGAACAGTTGTGTAGGTATACTTAGTCCATGCTAAACTGCCGGACTGTTTGCAAAGGCTGGACAAGAAACCTTTTGACAGGCAAGATTATTATAGCAACCCCCATCTCTATGAATCCGTCTTCCACCAGAAGGTTGTTCTTCAATCTTTGTCGTTCTCTGCCTCCTGAACCGTTCATATCAGATCGCACCGTATCTC
>Ga0307514_10002376_pt1 | contig 19710 bp, 17 predicted proteins | sample 16_EM_MG_FD_203088 | JGI IMG/M metagenome (GOLD analysis project Ga0307514, IMG submission 203088) | Populus trichocarpa ectomycorrhiza microbial communities from riparian zone in the Pacific Northwest, United States - 16_EM | ecosystem: Host-associated > Plants > Roots > Unclassified | place... | reverse complement strand
AGCAGCACCTGTTGCCCCTCCAATGCGCTCATTGCTAGATTGCGATGTTGCCGCCATGAAGCCGCATAACTTGCGAAAAGACTTGCAAAATATCAAGTAGGAAGCATAAGTCATGTGACTTAGTCTGTAGTACACAACTGCAAATATTGCTGGAGATGTATTCCAAATCAAAATGAATAGCGTCCAGTTTGATCAAAAGTTCAAGTATGAGAAGAAAATGGTAAAGTTGAGCTTTTCAACTTATACTAATCAGAGTAATATCTCTAATTTAATACTTTTGCTGTAGGTATTTGAAAGTAGAAATGCCCAAGCCCCTTCCTTGTAGAGGCAGAATATCTAGAAAAAGTAAACAGCCTCGATAATAGAGTAGTCTTGGGGTCATCATCGCTACTCCACTCTACCATGAAGGATCCTCCAGGACTGTGAGACCCACAACATTGCTGATGCAGTTGGAGTCGAAGTTTAAGCAACCAAAATTTGAGCCACTTGGGGCCTGTCTGAGTAACGAGTAACAATGGTTAGCATGTGATTCGAGGGGATTGGCTAGGAGTCCAGTCAGGTGGGCAATTGCATTGCACTGTGGATTGTGACAGACACCTGCGTCTGATTTTCTGCAGGCGTGCGATGGCGATGGACCCACATCAAGGTGAGGCATTGGGCAATGCTGGTTATCACTCTGCAACTTAGAGCAAGTCATGTGATACGGTACTTGAAAATACCTTCACATGGATTCTCGCTTAGAGATACTCTAGTCAACCTGTGGTTTTTCCTCAGATACTATTCTATATACTACAAAAGCCTGCACAGATCAATTACCTATCTGGCCATAGTAGTCTTTGGAGATCTGTCTCTAATATTGGCAGAAAATTGAATTTCGGCAGATGGTGGGTTTCACACTCAACCTCCTGCCCCATACATGTAATATAATTGATCACATCACCATTTAGGAAGTTATACCAGAGATACTACACTGGATAGTACTTCTTCCCTGAAAATTGCACCACCGGTAGTTAGTATTTCCATAGATCTAGAACGGCTAACGGAGGCGTATGGCACTGGACACGGCCGGTACATACACTGGACTATGTACAAAAAGATACTGCTATATATGGCTTCCAATTCACAGGCATGCCAATAAGGAACCGGGCACACTTTAAGTTCTTTTACTATTGGAAGAGAAGCCTAAGTCCGGCTTAGTTGATGGAGCCAATGATCAACCAGAGCTCCAATGCATGCATGGTATGTTAATCTTTCTCACACATCCTACTCTCAATAAACTCTAAACTAAAGGGTTACTCTGACTAAAAGATTGGTCTGATAATGATTTCATAGGTGGACTAAATCTGTGTAATGCAATATGAGGATTCCCGTGTATACTACCACTACATATATACTCCATTACGCAAGCAGGAGCGCCGGGCTTCGGTGCTCACCCTGCACTGTTTTTCACACATTTATGATAAAGATAAAAACTTAGTCTTATAAATTGCAAACGATTTCGGCAAAATGTACTGTAAAGCATGTACATACTGTACGAGTACATACATCCACCAATGGAACGCCACAATCTCAAGCATAGAATACATCAAGAGGCTTACTTAGTGCCTAAGTAGCTCTCGATCTAGATATTCTGTGCAGATAAGCTAAGCTACGGTAGTGTGCTGGCAGTTTGAGCTGACCACCCTTGAATACCCCTCGGAGTAGGAAATATGAAAGTAAGGTTAAGACACGATTGGGTGTATGGGGTTTGAAATGTTTGACAATGTGATGTGATAAAATATGTAACATTCAGTTACTATAATAAACCCATACCAAAATCCTGATCGCTCTAATCTCAGAGCTAGAAATAAATAGCACCATTCTATGTGTGGTTGAGACTGTTACCCTGAACTCCTCTCATTTTGCCCTACCCGCATATTCAATTTGTTATAAATATTACGAGGAACACAGCTCCAGTCTGATAGGCTGTTTGCGCAGTTATTACCAGTATTTCAAATAAGGTGCTCTTCAGATATCAGATTGTAAAGCTTCCAAAATCTCCGCTGACCACCCTATGGACTGACACGTGACCACTCTCTTGGAAGTCGCTCTCGGTTATCTGGCCTTTATAACGAGGTCTGTTGATGCAGAGGATCTAGGGACGATATCCTATTGGGTGACCGCACTTATCCGCAAACCTTGGATCTGGAGCATTGAAGGGGGGCACATGATGGGAATTCACGCAGGCTCACCTCCGCCAAAAAGAATGATCAGCAGCCCCAAAGGTTGATTCTGACCAATAACTTGATTCGGCGACAATACGGATGGTCTGACTCCAGGAAGATGCCAGATTTGCAGGAGGATGTGCAAACTTTCCAATTTACAGCTTTCTTGTTTGCAAGCCTAGCTTCACGGTTTGCATTATAAAATCACCTACTCCCTTTGGTCTCAAACAGCTCCCTTAGACTTGATCAGAATTGCGAGCACACGGATCAATTAATCACAATCAATCCACCCAAATTCGTGCCTGTTAAGAAAGCAGAGGATCCAGGGAAGAGGCAGCTTTGCAAATACAACGCCTCTTAACCATCCGACAGAACATACAACGATCCCAAACAGCATCTGTACAGAGGCCATACAATTACCATATTAGAATCTACAGCTGCAAAAGCGCCATGTGTCGGGAGGACATCATTCTCTGCAATAACTGTTCCCATGAAATAAAGAGAGCCGAATATGCATGCGGAAAATACTGCGCTGAGCCCCTCAAAGTTATTGTCAAGTACCTAGTCGGCTCCGAATGCAACAATTGCCCAAAGTGTAGGGGAAAGCGTCAATAATGCACAGGCCGGCCTCAGAAATGGCTAGAGGAAGGGCAAGACAACTCCTCTATCCAGGCCTCCAAATACTTTCAGCTATAGTCTCGGCACTCGACCCTCGAGCTTGGCACAATGAAGCCGAGCCTTTGTCTAGTCTAGTGCGCAGGCGTTGGTGTTGGGGGTCAACCATTCCCCCTGGCTGTGGTCGTGGAGGAGTGGGCAGGGAGATTGTATAAAGGGTATTTCGGGTTCTTAGGTTGCGGTTTCATACAGAGATGACGAGGAAGATGTACATGCTACAGGTGAATGCTTAGGAATGGCACTTGCTGGATTGGAAATGAATGACAGACTCTCATTACACTTAAGCTTCTGCTCTGCATCTGGAATTGCACTCATGCTCATGTGATTTGAATGCATGTACAGTACGTATCGTCTCCTGACGATGGGCTCTGAGTCTCTCAACTACGGGCAGCCCCCGGGCCCTGGTGCCACAGGCGTTGTACATGTGTTTTATCACTTTTGTGTGTCAGCTTCGCCCACCCAGTCCAGTGCCCGCTATGAGAACCCATAACAATTGGGTCGGAGTGGATTGGTGAAGCCTTGAGCCAAGTCACACCCATCGGCTCTGTTCCTGTAGGCCCCAAGTACTGGTATATGGCAGGGCTTTGCCGAGCTCTTGGTGAGTACTATGTCAACCGGGCCAGGCTACCTCCCTTATTACGTCTGAAGGTAGTCCCGGAGTATATAGTTATATAGTCAAGTCAGTCAGACATGCGTGCGAGAGTATTCTCGTGCCCAGACCGATTTATTTGAGTGGGTGCTTATCTGGGCACGAGAACAGTGCGAGAGGGGATTGGCAATACGTAAGACCACTTTGGTTAACCAGTTTCTCTAACCTCCAATACCAGAGGCCGCTGTTCGAAAATCTGGAAGCGTTGCATAGACTTAGCATAAAGCCTAGTCTGGTGACATAAGGGTACTAGTACGGATAAGGGACTACTATTTGGAGCTGTCATGACTATCCTTACTAATTAACCCGCACCACTCCACGTTTATTATTTCCTGTCTACTGGCTCCCTCATCATGAACACCATCTTCGCCTTCCCCCCATACCCCTTCTCATCCACCACCACCTCCTCTCTAATCTTGATGAACCCCTTCTTCAAATATAGCCTCATCCCCTCCTGACTCGCTTCCAAAGTACAAACCAGCCCTTCTTCATCCGCCCTGGCACACCCCCAATCCACTAGCCTCCCACCAATCCCAAGCTTTTGGTAGTCTGGATCAACACACAGGTTTTCCAGTTCCCACCTTGACCGCAGCTCTGGGGCTCCATAAAGTTCCTTTTCTGCCCTGCGTACGGCATTGCTGTACACATATAGCCCGGCCCAATTGGTGATGCTCCGCGGCGGCCATATAAAAGACCATACAGACTTTATGAGACCAATGAGGTAGAGTTCGAGGCGCTTTAGGAGTGAGTTTCGAGGATAGGTTGATTGGTCTGCTCGATGTTTGCGGCTTTCGCCCGGGCCACGCAGGCGATGCCAGCTAGCGAATCCCACGACCTTTAGCCTGGAGTCAGGGTTCGAGAGATCAGATGGGGCGAGAGCAACGAGAGTTGTTTGGCCAGAAGACATGAATCGTTCGCGATGCCATGATAAGGTTTCATAGTAGAGGGTGGATTGGCTGTTACCGACTAGGGAGGGCGGGTGGATAAGGAGCTGAACATCGTCGTTTGCGTATGCTCGCAATGTGATGGCCGTAATGTGAAGGAGCTCCGAGGGCTTCGCTTCGCGAATGATGATATCGAGAGGTGGCTCCAGCTCTGTGGATGACAGTGGTGTGGAGGTCCCCGAGTTCGAGTGAGAGGACAGAGTGTCCCCAGGTATTGCTATTCGCATTCCTGATGTAATTTCTGGAGACTAAAGTGGCTTTGGCAAACCTGAGTATCGAGAAAGTAAGTAGTCTTGTTACCCAAAGCTATGGCAGGTTCAGGGTAATTTATCTTTCGCCTCACGAGGATTTAACTCGGCCGCAGGCATGAGCTTCACTGCCTCTCATATATGCATAGGTTATCACTCACAGATTTCATTTATTGCAAAGTGACAGCAATCTCTAGACCTACATCTCTGGATCTTCTAGGCGAACTTATATTTTGGTTGGCTTTTAGAGTAGACAGGCGTTAAATCTAATAGACGGCCCTTGTCAAACCATTGGGGCATCATATGCAGTCAGCTGTATTTGGGCATCTGCAAATATTGGTATGTTGCCTCATAGGTAGTGTTCTGTCTCTTATTCTATGACTCCATAGACGTGTATGTAGACTCTCCCCCCCCAAAAAAGTACTCTGAACATTTCAGAAACAAAAAAAAAGCCCCAATGGGACCCTCTAGTAATTGTGTTTGTAAATATTACTTTACCAGCCATGGGAACTAACTACCCACTCTCAAAATAGGAAAAATATGCACAATATACATACAGTACATAGTATGTATGTACATACATCCAAGTAAGCAACTTAGAGTACTTATAGAGTACTCCGTGCAAGGGTCTCGATGGCAGATCGATTGAGTGCATAATGATCTGGTTGTGGCACCTTGTGATTGTGTAAGTACCCAGGATCGATATTAATATATTGTTTTGAACGTTTCGAAGCTCAAGTGCGCTCTGTAATCTCGGTATCTACCCGAAACCCCCACCCCCAAAATACCACCGGCAGCCGAAAGCATGTGCACCCGTGTAGTCTTGGCAGGAAAATACCCGCGGCCACTCAGAACTAAGGAACAAACTGATACCGTCGCCGTCGAGCGGGTCTCTTGGAATTAATATAATATACCTCCACAATAATGGCTACCCCTCTCCGTATTCTTGTCCCAGTGAAGCGAGTCATCGACTATGCTGTACGTTAGCACGAGCCCCACCTACCTCCCCACCTCCTCCATTCACCACCCTGAGCGCAATCCCTCCTCCCTACTAATGTTTCAATGATACACAGGTCAAACCGCGCCTCAACTCCGCCAAAACCGCCGTCGAAACGTCTGGGGTCAAAATGTCCATGAACCCCTTCGATGAGCTCTCAATCGAAGAGTCCCTCCGCCTCCGCGAAAAACATGGCCAATCCGCCGTCCCGGACATCCTCGCCGTGTCTCTCGGCCCTGCCAAATCCGCCGACACCCTTCGCACAGCAATGGCCATGGGCGCAGACCGATCCCTCCTTATTGAGGAAGACTCCGAACTCGAGCCGTTAGCCGTGGCGAAGGCCCTTGGGAAGGTGGTGGAGGAGGAAAAGTGCAATCTTGTGATTGTGGGGAAGCAGAGTATTGATGATGATGCAGGCCAGACGGGGCAGATGTTAGCGGGGATTTTGGGGTGGCCGCAGGCAATTCAGGCGAGTAAAGTGGAGATGTTGGATGGGGGGTGGGTGCAGGTGGTGAAGGAGGTTGATGGAGGGACGGAGACAGTAAAGGCGAAATTGCCGATGGTGATCACGACAGATTTGAGATTGAATGAGCCGTAAGCCCCACCTAATTCCCCTTCCAACTTCGTAGACCTCCAGAGGTAGTGCTAACGGAAGTTACAGACGCTACGCCTCTCTAATAAACATCATGAAAGCCAAGAAGAAGCCCATAGAGAAGAAGAAGCTATCGGACTTCGGCCTCTCCAGCATAAAGCGACTCCAGACCCTCAAACTCGCCGAACCCGAGCCGAGGCAAGGTGGTGGCAAGGTTGATAGTGTTGACGGCCTAGTATCGAGGTTGAAGGAGCTGGGGGCTATCTAAATACAATTTGGGGGGGGGGGCCTCGATAGGGTAGTTATGAATATATACCCCTCGGCCAAATATTATATTCACGGTGGCCGAGGCAGGGGTTCTGTGATTGTAACCTATAGTGTTTTTCTCTGCAGTCTACTTAGAGAATAAGGGTGTGTATATATCATTTTCGGACTCTTGGCGCACAAGAACTATTTTTTAGGACCGGAATTATATTTATCCACTTGCAACTACGAGTCCGGACTTCGCGAAGGGGGGGATTTAACTACTCGAAGTGAGGAAACTGCAGCACCGCAAAGCCGAACCAAGAACAAGAACAGATTTAACCTATAATAACATGAACAATTAAATGAGAGCCTTGAGTAAATTCAAAACCTTCATTAATAATTAATTCTGGATCTATCGCCATTACATATCATCAGACAAAAATATTATGAGGGGATATACAAATGCAGAGAATAGAGGACACTAGGTACCCATGGACCCTGACCACGGCGAGCACCGCTAACTATTGAGAACCCCAAGTAATCGGTGAAATCTTAATTAGCCCCCCCCCCCCAACGTGGTCTCATCGAGAGGCTTACAGTCCTCTCCAATCCATCATCCTTGGTCCCAAACTCGTCTCAAACCTAACCTGAGGCCATCTCTCCCTCAAGATTCCCTTCACCCTATTACTCGGATTATAGCTCTTTGTATGGTGACATATTGCTGTCTCCGAATATCTATCCCTTGTTACGATCACCGTCATACATAAATCAACTATACGTGGTTCGAAATTAGCCCAGACGCTCGCACAGACCAGCGGGGGGGTCCGGGAAGTGGAACATACTGCATCCAACCTCCCACTTCTCAATCTTTGGCATACGAATTAATTGTTCCACTGAAGCTCGTAGGAAAGGTTCTAGACGCTCAAGTCTCGGGGTGCGGGTGGTTTGGTGGCGACCTGTGCTGAAGAAATATGCGTCCCCCCAGGCGTCTTGGTCGCCAAAGGCTAAGCTGTAGCTCTTCATTTCCTGCCATCGGTCCTGCAAGTCGTCGTCGTCATAGGTATCAGGGGCGAAGATCTCAGAACTAATGTGGCTGATGTACACTCTAAATTCCGTGAGGAAATAGCTGATATCCCGAACGGCGCGGGACAGAAGATCTGGAGCTCCGTCCCGCAGCGGTCTCGTCACGAAGAGTTCGAATTGGGCAGATTTGAGCGAGCGATAAGTGGCCATTCTGGGAAGAAGTTGTACGAGATTGGAGCTCGTCATCGACGTTACGCCTGGGACAACTCGGGGCACATTAGTACAATCATCACTATCGCTATCAGGTGCACCTGTTGTTGAGTCTTCTGAGAGCACTTCTACCCTCAATGCTAGGACCCGGAGCTCCCGGGCAGCAAGGACTATTGGCAGCAGAGGTGCAGGGTAGAAGACCGGTGGTAGCGTTCGTCGAAGCGTGGCATGTGATACATTGTGCGCCTTGATCTCTAGTGAGTCGAGGAACTCCAGTTTTTGGTCCGCATAGCCCGCCATTAGAGGAGCAAAGCACTTTGGCAACCCTGTTGCTGTATTCGATACATAAAACTCAATCTCTAGACTCAGAGGTGTCCGACCGTAACCCTTCCCACGTGCCCCTCTAACGGAATTCCAGTGTTGCAGCATCGTCCACATTGCTTGGCTAAACTGCTCCAGTACCGTGGGCTCGGGCGCCACCCTCCTGTATGATACATTGGATGGTGATATGCATGTGAGGACACTTTTTGGTGGGGCTTCCCAGTCCCCGGACACCACCCGGAGCTCGCGGGTGTAGGTTGCCAGAGTTGGATTCTGCTTGCATAAGGCCTGCAGATCACGAAGGTTATGGAGTCCTTCAAAGTGAAACTTCTGAAACAAGACGGACTGAACGAGAGCACGCCAGTAGGAGGAGACGAGCGCATATCGTCCGAATGTGTGTCTGTCTGGAGATTTTTTGCGGATGTCGTAGCTCGCAGGAACACGGTAGGTGCGGGCACGGTGAAGAAGGTATTCAGCGATCAGATGGTCACGAATGATAATGGTTTGAATGTCGAGGAGGAGGGAAACCGGTGCTGGTGCCGGGGCTGGCTGGCTGCTAGGTGATGGCATGGTTGAGATTCAAACGTATTCGTTCAAGACGATAGTGTGTGAGTGAGGACCGGAGTTGCCAGAAAAGATAAGGGGAACTATAGCAGAGCTGGCACGTCACAGCTGTGAACTAGTAATCGTATCGCGCGCATGTGGAGGATATAGAGTAGAGTGCAGTATAATATACTATACCGTATATACGGGATGGGATATGTAACGTACCTTATTAACCCCTGGATTATTGCACGTTTATGGCCATACATGTCTCACATCAGCCCTCGTGGGAGGGGGAGCATCCCCTGGTTCGGCACGTTATTGGCATCCCGGAAGGTACACAGGCACAGCAGAGTAGGCTGAGTACGTACAGAGTACCCCACAGGATATCACGAACATTTTCTGCTGTCTGAGCTCAAGCTGATCGATCGATCAGAAGTCGTGTCGATCACGTGGGGAGTGCGAATTGATATGTCTTTTTTTGCTCCGCTACGATCAATCCAGTTCCTTGAGCCTTGATTGGGTTGGAATGTGGAGTGTGTTGTTACTGAAGATCGTGTTCTGCTAGTGTTCTGCAGCTGTTGTGCAGGCCCACACCCCCGGCAGAGGGCCCAGTCCTACTCACGTTCCGCCCAGACTCCAGGCACCTGCACCTCTCGACAAGAGATAAAATCCCCAGTGTCGCTTTCAAAGACCCACTCGACCTACTCGACCTAGAATGGCATCTTCTCCCGAAATTCTTGTTCTTGGGTGAGTTTGTTCAGGAAGGGTTGTAGAACGCCTGTTAAGAGTAATTTATATTTAGGGCCGGTGTAGTCGGGCTCCAAACAGCTCTCTCTCTTCTCGAAGCAGGTTATGGGGTCACAGTAGTAGCCAGAGATTGGCCAGGAGACAAGAGCATTGATTACACTTCACCATGGTGACTGCTGCCTGAATATTTTAGCCATTGGTTTACCTAGGTCTGACGATATATTGTCTTCAACAGGGCGGGTGCGGTGGGTTTTTTCGCTTAGTGACTTTGGTCCAAACTGCTTATGTGGATTATGTAGCACTGGCGTCCTCACGCTGCTGTAGACGAGCTTCAATTCCAGAAATATGAAATGGAGACGTTTAAATATTGGACGGAGATGGTGAAGAAGGTCCCAAAGGAAGAATGTGGGATTGCTGTAAGTATTCCCACGCTACAAAATTCGAGGATAGGGTTTGGTGGAGTGTGACAATTTCTCGCTTTCTGGAATAGATTCTGTCAGACACTTACTTCTGGGACTCTGGGACCCCGGAGACTATCTCGGGCCTCTGGTGGCGGGACCTTGTCCCTAACCTCCGTATCGTCCCTGAGAGCAGCCTTATTCCAGGGACAAAATTGGGCATAACATACGATTCCTTTTGCATTGATGTCCCTATGTACCTTGACTATTTAGTTGGAAAACTTGCGGATCTTGGTGTAAAGACCATTACTGCGGAAGTTGATACTCTCGAGGAGGTATATGAGCTTCCGGGGATTGGGGGCAACGTAGTAGGGATGGTGAATTGTACTGGAATGGGAGCTTTGAACTTGGTCCCAGATGAGAAAGTATATCCGACGAAGGGACAGACGGTTGTGGTAAAGGGGAGGGTGAAGCAAATAAGTTTTAGGGAGGGGGAAGGATATGTGGCTTATGTAATACCGAGGATTGGAGAGAAAGTTACAATATTAGGTGGAACTAAGGGGATCAGAGATTGGTAGGTCATGACTTTCGTATGATTTAAGTGAAGATACTACATGGCTCAATGTTGAAATAGGGACCCCGAACCTGACCATGGCGTCACGGAGAGCATCCTCGAGAGGTGCAAGGCTATTGCCCCAGAGCTACTCAATGAGAAGGGCGAGTTCGAGGTAATAATGGCCCAAGCTGGGCGCAGGCCATCGCGAGAGGGTGGACCGAGGGTCGAGCTTGCAGAGCATGCTGGAGGAAAGTTCATATGCCATAATTATGGGCATGGCGGGGCGGGGTGAGTGTCTCTTTGCAGCGTCATATATCAGCAAACTTAGGTTTAACTCGATATAGTTACCAGAGCTCGTTCGGGTCTGCCATGGACGTTGTTAGTTTCATCAATGGCTTCCTCCGCCGAGAAGTACAGTAGCAACAAAACCCTCATACCACAAGGCCTTCCATCGACACAAGCCCAAGTGAATAACAGAAATTATCTATAATGCCACCGAAATGCCACGGAGGGAAGTTGCGCTTATTCAAGAGCAAGAGTTTATGTCTTTTGAAGACTTCAAACATGCTATGGTGGGCAATTGATGGTGGTTTTACCAAAAGTCAGATCCTACTCGGAGGATTGTGAAATGTCGGCCCCAAGACCAGTGTCCATTTCATGTGCGTGCAGTGTGGAGTGAAGAGAGAGGATGTGTAAGAGTCGCAAAGGTCGTCCTGAACATGCATGCCTGGGTGCAGCATTGCCAGTAGCAGGTGGTACCACAGTTGCTGTTAGTCGAAGAGTCTACCAAACCGGTGAAAATTCAAAATGCTATTCGCATCAAATACAACTCGACTACCAAGCAGCACATAAGGTGAAGCACGTATTGCTAGAAGATACATTAGAGGTGGAACGAGACCTTTTTACAATTACTTGCATATCTCCGCCTATTGCAGCTGCGAGATCCACATGCCTATACGCACCTATCACTCAATCAGAATACCGGTCGATTTCAGCATCTGTTCATCTGTCCAGGTGCAAGTCAATATGCCTTTGGCTACTGTCGCCCATTTATCGCTTTAGATGGTACCTTTTTAAAGACTTGCTTTATTCAAACCCTCCTTCAAGCAGTTACAATTGATGCAAATAATCGGATTTTGCCACTTGCTTATGCTGTTGTTGAAAGCGAAAATACCTGTATAACATCTTGTACAATTCTTATGGGCATATGCACATTTTCCAGCACTTCGGTTTGGACATGACGCCTCTCGAATCCTCCAATGGTGTCTTTTTAGAAGATTGAGAACTACCTCTGCATAAAATGCTAGATTCTATTTGGCATAAGCTTATGGCAACACGATTTAGGAGACATCAAGCAGCTATAGCAATATCACCATTTCAGCCGCTGACTCCACATGGACAAAAGCTACTTCAGCAAGCTTTATCTAGTGCACGACAGCATATCCCACAAATGCACTCTCTAATTGAGGGTCGCATTAGAGAAACTAATGGAAAAGCATACCTAGTCCATTTGGAGCATCGGACTTGTGGATGTCGCAGCTTTCAGGATGAGGATTCACCTTGCAGTCATGCAATTGCAGCTATTTATGCTACCATCAAGCATTGACTTTTATGCCAATTTACCTCCGTCGAGCTACATACAATGAGATGTACGAGCAAAACCTTCCACCTATTAGTTTGGCCGGTATGGATATTCAGGATAGGGATCAGAGTACAGCACCACTTACTCATATTCAGAAGGGAAGACCAAGAAAGAAGCGAGTGCGTGCTGGTGAAGCAAGAATCCGGAATTCCACCTGTGGTACATTTGGCGAAGCTGGGCATAATGCACGCAGTTGTCGACGTCCTCACATGTAAACTCTCTAATTAATCATGATCATGTAGCCGCAGTCTATTTGTATTACTCTACTCTTCTTATTTGTCTCTGTCGCAGTCTGTTTATGTCGCTTATTATGTAGTCTGGCAGGTACCGGTCTCTCATATATATCTATCGTATACCTATTACCTCGTGGCGCTCCCTTTGGGGGAAAGGCGTATAGCCTCAAAAAAAAAAATTTTTTATCTTGTGGCATTATAAAAACCCGGTGGCATTGTAAACATTTGCCTGGAAAACGGGTGGCATTATAGATAATTTTCCGTTTTATTAGTACCCCACTATGTTGAAATCACCCCCACACTGACGAATGCTAACTAAGTATAGATGAATAGAATCTACCATCTTACACGTCGAATGTGAACTGAGATTTTTTTATAACCAGTATCATTATATTAACCAGAACAAGTGAACTCGTCAGGTCTGTCGTGTACTCCGTACACTTCACACGTTAAGTCTTGGCGCAGGACCTCTTAGAGTTAGATTCGCAGTAGCTAAATTCGGAGGCTAACCAGACTAGGCATTTGATACTCCCCAATCCGGCTAGTCTGGTTGGCAGCTACGGAGCGACCAGACTTCGTTGGAAAGTACGTCGGTCACGTGCATGGGGCGGAGGACTTACTTTTCGGCGACATGGGGCATACCAATTCATTTACCTACTGAATTAGCGCCGTTCTTGCCCTGAAGCACGAAGAAAAAAGGCTTCAAATATGGCCCAGCTGGGAATTGAACCCGGTTGTTGATATATTGTGGAGGTGAAGGTGGAACTGGTAAAAGCCGGGTCATCCTTGCCATTCAGTATATGCTTGACCTGATGCACATGCAACGTTACTGTACCGTAGGTAGTGAAGAAACCAATAGTTGTTACAGCGCCGCAGACAACATCAATAGCTACAGTACCTATTAATCTGGTTGACACTACAACAGCGTACGGTACATGCAACCAAACTACATACCATGGCGGATATGACTGAATACCACCAACCAGAATACAGCTACCATGGTCATGTAGGGTGTAGCTCTGATAGCACAGTATTTTTACCAGTGTCCTTGCAGCAGATATCTCCAGTGATGATGATGGTGATGGTGATGGCCCTAAATTCGGATAGTTGTGACATTGTGATGATTTCTTCACAGTACGAATGGTAGGCGCATATATACATCTTATATAGATATCAATATTATCTTTTTACCCCTGCTCATCTCCAGCCTGAACCCTGTACGCTGGGTAACAGCCGTTCTTACAGGGGTCCAAAACCTCTCTTATATATACTTCCTCCGCGAGCCGTGTCAGGCACCAAGCTGCAACAATGTCTTCTCCTAGTATGTATAGAAATGCGCTCTGAGCTCTTAGATCTATTAGCAATTTGTGTGGACTAACGAGCCTTGAGTTCAGCCCTGAGTTCCGCCCTGAGTTCAGCAGAAGATAGGTCGTCCCCGGTGGCCGAAGACTCCCAGCTCACAGGCAACCGATACGACCAGATGTTTGGTGTCGACTCAGACAACGATGAAAAGCTATCAGAAAATGAATCCGGGGATGGGTCAGATTTAGGAAGTCGGAAACGAAAGCGAACAACAAATGGGGATGCAGGCGCAGATGAAGATGGTGAAGGACAAGAGGAGGAGATGTTAGATGAGTTGGACGAGGAGCTATTCGGTGACGAGGAGGAGGGTGAAGGAAAGAAACCACAGTATGCTCATTCCTTCCAGACACCCACTGTTAAAGTGCACTAGCTAGATGCCTGAATAGAAGCCACTGACCTCTCTCAGAGTCCCTATCGATGACGAACTCGCCTCTGAACGAGAAGAAACTCCCGCCGAAGAACCAGTTCTCAAACGCCAAGCTGACATCTCCCTTGGTCGGTACACTCTTCTCGACCCGGGACCTACTGGCGATCTCTATCTCATGAAAATCCCACAATACCTCCCTCTCATCCCAGAGCTCTTCGACGTCGATACATTCACCGTTCCTAAATCTACCCCTACTCAACCTTCTCCCTATACCCTTGCCACAACTGCCATTCGTTTTCGCCAGCATCCTACTGACCCTTCAAAATACCAATCCAACTCTCGAATTATTCGCTGGTCCGACGGGACTCTGTCCCTCCAAATTGGCTCGAGCCCTGAACTCTACGACCTCCCTTCCAAGCCACTCGCACCCCCACCAAAGTCTACAGACTATGATCCAACGCAGGACTCACATACTTACCTTGTTACTCCCCACGAAGGCGCGACTATGCTCAGGTTCATTGGTCACGCTACACAATCCCTCTCGGTGATGGCAGCTGGGGAAGAGGTATCGGACGAGGCTATGGCGAGGTTACACGAACAGCTTGCTGCGGCAGTACAGGCAAAGGGTGGTATGCGTGTCAAGAATATGGAGATACAGAATATGGAGGACCCGGAGAAGCTCAAGCGCGAAGCCGAGAAAGCTGAGAAGGAGCGCATACGCGCACAGAAGAGATTGGAGGCTCAACGAAGGAAACATGATATCATTCCTGAACGGGGTGTGTTATCTACCTCTCGTGGTTCAGCAGGCAGTGCTGCTGGTGGCAAACTAACTGCCGCTGATCTGGAGGAACGCCGGAGAGCAAGGCGTGGGGGTAGAGGCTCGCCAAGTGGTAGGAGGGGCGCTACTCGCGAAGACGATTACGACCGAGGGGATGGCTTCCTTGCCGACGAAGATGAGGAAGAGGATGATTTCATTGTAGATGATGAAGATGGTGATGGGGAGATGTACGGAGATAATGAAGATGATGAGGAGAAAACTGAACGGCGTCAGAGGGAGAAGTTGAAGAAAGCCAAGGATAAGGCTGCTGCGGCTGGCACGCTGAAAAAAGCACCCGCGAAGCCGAAGAAGGCGGAGCTGGTTGAGGAGGAAGAGGATGAGGCAGAGTTCACAGAGGAGAGTGAGAACGAGAGGGGGGGAAAGAGGAAACAGGGTAGTCCTAGGAGGGAAGGAGGGAAGAGGGAGACTGAACTCGAAGATGGGGAAGAGGAAGAAGAGAAGGTTAGGGCGGGTGGGGGAGGGAGAAAGAGGAGGAGGTTTGTTGTAGACGATGATGATGATGATGGTGATGAGTGATGGGAGTGACTTATTATTCTGGCCGATGTGTGTGTACTTATGAGCACCGGCAATAAGCGCAGGGTACAAGGAACGAAGATCACAAAGTAATAGCATTGGGACCTTCACGTGCCGTGTGTTTAATTTATTTATATACACGCTTCATGGGGAGGGGGGGCTTCATCAAGCTTTACAATGAACGGTCAGCGAACTTCATGATGAAAGTTCCGGTTGACTTGGATGGGAGACTTCCGTATTGAGGTTTGTGGCACCATTTACAGGGGGCCTACTTACGCTCTGTCTCACCGTTGGTTGACAGGGATCTACAGTACAGCCTTCGACCTAGAACTGATCCGTGATGGTGAATTGATCCGTATGAGCAAACAAGTGCCAGCTGCTGACTTCAATTCACTTACCATCTATATTAACATTAGGTACGGAGTAGTATGGCTATCCAGTAAAGTAGGGTCAATTGAGAGTTGATATATGTATGCAAGCACATTGGAAAATTCGATAATTCCCATCTCTCGCCCAATCAATAGCCTCCTAGATCGTCCGCCCCCTCTTCTGATGCGTATGGATGGTTGAATAAAGGAGGGATCATATGTATGTACGTATGTACAGCTTGGTGGCAAAAAAACTCATACAAGGTATGAGTTTTTGCTTGGTGGGGTATGAGTTTTTTTGCCACCAAGCTGTACATACCTACCTGGTCAAGTAGAAGGAAAATGATAGGAAAAGGAAATAAAAAGTGACATGATGCCTTCCAAATTCCGGTAGGATTCAAGCCAAGGTTATTACAGAGGTATCACTTGTGACTGAGTTCATGGTCATGGTGTGAATATTCATGGTGAGCAAGATCTCACACACAAGGACATTAGTGTAACTCTAAATCGATACCATAGCACATAACCAATCTTCACTTAATAAAAACCATGTATACAATTATCCCTCATTCAATAAAATAAACGTTCACCATGCTCCCCACAGTTCCCACTATTCTACTTTCCATTACCTGCAGCAGGCTGTGCACCAAGCACCCACCCAAGCCCACTTGCAAACCCACTTGCTAAAATGTCTCTCCGCCTTTGTGGTGGCAGAGATCCACCCGTACTGGGTGGTGAAGGCGGAGTCCTCACCATTGGTCTCCCTTGCTCTTTTGGGCCTGCATTAGACCTTGGCATGCCTAAAGGCCGAACACTGGAGCTCAATGCTTTTGCAGCACCTGCTGCCACGGCAAATAGACCCATGGGGGCATCTGTTTCCCCTACCATAGTACCAGGCATCTTGTTTTCCTGCTTACCGTGTTGTAATGATGCACTCGAATTCCATCCACCGGGAAGGCCACCTATCACACTAGGCTTTGTTGAAGATCCCCGAAGTGCTGCCGCTGCATGGGCCTCATCCTCTTCTGCCTCTTTTAGCAGTAGTGATGCCATCTCCTCTTCCTTTCTCATCCATTCCGAGAGGACCTGATAACATGCTACTGCAGGACAGCTTCTAAGTGCCTCGGCAAGTAATTCCATTTGCATCTCTAGTCTCTGTAGTGCATCATCTTCACGTCGAGAGGGTCGATGAGAACGGTAGCGGCCGGCCTGAAAACATGCCTTCCATGCGCTCTCGTCGTGCTGGTCACCATCGCCATTCCCCTGTGAGACCGAATTACCTTCAGGCGTCTTTAGCCGTGACTTTGTTAGGGAATATGCAGTGTCGAAATCATCCTCCGCGAGGGCCGTCTCAATGCACATTCCCAGAACCCGCCGTTCGACTTCTTCCTCTTCATACCGTTCCTCAATAATGCTCCTAGGTTTGGTGGGAGCGGTGCCAAAGTACAAATCCTTCGCTAAAGGTACTAGTTTGTCTTGTTGAAGATATAGAGAGGAGTTCTGATCTAAAAGCCTCCCGAGCAGTGAGAGTGGATCCGGGTTTATTAGAATTTGCACTGGGAGGAGCGGGACGTGGGGCGTAAGCGTCAGAGAATAAAATGAAAGCGCATGGGTGGCATTTAAAAGACGAAAGGCACGCGTGAGAGCTGGCGACTTCGAATAGGCTGGGTATAAAATTTGAAGTCTATTCCAAATTTTAGTAACTGTTCGAAATGGATTCCGGTGCAACATACGCAAGTTGTGCGTTTTTCATGCCTCCCCTTGTCATGTTACCATTACTGGCATTATCATAGAATTCCTGGAAAGCCTCTATTATCACCTCCTCTAACTTCTCCACCCCAAGGGCGCTTCTATAGACTGGATCTTTGACATAAATATCCTCCACAATTTTGAATTTTGCCACACTCAGCAATCCTCGGGCAAGTACTTCCTCAAGATCCTGCTCGGTTAATTTCTCAAATACACCTGCGGGTACTCTCAACCACCTTGCCGCTTCAATGACTTTTATCCATTCTGCGTCAGTGCGCTTCATCCAGTCACCAGAACGAACATAACGAACAAAAACCGTTTTTTGTTCATCCTTAGTACCTGATATCCGGATTCGTGCCGTGGAGTAAAGAGGAAGAGACAGCAAACGGGAAGCGTATATTAGATAACCCAGCAAATCCAGCGACTCTAACGTCGGTATTGTGAGCTTATTTTTCTCTGATAGCAGTTCGCTTGCTGTTGGCTTTGGCTTCAGGTGGCAAACGTACAAATCTCTGTCGAAACCCTGTGAGGCTGGTGCATTCTGTACATACCATTGCCTGAGAATGTCAACAATTCTCTTTTGGATTTTGTCCATCATGGCCCAAGTATCCTCATCCACTTCCTTGCAGAGATAGCATGCCGCCATACCAGTGCTCGAATATTGTCTCATAAGTATATCCTCCCCTTCACCACAACCCTGGGGCCAGTCCCAATTCGTAAAAACTTCATAATTCATCCTTAAGCCTTGGGAGACAAGCCACTCCCAGACCACCTTCCATCCTTGCATTTTGGTGTTTGTGTCTCGATAATGAAGATATGGTATGATGAGAGTAGTGAAGTCCCGAATGACGGTGTCGTGTGATGCTCTGGAGAGCAACTGCTTGACACCTGATGAGACTGGTAGAGCTTCAAATTGAATCAATCCCCTGGTCAATCTCCCTCCCAGTCTGACTGTCTCCCCACCCCGGGATTCCTCTCCACTGGAATCTTCCCCATGCTTATCATACTCATAAACCAATCTACTCAGAACCTTCACAGTCCCATTGTAGTATGCATCCACCTTCTTGAGCCTTCCAACAAACGGTGCAAGAAGTGATTCCACCAGTGACAGCATTCCAGTTTCAGTATCAATGTTCCTCGCTCGTATCTGAAGCCATTCTGATACCAACTCTTGATGCCCCACACAATTGCCTTCTGGGACTACACCACCAAGCGTAGGCACTGTTGATAATAGCCTATCCACCCTAACCTGCACAACCTTCTCGCTTAAATCAGCGACAGACGAGGCATCGACCTTGACATTCTTAAGGCTGTCCTTATTAGTACCAGAGGTGTAAGCCTCAGGACCACCCAGGACGGAATTCAATATGGGAACATATGTGGATGGTTGTAAACTCTCAGGTAGAAAGAGCAAATTTGTTAATGTGGCCACTGGAGTGAGCACTCTAGGGTAGAGGTTTTTCAAGCTTATGAAACTTTCCAGGTCCGAAGCACTAGCAAAGTTGATCGCTAGAAGGAGGACATGTGCTGGGGAGAGGGCATAAAGAGAGGTGGACCCCGCCATGATGATGAAGATTTATGTGTATCTAGTCTGTGGCATGATTCAGCCGTGTCATCTGTGGCCAGTATCTTAATTTGTCACGTGCTAGATTGTTTGAAACGCGGATCCCTGGTATATACATCAGACTCCCATCTCGCATCTGCACTAACAAGCGTGCGGCAATTCATGGGACATATAAATTGAACTTTTCATCCACCCCATCGAGGGTCGGGCGCCGGGAGTACATTTTACCGTAGGCTCCAGCCGTGCATGATGATAAGGAACTGGGATGACAAGACGACAGGCAAAATCAGATTGCAGATGTCGCAGTGGGAAAACGTGGGTTGAAAGAGATAACAAGGGACTTTTGGAGGCATTTTGTACAATATGTGAACGACGGGGTTGAGAAGGGTATTTGATACTGTACATATTCACCCTTATAATAGACATTTGGTGTACTACGCTGTTCTCGTTCCCAGACTTATTTAGCTTATCTCATATCTCATACTTGATTCGGCTAAAAAATACGGAGGTACTACGCCAGCAATCACCTCAGTTCTGCGAAGATTTTTGCTGAAACTGCTGCTGCATATTGACAGTGCGCATACGTGGGGAAGGCATGCTCTGATCTGTAAGAATACAAGGTTATGAGGGGGAATGGTGGAAGAGTAGAGAGAGAGATGTTTATTCGACTGGCTATTTCGCTTGGGGCTTTTCGCTAGATAACAATTGCTCTGAATAC
>Ga0307514_10002375_pt1 | contig 19722 bp, 17 predicted proteins | sample 16_EM_MG_FD_203088 | JGI IMG/M metagenome (GOLD analysis project Ga0307514, IMG submission 203088) | Populus trichocarpa ectomycorrhiza microbial communities from riparian zone in the Pacific Northwest, United States - 16_EM | ecosystem: Host-associated > Plants > Roots > Unclassified | place... | reverse complement strand
TTCTGCCAGATCTCACTCGCCTGCGGGTCATCGCCGGACATGATCGCGGCACTCGCGTCGCGCAGGCCACCCAGTGCCAGCGAGGCGATCAACGCGCCGCCGGTGGCGCTGGCTTCGCGTCGTGTCATTCGGCTCAGTCGTGTCGGGCGGCGTGTCATCGTTGCACCTCAGTCTTCCCACTCCAGCTCTGCAAACGCTGCAGTGACGTTGCGACGGTGGAAGCGTTCGGCGAGCTGCCATGGGGTGGCAGCCTGAACGCCGACGGTGTCGACCGCCTGGGGCAGTGTCTTGCGGGCCTTGAGCGCCGCGCGGGTTTCGCGCAGCAGCGCCTCAAGATACGCCTGTTGCGGCTTCCACGCATCCGGGCCACCGGCCACGGTGGGGCCGTGGCCAGGCACGATCCGGGCCGCGTCGACTTTCGCGAGCTGCTGCATCGTCGCGAGCCAGCCGAGCAGGCTGCCGTCGACGACCGGGATGTGCTTCACGAACAGCAGGTCGGAGGTGAACAGCGTGCGCGATGTCGGGTCGTGCACGGTCAGGTCGTTGTCGGTGTGCGCGGTTGGCCAGGTCTGCAGCACGATCACGCGGTCGCCGAGGTCCAGTTCGCGGGTTCCGTCCACCGCAAGCGTTGGATGGACCGTCGCGCCCGGTGCGACGCTGACGCCGAAATCGCGCGCCAGCGCGTTCAGGAAGTAGGGTTCGCGCGCGGCCATCGCCGCGTTGAACTTCGCGCTTGCGACGAAGCGCGTGTCAGGGCCAGTGAAGGCGGCGTTGCCGAGCACGTGGTCGGGATGGGCATGGGTGTTGATCACGAAGCAGACCGGCAGGCGGGTGATGCGCTCGATGGCCGCGCGCCAGCGCTGGCCAAGCTGCGGGGTGCCGCCGCTGTCGATCACCGCGACGCAGCGGCTGCCGACAACGAGGCCGAGATTTGCGACGTCACCGCCGTTGCCCGGCAGCCAGTCCTCGACCAGCCCCGCATGCACGTACACGCCAGGTGCGATCTCGGCCACACCGAGCGGCGGCGCATCGGTCACGCCTTGCGCGGCCGTGACCCCATGCAGCAAGGCAGCCAGCAGCAGGGCGGTTGCGGAGCGGTGCAGGGCGGGGCGCATGGTCGGTGAAAGGCGATGCGTCGGGGCTACTTGGCGTCCTTGATGAAGCAGCTCTTTTTCACCTTCGCCTGCAGCTCGCGATACTTCTTCAATTCGGGTTGCAGCCCAGGCGTGTCGCGGATCGTGTTGCCGCGTTCGCCACCGATCGTCATGCCGTTGCTGATCGTCTGCATCGTCGTGTACTCGTCGTAGTTGACCTCCTCGGCGAGTGCATCCACCGCACAGGCGCATTTGTTGACCATCTCGAAATACGGACCGGGGTTCGCGCGGATGCAGTCCTCCACGAACAGCACGCGGGCCGAGGTCGGGTAGTCGTTCGCAGCGTGCGCGGTACCGCTGGCGACCAGCAGTGCGGCGAGCAGGGTTGCGCTTGAAGTCGAAGAGCGCAGGCGGGCGTGGTTCATGGCGTGTCCGTGGAATCGGTAGAAACTGATGGTGACGAAGGCGAAGGGCAGCAGAGTGGGCCGCCGTCAGGCGCCAGGCTTTGGCGGCGTGGGCTCCGCCCCTTCGATGAGTAACTCGTCGGCGACCAGCGGAGGCGCATCCGCGCCCTTGGCAGCATCGGTGATCACAGAGCGGATGGCGTAGACGCCGCCCGGCACGGCGTCCGACATCGTGAACACATAGCGCTTGTTCGAGAGCTGTTCGAAGCGCGGGCGGTTCGGGTCATCGCGGTAAGGGTCGATCGTGAACTCCTGGCCCGTGACCGCGTTGCCGCGGTAGCGCAGCGTCACCGCGCGTTGCTGCGCGCCCTGGTAAATCGCCATGCGGATGCGCTTGCGGAAGTAGGCCTGCTTGCCCTTTGTCAGCCGTTCCATCTCGCGCACGTCGCGTTCGAGGAAGTACAGCATCACCGGGTTGCCGGTGACCCCCTCGACCGGCGGCAGCACCACGGCGTGCTCGCCGCTGAGGAAGTCGCCGCTCGCGTCGCAGCACTGGCCGTTCGCCTGTGCCTTCAGCGAGATCGACACCTTGTCGTCAAAGCCAGGCTCCAGGCTGCCGCTGCGATGGAACGCGTAGTGCAGCGTCATCGGCGGGCGCAGCTTGGTGAACTGGTTCGTCATGAACAGCGCGCGCTCGGCGGCGGAGAAGTCCTTGGGCGCGTCTTCAGCGCGAACGTGAGCGACAGGCAGCGCAAAGCTTGCGATGGCTGCGGCGGCGAGGGTGGTCGTGAGGCGATGAGAGAACGAGGTCATGAGCGGTGAGTTCGCATCAATGGCGGCAAGAATTGCCTGCCACATGGGTTTCGGGTTGGGAGTCATGCGGCAGTGCGAGGCGTTGGAGTTCGCTTCGCGCCGCCGCGTAGTCGGGTGCGATCGCAAGCGAGCATTCCAGCGCAATGCGCGCATCGCGCGGCTGCTCCAGGCGTGAGAGGGCGAGGCCTAGCAGGTACCAGGGCTCCGGGTCGCCCGCGTCGAGTTGGGTCCAGTCGGCTGCCAGCGGCTGCAGCCCACGCCAGTTGCCCTCGACTTCGAGCGCAGCGGCCCGCAGGAAGGTCGGTTGCGCGTCGGACAGCCGCTCCCAGAAGGCGAGTTCGCCGCGCGCGAGCGGGCCGATCTGTTGCACTGGCTCGTTGTCGATGCGCGGCCGTGCGAGCCATTCGACCGGTGCCGCGAAGTAGTGGGCGTTGCCGCCGCGCAGGCGGAAGGTCAGGATGCCGACGAGATTGAAGTCGGCGTCGAACAACCCGCCGCCGCTCGCTCCGGAACTGAAGAAGTTGGAGGTCTGGATGACGCGGGCGCCGTCCATCCGGTGCAGCGCCAGCACTTCGCCGCTGCTGCCCTGGAACGCGCCCGCCGTGTGGCCGACGGCCGTGACGACCTGGCCGACCGTCAATCGTCCTGCCGAGCCCAGCGCCACCGCGCGGCTGCCCTCGATGCCGCGCACATGCAGCAGACACAGGTCGTGGTATGCGTCGACCTGCTGCGACTCGGCTGGCAGCCGCAGCCCGCCCTGCAGCACCGAGACCAGTCGCGCATCCCGCGTGACATGGCAGTTGGTCACAACGCGGTCCGCGCCGATCACCACGCCGGAGCCGAGTGAATAACCGCCCTGGGTGCGCATCACCTCGACCTTGAGCACGCTGGTCGAGAGACGGATCAGCGTGGCTGCGTCGGGCTCGGCGAATGCGGTCTCGGGCAGCAACAAGCCCCACAGCACCAGGGCCAGCAGGAACGACGTTGCCGTCGCCCGGCCTGCGCTGGCGCCCGTGCTGATGAACCGGCGGTGCATTCGCTGGTACTCAGTTCTTCGGCGCCCTGTACGAAGCATCGACCATCGGCACGCCGTACGCCTTCAGGATCGTCTCGATCTCCGCTTGGCGCGACTCGATCAACCCTTCGACTTGCTGCTTCCACTCGCGCTCGCCGAAGCGCACGCCCATCGCCATCTGGTAGTCGAGCTTCAGGCCCGGCTCCGACTTCAATGGCAGCACGACCAGCTGCGGTGACTTCACGCGTTGCGCGAAGTAGCCGGCGATCGGTCCCCAGACGATGGCGGCGTCAAGCTTGCCCTGCGCGAGATCTTTCTCGATGATCTCGCCCGGGTATTGCTGCGGGTCCGCATTCATCATCTGGTAGGGAACGCCGTTCTCCAGCAATTGGTGCCTGGACAACCACTCCCCTGCCGGAGATCGGTCGTACACGCCGATGCGCAGCGAGCGCAGCTTTTCGGGGCCGAGTGCGAGGAACGCGTCGACGGTGGTGACGTCGTCCAGGCCCTTGCCTCTCGGGAACACCAGCGCATAGGTCGAACGATAGTAAGGCTTTGTGACCGAGACGCCTTCGTCGAACCCCACCGGCACGCCGATGATGATGTCGCAAGGGTAGTCCTGGCCCGGCAGCTTGTAGCGCAGCGTGTTGCGGACGAACGCCAGCCGCTGCGGGAAAGAGTAGTAGGTGACCGGCAGATTCAGCGCCTTGCCGAAGACCTCCGCGATGCGGTTCTCGATGCCCTCTCCCTTGGTGTTGGAGAACGGCAGGTTGTTCGGGTCCTGGCAGACGCGAAGTTCGGTCCGCTTCGGTGGTGCCTCCTGCGCCGCGACACTGGTTGAGAGCGCCGCGAGCGCAGCCGCGACACTCAGGAAGGCCACACAAGCATTGCGAGGCGACCTGGATTGGCTCATTGCATCGCCTCGACACGTGCCTTCGTGATCGCGCCGTCCGAGCGACCCTTCAGGTAGCTGTAGAGCTGGTCGATGTTCTTCATCACTTCCGGATTGCCGCCGAATGGGACCATCTGCGTGTTCGGCCGGCCGTTCTTGACGGTCTGGACGAAATCGTCTTTCGAGAGGGTCTTCAAACTGTTGATCAGTGACGGGCCGACCAGGCCTTCCTGGTTCGCACCGTGGCAACGGTCGCAGGCGGCGGAGCGCCAGGTCTTGAAGCCGACCAGGGTGTTGGCGTCGACCTTGTAGCCGTCCACCACCGTGTAGGGCTTGGCACCGGCGGCAGGCGCAGGCGCAGATGCGGTCTGGGCGAACGTCGTCAGGGTCGAGGCGAGCAACATGGCAGCGCCGAGGGTCTTGAAGTGCTTCATGGGATGTTGAATGAATCAAAAAAATGGGGAAGGCGTTCCTGCGAAAGCCCTCCCCCTTGTCAGGCGCGCGCCGAGTATGTTCAAGGCTGCGCTGCCTATTGCTGCCTCAGTTCGGCAGCGCGAACACCGTCAACGAGCCACCCAGTTCGGTGTACTTCGCCAGCTCGCGGTAGCCGCCCACGGCGCCCAGGCCATCCTGGTCCTTCTCGAGACCTGCGGCCATGCCGATGCCGGCCCAGCCACCGATGCCCGAGAACACGCCGATGTACTGCTTGCCCTTGTGCATGTACGAGAACACGTTGCCGATGATCCCGGAAGGCGTCTTGAACTTGAACAGTTCCTTGTTGATGTCCTTCTTGTCGACGCACTTCAGGTAGCCCTCGAGCGTGCCGTAGCAGGAGATGCCGCCCGCTGTGTTGAGCGCGCCGCTCCAGACCGAGAACTTCTCGGAATGGCTCTGCACGATCTTGCCGGCGCTGGCGTCCCAGGTGATGTAGTTGCCCATGCCGCCATGGCTGCCCGGCGCCGGGTACATCGACAGCGTCGCACCCACGTACGGCTGGCCCGCGGTGTACTCGACCTTGAACGGCTCATAGTCCATGCAGACGTGGTTCGTCGGCACGTAGAAGAGCTTGGTCTCGGGGTCGTAGGATGCCGGCTGCTGGTCCTTGCTGCCCAACGCCGCCGGGCAGATGCCCTTGGTGTTGACGTCAGGACCGCCCTTCGCGGTGGAGTACTTCGCGACCACTTGCGGCCGACCGGTCTTCATGTCGACGTGGGTCGCCCAGTTCACTTGCGGGTCATACTTCTCGGCCACCAGCAGGGCGCCGGTGACGCGGTCCATGGTGTACGCAAAGCCGTTGCGGTCGAAGTGAACGAGTGCCTTGGTCGGCTTGCCCTTCACGTTGATGTCGGCCAGGATCATCTCGTTGATGCCGTCGAAGTCCCACTCGTCGTACGGCGTCATCTGGTAGACCCACTTGGCCACGCCGGTGTCGACATCACGAGCCCAGATGGTCATAGACCACTTGTTATCGCCAGGCCGCTGCGCCGGGTTCCAGGTCGACGGGTTGCCGCTGCCGTAGTACATCAGGTTCAGCGCCTTGTCGTAGCTGTACCAGCCCCAGGTCGTGCCACCACCGGTCTTCCATTGATCACCCTTCCAGGTCTTCAACGAAGAGTCGGGGCCCACCGGCGCCATCTTGCCGTCGGTCCAGGTCATGGTCTTGGCCGGGTCCATCAGCATCTCGGCGTCAGGGCCCACGCTGTAGCCCTTCCAGGCCAGCTTGCCGTCCGACAGGTTGTAGGCGGCGATGAAGCCGCGCACCCCCCACTCGCCGCCGCTGATGCCGGTGATGACCTTGTCCTTGAAGATGTGTGGCGCGTTGGTGTTCACTGCACCGAGCTTCGGGTCGCCGTTCTTGACGCTCCAGACCACCTTGCCGGTTTTCGCGTCCAGCGCCACCAGCGTGCTGTCGGCCTGCTGCAGGATCACCTTGCCCTCGGCATAGGCGACGCCACGGTTGACCGTGTCGCAACACATTTGCGCAATCACCGCCGGGTCTTGCTTGGGCTCGTACTTCCAGATCATCTCCTGGGTATCGAGGTTCAGCGCGTACACCTTGTTCGGGAACGGCGAGGTCATGTACATGACACCGTCGATCACCAGCGGCGAACCTTCGTGGCCGCGCAGCACGCCGGTCGAGAAGGTCCAGGCGACCTGCATCTTGCCGACGTTGCCAGTGTTGATCTGCTTCAACTGGGAGAAGCGCTGGTTGTACATGTCTCCCGCTTGCATGGCCCAGTTGCTGGAGTTCGCGATGTTCTTCTCTACGTCGGCGTTGGCAGACGCCAACATCGGTAGAGCGAGCAACGCGAGCCCCAGGTGCAGCACGAGGCTTGCGCCCGATTGCCGAGGAATTCTCATCGATGTCTCCTTGCTTTTGAGGTGGTCTTCAGTCTTGCGAAGGTCACCACCGAAACCCCCGCACGAACCGTCTGGCGAGGGATCAAATCGCAACATCCATGCCTGTCGAAAAATCGTCTCGGACTCACTCGCCTCAATGCGCCGGACCACCTCAACACAACGTGCCAGCCACTGCTTTCGCACTAGGCGAAACCCTGCCTTATCGACTTGAGTTTTTGCCAAACGTGATCGGGTCCGCGTTCGTCCCAGGCCCCGCGCCGTTCGAAATTCGGGAAACCCCTTGGATGTCTCACCCGTGCCGCGCGACGCCGCATGGCGCCATCGCGTGCCGGCTCTGCGCATCGCGCAACGCTTGTCGTCACTTTTGGCGCAGAGTGTTCCACTGTGCCTTCGACCGAAGGGCGCAGTGCCTTGTTGCGCTGCAGTGATGAGTGCAAACGCTCGGTCAAGGGCGCGGAAGTTGCAGTAGTGTCTGTCCCGAAGACGTCGCGCTGAACACTCTGTTCAAGTCGATCTGGAACCCCCGACCTTCATGCTGCGAACCACCGATCTCACGAAACGCTACGGTCAGACCATCGCATTGAAATCCTTGACGCTGCAGATCGGTCGCGGCGAGTTCGTTGCGTTGCTGGGCCCCAACGGCGCCGGCAAGTCCACGCTGTTCCAGGTGCTCACAGGCTTGTTCGCGGCCGACGGCGGCGAGGTCGAAGTGGCCGGCCATTCGCTGCGACATTCGGCGCGCATCGCGTTGCGCCACATCGGCGTCGTATTCCAGCAGATCGCGCTCGACCTGGACTTGAGCATCCGGCGCAACCTGCTGTTCCAGGCGGATCTGCAGGGCGTGCCGCGTCGCGTCGCGCTGGCGCGCATCGAGGCTGGCTGCGCACGCCTCGGCTTGCCCGCCGATCTGGACCGAAAGGTGCGCGAGCTCTCAGGCGGCAATCGGCGAAAGGTGGAACTCGTGCGCGCCGGGCTGCACCAACCCTCGGTGCTGCTGATGGACGAAGCCACCGTGGGCCTGGACCCGAAGTCGCGCCGCGACCTGCTGCAGGCCTTGCACGCCGATGTGCGCGAGCGCGGCGTGAGCGTGCTGTGGGCAACCCACTGGGTCGAGGAGGCCGAGGGCGCCGACCGTGTGCTGGTGCTGCACCAGGGCGCGCTGCTGGCCGACGGCACGCCCGCCGAGGTGACCCGCGCGCTCGGCGAAGCGACGCTCGAAGCGGGCTTCATCAAGCGGACCTCATGAGCGCCCCACAAGAAAGACCTGGAGACATGGATTTGAAGCTGATCCGGAAAACGACGCGCCTTGTCGGCCTGACCCTGTTGGTTGTGGGCGGCGCCTTCGCACATGCGGCGCCGGGCACGGTCTATGTATCGAGCGAGAAGGACGACGCGCTGACGATGATCGACCTGGCGACGCTGACCGTCAAAGGTACGATACCAACCTGTAAGCGGGGCCGACACCTGCAGCTCACGCCCGACCGCAAGCTGATGCTCGCCTGTTCAGACTCTGGCGTGGCCGATCTGATCGACCCGGCGACCGGCCAATCGCTGCGGCGCATTCCGCTCGGCGACGACCCCGAAGCCTTCGACCTGTCGCCCGACGGCAAGACCATCTACGTCTCCAGCGAAGACGACGCATCGGCCGTCTTCTTCGACGCGGCGACCGGCAAGAAGCTCAAAGAGGTCAAGGTCGGGCAGGAGCCCGAGGGCGTGAAGGTCAGCGCGGACGGCAAGGTCCTGTACATCACTTCCGAGGTCGCCAGCCTCGTGCATGCGATCGACACCGCCAGCGGCAAGATCATCAAGAACATCAAGGTCGGCAAGCGGCCACGCCGCATGGCGATCACGCCCGATGGCAAGGAGCTGTGGGTCACCTGCGAGCTCGACTCGGGCGTCACCATCGTCTCGACGGCTGACCATTCGGTGCTGGCGACGCTGAAGTTCGAGGTCAAGGGCGCCCGCGCGCAGGACATCACACCGGTGGGCATCCAGATGTCGCGCGACGGCAAGCGCGCGTATGTCGCGCTCGGCCGGGCCAACCACGTCGCCTTCGTCGATGTGGCGGCACGCAAGGTCACCGATCTCGTGCTGGTCGGCAAACGCGCATGGAACGTCGCGCTCGACAAGGATGAAAAGCGCTTGTTTGTCGTCAACGGCCTGAGTGATGACCTGACCATCGTCGACGTGCCAGGCGCGAAGGCGATCAAGACCGTGCCGGTCGGGCGCGTGCCCTACGGCGTGGTGGTCGTCGAATGAGGGGCGCGCTGCTTGCGCTGATCCTGTCGTCGGCCTGCTTCGGCGCCGCTGGGGCGACCCTGAAGGCCACGCTGATCAGCCCCGAGAACGACCCGCGACTGGACCGCACGAGGACGGAGCGCGCCTACCTCGGCCACCCGGGAGGTCCCGCCGCCGACGGGGTGCAGGTCGCGCTCGACGAAGGCGGCTTCGAGCTGGAGGCCGCCGGCGCCTCGGTGGTGCTCAGCCCGGCCACGGCTGGCTCGGTGGACGCCGCGCGCGCCGCTGCACAGGCGGCCGAGAAGGCCGGCGCGGCGCTGATCCTGACCGACCTGCCGGCCGCCTGGACACTCGCGGTGGCTGACGCCGTGAAACTGCCGGTGCTCAACCTCGGCGCACCCGACGACCGGCTGCGCCAGCAGGATTGCCGGCCGCGCCTCTACCACCTGCTGCCGAGCGAGCGCATGCGCGCCGATGCGATTGCGCAGACCCTGGTGTCGCGCAAATGGAACAAGCTGTTGCTGCTGGTCGGCCCGAGCGCGCAGGACCAGCTGCGCGCCGCAACCGCGCAGGCCTCGATCAAGCGCTACGGATTGCAGGTGGTGGCATCCAAGCCCTTCAAGCTCTCGACCGACCCGCGCGAGCGCGACCTGGCCAACCCGCTGCTGCTGACCGCGGGCAACAACTACGACGCGGTCTGGATCGTCGACAGCGACGGCGAGTTCGCTCGCGGCCTGCCCTACCGCACCGTGCTGCCGCGGCCGGTGGTCGGCGATGCAGGCCTGGTTGCGCTGGCCTGGCACGCGCAGTTCGAGCGCTACGGCGCGCCACAGGTCTCACGCCGCTTCTTCAAGGCTGCGAAGCGACCGATGACGGACAGCGACTGGGCTGCGTGGATGGGCGGCAAGACGCTGCTCGCGCTCGCGACCTCGACGCCGAAGGGCCCGAATGCAGCGTGGGCGCAGGCGCTCGCGAAGACCAGCGTCGACGGCTCCAAGGGTCTCGCCCTGAGCTTTCGCACGTGGGACGGCCAGCTTCGCCAGCCCCTGCTGCTGACCGATGGCCAGGGTGTGATTGCGCAGGCGCCGATCGAAGGCCTGCTGCACCCGACCGACGTGCTCGACACATTGGGCGCCGACGCTCCGGAGAAGCTATGCAAAGCGACCCGCTGAAAGCGCCCGCCAATGCCGGAAGCGGGCCGAGCGCCGGGCCGCCCCAAGCCGGCCCGCATCCCCTCGGGGGATCGCCGGACGTACCCGTCCGGCGAGGGGCTGTCATGCACGCGCTTCAGGCCTTGCAGGCCATCGTCATGCGCGAGCTGTTCAAGTTCTCGCGCCAGACCGGGCGGCTGGTCTCGGCGCTGGTGCGGCCGCTGCTGTGGCTTGCGGTGTTCGCGGCGGGCTTTCGCAATGTGTTCGGCGTCGCCATCGTCGAGCCCTACGACACCTACATCCCTTACGACGTCTACATCGTGCCCGGCCTGGTCGGCATGGTGCTGCTGTTCAACGGCATGCAGTCCTCACTGGCGATGGTCTATGACCGCGAGATGGGCCTGATGCGCCTGCTGCTCACGGCGCCGCTGCCGCGCCCTTGGCTGCTGTTCTCGAAGCTGTGCGCGACTGCGCTGCTGTCTGTGCTGCAGGCACTCGCGTTTGTCATCGTCGCCGCGTTGATCGGCACCGAGCTGCCGCTGTGGTCGCTCGCCGGCCTGCACGCGCTGCTTGCGCTCGTCTGCGGCGCGCTGATGCTGGGCGCGCTCGGGCTGCTGCTGTCGGTGTACGTGAAGCAGCTCGAAAACTTCGCCGGCACGATGAACTTCGTGATCTTCCCGATGTACTTCCTGTCCACCGCGCTCTACCCGCTGTGGAAGCTGCAGGAGTCGGGCGCCGAGTGGGTCTACCAGCTGGCACGCTTCAACCCGTTCACGCATGCGGTCGAGTGGGTCCGCTTCGCGCTGTATGGCAAGGACCCGGGCGCGGCGCCCTATGTCGTGCTCGGCTGCCTGGTGGTGTTCTTCGTGGTGGCCTGCTGGGGCTACGACCCGCAGCGCGGCTTCGGCGGATTGACCAAGCGCGGCGGGGGCGCCGGATGATGCGCTCCCGACGCCACTGGCTGGCCGCAGCCGGCGGGCTCGCGCTCGACATGGGCGTGCTTGGCGGGCTCGGCGAGGCGCACGCCGCGGCGCCGTATCCATCGCGCCCGATCACGCTGTGGGTGCCCTGGCCGGCCGGTGGCGCGACCGACATCTCGCTGCGCCTGCTGGCAGAACTGGCGTCGCGCACGCTGGGCCAGGCGGTCGTCACCGACAACCGCGCCGGTGCCGGCGGCACGCTGGCGATGAACGTCCTGTACCAGGCTGAACCCGACGGCTACACCATCGCGCAGATGCCGCAGCCCGTGTTCCGCGCGCCCTGGGTCCAGAAGGTGTTGTGGGACCCGGTCCGCGACGTGACGCCCATCATCCAGGTGTCCGGCGTGACCTTTGGCGTGCTGGTCCCTGCCGGCAGCGCGCTGCGCAGCCTCGATGACCTGTTCGCTTACGCCCGCGCGCACCCCGGCGAGTTGAGCATCGCGACCAACGGTGTCGGCACCACGCCGCACCTGGTCCTCGAAGACCTGTTCACGGCGCGGGGCCTGCGCTACATCCATGTGCCGTACAAGGGTACGGCCGAGCAGATCACTGCCATCATGGCCGGCCAGGTCATGGCCGGGGTCAACTCGACCGGTTTCGGCCCGGCCGTCGATGGCGGCCGCCTGCGACTGCTGGTGATCTTCTCGGCGCAGCGCTCCAAACGCTGGCCGCTGGTGCCGACCCTGCGAGAGCTCGGTTTCGACATCGTTGCGATGTCACCCTACGGGCTGGCCGGGCCGCGCGGCCTGCCTGCGCCCGTCGTCGCGACCCTGCACGACGCGTTCAAGCGCGCGATGTTCGATCCGCGCTTCATCCAGGAACTCGCGAAATACGACCAGGAGATCGACTATCTCGGTCCAGAGGACTATGCACGCGCGTGCCGCGAGATCTATGCCCGCGAGCGCATCAACGTCGAGCGTCTGGCGACGCCGCAGGCTGCTTCCCATGGCGGGTGAACCGACGACGCGCCCGGGCGGCCGGCCGGCCGCGTCTCGCTGGCGCAGCGACCTGTGGATCGTGCTGGCGCTGGCGCTGGCGTGCTACGGCCTTTCGCGGGTGCTGAACCTCAGCGAGTGGCTGGTCGCGCAATCTGGCCCGTATGAGCGCTGGCAGCTTGACGAGCTGCCGCTGACCGGCATGGTGTTCGCCTTCGGTGTGGCCTGGTATGCGTGGCGGCGCCGGTACGAGACCGAGTCGGCGCTGCGCGCGCGCGAGCAGGCTGAGGCGCGCGCCTCCGAACTGCTCGCCCACAACCGCGAGCTCGCGCAGCAACTGCTCGCGGTGCAGGAGAGCGAGCGCCTGGCGCTTGCCCGCGAGCTGCACGACGAATTCGGCCAGCGCTGCAGCGCGATCCTGATCGAGACCGCCTGCCTTCGGCGCTGCGCTGCCGATGATCGCGCCGCATTGCTAGGTGCTGCGGCGCGTGCCGACATCGCGGCGCAAAGCCTCTACCAGCTCGTGGGTGGCCTGCTGCGCCGCCTGCGGCCGGCGAACCTGGACGCACTCGGCCTGGTCGCGGCGCTGCAGGAGCTGTGCGAATCGTGGGAAGAGCGCAGCGGCGTGGCCTGCGTGCTGCACCGCGAGGACATGGCCGAGGCACTGCCGGAGCGCGTCAACATCGCCGTCTACCGCGTCGCGCAGGAGGCGCTGACGAACGTGATGCGGCACGCCCACGCGAATCAGGTGCGGCTGGTGCTCGCACGCGAGACCACGGGCGGCGTGTGCCTCAGCGTCGCCGATGACGGCTGTGGCATGGACCCGGCCCGTGCGACGCGCGGCCTGGGCCTGCTCGGCGCGAGCGAACGTGCCGCGGCACTGGGTGGCGAGTTGCGGGTCGAGAGCACGCCCGGCGCTGGCGTGCGGCTGAGCCTGCACATTCCGCTGCCTGCCGCTGTCGCGCTGGCCACCGAGCAGGCGACGGTGAGTGCGAGGGCCGTCGCATGATCCGCGTGCTGCTGGCCGATGACCACCCGGTCGTGCGCAGCGGCTACCTGCGGCTGCTCGAACAGGCGAGCGACATCCGCGTGATCGCCGAAGCCGCCACCGGCGAGGCCGCCTACGGCGCATTCGTGGCCGACCCGCCCGACGTGCTCGCGACCGATCTCGCGATGCCCGGCGGCGGCGGCCTGGCGCTCATCCGGCGCGTGCTGCTGCGCACGCCTGCGGCTCGCATCCTGGTGTTCAGCATGTACGACAGCCCGCCGCTTGTGCGCCAGGCGCTGGATGCCGGCGCGCGCGGTTTCCTGACCAAGGCGGCCGCGCCGCAAGGCCTGGTCGACGCGGTGCGCGCGCTGCATGCCGGCGAGCGCTACCTCGGCGCCGACCTGGCCGCCAGCCTGTTGCAGCGCGACCCGGCGCACGAGGCCGAGCGGCTCGCCGAGCTGAGCCTGCGCGAGTTCGAGATCTTTCGCATGCTCGCGCTGGGCCATTCGCCCGCCGAATGTGCGCAGGCGCTGAAGCTGAGCCCGAAGACGGTTTCCAACCACCAGACCGTCATCAAGGAAAAGCTCGGGGTCACGACTTCGGCCGCGCTGGCCCATCTGGCGATCCGCCATCGCGTGATCGGCAGCGCGCTGGTCTAAGTGAGGTTCGCGCGCCACGGCGGCGCAGCCCGGGAAGTTTTCCCTGTCGCTGCCGCCAGCCTCTTGATACGGTCGGTGCAAACAACAAGCTCCGGAGACCCCGATGCAGTACCTGCCGTGCCGCGCGCACCACCGTCCTCTGGCCCTGGCCGCGCTGATCGCCTGCGGCCCGGCCTTGCATGCGCAGACCTCGCCTGCCACGACGCTGCAGACGGTCGAGGTCGTCGGCACGACGCCACTGCCCGGCACCGGCGTGCCCAAGGACCAGATTCCGTCCAACGTGCAGACGGCCGACGGCCAACGCCTGCGGCAGCTGCAGAGCCTGAACCTGCCCGAGTTCATGGCCAGCCAACTGGCCAGCGTCAACATCAACGAGACCCAGGGCAACCCGTTCCAGATGGACGTGAACTACCGCGGCTTCACCGCCAGCCCCTTGCTCGGCACGCCGCAGGGCCTCTCGGTCTACCTCGACGGTGTGCGCGTCAACGAGCCCTTCGGCGACGTTGTCAACTGGGACATGATCCCGAGCGGCGCGTTGGCCAACGTGGCCTTGCTGCCCGGCTCGAATCCGCTGTTCGGCCTGAACACGCTGGGCGGCGCATTGGTGCTGCAGACCAAGAGCGGCGACACCCATCCCGGCGGCGAGCTGGAAGTGCGCGGCGGCTCGTTCGGGCGGGTCAGCACCGAGTTCAGCTACGGCCGCAAGCTCGGCGAGCACGGCCACCTGTTCGCCGCGCTGGGCAGCTTCGACGAAGACGGCTGGCGCGCGCACTCGCCGTCTCGCGTGCGCCAGTTGTTCGTGAAAGGCGGAGAACACGCACCGGATTACTCATGGGACCTGAGCCTGCTGCACGGCCAGAGCCGGCTCATCGGCAATGGCCTGCTGCCGGAGTCCATGCTGGCGCAGGACCGCACGCAGATCTACACCCGCCCTGACCAGACTCGCAACCGGGTGACGATGCTGTCGCTGAACGCGACACGCCAGTTCGGCAACGGGTTCGAGCTGGCCAGCACCGTCTACGCCCGCCGCGTGCGCGCCTCCACCGTCAACGGCGACCTGAACGACGACTACGACCCGCCAGACACGCCCGAATCGGGTGTCGAGAACCGCACCCGCACCAAGGAGCGCAGCGAGGGCCTCGCGCTGCAGCTGAGCAAGACTGCCGGTGCGCACCGGCTCAGCGTCGGCCTGTCGTACGACCGCGCGCGCAACGACTTCGAACAGAGCGAGGCCGAAGGCGTGCTGGACGCGACCCGCGCCGTGGTCGTGACGGAGGACGCCGAGACCAACGCACTGATCGCCGGCACCAGCCGCACCGCGAGCGTCTTCATGTCCGACATCGTGACCCTCGCGCCGGGGCTGAACCTCACCCTCTCGGGTCGCTACAACGACACGCGGGTGCGCACCGACGACCTCGGCCGCAGCACCCTGGGCCTGGACACCACGCTGGACGGCGAAGGCCGGTTCAAGAAGTTCAATCCAGCGGCCGGGCTGACCTGGCGACTCACTCCGGCACTGACCGCCTTCGGCGGCTTCAGCCAGGGCAACCGTGCGCCCAGCCCGATCGAGCTTGGCTGCTCAGACCCGGACAACGCCTGCGTGCTGCCGAATGCGCTGCAGGGCGACCCACCGCTCAAGCAGGTCGTGGCGCGCACGCTGGAGGCCGGGCTGCGTGGCAGCATCGGCTCCGACATGCGCTGGAACGCGTCGGTGTTCCGCACCGAGAACCGCGACGACCTGCTGTTCATCAGTAACGGCCGCTCGGCCGGCTACTTCACGAACTTTGGCCGCACGCAGCGGCAGGGCGTGGAGCTCGGCGTGTCGCAGCACACGTCGGTGGTCGACTGGCGCCTGTCCTACAGCCATTTGCAGGCGACCTTCGAGTCGTCTGCCTGCATTCTTGCGGCTGCCAACAGCAGCGCGGGCACGAGCACGGCCTGTGCTGGCGCCGACGAGATCGAGGTGCGCCCTGGCAACCGGTTGCCGGGCCTGCCGGCGCACAGCCTGAAGCTCACCATCGACGCGCCCCTGCTGCCGGACTGGCGTGTCGGCGCGCAGCTCGCCGCGTATTCCAGCCAGTTCGTGCGCGGCAACGAGAACAATGCCCACCAGCCAGACGGCGTCGAGTTTTTCGGCGCCGGCAAGGTGGGCGGCTTCGCGCTCGTGAACCTGACGACGAGCTGGACGCTCAGCGCCGGCTGGGAGCTGTTCGCGAAAGTGTCGAACCTGTTTGACCGGCGCCATTCGAGCGGCGGCTTGCTGGCGGAGAGCGCCTTCGATTCGCGCGGCAAGCTGCTGGCGCCCGCCGAGTGGCGCAACGAGCAGTTCGCCGCGCCCGGTGCGCCGCGCGCGCTGTGGATTGGCGGGCGCTGGCGCTTCGGCGCGTCTGAGTGAGCGCCTGTCGGCAGTCGCTTCTCACTCATGCCAAAAATGACCGACCCAGCGGATCAAGGCCATGGCAGCGAGCACATCACGGCACCTTGAACTGCCGTCTCACTGAACATTGAACTTTCCGAAGTTCGTTTCACTGAAGATGAGATGTTCCGCTCACCGCCGCTGACCGCTTGAGGCTGACGGCGGTCATTCGCAGGAGACATCCTGACAGACAGCTGCGACGGATAGCAGGCATCGATTGCGCCCGGCCGCCGTCAGCTCTGGAACTCGTAGTTCATCAAACTTCGCGCAATTCCCACCGCCCGGTTTGGGTAGCGAAGCTCGCGGCTCTGCGTTTTCCAGAACTCTGGCTGAGGGCTGACAGCGCGACAGCTGTTTTCAACCAGCCCCGAGAGTCGTCTTAGACCAACTCTGACGCCCGCGTCGACGCATCAATGCATCGACTTCGTCGGCATCCACCCGCCACACCGAGTTGCCTCATCTCGCTCCGTCAGCGCGTGGAGCACCACGCGGATCGCGCCTCCTTCAAATTGATGAAGACGCCCGGCCATTCTAGGCAAACACTGTCTTGGCGCACTTGGAGGCAATGGCGGCAGCAGCCTCGAATCTTGCACGCGCGACATTCCTGTCGAAGCACCCGGAGCGAAAGCAATGAACGTCATGCACTCTCATATCTTGAATCTCGTGATTCTCATGGGGCTGTGCGGCTGTACCGTCATACCCACTGTTCAATATCGAACCATTCGAACCGCTGACGACATGGAGGGGATGACCGACTCCTACTATCAAGCCCAGTCGCGAATCGAAATATCAGCATCTCCCGCTAGTGCGCCATCGGCAACGCAGGATATTTCAATCACGTCCCAACCGGTTGCGTCATTCTCAAACAAGGTTGGGATTCGCGCGGTCACGAACTGGCGCAGCTCCACGGTTGTCAACATTGAGAAGATCACGAACACCGATCTCGTGAAGTCCATCGGCGTTGAAGTCACCGACACGACAGCAAAGAACATCACCGCCTATGGAGGAGCGATCACCAAGATCGTCGGCCTCGTGGCCGGCGATGCCAATCCACAACCGGTTCCAACCTGCATATCCCCCGGCAGGCTGGTAACTATCACCTTCCCGGACAACGCGACGGCCGGAAACAAGGTCTTCAAGGGAAGCGACGGTGTGACTGAGTGCATCGTCGCCAGAGTTTCCGATGTACCTGTGGACGCCATTCCCGTTGCTCGCATGCCTCAAAACACGGATTCCCACAACTTCTACTATTCCGCGTGCCGAGAGGTGGAGATCATCGTTGACCCAAACGGAAAGCAAAGAACTTCTAAGAAGCTGCGAATCGCCGATCCGAGCTTCCTCCAGTACGTTCAATTCCCTCCCAAGGGCTCGATCACGACTCACAGCGAATGTGGAATATCCGTGAAGACAGAGGCCGCAGCGCCGGACAACGGGGCCGCGATTGTTGATGCCTTGGCGACTCAAGCGAAGGCGATAAAGGACGCCATCGAGGCCGCGAAAAAGTAGGGTTCGCGACGGCCGGACTGCGCTATCTCTCTCAGGAGACTACCGATGATCTCGATTGCCCAGATGCTGCACCGCCTGTTCATCGCGCGCGTGGCGCTCGCGGCCACGTGGTTGCTCGCGATGACCTGCACAGAAGCAAGCGCGCAGATTCCTCAGCTCTTCGAGCCTTTGGCCGCCACCGCCGCGGCCGACATCAATCCTCAGCAGGCCCAGGCGCTGTCTCGAATTCGGGCGCGCCCCACGACGGGCAGCGTCACCCTGATGAGAGTGAATGCTGCCGCGCTAACCAGCCGGGACATTTCCGTCAAGCTAGCCGCGGATACGCAGATTCCTGTCCGATACGACCAGTCGGAGATCGTTGGACGAATGCTTGTTTGGAAGGGCGCGGTGCCCAACGTTCCAGGACAAGCCACTTTCGTTGTCGAAGACGGGAACATCACTGGTACGGTCGACAACAACGGGCAAATCTACCGCGTTGAACCGATTGGCAGTGGCGTGCATGCGGTCATCAAGCTCGACAGCTCGCGCCTCCCACCGGACCATCCGCCGTCCTTCGCGGACAAGGAGCGGATCGCGCCAAGTAGCGCGCCAACTCCATCGTCGTCGCCCCGCAAGAAACTAGGCGGAGCGTCGTCCAGGCTCGGAGACACCCGCGCTCCCAGCACGGCCCCCACGGTCATCGACGTTCTGGTCGCCTATACAAGGGACGCGTCAGGCGCGGTCGCGAACATCAACTCGCTAATTGCCCTAGCGGTCGCTGAAGCGAACCAGTCATATGTCAATAGCCAGATAGGAATCAGGCTCAGTTTGGTAAATACGATGCAGGTCGAGTATTCCGAAGACGGCAAGACATTCGAGACGATCCTGGGCGACCTCGTGTCCGACCCAGGGATCAAAATGCGCCGCGACATTGACTCCGCGGATCTCGTCGCGATGATCATCAACAAGTCCGACTTCTGCGGCCTAGCCGACGCGATTCGCGCCACTTCCGATACCGCGTACGCCGTTATCTACTTCGATTGTGCGACAGGCTACTACTCATTCGCGCACGAGCTCGGCCATCTCATGGGTGCTAGGCATGACATGGCGAACGATCCTTCGAAGTCCCCCTTCTCGTACGGGCACGGCTATCAGTACCTTTCGGGAGCCACCAAGTGGCGAACAATCATGGCATACGACTGCGCCGGGGGATGCGTTCGCCTTCAGTACTGGTCCAATCCCTTGGTTCGGCATGGCGGCGTACCGATGGGTACTATCGCCTCGAACAACAATGCACGCGTCTTGAACGAAACCGCATCGGAAGTCGCGTCGTTCAGATCGGCGCCGCTGGCTTTGAACGCAGTCCAGGGCATGCAAACCGGTTCCGTCGGTTCGACCGATGCGGTCTACGCGCGTAGCGACCGAAGCTCGGGGGGGCACCGGACGACATGTGTCGCAAGAATTCCGCGCGTTGCATGGCGACAAAGGTTCATTCCCCATGAACCGACCGCTGGCGCGCCGTTCAATTCCTCAATTAACTGAGCCAGCGCGTCCGATGGGTCGTTCAGATCCATGGGCGCCGACTTTCTCCGTCGAGAGCCGAGCGGCTTCCGAGGCGCGAGCAGTCAATGAAGTCTTCTTGGGAGATCGATATGTCGACTAGCATTTACCTGCTCGACTTGCTGGTCAGAGCAAAGGCGCTCTTTATCTTTGGATTGGCCGTGATTCCGAGCCTGGCCGTTTCTCAAGCCGTGACGCTGCCCTCGGCAGCCACGGAGAAGGCTCTGCGCGCGCTGACCACGGCGAATAGCGAACCAAGAACAATCTCGACAAAGGAGTACAAGGTCGATCCGAAGCGGCTTCCGGGTGCCGAAAAGACGACGGCACAGACGGATGCAAACGGCCTGACGAGCATGCCATTGTTCGTCGCTGATACCTTGATAGTTCAATTCAAGCCAAATACCACGCAAAACGGCATCGAAACTTTCTTGAAGGAGCGAAATCTCGAGGTGGTTCAGACATTTCCATCCCTGGGTGCGATCAAGGTCAAGGGTGATTTCAGCAAGTACTTCGCCGCTGATCTTGCTGACAAAGATCAGAATCAGACGCTCCTACGCGGCGTGAATGCGATGATTACCGACTTCACTAAGGAGGCTGTCGTTAGAAGTGCATCGCCAGATCTAATTCTGCACAAGCAAACAGCCCCGAGCGAAGCATCTAACCTGCTCAAGCCGTCCGACATCAGTGGTTTGATCGAGTCTCCGGCGACCGCGGAGGCCGTTGACTGGGGA
>Ga0307514_10002374_pt1 | contig 19732 bp, 22 predicted proteins | sample 16_EM_MG_FD_203088 | JGI IMG/M metagenome (GOLD analysis project Ga0307514, IMG submission 203088) | Populus trichocarpa ectomycorrhiza microbial communities from riparian zone in the Pacific Northwest, United States - 16_EM | ecosystem: Host-associated > Plants > Roots > Unclassified | place... | reverse complement strand
CGATGCGAAGGAAGCGCAGCGCGCCGCGATCGTCCGTCGCCTGCGGGACGGCATCCGGCCACGCGCGATGTTCAAATCTTTTGCAAGCGAGCGGTCTCTTCCAGGATGTTCGCGACCATGAAAAGGACGCCCCATGTTTGCCGAACCCTCCCCCAAGACACGCGAGCTGCTCGAACGCCTGAACAAGTTCTTCGACCGGCACATCTATCCGAACGAAGCGCGCTACCACCACGAGATGGACGCCTTTCGCCGCCAGGGCAATGCCTGGCAGGTCTCGCCGCTCGTCGAGGAACTCAAGCCCGTGGCGCGCGCGGCCGGGCTCTGGAACATGTTCCTGCCCCACCCGCACCGCGATGTGCCCGCCATCTCCAATCTCGACTACGCGCCGCTGTGCGAGGTGATGGGCCGCGTCTCGTGGTCGGGGGAGGTGTTCAACTGCTCGGCGCCCGACACCGGCAACATGGAAACCATCGAGCGCTACGGCACCGAGGCGCAGAAGGACGAATGGCTGGCGCCGCTGCTCGCCGGCGAGATCCGCTCGGGCTTCCTGATGACCGAGCCGGCCGTGGCCTCGTCGGACGCCACCAACATCCAGTGCACGATCCGGCGCGAGGGCGGCGAGTACGTGATCAACGGCCGCAAGTGGTTCTCCTCGGGCGCGGGCAGCCCGCGCTGCAAGATCTTCATCGTGATGGGCAAGACCGACCCCGATGCGCCGCGCCATGCGCAGCAGTCGATGGTGCTGGTGCCGCGCGACACCAAGGGCATCACCGTGCTGCGCCATCTCTCGGTGTTCGGCTACGACGACGCACCGCACGGCCACATGGAAGTGTTGCTGGAGGACGTGCGCGTTCCCGCATCGAACATCCTGCTGGGCGAAGGGCGCGGTTTCGAGATCGCGCAAGGGCGGCTCGGCCCGGGGCGCATTCACCATTGCATGCGCTCGATCGGCGCCGCCGAGCGCGCGCTCGAACTGATGTGCGAGCGGCTGCGCAGCCGCGTGGCCTTTGGCCGTCCGCTCGCGGAACAGTCGATATGGCACGAGCGCATCGCCGAATCGCGCTGCCTCATCGACCAGGCGCGCCTGCTCACGCTCAATGCGGCCTACAAGATGGACACCGTGGGCAACAAGGAAGCACGCGCCGAGATCGCGATGATCAAGGTGGTGGCGCCCAACATGTCGTGCAAGGTGGTCGACTGGGCGATCCAGGCACACGGCGCCGCCGGTGTCAGCCAGGACTTCTGGTTGGCCGAAGCCTATGCGCACCAGCGCACGGTGCGCATCGTCGACGGACCCGACGAGGTGCACCGCAACGCCATTGCCAAGCTGGAACTGGCCAAACGCGCCGCGCCGGCGCGCGCGTGAGAACGGCTTGCCGCCTCGGGTGAACGTCAACCGCGCCGGGCCGCCTCGATCGCCGCGATGTCGATCTTTCCCATCTCCATCATTGCTTCGAACGCGCGCTTGGCGGCTGCTCGATCGGGATCGGTGATCGCGGCTGTCAGGGCGCGTGGCGTGATCTGCCACGACAGCCCCCACTTGTCCTTGCACCAGCCGCATGCGCTTTCCTGGCCGCCGTTGTCGACAATCGCATTCCACAAGCGGTCGGTTTCGGCCTGGTCGTCGGTCGCGACCTGGAACGAGAAAGCCTCGTTGTGCTTGAACGCCGGGCCTCCGTTCAGGCCGAGGCAAGGGATGCCCATTATCGTGAACTCGACCGTCAGGACATCGCCCTGCTTGCCCGAGGGGTAGTCGCCTGGCGCGCGATGGACCGCTCCCACCGCGCTGTCCGGGAAGGCCTCGGCGTAGAACTTCGCGGCGTCCAGCGCGGTGCCGTCGTACCAGAGACAGATCGTGTTCTTGCTCGTCATCTTGGTTCTCCTGAAGTGGTGGACCGAATGAGTTTCGGCGCTCGGCAGGATAGCGCGTTCAATTGTCCCGGGACAGGTCCTTGATAATTTGCAATGTCCATCGACTTTGCAGGTCCCTGCGGGACACCTCCGACCCGTTGCTCATCATGAGTGGAAGCCCTTCCAACCAGGATCCCGCGCTGCTGCGGCGGCTATTGCGCGCCAGGGACCGGATGGACGCCGCATCGCACGAGGAGTGGCCCGTCGGGCGGCTGGCGCAGGTGAGCGGCGTGTCGCAGGCCCACTTCGCGCGATCGTTCAAGCAGGCCTTCGGCACCCCGCCGCACCGGTACCTGCTCACGCGGCGCATCGAGCGGGCAATTTCGCTGCTGCGCGAAACCGATCGGCCCATCACCGACATCGCCTTCGAGACGGGCTGGGCGAGCCTGGGCACCTTCGGGCGCACTTTCCGCGACATCACCGGCGGCAGTCCGGGCGCGATCCGCTCGCGCGCGAAGGCGACTCCGCACGAGCTCGGCCAGGTGCCCATCTGCATCGCCAGCGCCGCGCACCGGCCCCATCTCACAACCGCAGTTTCGGAGAAGCGGCGCCTGGCGGCAGACGGTACAAACGAGCCCGAACAACAACAGGAGATTCCATGAATCAGAGCATCGAAGTCGTCGGCGTGTATGTGCACGATCAAGACGAAGCGCTTGCGTTCTATGTAGGGAAACTCGGTTTCCGCGTCCACACGGACGTGGAAAACGGCGACTATCGCTGGCTCACGGTGCAGCACCCGGACCAGCCGTCGTTCCAGCTCGGCCTGTTCAGGCCCGGGCCGCCGGTGCTCGATGCGGCCACGGCGCAGGCGGTGCGCGCCATCGTGGCCAAGGGCGCGATGCCGCCGCTCGTGCTGAAGGTGGACGACTGCCGCGCCGCCCACGCCCGGCTGCTTGCGCTGGGCGTGGAGTTCACGCAGGCGCCGGTGGACCGCTACGGCACCGTGGACGCGGGTTTTCGCGACCCGTCCGGGAACGGGTGGAAGATGATTCAGGGGCGCGGCTGAGCCACCGCCGAAAACGCCTCAGGCCGGTGCCATGCCATGGCGGCGCTTGGCCTCGACGCTGCCCGCCGACCGCATGAACTCGAGCAGCGCCCGCACCGCGGCCGGCTCGGCGCAGCCGACCACCGGCGCCGCGGAAAAGACCGTGGTGATCTGGACTTCCGGCGGCAAGGGCCCGATCAGATCGGTGCCCTCGACGCTGATCAGCTCGCTCAGTTGCTGGAACCCCAGGGCGGCATCGCCGCGTGCGAGCAGCGAGCCGACCGGCACGCCGGGCGGCGCCTGCACCAGGCGCTCGCGGATCTCGTCGGCCATGCCCCAGCGCTCGAACAATGCCATCAAGGCCACGCCGCTGGGCCCCGTCGAGTACGCGATGCCGGGCGCGGCCCGCACCGCGCCGCGCAGCGCGGCTTCGGTGGAAATGTCGGGACGCACCGCACCCGCAGGCACTGCCACGGCCACGCCCGAACGGACCAGGTCGACCTTGCCTGCACCATCGAGCCTTCCCTGCGCAACGAGCGTGTCGATCGCATCCGACGCCAGCACCACCACGTCGAACGCTTCGCCCGCGGACACGCGCCGCGCAGCCTCGACACCGCCGATCGCGAGGAAAGAAACCGGCACACCGGTGCGTTGCGAATGGGCGCCCGCGAGCTCATCCAGCAAGCCCCGGGTCGCCATCGAACAGAGGCCCCGGATGGTGAGTGCCGTCATTTCTCGCCGCCCTGCCCTCGGCCGATCAGGCGGTCGGCGTAGTCCTGCCACGGGCTCTTGCCGTCCAGTCCGTCGAACAGGCCGGTGCGTGCCTGCTGAGCCACCCAATCCTGCTTGCCTGCAATGGCCGCCGCCATGAACGGCTCGGAGCCGGTCTCGCGAACGGTCTGCGCGGCTTCGCGCATTTCTTCCGCGCGCCGCTTGCCATGCTGCACGACGCGGCTGAAGAAGTAGGCGCCCTGGCGCTCCCAGTCGATCTGCGGAAACGTCTCCGCGAGCGTGGGCAGCACATGCGCCTCCACGCCATAGCGCCGCGCCGTGGTGTAGCTTTCGATGACCAGCGCCTCCAGGCCCTTGATCATGATGCTGCGGCTCATCTTGATGGCCGAGGCCACGCCGAGCCGCTCGCTCACGGCGCGCGCGTCCATGCCCCATGCGCACAGCGTGGCCGCGAGCGTCTCGGCCCGGGCGCCGCCCAGCAGCATGGGCACGCGGATGCCGTACGGCGGCACCGAGGTCATCACGCCGGCTTCCACGTAGCCGACGCCGGCGGCTTCGAGCGCGGCCCCCGCCTGCTGCTTGGTGCCGGGCGAGGCCGAGTTGAGATCCAGAAAGCGGCTGCCTGCACGCGCATGGCGCGCCGCGTCCTCGGCCACCGCGAAGGTGTTGGACGCGGTGACGGCCGAGATCAGCAGATCGGCGGCAGCGCACAGCGCCTGCATGCCCGAGCCGACGCGCAGGCCGTCCGCTTCGGCGACGGCCCGTGCTGCTGCGCCGCTGTCGGGATCGGCGAATTTGAGGTCCCAGACCCAGACCGCCTCGATGCCTTCCTTGTGCAGCAGGCCCCGGCCGAAGATGCCGCCCACTTCGCCATAGCCGACGATGCCCAGTGTGATGCCCATGTGTGTGTCTCCTTGGTTCGCTTCAATCGACGGTGATGCGAGCCGACTTGATCACGCGGTCCCATCGAGCCATTTCGCTCGCGATCAGCTGGCCGAAGGCTTGCGGCGTGGCGGGCGTGGCCTCGGCCCCTTCGGCCGCCAGGCGCGCCCTGACTTCCGCCGATTCGAGCGAGCGGTTGATCTGCTGGTTGATCGTCGCGACGATCGGCGCGGGCGTGCCGGCCGGCGCGACCACGCCGTACCACTGGTCGGCCTCGAAGTCCTTGGTGCCAGCCACGCCGCTTTCGGCCACGGTGGGCACCTCGGGCAGCAGCGCGATGCGGCGCGGGCTCGACACCGCGAGTGCGCGCAGCTTGCCGGCCCTGATGTGCGGCAGCAGTGCGGGCGTGCCGGTGAAGAGTGCCTGCAGCTGGCCCGCCAGCAGGTCGTTCACAGCCGGCGCGGTGCCGCGGTAGGGAATGTGCAGCAGCGAGGCGCCGGTCTGCAGCTTGAGGTATTCCATCGCGATGTGCGCCGCGCTGCCGTTGCCGCCGGAGCCGTAGGCCAGCTGGCCCGGTTTCGCCTTGGCCAGCGCGATCAGCTCGGCCAGCGTGCGCGCCGGCACCGACGCATGAACCACGAGCACGTTCGGCACGCGTGCGACCCACGCCACGGGCGCAAAGCTGCGCAGCGGGTGGTAGCCGAGCTTGGGGTAGAGAGACGGGTTGATCGCCAGTGTGCCGATGTGCCCCATGAGCAGCGTGTAGCCGTCCGCGGGCGCCTTCGCGACTTTTTCCGCACCGACGGAGCCACCCGCCCCGGGCACGTTGTCGACCACCACGGCCTGGTTCCACGCGCGGCCGAGCTCCTGCCCGATGCCGCGCGCCAGCACGTCGGTGGAGCCGCCGGGCGTGAACGGTACGACGAGGTGCGGCGGATGGTCCGGGTAGGTCTCTGCCGCGGCGCTCTGGCTCGCGAGCCAGAGCGCGCTGCCTGCGGACCAGACGCAGGCCTGGCGACGGGTGATGCCGGGTGTCGCGGCGCCGATGGTGCGAGTCATGCCGAACTGTCGCCGTCAGTCGATGTAGCGCAGGCCCGCCTTGGCGAGCGGCTCGCGCATGGCGTACATGTCGAGGCCGAGCTCGCCGGCCGCGAAGCGCGCGCGCTTGGCCGTCTCGTTGGCCTCGCGCGCTTCGGCCGCATCGGCCACCTGCTGCGCGCGTGCCGCAGGCACCACCACCACGCCGTCGATGTCGGCCACCACCACATCGCCCGGATACACCAGCGCACCCGCGCATACCACCGGCACGTTGACCGAGCCGAGCGTGGCCTTGATCGTGCCCTTCGAATGGATGGCGCGGCTGAACACGGGGAAGCCCATCGCGTTGAGGTCGCGCACATCGCGCACGCCGCCGTCGATCACCAGGCCCTTGCAGCCGCGCGCCTTGAACGAGGTGGCAAGCAGGTCGCCGAAGAAGCCGTCGGTGCTGTCGCTGGTGCAGGCCGCGACCACCACGTCGCCAGGCTGGATCTGCTCGGCCGCCACATGCAGCATCCAGTTGTCGCCGGGCTGCAGCAGCACGGTGACGGCCGGACCGCAGAAGCGCGCATCGGGATGGATCGGACGGATGCGCGGCTGCATCAGCCCGAGCCGGCCGAGCGCCTCGTGCACGGTCGAGACGCCGAAGCGCGAGAGCTTTTCGACGGCGGCGGCATCCGCGCGCGCCACGTTGCGATGGACCACGCCAAGCTGCTGGAGGGTTTTGGAGTAAGAAGACATGATGAGATCAGAGTCCCTTGGCAATGAGTGCGCGGTCGAGGCGCGGGTACACGCGGCGTGCGTTGGCTTCGAACACCTTGTGCCGCGCCTTCGCGTCGAGCATGGGCGTGGCCTCGATGTAGCGGCGCGTGTCGTCGTAGAAGAACCCGGTCTCGGGGTCGATGCCGCGCACCGCACCGATCATCTCGCTCGCGAACAGGATGTTGTCGACCGGGATCACGCGCGTCAGCAGGTCGATGCCCGGCTGGTGGTACACGCAGGTGTCGAAGAAGATGTTGTTGAGCAGGTGGTCCTTCAGCAGCGGCTTCTTCATCTCCTGCGCCAGCCCGCGAAAGCGGCCCCAGTGGTAGGGCACCGCGCCGCCGCCGTGCGGGATCACGAAGCGCAAGGTCGGAAAATCGGTGAACAGGTCGGACGTGAGGCACTGCATGAAGGCCGTGGTGTCCGCATTCAGGTAGTGCGCGCCGGTGGTGTGGAAACAGGCGTTGCAGCTGGTGCTCACGTGCACCATGGCCGGAATGTCGTGCTCGACCATTTTCTCGTAGAGCGGGTACCAGTGGCGGTCCGAGAGCGGCGGCGAGGTCCAATGCCCGCCCGAGGGATCGGGATTGAGGTTGATGGCGACGAAGCCGTATTCGCGCACGCAGCGCTCCAGCTCCGGAATGCAGCTGCGCGCGTCCACGCCCGGCGACTGCGGCAGCATGGCCGCGCCGATGAAATGGTCCGGGAACAGCTCGCTCACGCGAAAGCACAGCTCGTTGCAGATGGCGGCCCAGGTCGACGAGGTCTCGAAATCGCCGATGTGATGCGCCATGAAACTTGCGCGCGGGCTGAAGATCGTCAGGTCGCTGCCGCGCTCCTTCATGAGGCGCAGCTGGTTGCCTTCGATCGACTCGCGCAGTTCGTCGTCGCTGATCTTCAGGTCGGCGGCGCGCGGCTTCAGCGCAGGGTCTTTCAGGCCCGCGATCTGCTGGTTGCGCCAGTTCTCCAGCGCCTTGGGCGCCGTGGTGTAGTGGCCGTGGCAGTCGATGATCATTGGCAGTTCCGTGGATCGCTCAGTGGTGTGCGGCAAGTGTGGTTCTTCACGCCGCCGCGTGGCGTGAGTTCGGGTTGATTTACCATCAGACTTTTTTATCGGACAGGGTTTACCCGGGATGTGATCGCGCGACCTGGCACGAGAACATCGGTCCAAAAATGACCCCTGCATATTCGCGAGACAAAGTTATCGACCGCACGCACACGCGTGCACTCGGCATCAACCTGCGGCACCTGCGCGCGTTCTCGGCCGTGGCGGCGGCCGGCAGCATCGCCAGGGCCGCGGACGAGCAGCTGTTCCGCGTCGCCTCGGGCGTGACGCGCTCCATCTCCGAGCTCGAAGGCGCGCTCGGCCGGCCACTGTTCGACCGCGGCGCGCGCGGCATGGCGTTGAATTCCTACGGCGATCTGGTGCTGGTGCGCGCGCGCCGCATCGAGCGCGAGTTCGAGGACGCGCGCGCCCAACTCGTCACGCGCGGCGGCATCGGTGCCTCCGCCGACGTGCACTCGCTGTTCGCGTCGATCCTCAATGGCCGCCGCCTCGCGGTGATTGCGAGCCTGGTCGAAAAGCGCAACATGCCGGCGGTCGCGCGCGAGTTCGGCATCACGCAGCCGGCGATCAGCCGCGCACTGAAGGACCTCGAAGGCGGGCTCGGCGTGGCGCTGCTCGAGCGCAGGCCGCGCGGGCTCGTGCCCACGCCGGCCGGCGACATCGTGGCCTTCTATTTCAAGCGCGTGCTCGCGGAGCTGCGCCACATCGGGCCGGACATCGCGGCCAGCGAAGGCATGCTGCAGGGCAGCGTGAACGTCGGCGCGCTGCCGCTCGGCCGCACGCAGATATTGCCGCTGGCCATCGCCTCGCTGCTGGCGCAGCACCCGAGGCTGCACATCGCCACGGTCGAAAGCCCTTATGACGCATTGGCGGCGTCGCTGCGAAGCGGCGACATCGACTTCATCCTCGGCGCACTGCGCAGCAGTGCCGAGGCCGGCGACCTGCAGCAGGAAGCGCTGTTCGAGGACCGCATCTCGGTGATCGCGCGCGCCGGCCATCCGCTGGCGCGCGGCGTGCGTGTCGACTTCGATGCGCTGCGGCAGGCGAGCTGGGCGCTCTCGCGCCAGGGCACGCCGTCGCGCGAGCTGCTCGAGCGCTTTTTCTCGGCGGCATGCGAAGCGCCGCCCATTCCCGCGGTGGAAACCGGCGACCTCGCCGTGCTGCGCGGCCTGCTGCTGGAAAGCGATATGCTGACCGCGATCTCGGCCCATCAGCTGCGCTACGAGATCCGCGACGCCAGCCTGGTGGTGCTGGACTTTCCGCTCGACGAGACGCAGCGCGAGATCGGCCTGAGCCAGCGCCTCGGCGCGTTCCCCTCGCCGGGCGCGCGCGCGCTGATGCAGGAGATCCGCGCGGTGGTCGCCCGCTCGCCCGACTTCCGCGCGAAGGCAGGAAGCCGCGGCCAGTGAATTGCGGGCGGCGGCTGGCGCTCAGCGCCGGGCCAGCAGGTCCGCAAGCTCGGGCACCAGGGCCTCGGGCGCCAGGCCTTGCGCATGCTGCAGCGTCTGCAGCACCGCCGCCGCAATGTCGCGGTGCGCACCGGCATCGCCCGCCATCGTGTTGTAGTAGCCGAGGTCCTTGCTCGCATTGGCGATCGAAAAGCGCAGGCTCGACGTGTCCTTGGCCGTGAGGTAGGGACGCAGCCGCTCCAGCGCCACGCCGCCGCCGCCGCCCTTGGTCAGGATCTCCACGAACACCTCGGGCGCCACGCCGTGCTGGCCCGCACAGGCGGCCGCCTCGGCAATCAGCGCCACCGTGCCCAGCGAGACGAAGTTGTGCAAGAGCTTCATGCCATGGCCCGCGCCCACCGGGCCCGCGTGCAGGATGTTCTCGGCAAAGCACGACAGCAGCGGCCGGCACTCTTCGAGCAGCGCCGCATCGCCGCCCACCAGCAGGTTGAGCCGGCCTTCGGCCGCTTCCTTCGGCGTGCGCGTCATCGGCGTGTCCAGGAAGCGGCTGCCCGCGGCTTGCACGGCCTGCGCCATGCGCAGCGTGGAGGCGGGAATCGCAGTGGAGCAGTCGATGACGATGCTGCCCGGGCGCAAGCCCTGCAGCACGCCGCCTTCACCCGTGAGCACGGCCTCGACCTGGGGCGAGCCCGTGAGCACGAGGATGACGATGTCGGACTGCGCGGCCAGGTCGGCTGCCCGCGCGAAGCTGCGCGCGCCCGCGGCCTTGAGCGCGTCCAGCGGCTGGTTGCCCGGATGCTCGAGCACGGCCAGCGGGTAGCCGTGCCTGGCGATGTTGCTGGCAATGCCGTGGCCCATCATGCCGATGCCGATCATGCCGATGTTCTTTTTCAAGGGAGTCTCCTGGGTTGCGATGTGTCAGGCGTGCAGGGCCACCGTCCGAAACCGAGGGCCGCGCTCCGCTTTGGAGTAGGCTTCGGCCGGGCATCGATCGTGCGGCAAGATCTGGCGCGCGAACTGGCCTGCAGGCAGGCGCAGCGTACCAAACTCGACGGGGTGCTTCGTCCGATGAGCGATGCTCGCCTTGCCCGCATCCTGCACGTACGAACCTGCGAACCTGTTTTCTTCCGGAGGACCCATGACGATGAATTACCAGGGAAGCTGCCACTGTGGCCGGATCGCCTTCGAGGTCGAAGGCGATCTGCAGGGGGCCATGGCATGCAATTGCTCGATGTGCCAGCGCAAGGGGTCGCTGCTGTGGTTCGTGCCGCGCGACCAGCTCAGGCTGAAGACGCCGCCCGAGGACATGAGCACCTACCTGTTCAACAAGCACGTGATCTCGCACCGCTTCTGCGCGGTCTGCGGCATCCATCCCTTTGGCGAAGGCGCCGATCCCAAGGGCAACAAAATGGCGGCCATCAATATCCGCTGCCTCGAAGGCATCGACCTCGATGCGGTGCCGGTGCAGCATTTCGACGGGCGTTCGAAGTAGAAGTCACCCCGTTCGCCTGGGTGGCGGCGCCCGGTACCTCAAGGCTTCGATGACCAGGGCGAGCGCCGGCGAAAGCTGGCGGCGATTGGCGTAGTAGAGGTGGTAGCCCGGGAAGGTCGGCCACCAGTCCTGCAGGACCGGAACCAGTCGCCCCTCCTTGATATGCAGTTCCATGATGTCGAAAGGCACGTAGGCGAAGCCCATGCCGTCCAGTGCCGCGCGCAGCATCAGGAAGGTGTTGTTGAACACCGTCTGGCCTTGCACCCGCACACTGACCTGCTTCTTTCCTTTCTGAAAATCCCAGGCGTACAGGCCGCCGTGCGTGGGGAGCCGCAAATTCACGCAGCGATGCGCCGTCAGGTCTGCGGGCTTCTCCGGCACAGGCTTGCCCGCGAGGTATTCCGCAGAAGCCGCGACCGCCATCCTCAGCGGCGGTGCAATCGGCACGGCCACCATGTCCTTGTCGACGCGGTTCCCCACGCGCACACCGGCATCGAACCTTTCGGCTGCAATGTCGGTGAAGCCGTAGTCGACGCTGAATTCCACCTCGATGTCTGGATACTGCTTGAGCAGGGGCAGGAGCCTGGGCCACAGCACTGTGGCAATGGCATGGTCATGCGTGGTGATGCGAACCGTGCCGGCCGGTTTGTCGCGCATCGCGGTGAGGGATTCGAGCTCGCGCTCGATGTCCTGCAATCGCGGGGCCAGCGTGTTGAGGAGCCGGGCACCCGCCTCGGTCACGGAGACGCTGCGCGTGGTGCGGGTCAGCAGGCGCACGCCCAGGCGGGCCTCCAGCGCCAGCATCGAATGGCTGAGCGCCGAGCGCGACACGCCCATCTGGGCGGCGGCGCGGGTGAAGCTGCGTTCGCGCGCAACCACGACGAAGGCCTGGAGGTCATTCAGGTTTTCTTTTGCCATTGGTGAGCCACATTCACATAAGCATCCCGATTTTGCTTCCTTCTCAACCGGCCGTGGTGTCCCTAAAGTTCATGCATCCCCGCCGCTCCAACAGCGGCAGCGCAGTTCTTTCTTTCCATCGACGACCAGGAGTTGAATCCACCATGTGCATCCGACCCTTGAAGGCCGCACTCTACCTTGCGGCCCTGAATTCCATCGGCGCAGGCGCCGAACCCGCGCCGGCCCCGGGGGCGGCCCAGCAAATCGCGAGGGCGGGCAGCCAAGCTTCCGCGGTCGGCCCCGCCGAATACTTCACCGGCCGCGTTCGTGTCGACCCGGTCTGGCCCGCCACCGAAACCCTCAATGCCTCCGGCGGCCTCGTGACCTTCGAGCCCGGCGCCCGCTCCGCGTGGCACACCCACCCGGCGGGACAACGCCTGGTGGTCCAGTCGGGTGTCGGCCTGACCCAGGAGTGGGGCAAGCCCGTGCAGGAGATCCACCCCGGCGATGTCGTCTGGTGCCCGCCCGGCGTCAAGCACTGGCATGGCGCCGCCCCCTTCACGGCACTGGTTCACCTGGCCGTCACCGGCACCGTGGACGGCAAGAACGTCGAGTGGATGGAGAAGGTCAGCGATGAGCAATACAACCAACGCTAGGCATTGCAAGGCGGCCGCGCTGGCCTTGGCCTTGGCCCTGTGCCTGGCCGCCGCGCCGTGCCATGCCGGCACGGAGTCCCGGGAGTCCACGAACATGAACGCCGCGCGCACCGCATCCGAGACGCTTTCGCTGCGCCAGCAATCCATCATCCCCATTGCGGCGTTGGCAGCGGCGGGCGACATCGTTCGCCTGAACACCGCGCTCGAACAGGGGCTCGATGCGGGCCTTGCCATCAACGACGCGAAAGAGATCCTGGTGCAGGTGTATGCCTATGCCGGATTCCCGCGCAGCCTCAATGCGCTGGGCGAACTGATGAAGGTGGTGGATGCCCGCAAGCAGCGCGGTGTCCAGGACAAGCAGGGGCAGCCGCCCTCGCGCCCCATCCCGAAGGGCGACGCACTGCTGGCAGCCGGCACGGCCAACCAGACGAAGCTCGCCGGTGGACCGGTCAAGGGCGCATTGTTCGATTTCGCGCCGGCCATCGACGAATACCTGAAGACGCACCTCTTCGGCGATATGTTCGAGCGCGACAACCTCGACTGGCCGAGCCGCGAGCTGGCAACCGTCGGCATGCTGTCGGTGCTTCCGGGCGCCGAATCCCAGCTCCAATCCCACATGCGCATCAGCATGAACGTGGGCATCACCGCGTCCCAACTGGACCAGCTGACCCAGGTGCTTGCAGACCGCGTAGACGCGGGTGCAGCCCACAGGGCCCGTGAAGCCCTGGCTCGCCAGCTTGCCACGCGCACCGGGGGCGACGCAGGCAGGCGTCACCGCGGCGGCGCCGCAGCGGGCTGACGGTTCTTGCGGTAGGAGTTCTTCAGAAGAATCTTGCCGCCGCGAAAAGTAAACAGATCGCAGCCCTGAACTTCGACGCGGATTCCGTCCGTGCGTGTTCCCGTGAACGTCCACTCCGACACTCCGCGGTCCCCATGGACAAAATGACGCGCGCTCCCCCAGTGGGCATCGGGAAAGACGGACCAGACCTCCGCGAAACCCGCTCGCACGGCCGCGCCGCCAACGTACCGGGTGCCGCAGGCCTCGGCGCCGGCGGAGGATTCGAAGACGCAGTCGGGCGTCATGAACGACATGAGCGCATCGATATCGTGCCGATTCCACGCGTCGGCAAATGCCTGCAGCATTTCCGTGGTTACTTCAGGAATTACCGTTTGCATGATCAGGCACCTCCAGCATCGATCAGTGGCTCGAACGCCAAGATTAGTCCGATTCCGGCCTGACCACCTGCCCTCATTCCGCCTGAATCCCCGCCTCCTTGACCACCCTGCCCCACTTGGCGAGGTCGGACTTGATCAGCGCGGCGTACTCCTGCGGCGTGCCGCCCTGGATCTCGATGCCGGCAGCCTCCAGCTTCGCCCGCACATCGGGCAGCTTCAGCGCCGCGTTGATCTCGGCATTCAGCTTGGCGACGACGGCCTTGGGCGTGCCGGCCGGCGCGAGGAAGCCGCCATTCGTGTTGGCGTCGTAGCCCTTCAATCCCTGCTCGTCCGCGGTCGGCAAGTCGGGCAGCGAGCTTGTCCGCTTGCGCGTCGACACCGCCACGGCGCGCACGTTGCCGGCCTTCACCTGCGGCTGGATGGCACTGATGGTGTCGATGAAGAGCGCGGTGCGTCCGGCCAGCAGGTCCGGGTGCGCGGCGGACGAGCCCTTGTAGGGCACCAGCAGCATCTGCGCACCGCTGGCCATGCGGAACATCTCGGCTGCCATTTCCTGCGCACTGCCGCGGCCGGAGGTGGCGACCTTGGCCTCGTCCGGATGGGCCTTCATCCAGGCCACGAACTCGGGCAGCGTCCTGGCCGGAAGCTGCGGGTAGATGGCGAACACCAGCGGAACCTCGTGGCTGTAGACAATGGGCTCGAAGCTTTTTTCCGGATCCCAGCCAAGGTTCTTGAACAGGAACTTGTTGATGTTGTGGCTGCCGCCCACGATGCCGATCGTGTAGCCATCGGGCGCCGACTTGGCGAGAACGTCCGTACCAAGGTTGTTGGACGCGCCGGGCCTGTTGTCGACGATCACCGGCTGGCCCATCGACAGCGCGAGCTTGTCGCCGACGACGCGGGCGATGGTGTCGATTGCGCCGCCCGGCGGTGCGGGCACGATGATCTTGATGGCGCGCGCCGGGTAAGCCGCCTCGGCCGATGCGGCGATCGGCATCGCGGCCAGCGACGCCGAGACTGCAAGGAACTTGATCAGGGATGTGAGCTGCATGGATGTCTCCTCTTCGGGGTGGGTCTGTCGTGTTCGAATGCCTGCCTGCCGCGCTCACTCGATCGTGATCTTGCGGCTGCGGATGATCTGGGCGTAGCGGCCTTTGTCGTCGGCGATCAGCCTGGCAAACTCCTGCGGCGATGTGGCGCGCGGTACGCCGCCCAGGCCCACGAAGCGTGCCTTGACCGCTTCGTCGGACAGCACCGCGCGCAGATCGGCGGCGATCTTGTCCACCACCTCCGGCGGCGTGGCCGCCGGCGCCAGCAGGCCGATCCAGGAGATCGCGTTGAAGCCGGGAACCACACTTTCCGCGAGCGTGGGGACTTCGGGAAATGCCGGCACGCGCTTGTCGCCGGTCACGGCCAGCGCACGCAGCTTGCCCGCCTTGATGTGGCCGGAGGCCTCCAGCACGGTCATGAACGACAGCTGCACATGGCCCGCGAGCAGGTCGGCGATGGCCGGGCCGCCGCCGCGGTAAGGCACGTGCAGGATGAAGGAACCGGTCTGGTCCTTGAACATCTCGGCCGCCAGGTGCGGCGCGCCGCCGGCGCCCGAACTGCTGTAGCTCATCTGGCCCGGCCTGGACTTGGCCAGCGCTACGAAGTCGGCCGCCGTCTTCGCGGGGACCGATGGATTGACCATCATGGCCAGTGGCAACTCGGCCACCAGGGAGACCGGGGCAAAGGCCTTGTCGGCGTCGTAGGGCAGCCTTGGATACAGCAAGGGATTGATCGCCTGCGTCCCGATGTTGCCCAGCAGCAGCGTGTAGCCGTCCGGCCTGGACTTGGCAACGAAGTCGGCGCCGATCTGCCCGGCGGCGCCACCCTTGTTCTCCACGACCACAGGCTGGCCCCAGCGCCGGCTCAACTGCTCGGCGATGACGCGGCCGCCGGTGTCCGTCCCGCCACCCGGCGGGAACGGAACCACCAGTGTGACGGGGCGCGCAGGAAAGCTCTGCGCGAAGCTTGGCGCGTGGATGGCGCAGAGGGCAAGGGCCAGGGGAATGGCAAGGCGTCGAGTGAACAAGGGTGTCTCCTTTTATAGGTTTGGGTGCGGTCGCTGCGCCGCGAACGCAGGGGCTCAGGTGGTCAGGCTCATGGCCGGGCGCTCGCCTGCCAGGGCCTGGGCGACGCTGGCCAGCACCATCTCGGCCATGGCGGTGCGGGTCTCCCAGGTGGCGCTGGCGCGGTGGGCCTGCAGGGTCACGCTGTCGGACTGGCGCAGCGCCAGCGGCACGCGCGGTTCGTCAATGAACACGTCCAGGCCCGCACCCGCAATGCGGCCGGCAACCACCGCCTGCGTCAGGTCGGCTTCGTTCACGAGCCGGCCGCGCGCGACGTTGACCAGGAAGCCGCGCGGCCCCAGCGCGTCGAGCACGGCCGCGTCGACGATGCCTTCGGCCTGGTCCGCGGCTGCGCACAGCACCAGCGCGTCCGACTCGCGCGCCAGGTCCATCAGGCTGGGTATGAAGCGGTACGCAACGTCGTCCATGGCGCGCAGGTCGGTGTAGCGGATGGGGCAAGCGAAGGCGGCCGCCCGCACTGCGACGGCGCGGCCCACCCGGCCCATTCCGACGATGCCAACGCGCATGCCGCTGAACCGCCGGGCGAGCGGAATGGCGCCGGGCTGGGGATGAAGCTCCCACTCGCCGTCCCGCACAAAGCGGTCGCCCGCACACAGGTTTCGGCAGGCTGCGATGAGCAGGCCGATGGCCAGGTCGGCCACGTCTTCGGTCAGCGCACCCAGGGTTGCGGTGACGGGCAGGCCGCGCTCACGGCAGTACGCCAGGTCCACCGCGTCGGTACCGACGCCATTGACGGCCACCACCTTGAGGCCGGGCAACTGCGCCAGCATCGCGCGCGAGATGCCGGTGTGCCCGCCGGTGATCACGGCGTCGATCGATGCGCCGTGTTCACGCAGCCAACCCTCCGGATCGGGCAGCTCGAAGTGCTTGTGCACGGCGTAGAGCGAGGCGAGCTTGTCGTTGACGGCGGGAATCAGGATCGGATTGAGTTGAAGGACTTGGGGTTTCATGGCGCTGTTCGGGAACGCTCTTCACGGAGCTGGATCCATGCTATTAATAGATTGACGTTATCGTCAATCTTGATACATATAATCAATAGAAATTGACTCTGCCGACCTGCCCATGGCTTCCTGGATTTCAATGACCGAGGCGTGCAAGCTTCTGGGTGTTCAGCCCCAGACGATCTACGCGTACGTGAGCCGCGGCAAGCTCGAGGTCATGCCCGATCCGGCCGACACGCGGCGCAGGCTCTACCGCGCCGAGGACGTTGCCGGCCTGGCCAGGCGCAAGCAGGCCGGCCGCAAGCACGAGACGCTGGCCGCCAACACGCTGTTCGGGTCGGAGCCCAGCATTCCCACGGCCCTGTGCGCGTTCTCCCGCGGGCGGCCGTACTACCGGGGCCGCGACGCCGTGCGCATGGCCCGCACCGCCACGCTGGAAGACGCGGCGCAACTCTTGTGGGGCGCCGAGCACGCCGTCGATTTCTCTTGCATGGCGTCCCTGCGTTCGGGCAAGCCGGGGCGGGGTGCGGCCTTCGCCGCCCTGGCCAGCCTGGCGGCCGCCGGGCATTCCACGGGTGGGCGCCTGACCCGGGTGCTGCATGCCGAGGGCCAGGGCCTGGTGGGCCGGCTGGCCAACGCGTTCGGTGCTTCACCAGGCCACGAACCGCTGCATCTGCGCTTGGCGAAAGGGTGGAAGCAATCTTCCAAGGTGGCTGATCTGCTGCGAACAGCCCTGGTGCTGTTGGCCGATCACGAGCTGACCAGTTCGGCCTTTGTCGCGCGCATTGCCGCGTCGACCGGCGCCTCGTTGCCGGCATGCCTGCTGGCCGGATTGACCACGCTCTCCGGCCCCTTGCACGGCGACGCCTCGGGCCGCGTCCGGGCACTGTTCAGCGAGGTGGAGCGGCTGGGTGAGGATCAGGTGCTGGCCCACTACCTGTCGAATGGTTTGTCGCTGGCCGGATTTGGCCATCACCTCTATCCCGATGGCGATCCCCGCGCCGCCGCATTGCTGGCCTTGTTCGAGCCTCCCAAGGTGATCGCGCGCTTCATCGCAAAAGTGACGAAGCTGACCGGGTTGCAGCCCAACATCGACGTCGCGCTGGCCGCCATGGTCGCTCACCATCGGCTTCCTGCCGACGCGGCCTTTGGCCTGTTCGCAACGGCGCGCAGCGTCGGGCTGTTGGCGCACAGCCTGGAGCAACTGGGCGTCGCGCAAGTCATTCGCCCCCGCGGGCGCTATGTGGGGCCGATGCCCGAACCCGCATGACCTGTCCGCATGGATGCGATTGCCCGGAGCCAAGCCTCGGCCAGCCAAGCGTCAGACCGGCGCGTAGCTGCCCGTGCCTCCCGGCCAGGCCGTAAGTACTTCATATCCCTCGGGCGTGACGGCCACCATGTGTTCCCACTGGGCGGACAGCGACCCGTCCTTTGTCACGACGGTCCAACCGTCGGGCAATTGCCTGGTTTCGCGTTTTCCCGCGTTGAGCATCGGCTCGATGGTGAAGACCATTCCCGGTTCCAGCTTGAGCCCCGCCCCGCGCTGCCCGTAGTGCAGCACCTGCGGCTCATCGTGGTAGATCTGGCCGATGCCGTGCCCGCAGTATTCGCGCACCACGCCGAATTGCTCCCGGTGGGCGACCGACTGGATGGCATGGCCGATATCGCCCAGAGTCGCTCCGGGCCTGACCTGCCGGATTCCGGCCAGCATTGCCTCATACGTGGCCTCCACCAGGCGCCGAGCCAACACACCGGGGGCGCCGACGAAGTACATGCGGCTGGTATCGCCGAACCAGCCATCCTTGATGACGGCGACATCGATGTTGATGATGTCGCCCTTCTTCAGAACCTTGACCGGAGAGGGGATGCCGTGACAGACCACCTGGTTGACGGAGGTGAGAATGGTCTTGGGATACCCCTGATATCCCACGTTGGCTGGAATGGCGCCCTGGACGTTCACGATGTGGTCGTGACAGATCCGGTCGAGCGTCTCCGTGCTCACTCCCGGCACCACGTGGGGCTCGACCATGGCGAGAACCTCTGCGGCAAGCCTGCCGGCGCGCCGCGCCATCTCGAGCTCCTCGGCGGATCTGATGGGAACGCCGTGAGCCACTAGTGCTTTCCAGTCGAGGATCCGCGGGGCTTGCCAGCCTGGGTGGTGACCGCTACGGCGATGTCCAGGCCCCCCGCGAGTTCAGCCTGTATCAACAGTTGGCAGATTTCCCGGTAGTCCAGCTCCGGGTGCATCTCGGTCAGCATGCCGACGCGCATCCAGTGCTCTGCCTGCGCATTGATGGACCTGCTGAGGGCGTTTCCCGCCACGCGCAGGTTCTCATGCATCAGGTCCGAAATTTTCACGATGCCCATCATCTGCCTTTATATGAAACATATACGGATTATAGATGTTTCGTACAGTCCAGATCATCGCGGCCGCCGGACGTTCGGCTCGACGCGGTTCAGCGTGAGGGGCGTGACAGCCTCTGATGCATGCACGACGGCAGGATCTGCTGCAGCAACCCGCACAACCGCAGCCTGCTTCGTGCAAGACCCTCATTGCAGCACCGATGCGAGGGCCACGCAGCCTAGACTTTTGGACATCCAAAAGCCCGACCTCCTCCCATCATGACGCCGCCCACTGCATTACCGACCTCCATGACTTCCTCGATCGTCGAGCACCTCGGAAGCGCTGGCCGCCTGGATCGCATGTTCGTCGACGGCGAGTGGGTCCTACCCGCAACGCAAGCTCGCAGTTCCGTCATCGACCCATCGACAGAAGAGCCTGTCGCGCAGATCGCGCTCGGCAGCGCAAGAGACGTCGCTGCCGCCGTGGCTGCGGCGCGGCGTGCATTCGCGAGCTGGTCCCTGAGTTCCGCCCAGAGCAGGGCTATGCTTCTCGATCGCGTCCACTCCCTGGTTCTCGAGCGCGCCGAACTGTTCGCTCAGGCGATCTCGCTGGAGATGGGCGCTGCCATCGGTTTCGCGCGCCTCACTCAGGTGCCGTCTGCAGCGGAGCACATCCGCGTGGCCCGCGACAATGCGCGCAGCTATGCGTTTGTCAGCCATCGGGGCGACATGGCCATCATGCGCGAGGCCATTGGCGTGTGCGGCCTGATCACCCCCTGGAACTGGCCGCTCTACCAGATCACGGCCAAGGTCGGGCCCGCCCTGGCAGCAGGATGCACGGTCGTCTTGAAGCCCAGCGAGTTGTCGCCCCTGAGCGCCTTGCTCTTTGCCGAGGTGATGCACGACGCCGGCCTTCCGCCGGGTGTGTTCAACCTGGTGAACGGCAGCGGAGCGGAGGTGGGCGCGGCCTTGGCGGAGCATCCGGACGTGGACATGATCTCGTTCACCGGATCGACCCGGGCCGGCGTCCTGGTGGCCCAGGCGGCGGCCCCGACGGTGAAACGCGTGGCCCAGGAACTCGGCGGGAAATCGCCCAACCTCATCCTGCCGGATGCGGACCTGCTGCGCGCCGTGCCACCGGGCGTGGCGGCCGCCTTCCGCAACGTCGGCCAATCCTGCAGCGCCCCGACGCGCATGATCGTGCCCCGCGCGTGCCTCCAGGAGGTCGAACGGATCGCGCTCGAAACGGCATCCAGCATCGTCGTGGGCGATCCGCGTTCGCAGCAGACCACGCACGGCCCGGTGGC
>Ga0307514_10002373_pt1 | contig 19732 bp, 27 predicted proteins | sample 16_EM_MG_FD_203088 | JGI IMG/M metagenome (GOLD analysis project Ga0307514, IMG submission 203088) | Populus trichocarpa ectomycorrhiza microbial communities from riparian zone in the Pacific Northwest, United States - 16_EM | ecosystem: Host-associated > Plants > Roots > Unclassified | place... | reverse complement strand
CCCCCCCCTAAAAATCTCCCACACTACACACCAGAAAATCATCCCCCTACTATTCCACGCTCCTTCTAGAGTTCCAGCTCCTGCCTTAATCACGCACTTGATTGTCCCCCCCCCTCCCGCTCGCGCAGCCTGTTGGTCGGTTCTCGTCCCACACCCAATGTCCCCTCTCCTTCCCTTTTCAACTCCAGGCACACGATGTGACTAATGTTCTAACTATATGGTGGTATGCAGAGGCGAAGGCGACAATGTCTGTACCGACGTTGCCTTCTGGTTGGCTTGCAGATACCTCTGCCATTCAGGGTGCGTTCGCCTCATCAGATCATGGGATGCATACATTGGACCCTTCGGCGATCTCGTCCGCACTAGACCCTCATCACTTTCAGCAACGCGCCGGGTTGCTGCAGAATGGGAATTCGCGAAACCCGTCGCCTGGGTATCAGCCTCAGCAGTACCAGGTTAATCCCGTAGTACCTCTAAAGCGACCTAGACGCGAAGAGTCTATAAGCATCTCGCCTCGTCAGACGCCCGGGGCTTTACCACCATCCCGGTCTCAGACACCCCTATCACAAAACTCAAATTTAGGTTATCAACTCTATCCAAATAATCAAACAGCACCTCGTACATTCCCAAACCAGTACCAGTACCAGCCCCACCTCAGTGGCTCGCTCAACGCTAGCCCTTCCCCGGTACTCCAGAATCAATCGTACCCACAAAGCGGGAGCATGGGCGCGGGGTCCAAGATGGCGGTTACGCAGGCGTCTTCACCATTCTCCCCAGCTCCAAGTCAGCAAACATTCATGCAACAAGGTTCACCAGTACACGCCGAACATCTATCTCGAGTTGGCACACCTCAAAGTACCCACAGCAATGGCACACCACAACCAGGCTTTCCTCAAGGGTTCAATTCGGGATTTACTGGTCCAGTCATGAATGGCAGCAATTCATCCAACATGCCCACAATGTCACAGCCACAGGCGAGCACAATGCAAGCCCAAATGGTTTTTGCTCAATTGCAACATCAACAACAGCAACAGCAGCAACAGCAACAACAGCAGCAACAGCAGCATCAACAGCATCAACAGAGGCAAAGGATGATACAGCAACAGCATTTTCAGCAGCAGCAACAACAGACTCAACTTCAAAACCAGCAACGCGCTACCATGAAGAATGGTTCCATGGCCGTAAACGGTCAGGCCCCACAGCAGCCTATGGCACGGCAGATGCCGTCTGCAGGAGCCCGTCAAGGTCCGGACCAAACTAGCTTTTTGAAAGGCCTTTCAGACTTTCTACAGAGCAGAGGTACTCCTATCACGATGCTTCCTAGTATTGGTGATAAGCCAGTAAATCTACAGGCATTGTTTTCGGTTGCTATCAAACTTGGAGGGTCACTGAAAGTTACGAAACAAAATCAATGGGCTGCAGTAGCTGCTAACATTGGCATACCAGCCGAGGGTTATCCTACCGTCGTTGAAGAGATTCAGCAAGTGTATCAGAAGTATCTTGTGGCTTATGAGACCGCCCATATTCAGAATATGGTTCAACGCCAGGCGGCGCAGCAACAACAGCAAGCGCAACAGCCACAGCAGGTACTCCATCATCACCAGCAGATGCAAATGCAACAACAAAACCAGCTGCATCCCCAAATGGCTCAGGGTCAAGTGCGGATGCAGATAAACACTCAGGGAATCCAAGGCGCCCAACCGCAGAGCATCCCCGGTCAGATGTCCCGGAACCATCAGCCACAAACACCCGTCAAGCAATCTCCTGTACCGCAAATGCAATCCAGACAAAGCATGACTAATGGTTATGTACAGTCGCCTGTTACTCCCCACCATTCCTCCACATCACAGTTGGGTAACCTACTGAATCGCAATATCCATCAGTCATCACCAATTGTGCCCAGTCCTCAACAGTTCAGCTTTCCTGGCACAAAATCTTTACAGGGAGAGGTTGAGGACCACGAAGCTATCTCGAACAAGCGGCCGGATAGATCGCATTTCGAGCCTAGAGTAAGGCGTCTCGATACTCATGGGGGTATCGATGTGGGTGTGTTGAGTAAGAGCATCGGTACAGAATTAAATTTCTTTAAACCAACTATTCCCAATTTTTCAGAGCTCGGGGTGGTCGACATTCACGCGTTGACTATGTCTCTGAAGTCTGGTCTTCCTGCAGAAGTGAGACTGGCATTGGATACGTTGACGACAGTTTCAGTTGAGTCCAGGTGGTCTCTTGCATTAGAGAGCTGCGAAGATTTGGTCGAAACCTTGGTAGATGTGGCAGAAGAGCAGGTTGTCTTCCTAGGAGCAAATGCCGTGACACGTTCTGCTGATATACGAATACCTCCCTACGAAGACGTGATAAGGGGTTGCCGCGCGGAAACTGAAGGTTTGATAGATGTACACAAATTCGGAAGTTTGCCACAGCGACTGGATAGGGCAGCAGAAAGACTGATATGCATCACCACTATCTTCCGCAATCTGTCGTTCTTTGAATCGAACCACAATGCGCTTGCTGATGCACATGTTGTCAAATTCCTGTCGAAAGCTATCAAACTTCTGGGTACGAAAAAGCTACTATTACGAAGCTATACGAATACCCTTGATTTCCTGAAGGATATTATCATATACCTATCCAATCTCTCTCACGCAATAATACTACCCAGCAAAGAAGAGGCTTTACACTTGCTGTATTTAATCCTAGCATTTGCACCTCAGCCGTTACCAGCTATCAGGGGATCAAACAGTCTTATGTTTACCTCTTACCAGCCTTCGATACATAGATATCTTCCACCCGCTGTTGATAGTTTGGCGAAAGTACTCGCGAGGGATGAGCCCAATCGCTCGTTTTATCGGTCGATATTTCTATCCGAGGCGGCTTCGACACCGCGGTATGATCTCATGACTCGGGCATTTGGATTGGCAATTTCACCTATACCGGACAATACCAGAACGATTCTCTCACAAACAGTCGAAGCCCGAAAACCGTTTCTGGAGCAAGGCATGCTTGCTGCAGAGATCATAGCAGGGATGGCACCTGGGCAGGAAGATCCTCTGGCGAAGTCATGGCTGTCTTCGGAGGATGGATTCGCGCTGAGTTTGTTGCGGCTAGTTTGCTTGCTGAGTCCTTACACAGGTCCACCGCCAGGCCGCATGCCCCCCGGAAAACAGGTTAGCCAGGATGATTTACAACCATTTTCGAGAATCACGCATCGGGGAATGGGGGTTTTGAAAAAGCTTGCAGAGCGTTCCGAGGATCCGAATGACCCAGTATCCAATCTGCCGTTGGGGATTTTACCGAAGAAAGAGAGCTTACTGGGAGCGTTATTGACGGTACAAATCGATGGAGAGATTGTGAAACAGTTGTGTAGTTATGCTGGGCTCCATGATTGATATCCATCACGAGATATGGTGGATCGTAGACGGGTGAGATCAGGAAGTGTTCTTTTGTGAAACTGGCAGCAGCAAAGCATGGCATTTGGTATTTCTTTTTCATGGGCAATTGGCGTAGAGACATGGGTTGTAGGGTAAATTTATGTTTTTTTTTTCTTGTATATCAGTGGACTGAAGTGATGATCGCGAGCTTTGTCCTTTTTTTGTTTTTGTTACTAGTTTATTTTTCTCATTATTCCCCCGTATCGTCTTTTGTTAATCCAGTCTTGAGATGTTAGAGTAGTTGGAATCAGTTGTTGTACGAGTTTTGGACGATTTGATTGTGGCAATTGCTGTTTCTTACTTTCTACTCTGAATGCGATACGTACTCATACTATATATATGTAAAAATAGGAAGATGGAAGTGTGGCCGGCATTCAGAGAGACTCGGTGGATATGGAAGTGGCGATCAATGGTCTGTTTTTATCCACCCTGACCTGTGCATGTAATGCAATCTGACCCAAACTCTTCTTGTGCCCCATCAATGACGCACAATTCCTGTGCTACAACAAAATCACTAGTCGCTACAATTGTACCGAGTACAATCCCACAAACGCCCCCATACCTCATAGGATTCATTGTTTCATACGCCTAGCTTCTTCAACAACGCTATGACCTCCTTCCTCAGTAGCCCCCTGACATGAATTTGCTCTGCCCTATTGTTGATAATCACATCACCCTCGGGCAGCCCCAGCCGCTGTTGGATGAGATCCCTGAGGGCTATTCGGTCGCCAACAACATGTCGGATTGTAGTTCGTTTAAGGAGCCCTCTGTGAGAGATTTGGTGGTAGACGGGGAGGTTATTGGTCCTGGAGCGGATGATGTTGAAGGGGTAGCTTTCGGCGTCGAGGGGGGGCAGGCTGGCTGGGGGCGAGGGTTTCTTGGGAGGGGGGTTTTTGAGGGATGCCTCGGACTGGGCAATGAGGCGGGCCTCTGTGGAAGGTTAGTGGATTGAGAGGTTGGAGACGTGTTTGACATTGGGATGCGTACCACGTTGCTCTTCACGGTGATTGCGTTTGAGAAATTGGGTGGTGGAGTATGGGCATATTATCGTCTTGGGCTGGAGCCGGACTGGCGCTGGGGCCGTGGCAAAGAGCCGTGGGGCAGACCGTATTGAGAGCATCACAGCTCTAAATATTCAACGTGGAAGAGTTCAACTGTGTGAACTCTTGGCACACCTCGCTTGGCAACATGCAAAAAAGACAGTCCACACAAAACCAACCCTCATAATAATCTTAATACTAAGGACACCATATCGACCACCCCACCCCAAACACCCCACCGTACACTATCCAGCTGCAGCTTCTGCAGCTCCTCCAGCTCCTGGATAGGCGGCCACAATCATGGCCACCACAGACGCTACCGCCCCAACGAACGGGGCAGCAGAGCAAAAGAACTACGACCTGATGCCGAAGATGATGCCCAGCCTCGACAGACACTTGATCTTCCCGTTGATTGAGAATATGGAGCAGCAAGGCATATTTCCCCAAGAGCAGATCGTGCAGGCGAAGTACGACTTGTTGAAGCATACTAATATGACGGATTACGTGGGGTCGTTGTGGAGGGAGATCCATGATAGTGAGGAGCTGCCGGAGAGTTTTACTAAGAAGAGAGAGGAGGTGCTAGAGCAGCTGAAGATGTTGGAGGAGAAAAGTGCAAAGGTGCTGGAGTTGTTGGAGACGGAGGAGGTTATTAGTATGTTGAGGAGTGATAAGACAGCTAATATGAAGTTTCTGGAGGAGACGCATGGGGTATGTTGAATGGTAGGGCGATTGGATGGGGGAATGGAGAGATGAGTGGCTGACTTTAGGTGTGGGATTTGTTTAGGTGACAATGGACATGGTCAATGCGATATATGACTATGGCCAGTGCCAGTACCAGTGTGGTAACTACTCTGGAGCTTCCGACTTATTATACCACTACCGTATCTTGGTATGCTGCTCCACCCCATGAATTCAGGCATATTACTGGTGCTAACTCATCGAATAGTCTACTGATAATGAGAAGACTGCTTCGGCTAGCTGGGGAAAGCTTGCCTGTGAGATTCTCCTTATGAACTGGGAAGGTGCCATGGAGGAAATAAACAAGGTTAAGGAGTTGATTGAGCAGAAGGTAATCTCTGACACAACCGCACTTGGATGGTATCTAACTTAAGTTACCTACAGCTATTCAACAACCCTCTTGGCCAACTCCAACACCGAACCTGGTTGATTCACTGGTGTCTCTTCCCTTTCTTCAACCACGAGCCCGCCCGCGACGTCCTCTGCGAGCTCTTCTTCTCACCAGCCTACATCAACACCATACAAACCTCCTGCCCATGGATACTTCGCTACCTCGCCGCCGCCGTGATAACAAACCGCACTCGGAGCCGCAACTCCTCCCAGTACCAGAAGCAATTGAAGGATCTTGTGCGTGTGGTAAAGCAGGAGCTTTACGAGTACACTGACCCCATCACGGAATTTGTTGCTGCGTTGTACATGGACTTTGACTTTGAGGAGGCGAGAAGGAAGCTGGCTGAGGCAGAGGAGGTGCTGAAGGGTGATTTCTTCCTGGCTGCTACGACAGAGGCGTTTGTGGAGAGCGCGAGGCATTTGATTTCGGAGAGTTATTGCAAGATTCATCAGAGGATTGATATCAAGTACGAGTGATCCTCCGAGAAATGGAGCTTTTCTAGGTTGGAGCAAGGGGCTAACGATGGTGATTGCACTTTAGGGATCTTTCTGCACGACTAAACCTTACCCAGGATGAAGGAGAGAAGTGGATTGTCAACTTGATCCGCGACACGAGGGTGGATGCGAAGATTGACACAAAGGATGGAACAGTCTTGATGAACCACCCGCCACAATCGATTTACCAGCAAGTCATTGAGCGCACACGAGGCGGATTCTTCCGAACACAGGTTTTGACTGCTGCAGTGTCGAAGTAGTATCTATTTCCCTTATTTGTGTGCGCTTGTTGCTTGTTCTCTACTTTCTCTGTAGGATCTAGGGCTTTGGCTTTGGTTGGTCTGCATTGGTATTGGGTGGGCCAAAAAAGAAACCTGCGGTTGTACAGTTATTGAAATGTTATCAATATCAATTTACTTAGACATTTTTTTGTGTGAATATGATCAAAGGAATATTCTTCCTTTGATGTTGGAGGCTTGAGGTGTAAAGAATTGGTCTGGCGCCGTGATTTGACATGTGTTTCAAATTTTGTGGATTTACAGGCCGCGCAGTCACGAATGAATCGCCAAACATAAACATTCCCAGATTAAAAAAAAAAACTCCGTGTAAGAGAAATGGCTTTTTAACATGAATCATAACATAATCCCTCTCAGACCCAGGTTATAACAAATCCCTCTTCTTTGCCGTCCGGGTGTAATTCGCCAACCGCCACTCATAGTCTGCGTTTTTGTTCTCTGCCGTACCGAGTTTAATTTCAAATAACTACAGGTATATTAGCGCACCCCAGCCAGCAGCCGCAATATGGATAAATGTATGGGGACAGAACGAACGAACCTTCATCTCCAACCTGGGACCTACTTCCGCCAACTCGACTTTATTCCACCCCGTCTTGACATACACATGATGCCTAACACTTATATAATCCCCCTCTCCCGCCTTAAAAGTCACGACCCTCCCACTATCCCGTCTCACACCAGCGGGGAACAGGTTCTTGAGTATCTGCACCACCCGCTTCCCTAGCTTTGTCTTGAAGCCCTCGAAGATGAGGTGTGGGTATGCTTCGCTGACGGTGCCGCGCTGGGAATTTGGGATGTCATGGCGCAGAACAACGTTATGGAGGGAGAACTGCGCTGTTGGCCCATGGGGGAAATGGGAGATTGTGAGGCTGGTGGGAACACCCCTGTGCTCATGGAGGAGGAGGAGGTCAGTTACCCCCGTAGCGAGAGAGGAGGTTGTAAGTTGCGGTATCACGGTATTCCCACGGTTTAACCGAATACTCAGCGGCAGCAAAAGCCGCAGTTCCTTGCTGAACTGGAGCAGCCGCGAGCTGGGGCTGCGGGAGGTTGTGATTAGGATCTTTGGATCGAGGAGGCCAGAGGTCGCGGTGTATTCGTCGTCAATGGCTTCCTCGTCTTCGCCGAGGTCGGCGGGGTTGGATTCATCGAATTTGAAGTCGGCTCGGAGCTGGACGTCGTTGGCGATGTCTTTTGGTAGGGGCTTGCCGGAGGCGAGGGACTCGCGGAGTTTCTGACGCCGCTCGGCAATAGCGGAGTCTTTGAGCGCGAGGGCTTTGCGGTAAAGAAAGTCGCGACGTTCGCGGTTGGCGCGGCGGAGCTTGTGGTAAGGATGAGTTAGTAATTGAGTGAGTTGGAGATGAGAGGGGGAGAGATGCGAACCATGACGATGATGGATGGTATGATAGATAGTAGGTCGTATTGCTAACTATTGGGAAATTTTCGCAGAGCCGCAACGCAGAGCTATGCAGTTCTTGGGAAGGTCGCGAGAATAAATCTGGGGCCCCACATTTTTTATGCGCTGTACGTACTAGTACATAGTTCTTACTGTAGGTGCTTAGATAGGCCGGAAATCAAGAATGCAATAAATTAAATACGTTAATTAATAACAGGACTATCTCTCTACTTAATAGTCATCAACATGCGGTATTTGAAGATGAATACCGTATGCTGAGTGATGAATCTTCTCATGATCTATCCGTATAGGTACTTACTGTGCGCCTTACATAGCTGTAGTTGGTTTTGCTTCTACAGCAGGTCGCATATTCGTAGTCTGCCCACCCAATTGTGGGCCCAGTCATTGATGGGATTGTCACGATAAAAGTGTTTGTTTTCACTGAGTATATGTATGTATGTATGTATGTAGTTCAGACTCATGATGTAGTCATGTAGATGCTGCAGTGATAGATTCTGATATTGACGCAACAATGTTTCTGTCCAAACTAGAACAGCTCCCACCATAGAAACTGACCGGCCAGCTCCAAATTAACAACACATGCACATCCATGCCAGGCACTGAGGCGTGCAAGAGTGAAAAAAAACAAAAAAACATAAACACATAATAAACATGACAGAACCGAGACCGAGTTATTACAATATGCGCGCCATGAAACCAAACCGAACCATTGACCAACACGTAAACTAGCTAGACAGATCCCGAACGATGAAGTAACAGATACAGAGGTAAACCACTTACTTTGCCTCAGCAAGACTAATAGTGCCCTTGCGCAAGTCGTAAACAGAATACCACTTCCTCAAGAATGCATCACCAAGGATAACAAGAGGCCCAACTGGCTCAGGGAAATCCATGCCCATGAACGCAGAGATACATGATCCAGAAACCTCAAGAATGTAGTCGTAAGGACCGATGGAGAAATCATGTCCATTTAGACACACGGTAAAGGCTGGCAAGGAGTCCCTCTTACTACACTCAACGGAGTACTGCCCGTTGAATCCCTTCTTGGCACCAATCTCCTTGTTTAAAAGTTCGGCCAGGGTGGTTGGGAGAGCTATCAAAGAAGTACCAGTGTCAAGGATCGCACCCATATTGTCAAAATCTGCGGAAGATTTGCCGAAGGCGACAGACTGGAGCTCAACTTCCCAGTAAGCCTTTCTCCTGACTGGTAGCTTGATCAATTCGCCCTTGTAGTGATGCTTATCAACACCCCCAAAAACGACCTCACTCTGCTTTTCAGTGTCGCCAAGGTAGAAAGCAAAAACTGGCTCATCAATAAGCTTTTGGTTGACCATGTTGTAAAATGGTGGAACAATATGGTTGACTGAAATACTGTCATATCCCAATCCCATAATACCATCGAAGCGACCAAAGGCAAATGCCAAACCGGGCTCAGAGGTAGCCTCAGCAAAGTCTTGCTTCTTGATCGTCAGGCCGCCAATCGTCAAATCATCTTGCGAGACGAAACCGCTCAAGCTACCAGAGCCGTAGCGGATCTCGAAGGAAGTTCCATTGGCATGGTAAGTCTTGGAAGCGGATGAATCATACTTGGTGTGGAGGTAGCAAGCAATGGAGCCACATTGTTTTGATGGAACCCAAACTGAAATACAACTATTAGCTTGTAGCCCGTGAAGACGCGTAGGTGGACGAAATACATACGGTTGGAGCTTCCGGTATCCAAAATAACCTTGAATTTCTGTGGAGGTGTCCCAATTTCGATTTCGGTGTAATCTAGAATGCCCAAGTTAGCACAACCACCGCTGAAAACTGTAGAGTACGAGTGTAAACTAACATTGTGCGTTAAGAAAATTCTACCGATCTGGTTAACGTTTTGCTCCACTAAACTAAGGAGTAAATAGCTTACAGTAATCGGCACAAGATGTCCGCCTTCGATCTCAAAATTCTCAGTCTTGAACATCTGCTCCTCATGCTGAGATGGTCGGATTCCCATATACTTCTGACCGAGATGCTTCATCTGAGTAGGGACGTCATGATGTGCCTACCCCCAAACAGGTTAGTATGGGTTTGCAGCTCTGAACAGCTGTAAGCTCACCAGTTGCTCAGAAAGAGGGACCTTCTTGAGCGGCAACTTGTGGATGCCAGCCGTAGAGGTACCGAGAAGTGTAGTAGCCGCGAGTAAGATGGAGGCCTTCATGGTCGTAGAATCGATCTGTCTAAACGTGCCGAAGAAGCTCGTGGAGGCAATAATAAATACCGCTGGTTGCTTCAAAAACAGAGTCGCTTTCAGTAAAAAAAGGAGGAATGAAGGTCAGGATGAGAAAGGGACGAGAATGGGAAGCTATGATTGATTATAAGCAGAGACCAGACCGCCCCCGGACTCGCGTTTTGGGTGCTGACGAATGACTCCAGCCAAGAACCGCTCCTAGAACAGTATCAAATCTACCCGCTGGCTGCAGAATTAAGCAGGGGTGCTGCGGCATGTGGTACAGCCGGGCAGCCTCGGCGTGGTCACCGAAGAGGATAAACACTCGAGACATTTTGAATGATTCAGGGCCAATAAACTCCTCGCACTGCTCGAAAACAACTCTTGGACGACACACGGCATCTCCGCCCCCACTGGGCACGTGCTCGGTACTAGCTCAGGATACAATGGAGCCAAAAACATACAGAAACAGTAGCTATCGGCGCCAGACTAAGCTAGGTATCGGGCGATTAGAGATATGCTATTAAAGACTAGCGATAGATGTACCCCGAAAATAAACCCCCCCGATAGCAACACCCAAGTCTATCTGCACCCATACAAAGTCACATGATATCAGCGGTAGAAGTCGAACTTGTCTGTAATTTGTCAGTATTTTTCTGCTACTGGGATACACAGTAGCAAAACTCACCAGCTTCATTACCACCCTTCACCTGGCTGGAGTATGCATCCTCTAGGTCTGATTGAATGATGTTGTACCTGTTTTTACGTACGGCACGCCTAATCTCTCAGTTAGCATTTCAGACTTTAAATCCAAGGATATCATGGTGGAGCACTCACAGCCCGGCCTCCTGCATGATAGCAGCAATAACCGCTCCTGACAAGGCGTCATTGCGAATGATGAGGGAGTCAAGGTCAACCTCCGGGGACAGTGACATCTTGGCGGCGATGGTTGAGAAAATAAGTCTTCGCTCCCTTCGGTCTTTTAGGGATGGGAATTCAATTTTTCTATCTAAGCGACCGGGACGGAGAAGTGCTGGGTCGAGGGTGTCGGCACGGTTTGTGGCCATAATAACCTGTGATATATTTAGAAAGTGGGAGGTAACAAAGCCGTCGATGAGTCGCTTACCTTAACATTGGATGTTTGGTCGAACCCATCCATTTGGTTGAGCAATTCCAACAAAATACGCTGTACCTCTCGGTCGGCACCAGTTTGGGCATCAAAACGTTTTGTAGCAATTGCATCAATCTCATCAATGAAAATGATGGCTGGGGAATTCTCCCGCGCCATTCGGAACACATCTCGAACCATCCTTGGTCCCTCGCCTAGGTACTTCTGTACAAACTCGGACCCAACAACTCGAATGAAGTTTGCAGTAGTACTATTCGCAACAGCCTTCACGAGCATGGTCTTCCCAGTACCCGGTGGTCCATAGAGTAAAACACCTCGAGGTGGGTCGATACCTGGGGAGGAGTCAGCGGGCGTAGCCTTTCGTGGATGATCTACTCACCAATTTGCTTGTATAGATCAAATTGTGTAAGCGGGAGTTCAACGGCTTCTCGGATCTCCTGTTTCTGCATATCCAGCCCTCCAACATCCGCATACGTGACATCTGGCTTCTCATTCTGCCCCAACATAGCAATTGATGAATCGGCTTCGGGGGGTAATATATCAACGAGGGAGTTTGAATGTCGGTGAAGGGCTACTGATGAGGATGGCTTCAAGAGCTCGCGGTCCAAGGTTGAAAGAATTCGGACAACGTAGTTTGAGCCGGTAGAGCTCTGCACAATACCAGTGCTAGAAGGGGTGTCAGAAGCGACCCCATATCAACTAGCAGATGGGCTTACTTCTGATCAATGGCCTCCATAAACTGCCCTATTACCAGCGGGACACTCTGTATCCGCTTGATCTCCTCCTGTGCCCGCACCAACTCCCGCTTCAAACTCCTATCCTATCCATTAGTTTCATCCACAATGTCCATGTGCTGGAAACTGCCGTACCGCTGCTCATCTTTGATATACTCCTCTTGCAAGCTTATATATCTATTCACAGCTCCTCATTAGCAATAATCCGTGTGCGGCTAATGTGGGGATTATTGACTCTAGGCGGGCCTGAAGCCGTTTCAGTTTCGCATAGTCGTTATCTGACCCCAACCCTTCCAGAGCCGAGAGAGCAGATGTATATGCTGGGTCCGAGAAGGTACTATTGGCCACTGGTCGTCGTTGAACTGCGGTATCTCCCATGCTGTGTGCTGGTTTTTAGTCAACTATGTGGCTATATATCCAGGTTGAAATGTATTGTATTAGTGTGCCACTCTAGCCTTGTTGAGCTGTAGGAGCCGTAAGAAAGGTGGCGCCGTGAACTCACCTCAAAGATGGTTTACTGAAGGTTTCTCTTCGTCCGTATACGAATTGGTGAGTGTATAATCTGCATTTGCCAGCCACAAAATTTGACTAAGAACTTACATAATAAAGTATAGGTACTATATAGGTAGGACAAATATTTCTTATGCCTCAAATATGCTTAAACCCTTTTTTCCGAATGAGACCTTTAATCGTGCATATATATATACCTGCAAGAGACACTCCCCAAGACTTCCCGCCCTAGGTACCAGTACACCCTGTCATTTCCGGAGGATCAGCGAAAGTGGATTGATTTCTCGCCACTTCTTGAGTGACTTGGTATAGTATGACGATACCATAGCTTCCGAAACCTCTCCTGCTATCCACGGGTTTGATCCGAGACTATGTCTCCACAGTAAAAGGCATTTATCTTCATTATTTCTCCGGGGGCCACGGATAGGACTATACTGTAGCTAGCGCGAGGTGTTAGGCAGTACAAATACAACGGAATTCGACCATTGACAGGGTGTGCGCCAACCAGACCCCAAACTTCATCCCCATCCATACGAAATGTTCGGGTTGCGGCGTTGCCGACTGATACTGGTATTTACATTCATCTTTTGTCTTGTTGTTTGGCATTTCTGCCGCTTTGACTTTGGTAGGCCCAATGCCCGTTTGCAAACACCGAATAAGCTCCAGCATGAATTCGAGCCGGTCCAACAACCTAGCAGGATTACTACTGTCTCGCAAGCACACAATGAGCCTGAGAATACTTCCAAACTCAAATCTATAATGGTTTCGGACTCTATACAGAGGCCAGTTACACCCATTGAGGAACAATCAACTTCAACTAAGACTGCCACCTCGAAAACGACTGACGACCCCTTGGTGGGAGTAGATGATTTAGTAAGGCTCGAGACGGCCAAGCCAAAATCACCACTTAAGGTACATTGGAGGAAGGAGAGTGAACATTTTCCTGTTCCGCCAGATCTGATTGTCAAGCTGCCAACGACCAAGTCTAGTACTATTCATAAAGTTCAAGCGACATTCGCGAAGGAGGGCGAGGAGAAGCGACTGCAAAGACTTAAGCGGAGGGCAGCTGTAAAAGAAGCTTTCGAGCACTCATGGAAAGGCTATAGGGAATATGCATGGGGTCATGATGAATTGGCGCCAATGACAAAATCTTCCCGAGAGAAGTTTGGAGGGTGGGGTGCTACGTTGGTTGACGCATTGGATACCATGTGGATCATGGGTCTCAGGAAAGAGTTTGAAGATGCTCTGGAGTTCGTCGAGAAGCTTGACTTTACCTATGCGACAGAATCACAAATCAAGGTCTTTGAAACTACAATTCGATATCTCGGTGGGCTGCTTGGGGCATACGACGTGTCTGAGCATAATTACCCGATCTTATTAGAGAAAGCAAAGCAGTTGGGTGATGTTTTATTTGGGGTTTTTGACACACCAAACAGGATGCCTATTTTGGTATACTACTGGGAACCGTACGGCTCTCTCGTACCAGCTTGTGAGATTAAGCTAAGTATGGGCTGAAACAGGGATCAAGTCGCCATACCAACACAGGCTCACTCTAGGTCAGGACTTGCCGAAATGGGAACACTTGCTCTGGAGTTTACTCGGCTTGCACAGTTGACCGGAAACCATAGCTATTTTGATGCGGTCCAACGTATTACAGACCAGCTAGCGGCAATACAATATAATACCTCAATGCCCGGAATGTGGCCTACCATCATTGATGCATCCGGGGGCTGTATCCCACCCCCAGGGCCTATAGGCCGACTCCAGAAACAAGCCAACGGATTTGTAAAGCGTCAAGATGTGGGCGTGGAGCAAAAACTACAAGTATTGGAGAAGGAAGATACTGAGAGTGTGGTACAAGGATTGAACGAGCAACATACAGACCGTAAGAGGCCGACACCAATTGCAGCGGAATATTCTAGAGTCCCTTCAACGACCCCTGGGGGGTCCTTCAGTCCTCCGGCCTGTACACCGAGGCCACTGTTACCGGTTCCCTCCTCCAGCGATGAATACTCACTGGGAGTTGCTTCTGACTCATTCTATGAGTATCTACTAAAGGTATGTATAGTTGCACCCGTAATCTAATTGGCATTGCTAAACCAAAACAGATGCATATACTTCTTGAAGGTGCAACAGAACAGTATGCCAAACTATATGAATCTTCTATGAAGGTTGCAAAGGACCTATTTTTCCGCCCCATGATGCCGAATGATCCAGATATTCTAGTTTCAGGGACTATCGTGGTCACAAACAATACACAGAGCCGTAGGACGGGAACTGGTCATCTTGTTTGTTCACCAGTCCATTGCTCGAGCTTCTTAGGGCTAATTTGTATGACAGGCTTGCTTCACTGGTGGAATGTTGGCGCTTGGAGCAATGGCTCTCGATTTGAGGGGTGACCTTGAAATCGCCAGGAAGCTTACGGATGGCTGCGTTACGGTTTACAATATCATGCCTTCAGGTGTCATGCCAGAGTACCTTGACTTGATTCCATGTAGCGACCTAAGGTCTTGTCCTTGGGATGAAGAAGCATGGCTCCAGACGCTACTTCCCGGTGTTAACCTGCACCTCCCCGAGCCTGAACAAGAGCCAGAGATACCTACTCCAGTGCAAAAAGGGCCACCAAAGAAGGAGGGCGCAGGAGGTGACGATGAAGACGACGAGCCTCGGGATGAGAGGGATAGTGAAGGTTATCCAGAGAAGGGTTTGAAGAACATAACAGAGAATGATGAAATCGGAGATGAGGTTGGACTAAAGGAAGAACCTTTGCCTGGGAGTGGGGACTACTCTCAATATCGACACAGTAAACGTGACCCACAACATGAACCACCACCTGGAAACCATGAGGAGGCGCAGGCGAAATTAACGCCTATTCAGAAGGCGTGGAATAAGGCAAAGGAACATAGACTGCCACCTGGTGTCACCTTTGTTAGTGACAGCAGGTTTGACTCCACTCACGAACAAAGCTCTACGTAAGAATTGGAGTTGCTGACGGAAGTACAGATACCTGTTGAGGCCTGAAGCTATCGAGTCTGTCTACATCATGTACCGCATAACAGGTGATAAGACCTGGCAAGATAAGGGCTGGAAGATGTTCCAATCAACTGTAAAGATTACGAGAACTGATGTAGCATTTGTTGAAATATCCGGTATGAACCACTCAAGTCCCAAATAATACACCACAGTTTGCTAACACTGCCCACTGCATTCACAGATGTGACCCGCACTGTGGAGGACAATGAAGGGATCCAAGCAGATTCCATGGAATCCTTCTGGCTTGCGGAGACACTGAAGTACTATTATTTGCTGTTTAGCGAGCCTGAGCTCATATCACTGCACGTCCCCTTATGGTATGCTGTGCTTCCCCGGAGCTAACTGGATTTTAGGGATGAGTGGGTCTTCAACACGGAGGCACATCCATTTAAGCGAGGTGGAAAATAAACCAGCAGCATATTTTTGAAGGCAAAAATGAGTAAAAATTGACTTGATGGAATGTGTATTATGTTACTTATGGGTTGGGGTATATTGCTTGCTAATCTCCATGCTATTGTGTCTGCTCTAGTACAATTTTTTTTGTGTTTGTGTTATGATATCGACGAGGAGTGCTCCAGCCATCGGTAATCCTTGCCAAACCTTAATGCATTCTGAATGCCAAACCAGTCCGAGCCCCTTCATGGGTCGGCTTTATCCATTTCAATTCTTCTGTCTGCGAAGCTTTTATAATCATTATCCGATGTGTATTCTATTAGCATTCTTCATTTTGTTGTACATGTATTATTTGTTTTGGGTTTGCCTGAACGTCTTATTGGACATGATACCATGGGGCTTTTCCATAGTCTGGGGGTTTCCTCATATGTGTGCTGCGCGCGCTTTTGGCTTCTTGGTTTTGTGCCGGTGTGTACTATGTAGTCTCGAACCGCCAGTTTGGAAGTTTTATTGGTGTGCGATAGAAAAGTTTGCGCTTTACTTCTTTCCTGCACTATGAGGGATAGTGTTTTTTATATGATGGTACAGGATCGTAAGTATCATCTCGCGTAAATTGGTTACGCGTAAAGAACACCCGCTTATCTAGAGCTGGGGTTTGAGTCGGTTGCAGCTGCAGCTGCAGTCATATCGACTGCAAAGAAATTACTTTGATGGGTATGATCGGTCGGTTATATGTTTATGTCCCATTGAGCCCTGGAGTATTCTGCGTCATTCGCTCCATAGCTATACGTACGGTATGTTATTTGCTTCCTCAGGGGTGGTGTTACCCTCAACTACCATCGCATGATATACTTACTGTACATATATATATGGTTTTGCTGCTCGAGGGAGGGTTGGTACCGGTAATGCCGAATGCAATAAATAAAGAGCTGGGCCATCAGTATATGTACGTGGCGGTAACTCGACCAAATCACTACGGTTCAGAGTCGCCATCTATTGCAATCAATCCCGGAAGTGCTGGTGGTGGGGGGGGAGGAAATTCGCTATTATTGAGTATAGGTATTAATATACCATATTTTCTGGTTCTCTACGACCCGGGAATCTACTGTAATGTGAAGTGGTGGGATTTTCAGGATCTCAAGCCACTCACTCGCACTGACAAGAGCGTGGATTTTGTTTGTATGAGAGAACTTGCAGTAGGCGCCGGATCATAAAGAACTGGAAAATACGGATGATTTTGTTTCATGGGTGTTTCAGGGTAACAGATGTGAGCTGAATGTGCCAAGTAGGAGTACTAGTATATATATATTATGTCACTTGATTACGCAACTAACTTTAATTCTTGCAACCCCCCCCCCAACCCCCCCAACCCTTCGGAACTTATAACCCCATCTATCCCCATCTATATATGCGGCAACATTTGAGTCCACCTCGACGTCTCATACACCTTAATAGGCAGCTTTCTCAGACTGATAAACGCCTCGACAACAATATACACTCTCGCAACACAATACCCCGTCACGAGTGCCAACGCAAGAATCGATCTCAGGATGTTCTTCGGTTGAGGAAAAGATACCACCAAATCCGCCGCATCATAAAAGGGCTGCACTGTTGCCGAGTACTTGAGAAAGTTGTACAACAGACCAAGGGGAACCAAAACCGCCCAATTAAAACCGACTACTGGGATCATATACAGCATCCAAATAACCCTACGCCAGCTGTAGTTTGTATTGCCGGCGCAATGCTCCTCCATCCAGTAATGCCACCATGGTGTCTTATGTCTCACCCACTTTGCAATTCTATCAAGCGGCGGCACAATTGCTACATTAATGCTGCAGATAGCAATAGCTAACGCCGAGTCTTGCCACATTCTGCTTTCGATTTTGGTTGGGAAGTAGGTATTCCATGCTGCGACGTGTACGCCGGCGTAGATTGCGCTGGCGATGGCGGTTGCAGTGGGTGCGATCCAGCCGTCACTCCGGGCCCAGTTCAGGGCGTGGGTTTCGAGGAGGTCGTAGTGGACCCGGAGTTCTGGCTTGATTTCGGGAGCTCGGTTTGTGTAGGTGAATATGACTTCGGGGTATTTGAGGTAGGTGGTTATGGCTTGGGAAGATAATTGCCATCGGACAATCCCGGCCCTGTCGAGGCTTACGATGGGGGAGCTTTGGGAAATGTAGTAGGCGGAGTTTGGGTTTCCGGAGAGGCCAGTGTTGGGGAGGGTCTCGCGCATTTGTAATTGGAGGGTGGCTCCAGTTGTGGATATTGCCTGACCAGGGAGTTTGTGAGGATTTCCATTTGAGAGGCGGCCTTCCACTGGAGTATTGGGAGCAGCTATTGTTGTGATTGAGTTCGCTGAAGAGCAATCTTGGACTTGAGGGTTTGGTATTTGCAACGAATCTTGAGACAAAATGGATGCTGAGCCCGGTATCGGTGACCATGTCAGGTCCGAGAATTCACACTCCCTCTTCACCCCCAACCAATGGCCTTTATGGTTCGGCAGGGGAACATATTCCGTCTTCACATCCATTTTCTCATAACCAATACTCACCCCACTCGCCATATACATAAACGCAGAAATCGGCCTCGCCCACTCCTCAGACAAAACCGTAGGCACAAATACATTCAACGGCTTATCCCACCACAGTGCATAAATAGCGAATGCACACAACACATGTGCCACGGTATTGACCTCCAAAAGTGTGAGTGGAAGCTGGGAAATAATCCGAGCAATAGAGTCGATGATGATCCAGCTTGCTTGCATAATAACGAGTATCTTTGCTAAATCGTCAGCCTTGCTGTGGTCCTGAATGGATTCGACGGAAATGTCTGGGAGATTGGCGTTCTGGGCGAGGAACAGAACCCCATAGGAGTTTAGTGCCAGCTGGGGGGAGTTTGGGATGTATTCGGCCTCATGGGGTTTGCGGGGCCTTGTATCAAATACAAAGCCGCCCATACAGGCGTAGTGGCTGTGGACTAGGGTCCAAGCATGCTTTCGGGGAGAGAAGTCTGGTTCATTTGCGGCAGCCTATATGTTAATCATTAGCCACTGGGAACTTTTACGTTGGGTATATATTGGGCTTGGTATATCACCAGATTACACACTTACCCTGCTTCTAAATATCTCATTAACCCTCACCGTCAACTCCTTCGCATCACTCCACTGATCCCAGGCCGTAAACGCAACCAGCTCCGGCGCAAATATTCCAATTAGCAGCCATTTCGCCTTCTTCTGATACCACTGGATAGTACTCAAATTCGGCTGCGGGATGTTGAGGTGGAGTGCTGTCCATGCACAGAGGGAGAGTGTTATGAGGCAACTGATGAGAAGGCGGAAAGTACCACGCACGGCGGGCTCTGATTGCCATGGTGTTGTCTCAACTTCAACTTTAGGTGGAGTGCCATTGCCTTGTGAGATTGGAGCAGCAATGGAACCAGGAATGTATAGTATGGAGGTGTGGATGTACCCAAGCGTGAACACAACCTTGGATGTAGTTAAGAAATTCATTATAAGGTGGAGGAGTAGCTAGGTCCATAACTCTGTGGGAACAGTGTTGTCCTCATGCAATCTTGGGGCTCCGTATATATCGGCAGCTGTAGGTGTCGTATCGAGAGTTATTTGTCGAGCCATGTGTAACAAATAACGGCATGCGAGCACGGCCAGTAGATGTGCAGCATATACATGTACATGTACAGTACATACAGCATGCCCGTTTTTTTTAAAACCCAAGCAAGACAAAGTTACGTACGCTGACCCTGCAGCGGTATGAGTCTGACACCTATGACGTGCAAGATTGGGGTACTCTTTGAAGGAAGGAATGGGTCAGGAAAAGGAAATATGGATGAAGAGTTATTCAGTTCTAGTTGACTCTATATGATAATAAAGAAGGGTGTGGCTGCCTGAGTAGAGGAAGTTTTTGTTGTAGGTT
>Ga0307514_10002372_pt1 | contig 19738 bp, 27 predicted proteins | sample 16_EM_MG_FD_203088 | JGI IMG/M metagenome (GOLD analysis project Ga0307514, IMG submission 203088) | Populus trichocarpa ectomycorrhiza microbial communities from riparian zone in the Pacific Northwest, United States - 16_EM | ecosystem: Host-associated > Plants > Roots > Unclassified | place... | reverse complement strand
CATTTCAAACCGAAAAGTCGCATACGTACAGAGCTCCATAGCCATTCGTACAGCGTGACCACCGCTGAGCCAACCATTGTCGGACCATCCAGAAACGAGGACTGATGTACGTGATCAGTACGAATCATGACATGTCATAATCGGCACACTTACTCATCGCCTGCACAGCTTCTTGACGCGAAACTGGGGAGAATAACGTAGCGCAAGAGATGGTCTGGACCTCTTCCAGGCACTTCGAATACATCTCACTGTGTGGCCCCCCACCATCGCGCACTTTCGCCGCAACCATGCAGATGACGGTGACAGCGAATGGAGAACGCTCTCGTAAGGAATCGTAGGTGTCCACGCTAGCGTCGAAGATAGGAAGAAATGTCGAGCAGCCGTGGTAGAAACTAATGGGGATTAGGACGCGCACGCAGACATTTCCCGAGACCGAACACCTACATTTGAAAAAGCTGTCTCGCTTCATGCTCGGAGATAATGCCTTTTGTAACGACTGCGGGGCTCATGAGCGAACAAATCACACCCGGTGAAGCGGACCGTACCATCCTGAAAGACCATCCTTGGTGGCTTGTGTTGCACCTTCCGCCGTTTTGTCGGTCTTGACCGACGGCCATCTCCATCCGGAGTACGGGCTCGGCTAACTGGTTGGCTCTCGTCGCCATTTTCAAGTGAGGCACGCTCAACGGCCACATCGGCGAGTCCTCTCAAAACTTCCCAGGGTGCGACCAATCCAGAAGCGGGAAGTTCTCCGTTGTCCTCATCTTCGTTATCAGATGAATCTGCACTCGTAACCGTGGACTGTGGCATCGGTCTCTTGTTACCGAGAGAAGAGTCGGGCACCCTGAAACCACCTTGCCGGGGCTCCTCCTGATATCTCACCGAAGACACGTTGGATCGTGAAGAGCCAGGAGTGTCGATACTGGAGAAAGGGGGTAAAACTGGTCCGTGATGGTGTCCGGCAGCGACATTTTGGTGTTGACCTGCGGGGAACAGAAAGATCAGCGAATCGGGGTGAAGCGGATGGCCAAAACAACAAACTCACCCGCGTGGGGAGGGGGTCTGTGTCCAGGAGCTCCCATTATGGGGTGGAATGGCCCAGAAGATTGTTGGGCAGAGAGTGGAGGGCGAGGGCCAGGCGGGCTCATAACTGACGATTGTGGTTGATGGTTCGATGCGACAATTTGTTGATGGGGTCCATGAGTGGACGACGGGTGAGTGTCGACCATCAACTGAGGCGGGTGTGGATGCGACGCATTGGTCGGAGTCGAAGCGGCGGCGGTAGCGGGAGAGTCTTGTGACTGAAGGTCCGGCGTGAACGGGGGAGCCTGGTAAACAGAAGGTGAACGGTGGGTGGGGTCTAGACCATTTCTGAGATGAGAGACGATCTCCGTAAGAGTACTCTGTATTGCGACTTGGGACTGGCGAATGTCCGCAACGTGAGCTTCGAGACTTCGAATCCGCCTGAAGGAGAACGGGCGGGTGAGCGAATGCGGGGAGATATGATGGAACAGAACGCACTCCAACCCGGCCTCCCCGGTGAGACTGGCCTCCCTTGTAGGTTTCTCGAACAGACACTCGAGGCCGGCATGTCTGCATCGTCTACATGGGGGGTTCTCTGCGCCCTCACATCTCATCTTTTGCTTCCGACAAGCATTCTACGGAAGCAAATGGAAGGTCAGACGGGTGTCGTTCAAGATGTCAGATTTTACACACGCAAGCGCCTTCGAGAAGGGTGAGAACGTGAGCACGAGAGAGAATAGTGTAGGAAATCATACGTACGGGGGACTCTGTTGAGGGTCCTTGCGGTAGGCTTCGCGTCGAGCTTTGAGCCAGATTTTTGGGGCGAGTCGTCGGAATCTTCTTGCTTCTTTATCTGAGCGGAGCCATTGGGTGTGTTCATGGCCGACGCGAGAGTGAAGATGGTGGGAGATGAAGAGATTGCGCGGGTTATCTACCGGGCCTGGTCGAGGTCCCACAGTTAGTCTTGGTGTGATTGAGACCACGGGGAAAAACCGCCAAGGGGCAGTCGCTTCGCATGTCCAAACAAACGCAAATACTAGTCTGTCATTAAATCGTCATACATGTATGTTATCTCGTCTTATCCGTCCTCTTAAATACTCCTCGTAACCATCTCCATCTCATCCTCCCCGGTGGTAGTGGTGGATCCAACTCCGCACCCTCGGAAAACGTGCGTTCTAACGCTTCGTCAACAGGGTCAGGGACCGGGAAACCATCTCCTTCACTCTGCGACCGTCTGAGCTGCGTTTCCACCGACAGCCCACTAACCTTCCTTCGTCGTTCACGGGGAACAACGACAAACCCGGGGCTGGCCGGCGAGATACCAATCGAGAATCCAGGCAACTGGGGCGCGAAGACATTGTGGTGGTGTTGCTGAACAGGGGAGCGCAGTTCGTTTGTCGGCCGGCGCCGCTGCACTCCAGTGCGGATGCTGAGGCTGGGTCGGTCACTAACACTTGGTGAGAGTGACGCGTAATCCTGGACGCGCCGCGGTGAACCAGCCTGTGGTTGTGGGTCGTGAGCGAAACAGCTGGGGGTATCTGACTCTGAGATCGCAGATCGCTCCAGAAGAATGGTGTCCCGTCCTGGCCTGCCACGTGCATCAGGCGACATCTCTTCACAAGATCCCAAGCCGTCACCCTCAGACTCTTCACTTTCTTCATCTCTCCAAGTCCCCACGTTAACCCCGCCACCCCCACTGTTGAATGACACGATCCATACGCCCCCTAATAGGATGATGATGCCCAACCCGACTAAGGCAAGGTGGTTCCAGGGTATAAGTGAAAACTGATCGAAGTAGACCAGACCGTTCACGATGGAAGATATATTGTAGAAACAGAAAGCCACTAGACCATGCATGAGCATTGAAATTTGAAACACCGATGTCAAGGAGAAACCGAACGCACGTGGGCACACCAAGGTTGGATCAGCTAAGATTAGCGCCCTGTGCAGGTACCACAGTTGCAGCAAGGCAAACACGCCCAACCCGAGGAGTAGAAGCCACGCCTGCCATCGCCAGAATTGGTTCTTCCCTCCAAGGGTGAGAAGCAGTAACTCCACGCCGCTCTTTGCAAACAATAAGCACATCCCAGACAGGATTCCCGAGGCAGAAGCGTACGAGATCGCCAGAAACAACGGGACCCGGGACTTGGGGCCACTGGATAATGCGAAGGTGGAGGATGTGGTGATGGAAGGCGATCTAGAGCTCGATTTCCTCACTATCAGGGGTGTGGTCTCTGTCATAACATGAGCGGTTGCGGTGATAGGGTTTGCCGCAGGCGGCAACAAGGCGGGGGCCAACGGCGGAGAGTAGGGAGGTGTTCGAATGCGTCGCGAATATGTCCATTCAAATATGTGGGTCTAATCGATCGTTGCGTGAGATTGGTCAGTAAGGACGCAGGATCACTGCTACTCACGGTAACAAGGGCAACCGCTAGGAAAAATCCAAGAAGCGAAAAGTATACGATGAACGCAGGCCGATTGAACAAAACAAGGAGATCTTCCAGAGAGTGGGTCGGTTCTGGAACGATTCCGAACACTGCAATCAGCACTGCGCCACCGGCAATGAGGATGGTGCCGAGAATCATCCAGGCCGAGAATACATCTCCGAGAAGGAGACGGGCGAAGAAGGCGTTCCATAGCAGCGATACGGCACCGAGGGGAGCGAGAATGACGACGGGTAGTGAAGCTATTTGGAATAGCGAACCAAGGATGTTTGAAGTTATGAATATGCCTGTAGCGGAGGGTGTTTCAGCAAAACAGGTCTTGAGGGCGTGGATAACGATGAGCTAACCGAAACCGACCAACCACAACCTGACGACGCAGAGAAGGTCAACAATCTCAAAGAAGGGATTACCTGCCGGCAGGGACTCACGGGCGACGATACTCATTCTTCTGCTCGTGTTCCGGAAGGGCCTGGTTTTGGATATGGCTCTTGCGTTGAACGGTTAAGCCTAGCGATTGGATGAACGATGCCAGAAGCCCGACGACAATTCCCGCGGCAATGGATAGCTTCGGGCCATCCAGGTTGATGCTGTGAGGGTACATTGGTGTGCTCTTTATGTCCTCGTGGTGGTGGACTGGGAGTGGTGGTGGGCGATGTCCATTAACGATCAAACGCGCTCAATTGGGAAAGCCACTCCAACTGCAGGTCGATCAGATTCGCCCACTGCTCCCCCAGATGTCTATCCGTCGTACGTTAGAGGAGAACGTGTTCGGACCTTTCAACGCCAACGACGTTCTTGACGAATACGTCACCCATAAAAAGAACATGGAGGTAGACTTGCACTGGCTTGAGGTGACGAGGAACGGCAAAGCCTCCGGGTAGCCACACTCTTTCGCTATCCTCGACTATATCCCTGGATCTCACAGTTCCTTACATTTGACAGTCTCGACGAGTCTGAATCTTCTATCAACAAGAAACGCATTAAAAAAGTCAAATACTTTGGAGCCCTTTACATCGAGGACCTCAACTGGATCTCCCCGAATGGAAGACGCCTCATTCACGATGATATGAGGCGCCGTGGACTTAGGTTCACTCTGGGTAACCAAACTCTGTCCCGGTAACAAACCGTCGCTTCATCGTCTGACTCATCGTAGAGTCCATATATGGGCCTGATAGGCCAGACGATGGACTTACAGTCAAGATCGGCGTCATCGTCGAGTACCTCGGCCTGACTTACTTGATGGGTACGTACAAGCGGCCTGTTTTTATCGTCACCAGCGATTTGACAAGGTAATTCAGATAAGAAATATCGAGACGAGATGATGCTGTTCTCCCTCACAACCGGCATGAGGTACGAGTCCCAGCCCTATCCCCTCACCGACCCTCTATAACATTCAAAGCACGCGGAGGTTCAGAGTCGTCTCACTCAATCCAACGTGCTATTGCAAAAGCCGGAAGTACATTTCCACGTATCGGTTCTGCCGCTTTCTGACAGACCTGTGTCCTCAAAAATCGAAGCCAACGCCAGAAGAGTTCTTCAATGCGTTCATGAACCACCACGCAGAAGCTGGCAGAAGCGTCAGCAAGGATAAAGCTGTCAAACTGATGTTGAAGCACGCCCTGTGGTTGGCCGAAGATGCCAAGCAATATGTAGACTCTAAATCCTGGAAAGAGTTTGCGAAGACAAGAGTCCTCTATGTGGATGAAGATGTCGAAATGGATGAGCCCGAGCGCGGGCGTCTTGTTCGCCCCATTTCTAGTTCTCCACTTACCCTCGATTTTTTACCGAAACAGAAACGGGTGGGTCCTGGTGCTCAATCACAAACATACTACCTACTGAATACCCCCCCCCATAGCTACTGTCACCGAGCGTTGATTCTCGGTCCTCACTTGAATACGCCTCAGATGATCAACTCTTTGGGCGTGAATCCGAACCGGCATCCAGCCCGGAACGTTCACCGTCTCCACCCTTCACCAGCCCATATGCTGCAGCACGTGTGCCCATGTCGTTCCGTTTTGCACCTGGAGTTCCGGACGACTTCCACTGGTGGTGCGAGATCGAGGGGTGCCATTATAACGTCGATATGTTGAATTTGACTAAGGAGAACCTGGCAATGTTGGACGGCGAGACTGTGGCGAAGCTGCGCCTCCAGGATTGGTCATCGAGTGATTCATGGGTACAGTTGGCTTTCAAGGCAATGTTGGAAGACCATCGTATGAAACATTTAGAGTCTTGGGGACTCCGATGTATCGCAGGATCGCATGGGGTATACTGTGAAACCCAATACTTCCTCCGAACCATTTTTTGACATACTTGCTCCTTAGGTCATTTCTCGAGTCGAGCTTGCGGAACCCCCAGGACCAGATAGAGAGAAGGATACGTTCGCAGACCTCAAGATTGAGTTCCTCAACCTGTTATAATTGCAACAAATCTTTACAGCCCAACGTGTACAGTATCACAACATACAAAATGATTAATCTCGTAGTACATGGGGTGGTGGTACAGAATGATTATGATCATACAAAGCATTGTATCAAGTCCGAGTTTCAAAACATACTTCTAATCCATCTCTTCTACTTCAATGTCGTCAATATCGTCATCGTCGTCCATGTCAATGTCCATATTACTGCCCGCGTGGTTGGGGATGATCGCCAGTCTGTTGTGAGGGCCATCGAAGGTGACCCTAATCGTCTCTCCATCCCGAACGCGATCGGAGAGGATCATAACAGACAGGGGATTGAGCAAGTCACTTTGGATCGCGCGGTTGAGAGGACGGGCTCCGTATATAGGTGAGTAGCCGGAGGCACAGAGGAAGTTCTTCGCATCTTCATCGATTTGGAGAGTCATCTTCCTGTCTGCCAATCGATCTTGGACCTCCTTCAGTCGAATGTCAACGATCTTTTTCACGTTACCCAACGAGAGGATGCGCTAGAAGGAATGGGATGAGTTAGTGCCTCAGTCCAAAAGAAGATCCATAATTCATCGAAGAAGTGGATACTCACGAAGATAATGATCTCGTCGATTCTGTTGATGAACTCTGGTGGGAAATGCCCGCGGATCGTTCCCATCACCAATTCCTTGGTCTGTGATTTCACCCGGCCTTCACCCATATCGCTAAGATAGGCCGCGCCGAGGTTACTTGTCATGATGATGACAGTGTTTCGGAAGTCGACCACTCGACCCTGGCCGTCCGTGAGCCGTCCGTCATCGAGGACCTGCAGGAATAACGTGATAAACTCCCTGCAGGCCTTTTCGATTTCATCTATCAACACGATGCAGTAGGGCTTGCGACGAACATATTCCGTCAATTGGCCTATAAGGTTGGAGCATCAGAATTTCGCAGGAAGGAACGCAGAATGAAGGAAAGCCTACCTCCAGAATCGTGACCCACGTAACCCGGTGGTGCGCCAATGAGGCGTGAAATGGAATGTTTTTCGGAGTATTCCGAAGAATCGATCCTGATCATCGCGTCGGGTGAATCGAAGAGCAGCGTCGCAAGTGTCTTGGAGAGGAGGGTTTTTCCGGTGCCGGAGGGACCAGCCATGAGGAATGAGGCGATGGGACGAGCAGCGTTTCGAAGACCGCTCCTGGACAATCGAACAGCATTTGCAACTGCCTTGACGGCCTCGGGTTGGCCGACGACGCTCTCTGCGAGAATCTTCTCAAGGCGAAGCAGCTTCTCCTTTTCGCTTGACACCAGTCTGGTCACTGGGATTGACGTCCAACGGGCGACGATCTCGGCGATTTGTTCAGGTGTGACTGTGTCACTTCCAGTACTTTCATCGTCACCAGCAGCTTTCTTCTGTTCCAAGACCTTGAGTCGGTTCTGGAGATCTGGCAAGGCGTAGTAGCGCAAATCGGAAGCCGTCGAAAGGTCATATCTTCGCTCGGCGTCCTCGACCTTCACCTTCAACTCGTCTATCTTCTTACGGACTTGATTTATTTCGTCGCCACGTTTCTTCTCGTGTTCGTACGCCAAGAGCAACGGTTGGAGCTGATCCTCAACATCGGCGATAGTTTTCCGAGCGACGGCGAGTCGTTCCTTTGAAGCTTGATCTTTCTCGCGCTCAAGGGCATGGATTTCCACCTCGAGCTCGAGCTTACGCCGCTGAAGCTTATCAATGGCCTCTGGAGCGGTTTCTCGCGTAACGCGAACGCTGTCGAACAGGAATATCAATCCGACGCTCGGCGACAGCGGTAACGTAAAACCTTACCTGGCGCAAGCCTCGTCAACCAAATCAATCGCAGAATCGGGAAGACGTCGGGACGTCAAGTATCGATGGGCAAGGGTTGCGGCGGAAATCAATGCACCATCCAAGATCCGGACGCCATGATGAACCTCATACTTCTCACGGATGCCACGGAGGATGTTGATCGTCTCCGGAACGGAAGGCTCGTTGACTAAGACTTGAGCAAATCGACGCTCAAAAGCAGCATCCTTCTCAATGTACTTGCGGTACTCGCTAGATGTTATGTCAGTGATCACGAGTGCTGGGCTGTGGCGTGCAGAACTTACGCTAGTGTAGTCGCTCCGATACATCGTAACTTCCCACGAGCGAGCATGGGCTTTAGGAGGTTGGCAGCGTCCATGCCCCCACTTGAGGACTCAGACCCCGCCATGATCAGATGAAGCTCATCGATGAACAAGATGACGCCAACACCCTCCTCGGATGCCTTCTCGATCTCGTTCAAGACGGACTTGACGCGTTCTTCATACTCTCCCTTGTACTTTGCGCCGGCCATGAGCGCTCCCATATCTAAACACGGCAAGTCAGAATCAAAGTTTGTGTGTCAAAATTTTACCAGGACTTATTCACGTACCAAGGGAAAACAAACGACCCAACAATGATGCAGGTACATCACGATTCACGATTCTCTGCGCGAGCCCCTATGAGGGATCAATCAGTGACTGAATGGTTCATTCAAATAGACGGGCACGATGCACACCTCGACCACGGCTGTCTTTCCCACACCTGGTTCTCCAATAAGAACGGGATTGTTTTTGGTCCTTCTACAAAGAATGCGAACGACTCGGCGGATTTCGTGATCGCGACCAATGACAGGGTCGATCTTTCCGTCCGCGGCTAGAGCCGTCAGATCGACTGCATACTTCGACAGGGCGTCGAAACCTTGCTCGGCGTTTTTGGTGTCGACCCGACGGTTTCCACGAATCTGATCGATGGCTGTCTTGATTGCAGCCTCGGTAAGACCAGCCTCCTTTATAACGGGTTGGATGCTGGGGTCTTTAATGAGGGCGAGAAGGAGATGGTCTTGGGCGATGTAAGAATCGTGCATAGTCTTTTGAATGGACTGAGCTTCTCGGAGGACCTTGATGGTTGCAGAGCCCAGGGCGGTCTCATCTGGAGGGGGCGATTGGGCGGGTAACCGGACGATGATACGATTGAGTGCCCGCTTGACTACAACCTGAGTGGAATGTCAGCGTCAGGGCGTAGCCACGCCGGTGGAAGAAAAAAATAATCACCGGATCACCGCCAACTTTTTGAATAACGGAGGTGAACAGGGAGTTCTTACTACCCTGGTTACCCTGATTCAGTCCTCCAGGTGGTTGCTGTTCACCAGCACCCTCGTTCAAGAGGACGAACGCGATATGAGCCGGAACAACTGTTGCAAGTCATCAGATAAGAGCACGGATGATGACGTAACTGAAGATAGAATACCATGAGCGTTAGCATAATCTTTGGCAAGCTGAATCGCAGCGGCCAAAGTCTCTTGGGTCTTGTCTGTAAAGTCGAAGTTTGAACCCATCGACGGAAGAGAGGGGAGGTTTGATTCGATTGGAGCGAGGGGGGAGCTATTTTTTTATACTGCATCTTTCGCTCATCTTTGAGTCCCAGCCTAACTTTCCAGAAGCGTCCAGTCCCACGTCACGAGCGTTCTAGTGACACCCCGTTCCTCCGAGTCACGCCGTGCGAAGGAACCAATTTCCCACGAGTGCTGCCCATCGCCGCAAGTTTGCCAAACGATGAACGTGTTCGGAAGGAGAATATTCTCGACCCCTCGCGTCCTCGCTAGATTCTCCTCGACCACCGCCACGGTTGTTCCACCTCACCCGCCTGCCTCAACCACTCCAACCTTCGCGACAGAGACCGCGGTTTCGGACTACCCTCAGGCTCCGAACTACCCCGGACTATGGTCAGAGAACCAACGTCCTAGACCGACCCCAGCGACTGGCCCTCGCTTCGAACAGACGGCCATGCAGCTTCAACCTCAACCGCTCAGCGCGATGGACTTGATTGCCAAGGAGCCAATCCGTTTGTCCAGGACCAGAATCGCAGCTTGTGACGGTGGTGCGTACTAACCCGTATTTTCCGTTCTCCTGCCTTCTTTACCATTTCGTGTCACATCTTTGATTCCACAACTTTCGGCATATTTGGTCTCCGAACGAGGTACTGACCCGGAGTTCTTGAATTGGACAGGAGGTGGGCCACTCGGTCACCCTAAAATCTTTATCAATCTCGTGAGCCCATAATTCCCATGACCTCTCATATTTTTCTCACACCCGGTCCGTTCTCTCGCTTCTCAACTCACAGGATAAGCCTGGCGCCCACTCTTGCACGTAAGCTCACCCAACTTGCTATCTCGCCATCCCTGTTCGCGTTCATCTGACCCCTACAATCGCTGTTCTTTTCCTTTTGCAGATATTGGTAAGTCACCGTTTTTTCTCCCACCCTTTAAATGATGGGGCGTGTGGCTAACGTCCAAAAACAGCGGCCTCAGATTCGAGCTGGAGCATCACGAGCACGACCATTGATTCTGGATGCTTCTAGCTCGTTCATTCCCTACGAGATCTCCCCTTGACAATCCAGTTTATAGTATTCACTTTGTCGCGTGCTCAACTTATCTCCCTTCATACGAGATATCGACGTTTCAAGGCGAAAACTTGTACGTGATGAACCGATGAGAGCATAATATCCGGCGTACCGAGTCCACACTCCATTCCTCGATCGGATAACAGCAACGAATGCCATTTGTGTGGGTGTGTGAGGTGCGGGGTAAAAATACAATGTAGTCTACTATGTGGGACGAAAACGATAGACAGTAAGAGAAGGCGATGTACAAAATGAATAAAAACATACGACACCGGCAGACAACAAAGAACACGCTGAAGAAGACCTAAAGACTACGCGGACGATACTGAAGAAGACCCTGCCAAGCAACAATTATGGTAGCCGATTGTTCGTTAAGGTAAGGTGCAGCGGCAGTAACAAAAAAACCGGGCGGGAAAGGAAAAAAAAACCTGAAGTGAGTAAAGGAATGGCGCGACCAACGGAACCGAGAAGGAAAAGGATTCCACTCTCGGTCCCTCCTGGGTCTAGGGTAGGTGAGGGGAATGATAGCAAAACGAATGTGGGGGAGAGAGGAGCCGAATTAGGATTGATGATGCAAATCGTCAACGGATGCGGCGAAGTAACAATAGCGAAGGTTCGGGAATCAAGAACAAAGATGCGCCGGCGGTCAAGCAGAAAGTCTTGGATAAAAGAGGCAAGAAATGAGCGGGGCCGATGATGGACAAGTGGATGATGGAGAGGGGGGGAAGGAGAGCGGGAATTGAAAAATAGAGTGGGTGTCCAGGTCAAGTCGGGTTTAAAGCACCCGTGTCCACATGGCGTCGTCAGAAAAAGATAACAATAAAAAAGAAAGAGGTGAATGAATTGCAGGCAGATATGTTATGCGAGAGAAAGCAGTGAGGACAATGAAAACCAGAAAACGGGAAACGCCGTCTTGGCGAGCTGTCAGCCTTCGTCACGAGTGTAAACGGAAGTGTCATCAGGACAGATGAATGACATCGGCGATAATGGCCGACACTCGCCCTCGGCTACGGCTTCCAGCTGAGAGAACGGCGGTAACGACGTTGATGTCGTCCCCGTTGATAGGTCTTCCCTCGATGGTGAAGGCTAACGGAAAAAATTAGCCCTGCAGTCACAGCTCGTATGTAATAGGACGTACCACTTTGAACATTGGATTGACCGCAGATTTGGGTAATCCTGGGCTCGGTGGGTACGGACTAAGAGATGGGGAACGAGGGAGCCCTTGGACGAAAGGTGGTAATGGGGGAGAGGGAAGGAGAGGACTAAGATGCTGCCTCCTGTCTGATAAACCGCCTCCATCTGACCAGCTGGTCATCGGTTGTGGTTGATTTGACCACTGTGGCGAGCCTATTGAAAGATTTTGCATGGGAGGTGGTGATCCGTAGTCCGACAACGAAGAGCCAGCATCTACAGAAGGTCGGAGGTTAAGGGCATTGAGTAGCTGTTGCTCGTGCGATAGAGAATTCGACGACCGCGCAGACTTGGTAAGCTCATCATATGCCGCGTGCAGTGACGAACTGGAAGACTTGTGCAACTCAAACGCGCTCGTTCTTGATCGCAGTCGCATAGGCCCAGGATCGCTGTCCACAGTGGCAAACGAGATGACGGACATCCTACCCAGGTCTGATGACGACATTGAGTGGTCGTCGTCCCAGTCTCTCCTCCGAGCCTTGGCGTTCCTCTCGTCTCTCCAACCAGAAAACGGTGCTTCTCCATACCTTCCTCCGGCGGCATTGAGGGTAGTCGCACCTCCCCCCCTATCCGGATGGGAACCATACGCTCGTCGCTTTGACCCGGTGGTACCCCTCATATGCTTCTCTGCTTCGAGTCGTCCAACAGGATTTGTATCGATGGCGTACCCCCACCCCAAATCGGAGGAGGCCGCCTGCATGAGTGCGTTCCTCTTCTGCATGACAGCCCTCGCTTGATCCCTCTGCATCTTCTCCGCCAAAGCTCGTTTCTGTTTCTCCGCCTCTTTGGCCATTCGTTCCGCTTCCTTCTTGAGTTTCTTCGGGTCAAACTCGTGCGGAGCAGGGATTTCGATCGATCGGCTGTCGGCACTGGAGGAACGTTTGAGCGATGGGGTTGAATTGGAAGACGTGATGTTTTCTTCGACAGGCGGCAGCGGATTGACCTTGTCCGCATTGCCGAACTTGCCCAACCCCCACTTGAGGCTGACGAGGGAACCAAGGGCCTTGAGTTTCGGACCGTTTGCCTGTCCATCGGATGGCCGAAGGTTGGCAGGGTCTTGTAGAGGTTCTGGATCTGGCGGAGGTCGATTAGGATACTCTTGGGCGAGAGGCGACGTTTGAATATCCATCGGCTGTACGGCATCGTACTCGTGCGAGGTGACATCCATGGGATGCCAGCCGTTTCCGGCGTAATTCGAAGGAGGAACGTCGGCATTGACGAGAGCGGCCTCAGGGTCTTTCCGGTGGCTAATTGATGATGAAAAGAAGGAGGTACGGTGAGTGGTAGAGGTGTCGAAATGGGGCGATGGTTTCGGAATGGGAGGGGAGTGGGCGTGGGAAGGAGGGACGGTTCTGGGGGATTGAGCGGTGAGCAAAGTGGATTGTTGCGCAGTGGCGCGTGGGAAAGGACGGGTCTGTAATGGTGGTGGGGAGGATACCGGAATGGGAGGATTGTTCTTGGACATGGTCTCCGCCAGATACGGGTGGTCGAGGCATTGGCGAGCCGTCAAACGAGTATCAGGATCATACTTGAGCAGGTCGGTGATACATTCAACCAGTTTCAAAGGGACGGAACGGTCGAAAAGGGCGTGTAAGTTCTTTGGTTGGATCTGAGAAGTTAGAACAGGTCAACACCACGGTGCGAGAGCCGGTGAAACAGAAAAGAGGGTACCTTAGGGAAAGCAAAGCCAACTGCCTTTGCCATCTTGATACCTCGAGGCCATTTACCTCCTCCAAGAGACTTGCCCCGGGAATCTAGACCGTACTCATCTGATGGGTCACCCAACAGGTCGCATATCCGGGCAACTTGATCGATTTCTCCCTGGCCAGGAAAGAGCGGTCGCAAATTAACAAGTTCAGCCATGATTGTGCCAAACGCCCATAAATCTACGGGGTTCGAGTAATCGCGACTCCGTAAAAGCACCTCTGGTGCCCGGTACCACCGTGTGGACACGTATTCGGTGTACGGCGGTTTGCTTTTCGTCTCGCGTGCGAGGCCAAAGTCAGCGAGTTTGATGATAACGACCACGTCCTTCTCGGGTGGGGCGTTTGGAGGAGCGACAGGTGATACGGGTCGATAGTCGTAAAGGCCGGTGGTGGTTACAAGGAGATTCTCAGGTTTCATGTCGCGATGGAAATAACCAGAAGAGTGGATATGGTAAAGGCCAGAAACGGTTTGGTGGAAGATGGAGGAGACGAGACCGCCTGCGAGTGGTCGACCCTTACGGGACTTGATTAGTTGGTAGAGGTTGCCTTCCATCGACTCGAACACGAAATAGAGCTCCTTGCTGGACGGAAGGAGAAAGAAATCATAGAGGGGAATTATGTTTGGGTGGTATGGGATATTTCTTAGTGACTGGAGGGAGGGGAAGGGGGACAAAATGAATACAAGGGGTGGACGGGTAGTGGAAGGGGGAACGTACCTCGAGCTCCTTGAGTTTTTTACACTCGTCCCAACCGCCTTCCCATCGTTTCTTCATCCTCTTGACGGCTACGAGTCGCTTGTTGGCGTACTCTGGACGTGCACCTGGACCGCACTGCATGGCGGAGAGAGGTGTATTGGGGGGTAAGGTCCCATGCCAATCACACAACCACACCGTTCCAAACGACCCATCGCCGACGACCTTGAGAGGAGTGTACGTGCGTGAGGATGCTGTGGAAAAAGAAAAGTGAAAAAGGGAGAGGGAAATGAGTGAGCAGAGGAAATCTGGTTGAAGGGATGACAATTGAGCTGACTTGTTCTGGCGTCGCCGACGATGAGCTGGTTATACTCGACGGTGACAGAAGGGACGCCAATGACGGTGACAGGTTCTCTAACGGTCTGCTGTGGCTGTTGGGTCGGCGGGGGGCGTGAGGGGGTTGAAGCGGTTGAGTTGGAGGGGGGTGGGGGTCTCGAGTGCACATGGTACTGACTCTGGGGTGGATGGATTGCGTGCATGATACAACCTGGACTGGCATCGCCCACTGGGAATCGGTCAGAGGGAGGGCATGCGCTAGAGTGGGATTGTAGTGGGAATGGAAAGAGAGAACGGGTTCTTCCTCCGCTACCGCTCCCGGAATCCAAGCATCGACCTGCTCTTGATGATGAGAACCCATCAAACCACCTGACCCGACGGCGATTATTTTATTCTCATATTATTGGTACAATTTCTAGTACGGAACCTCGTCAAACAGCTTGGAAATACTCTCCCCGTAATGGCTCCGTCGGATAACCTCTGCGAGCACGATCCCAATGTCAATCACATCCAGTTTCCCACACCGTGCGACGTTTTCCTGCTGTGGCAATGTGTTTGTGACGATGAGTTTCGTCAACGTGCTCTCTTCCACCACCTCGAGCGCCCGTCCGCTGAGGATGCCATGAGTCACGATCGCATACACACTCTCCGCACCGGCCTCTGTGAGTTGCTTGGCGGCAAGAGCGAGTGTGCCGCAGGTGTCCGCCATGTCGTCGACCAAAATCGCGATCTTGTCCTTGACATGACCGACAAGGATCATCCTTGAAACCTCATTAGCCTTCTTCCGCTCCTTGTGGAAGAGGGCGAAATCGACGCCCAGTCGATCGGCCACCGAGGTCGCTCTGTGAGAAACAGACCAAGGAGGGGTGAGAAAAGGGAGAAGAGGGGCTTCCTCTCTTGCCCTCTTGCCGCGTACGTGCGTGTATGGTTAGACTTGCCTCTTGGCGCCACCAGCATCGGGTGAGACTATAACGAGTTTTGATATATCAAAATTATTGCGAATGTAAAGGATCGCTGATGGTTCAGCGTAGAGCTAGAGAGGGAGAGGGAGGGAGAGATATTATAAGAAAACAACAGTTGGAAGAGATGGCCATGGGAAACTCTCACACTGCGGGAGAGGATTCCATCAGCAAACTGATACTGAAAACGGAAGAGATCACGACTAGCTCACTTGTCGACGGGAACATCAAAGAAGCCTTGGATTTGTGACGCATGCAAGTCCATTGTCTGATGAGCGGTATGCAAGGTGAGCCCTCTCTAAAATCGACCTATGTGAAACGTACCACAACGTGGTCGCATCCCGACTTTTGGAGCATGTTGGCGACGAGTTTGGCGGTGATCGGCGCTCGACTCTTATCCTTCTTGTCCTGACGCGCGTAGGGGAAGAGGGGGACGACGGCGGTAATCCGCTTTGCGCTGGCGATCTTACAGGCATGGATCATGATGCAAAGCTCCATGAGAGAAGTGTTTACTTGGCCACAGCCAGTGTTGATGATATAGACGTCATCCTCCCGGACGGACTCTGCGATACGAACGTTGGATTCGCCGATGCCGGATTTCGTGACTGTGGCTCTCGAGACGGGGATGCCGAGACTGTGGGAGATGTGAGAATTGTGTGAGAATAGAAGGCTGTCTATGTTCAGCACCGTCTCGCGATTATTTCTGCCAGCTCCGGATGACTGGTCCCTAATAGAAGGTTGTATCAGACTTGGGCGTGTTTGCAAGCAATCCACCGTCTTACCGGTGAAGAGCTTGATTCCGCCACCAGCAAACATTGAGAGAGAGTGTGAAACGAAAGTTTTTTTTTCTTTCTTTTTTACCGTTACTTATCGTTTATGTAATCAACATTTCTTCATGAATTCCCACCTCCATCTTCAGTTGGCGGATCCGCCCAACCGGGAGAGATTGTGAAATCGCAACCTCATCTCAGTGCCCGAACATCAAGCTGCGCTTTAGCATGTTTCTAACTTGATATCCCTAGGTCTAATCGCTCGCAGCTCCCTGCTATAAATCCCCTCGCTGAAGGATTGTGCACCCCAGGCGGACTGCAAAGTCATCATCGAAACCGACTCATAATTGTCGCTGCACCTCCGGATCGGCATGTTGGCCATCTGATTCAGAGTTCCGGACTCTCGCGTCAAAAGTCTCTCAGCCACTGATTCACCCTGTTCCGCCTGCCACTCCGTGCTACAATTCTGCCGCAGGAAACTGCACTGGTGTCCAAGCTCACTGGAACAACGGAGTCTTGTGCTGCCGAAAACACCAACTTGGAGATCGGCTTTCCGTGTCAAGAAGGAAACGTGCCAGTAATCGGTGTCGACGGCAGAACGCCGAGTGATATCCAGGAAGCTGTCAAATTTGCAGGGAAGCAGCGCCTCGTAATCAAGAACACGGGGTGAGTTCTCTTCTTTTGAAATTTGTTTTTTCTCCGGGTTGGGGAATCCCGATTGACGTTTATTCCAGACACGACTATATCGGAAGGAGCTCTGCCAGGAATTCGTTTTTGATATGCACTCACCATATAGAGGACGATTCATTCTCTCCCACGGGTGCAACAGGTTCAATCGCATATGCGACAACAGTTTGTTTCCGATCTTTTGAAAATACAATTTTCCCGCTGACCGGAATACCACGTGACGTAAGCGTTCACCTTTGGCGCCGGTGTTCAATGGTTTGAGGCCTACGAAGCGGCAAAACCGGGTCATCGTTGGAGGTTTGAGTGCAAGGGGTAGCGTCGGTGCTGCCGGTGGCGGTCACAGCCCACTCGCCCCAAACTACGGCCTCGGTGAGTTGAATTTCACCCGAAACGATCATGCCCCACTCACATGGTCATTTTACAGGCGTGGACAATGCTTTGGAGATAACATCACATCATTGCTAACCCATACCGCAACCAGGATCTATTCTGGGCCCTTCGAGGTGGAGGTGGAGGCACCTGGGGCGTCGTCACTTCAGTCACTTACAAAACACACCCTTTCTGCCGCCTTGTTCTTGGTCAACTCCACCAATGCCAAGTCAACCCAGAACTTGCTCGCGGAAATCATCCGCCTCACTCCCTCGCTCGTCTAGCAAGGTTTCGGCGGTTACGGTGGCATGTCTACCGACCAAATCCAATTCCTCGCCCTATCGCCTAATCTCACACTCGAGCAGACCAATGCCACTTTCCATCCGTTGTTTGAATTTGCACTTTCTAAACGGTTGAAAATCACACCCTTCCGTTCCATGATTTCTGGAGTTTCTATGATCTCCTCTGGGCCAATAACGACGGTCAGGTCGGGACCCCGAACGAGATCTCATCCTGGTTGCAGACCGGTAAACCCGAGGTTCTTGCCGCGGAACTGCTCAAGATATCAGGGTTCGGGTACTAGTTAGCCTTTTTTTTTTCTCGCGATCCCGTGGACGGGCGGGTTCGGATCCTGACGACCTTCTTTCCCCCCCCAACGCAGTCTTGTCACGGGCGGGTAAGTTTCCCACGTGTATCCGGACGCTATGGCTATTAACCCTGCCTGGCGAAAAAGCCTGGTTTATACAACCCTCGGCACCAAATGGCCGGAGGGTGCCAATCTGACCGAGATTAATGCTGCCCGTCAGCTTCTCATCCAAGATATGAAGATCATCGAAGGTATTGCCCCGGGATCCGGTGCATACTTGAACGAGGTAAGGCTCCCCGACGTCTACCCAAAGTACTCGGACTCGCGTACGTGTATGGGGATCGGGATACGAATTCAACTGGAAGAAATCTTTCTTCGGCACTCACTACGATAGACTCCGAGCCATCAAGAGGAAACACGATCCGAAATCCATGTGTCTCGTTCACGAAGGTATCGGATCAGATGGGTGGGACGCGGATCTCGTCTCCCTGGTCTGAGACCGCTTCGAAATCCCCCACCGACCGGCAATAGCCTATGTAGTGAGGGAGACTTGATTCTTGCTATTGAGTTACATCCGGACCTTTTTGGATATGCTCCTTTCATGTATCCAATCGTATCAACCTCTTCGATGTGCTAATCGTAATCTTTCATCCACATTTGACTCGTGGTCGTTCAAGCCAAGCCCGACCGGGATCAATTGCGATACGACGCTGTCGGTCGGGAATGGTCACTCACTCCTTGATGAGGATCGTAATAAAGACACGATACGTAGGAGAGCTGAGTTAGGCTACAGAAATACAACCTGTCGATACTACGAGGAGTGGAACGAGAGGATCCACTAAGGAAGGGTGCCAGACCAAGAAGGTATGACATGTGTGGGGTGGGAGTAGGCGTGTCGGTGAGGGGTGTGTATGTGTGTATACTGTGATATACGACGAGGTGTGGAGGCGCGGACGAACATTTCGAGATGTGTGGCTATAGTCGAGAGAAGGGTTCGAGGTAGGGATCGGAGAGTGTGTGACGGAGCGGGGGAGAGGATGAGGTAGACCACCGGTCCTGAGAAAACCCAAGACCAGATTGGAAGGTAAGGAGACGATAGGGAATAGACAAGGGGGAGAAGGATGAGATGCCGATGGGTAAAATTGGAGAGCTAGAGGGAGAGAAAGAGACGTTTGTACAAAATATGTCATCCAACGATGCGGACGAAACGGTTCTGAAGATCGAGAAGGCAGAAAAAGCGAGACAGTGTGAGAGAGGAGGGGAGATTGACAGTATAGGATAGCACGAGACATCGACTCGAAGCACCACTAGCAAGACAAGAGAAAATACGAGGACACGAGATATGGAGAGGGGGATGGGGAAAGATATGAGCCGTGTTAGAGACGGAGAGATGTGTCACTGATAGCAAAAGCAGTACTGGGAAAGTGAATAGACACAAAACAAGAGGAACAATCGGTACAATATAATGATACGAACTGCCAAACGAATGTGGTATGGTTGCATCCACGTCGTCCGTTTATCTAGGGTGGAAACTCGTCAGGTTTCCAACAGGCGGGATCATACTCGTCTGGAGACCAGTCGCTCCTGGGCCCTTGCTATTCAAAATCGACAGCAGCTGGGGGTTACCCTTTGCTTGTAATAACTGAGGGGAGAAACCCGGGAACGAAGGCTGGGGTCCGACTCCAGGAGCATTCATGGGTGGGCATGTCGTGGGGTAAGGAACCGCAGATTGCGGTCGCGCGGTAAGGGGATTGTGCGCGATTGGCATTCTGCCCCCATACTGTCCGTGGAAAGGCGGATTGCCAACATGTTGCGGGAAGGGTGGGACGGTGGACGTCGGGGGACCATAGATTTGTTGATTATAATGGAGTACAGGTTGTAGGAGAGGAGGGGGAGGTACCACCTGAGCATATCCTCCCGATATTCCTGGATGTATACCGTTGTTAGCGTGCAGAGGAGTTGGATTCATTGAGGAAACATCCGACGGTCGTGGTCTAACTGTGAAAGGATCGGGTCCGAAGGAGGAGTAGTGCGGCGGGGCAACCCCATTGACCGGTGGTGGTATAGATTGGACGCGTGGAGGGAACCCGGATCCCTTGTCGGAAGAATAGAGCACAGATCCAGGCACTAATCCGGCAAACATGG
>Ga0307514_10002371_pt1 | contig 19741 bp, 22 predicted proteins | sample 16_EM_MG_FD_203088 | JGI IMG/M metagenome (GOLD analysis project Ga0307514, IMG submission 203088) | Populus trichocarpa ectomycorrhiza microbial communities from riparian zone in the Pacific Northwest, United States - 16_EM | ecosystem: Host-associated > Plants > Roots > Unclassified | place... | reverse complement strand
AATTTCTCCCCCTCCCCGGCGCCCCAGGATACCAACTCTCTAACCCCTCCATCCTCGACACAACCGCGCTCTTCGCCTCCCTAGAGATCTTCGCCAAAGCTACCCCCACAGCACTACAACGGAAATCCCGTTTACTATCATCCTACCTATACTTCCTCCTCACCCACCCCCCCGCGGATGTCGCCCCCACACTAACATCCTACTTCACAATCCTGACCCCTGCCTCCCCCTCTGATCGCGGCGCGCAGTTATCTATAAAATTCACAAGACCAGGGTTAATGGAGGTGGTGTTTGGGAAGTTGGAGGAGAAGGGGGTGGTGGTGGATGAGAGGAGACCAAGTGTGATTAGAGTGGCGCCAGCACCGCTGTTTAATACTTATGGGGAGGTGTGGGTCTTTGGGGCGCGGGTGTGGTGGGAGTGTGTGGGGGAAGCTGTGAAGGGGCTAAAGGAGGAAGAGGGAGCAGTGGCGGTGGCGGGGAGGAGGTAGAATACGGAATATATAGCCGACTCAGGACTAGGATTACCCTGAAGTATAGATATAGCATAGCCACTCGCCACCGATGTACAAACTAAATATAAATATATACGCAACCACTAAGTGGGGTGGGGTGGGGTGGGGTTGTACCCAACATTCCACGATAAACCCCCACTTAATATTACACCACCACCAGAACCAGAGCGTGACAGGGATCACAATTCTCAACAGGCCAGGCCAGGCCAGATGTCTATTACATCACGAACTGCACTCCCATGTAATATATCCACGCAAGTGTTTCTCCGGTGTGAACTTGTACATGTATATAGGTACACGTATACAGTATATATACACTCTATATATGTGCGTATTGTATTGTCTATTACATCACAATTACAAGTTCGTATTATATTAACCTATCCTATTTTTCCGCAAACATGGTGGAGATATATATAGGCCAATACATTTCCAACAACTTCTAAATACGGAGTAATATATACATATGTATATACTGTATACCCATGTTTCCGACCCTCACTTTCATCCCCTCATCGGAAGCTGTACCCGCCACTCCTCCTCCTCCTCCTCCTCCACCTCCTCCACCACCACCATCTCCACCACTACACCCGCACCCATCCGGATCCGCTGAAGTTCCGTAATATATATACTTTTCTTTTTTTTTTTCGTAGCAGAATCTGGGGGAAGGCTATATTAGTAGTTACTAGTCTCTGTTAGTTCCCGGTCCCAGTACCAGTTCCAGTTCCAGTTCCAGTTTACTGGGTTTTGGATCGTAGATGGAGGAGAGGCATGCCGTCTCGTCTCCTGCCCGCGGCGAAAATCCCGAGCGTATAAAAGTTCTGCGAGCCAAGTCACACTGAGTGGATGGTATAATTATACCCATGGAGCTGAGTAACGTAACGTAACGTAACGTAACGTAAGACCAAACCACATGACACGGCACGACATAATTACCCCCAGTCCATATATACAAAACTACGTAACTCTGCATGTGTAGAGATATAAATAGAGTCACGAGACCTGACGCCAGAAGAGGGAGTGGGTAGGTATCATCGGAGATTAAACATGTGCACTAAAGCCGCGAAACAAGACTGGAGGTGTCAGATATGTATGTATGAATGCATAGGAGAAAAACCAGGTATATGGGATGGGGCTAACGCAAAGATATTAGGGTAGCCTCGTGCCTGTGGTGGCCGAGGCAAGTGCGTTAGCATCCTAGGGGGGGATTTTTGTCAGCTAGGCTTGTTTGGAAGGTGAAGAGTAGATGCCTTCCATCTGATATAAAGACGCCCTTGTCCACTATAAATTAGCGTACCAGCCTATGTTGTGACAGAGGTATTGTAGTACCAAGACTAGTACCCAAATAAAAAAGTTATTAACAGCAAAAAAGTACCATCATGTACCTAAAAGTACTTAATCCCAAACAACTTCCTGTAGCTAGCAGCTACTAGTTCCCGCCGTTGTACAGCACTAGCAACGGGATCGATCCCAAAGCCTTAAGCCTTGTACCACCCACCCTAAACATCCAATATCTCTTCTCCGGTTCAGAGATACTCCTGCTCTCGCCAGATATCAGATCTCATAATATCGGTCAATCGTATCTACCTCCTTCCTCATCGACCGGCGAAGCCATATCATGACCGGCAGCAATGTCCAGTCCAACCTGAAATGCAGCTGGCACCTCCAATAAACATCCATGGGCCCCTTGCTCACAAATCACACGCCGCTTCGATACTCCAGGATCACGTGATGGGACATGGGACTGGTTGGCTTGGAGACTTTGATTGATTAACAATCGGCGTGCATGGAATATAGTTCTCCTTACGGCAAAGATGTCTCTCGGGGACCTATTGAGGCCTCTACCATTGGCCCTCCTAAGACATCCGGTGGTCGTCAGCGGACATCTTCCTAGTATCGATACGAAAAACTGCAGCTCTCTGCATCAATTTAAGGCAATGAAATGACACACCTACGTATGTCAGCGGCAATTCGGGTATAGAAGGAAGCTGCACAGGTTGTCTGGTCCCCCACTCAAGCTCGAGCCCAACAGCGCAGTCCCTCTGGGGGAGTATCCGATGCGATGCAGTGTAGTTCTCGGAGTCACCAACCTCTTATCCGCCGAATCGGCACTTCTCGAGCAGAAGTGATTGATATACACTCGTATTTTCGGCAAACTGACCCAGTGCAAAACACCTGAGCACATGTACATGTACTTTTATGTACCGTTCGGCCTATCCAGGGTATAATATACCGCTTGGTACTGCCCCCTCATGTACTCGACCGGTGACGAATTTGGCCTTAGCACAGAGCACCCACGCAACACGCAGCAGCCCACTGTATCCTTTAGCTTACCCGTAGGTACATGAGTGCTGTCATCCAACCACAGCCTGGACCCTGACCAAACATGGGTGTGCTTTCCTAGGAGCTTCCAGGCCCGTTACCGCATACCTGCATATATTAGCTCCCTCGAAGAAGTTAAACAGCTGCTCATATCCTGGACCCAAATATGCATACCAGGTCGCAAGGCGTGCAAGTGTCCATCCGGCTGGACCCTTCCGGCAAAGCTGATTTGAGAGCATCGCTGTGTCGATAAATATTGCCACGCTTGGAATAGCGGCGCACTATGATTATGCTGAATGGGGAGAAGCGCCAAGTAGGGACCACTGAGTTGACTTAGTATCCATAATAGTGTAGAATTCCCCAACTACATACTCCGTAACGAGTGACCTTAGGATAGATCTAGACCTTTTCATCGAAATTCAAGCTTTCTTGTTGCATTAGCTTGTATGCGTCAATGACGAGAGGGGAATAACACCACGACCTTGCGATTCTTAGCCCAGTTCCAAATTAATATCCGTAATTGACTGTGAAATATCAAAAATAGGTGAATGTATGGCAGAGTCGCAAGGTCCACCCTCCCTTGCGCTGCTCTGCGTTGTCCTTCTCATCGGGAGCTCCGACTCGCCTCCTCTTTCTTTTGCCTGTCGAAGAGTGTTACATGTACAACCAAGACTACACCCACGTCCCCGCGGAGGAATCGGAAAAAGGATCAATCAATTCCGTGCACCTCCCCGAACGGAAAGCCAGAACGCAGGCAATTCTTCGCACATCATGCACCGCCAAATGAGCAACCACTGACATTTCATTGCTCGGGGTATCATCCACCCAATTTACATATGACGCACCTTTATGACATTCACCGATTATTGCTGAGCCTGGGCGTCGGCTGATGTGGTGTGCAGTCTCCTCTGATAACCACATGCAATCTTTCAGCCGATGACAGTAAAGTGTCCATAAAATCAGAAATTTTCACACCCCCGCTCTCGGCCGTGGTCAAACGCCGAGCCCATGTGCCATTCCCAGAACAATATAATTATTCTTACCTGATGGATTCTCAGTTTGGCGAGGGTATCCGGTGTGATAAGGAGATAAAAAACTGTAAGATTTGTTTTTTTGAACAGGGGTATGTGTGCATGCAAAACAGATGCTGGGTGTGACAACCAAAGGAGAGATGACTCTCGAGGACTCCTCCACCTTGCAGAGGCATTTGTTACCCTCCTTTCTCCACTTCAGGTTCCAAACTCCTATAGAGTACCGGGTAGGTAAAGTGTATAGTTCAACCAATGAAACTCTAAATGCAAGGGATATGGAGGACCCTTGCCGGTTGGTTCCGGATATTCTGGCATTGTTGAACAACGGCCAATAGGCCCTATGCAGCGCAGCTCACATCATAAAAATTTCATAACAGCATATCCGCCTCTGCACCTGACAGATCAACAAAAGGGGCACGCACAGTTTGGCATGGTAAATCAAAACACCATTGGAGCCAAGATTGGGTGACGTATACTAGAGGTTATTCCTCCCAATTGCGGAAATATAAAATCTCATCCCTATTCGCCATGCAGGACCGAGGCATTGCTCTCATCCGGTGACCCCCGTTGTGTAGGACCACGAAAGGTGTGATCAATGAGTAGTAGGGTCAAGCTGGTGTTTGGGATAGGACAGCAAATTCTTGGTGCCAGGGTAGAGAATATTGACTGCATTTTGGGATGGATGCATGGGGGAGGGGGGGAAAGAAGAGTGGAAAAAACTGGCGAGCAGAATCGGCCTCCCGCAAGCAGAAGGAATCGGAAAGTCTGAAAACATTACGCGGTGGTGGGACGGTGCTAATCCCAGGAAAGCCTGTTGGGTGCGCTTCAGGTGCTTTTCTTGAACAGTGTCACTGATTACTTTACTTACTGGAAAGCAGCAGCTTTTGCTCGATTACTCGCTTGCTGGATGAGGGGACAAACTGCACTGCAATCGAGGCTCAGGTTGCATCCATGACACGATATTGATCACAGCGCAGCACACGCATTGCCATATGAAACCTAGTGTCACAGCTTACTTCCTTCTCGCTACAGGTCACATTCCATACCCCCCTTCACCGTCCGTGTGTGCTCATGATCTTTGTGCAGTTCTGGGTTACAGCGAGGAGCCTTTCGGCGAAATTCTGAGACTGCGCATAGCGTAACCTCAGTATCGCAGAACTTTGATGGTGGATTCAAATTCAGGCATGGTGGGGAGAGCGCATCTGGGTTAGTCCAGTTGTGCCTGGGTAAAGTTCGGCAATGCCAACCCCCTCATCCTCCCTTTCCCCCACACCCAACCCCCCCTCCGCTGATTTGTGCGAAGCAGAGATTGCCGTTTGATGGAGCAAGCGAAGCACAGCAAATCTCAGCGGTTGCCGTGATGGGAGGTTCGATGCGAGTACATAAAACTCCTTACAAAAGATTCCCCGAGAGGAACCTTAATGAGAGCCGACAACATTGTTGTCATTGAGCTGTACAGGGGGGGGGACGAGCCTGTGAATAATGCAGAATGAAGTGAGGTGGAGGTGGTGTAGGTGGTGGAGGTGGGGGCCCAAAGTAAATAACAAAGAAAGAAGCAACTGGGAAAGAGTCGCAAACCGATTGGAACTGCATAGCATGCACCTGAGTCCTTATATGTATGTTCTGCAGCATTGCAGTACAAATATCTGCATGTGTTCACATTTGTTAGTTTTATACCCAGAACGATTACCACCCCCCGCAGGGGGGCCATAGCAAGAAATGTCATCGATTGCCCCCAATGCCAGATTCAATGACGCCTCTACGGACGAAATCCACCTCACCAAGCACACTACATTGAACTCCCAGCGTTCTACTTCCATCCCGTCAATACCTTTTCCATGTTATCCCCTTCTGGACCTCCTGCAGTCACCACCTAGTCTTAAAGCATCCTAGCCCCGCAAACGTGACCCCTGGAGATGCACCCCTCTCATGATGGCTTCCATGCCAACCAAATTTCCCCCCCTCAAGGCGCTACCACCCCATGAGCCGGTATCAGGCCCACGCAGCCTGATTATGATTGCGATATGTCCCACAGGAACTTCGGTTTCGTCCGTTATCAGCCCCTCGTAGTACCAACCATACTACCCCTCGTATGTAATACCCACGATATCACCTCCTTCTGTGCACAAATCTTACAGAGGGTGCCGTGAGCCGAGTACGCTCAACCCCTCCTTCTCTGCTTCGGAACTCCTCGTTTTCGACTTCGAAATGGACAATTCCAATGTGCAGTTTCTCAGCTAATCAAGGGAGTAGAAATGAGGAGAGTTGGTCATGCATGATGCTGATGAAATGAGAGAGACACTCCTGGCCAATTGGAAGATCAGACCCACACACTTCCTTTTTCCTCCTTCTTGTCGGTTCAAATTTTCTTTTTTCACTACTTAGCCTCTTTCCCTGTTCCACAGCCACAAACAACGCAGAAACGTTTGCATGGCTGATTCTTGCGTATCCCATCCTTGAACCTTGTCGATCCCTTGGTTTGGTGGAACTCGGGTCATGTGAGGCCCAAAAGGTGTAGCAATGTCTGGTTCCTGAAGCTAGAGGCTAGCGACCAAATCAACTACTCTTGGGAGTCCCAGAACCCGGTTTTCATGGTTGTATGCTTGTTAGTGTAGAAACAAATTGGTGGGGACGGCTGCGCTTTGGCGTCACATTGCTATTCTTCCACACTCGAGTTTGTTTACACATGGCATAGTGGGGTAAAGGTCTTTTTTTTTTTGGTCTTTTCTCAACCTGGAGGTATATATACATGCAGTGATTCTGACAGTGCTGTGAAGCGTGACCTAGATACAGAGTACATACAACGGGCTTGTTTGTATAAGGGAGAACAGAGAAGGTAGCTAACAATTTACGAGGTGAAAAAGAGATTAACAAGGAGTAAATAACTTTGCACAAGATATCACGAAAGAGAGATTGGGTAGACAAAGAGATATGACGGAACCAGACAGGTGTAAATATATAAACTCAGGACCTGTACAAGCTATGATAGCAAAGTGATTATCATAGTATCTTGAGATCAGAGGAAGAGTAAGAGGCATCGCAGAATAATGTATGAAACCCAGACTCAAACAGAAAGGAAATGCCCAAATTAATCGAGAGACGTAACTCGAAGTGCATAATAGGGTAAGAAGAAAGGTCAGTAGTGTTGAAGGTGAATCCTGCCCCATTGGTATTAGAATCACTCCGGCTGCCTCTCCCCTGAAGCCTTCTCCGTTCCAGCATCGAGTCTCTGTCCCTATCCCTCTTATCATTTTCTCTAGGACAGTATTTTTTTTTCGCTATCAAGGACTCTCCAGGAACATACACCCCAGTCTAAAATCAAGATCTCTTCTCGTTGTGGATCTATACTCCAACGAGATTGACATTTTGAACGGGACTTTCTCCAGAGAACGGAAATCAAAAAAAAAAAAAAAAGGAAGAAAAATACAACACAGTGACGATGCAAAAAACACGATGACCTCGTACGCTAATTGCCTTCCGTAGGAAGAATGAAGCCAACGTATGCTATTTGGGGAGAATACTATTGATACTTTCCAAGAATTGACACAAGAATCGAAGTGTATGAGCAAAAAAGATAGACAGAGAAGTGCAATCAATCAAAGGGCCACACAATGCATCGATGGTTGCACATGTGAAGAGCAAACCCCATGCCCCCCACATGAAAAGATAGGAAACGTGGATAGGAAATGGGAGAAAAGAAAAGAAAAGCCATAAGGGAAAAGGCATAATTCATCTTATCATTGCGACTCGGCAGCAATGAAGACATTATATGGTCGAAGGAGGGTGGTCATTGGTTGTTGTATCCGGCAGGAACATCTGGATCGGCTTCCGCATCGGCATCATCCTCATTGTTAGCAGGCTGTTGTCTAGTACCTTGGTAAGGTTGGCTAGGGATATGATTGTAGGGGGATGATGTGTATGATTGAGCAGAGTAGATGGGGGCAGTTGGAGCGTATCCTTGGATTTCGATACCTGATGTCGGGGCATTGGCATAATGAACAGGAGCACCAACGCCTTGAGACTGGTAGGCAATCGGGGGGAGCTGCCTCGGCGGTACATTGGGATAAGCTGCCGTGGAAGCAGCAGCAGGCGGTTGGGGCTGCTGGTCGGCTTGTTCAGATTGGCGAGATCTCTCCGCCTCCTCTTGTGCTTTCCTTGCATTCTCTTCCTCCTTCTTGCGAGCCTTCCACTCCTTCCTAATCTCTTTGAACTCTGTTCACGTGATAAATGTTAGCACTAGTGAAAGAATGGTTGTAACGCGTGATCGTAAGGGGAAGGAACGCGTTCCATGTATTCTCTAGCGTGTGAGGCATTGTATTTTAAGAAACAACGCTAAGAATTCGGAGAACAGGTCGAAGGGTAAACTAACCTTCAGGTGTACGCTTCGCACCGTGAGCTTGCATTGTTACATGCGCATTCAGATGATTCAGCGTACCATACGCCTTTTCACAGCCTTGCCAGCCACACTTGTACATACGTTCAATTTCTTCATAGCGGCGTCTTGGACGCTTGTGCTGCTGAGCACCAGGAATTGGAATGAAAGAATAAACCTGTGCTAGAGTCGCGGTCTCGTTTGAATGTCGTTTCCGACGCGCCTTATCAGCTACTGGAGTTCGAGGAGCTGGTATGGCACCAGCGGGAGGGGGGGCAGAGACTGGAGGTGCACCCGGATGCGCGCTATACGGAAACTGTGGAGGGGGATAGCCTGGTTGAGGCCACTGATCTGGACGCCATTGAGGTGGAGGTCCTCCAGGCTGCTGTGGGTATGCCTGCGACATATCCGGTGGTGGTTGATTGTAATAAGCCGCCTGGGGGTGGGGAGGGTACGGAGGGTTCGTAGCGGCCGTGATGCTAGGATCTTCAGAGGATTCAGGATGTGCGGGACGACGATGAAGGCCACCATGTGCCAAGGGTGGCAAGGGAGAAGCAGATTGGTTCATACCTGCACTTGGACCGTTAGAAGTAGGAGGGTAACGCTGTTCTTGATATCCGCGATGGGAGTCCTGTGAGAAATTTGTTCGTTGATAATTAATGTTGTAATCAGCTGGAGCGGTGGCAGACGCGGGATAGCTCTGTGCAGATCTCGCTTCTTGGGTAGGTGGTTGTTGTTGGTATGTCGCAGATTGCTGTTCGGACGTGGCGGGTTCGGCTTGAGAGTTCGAGTATGGGTACGAGTTCGACGCACTGGTTGCACTGGATGAGTTCAAACCGGACTGGTTGTAGTCGGTATTCCCCCTATCCATATGACTGTTGTACTGGTGTGGGGTATAAGGCGTAGCAGAATAGCCAGGCTGGTGGTGGTGGATCGATGGCAATTGTGAGGCAATTGACATATCAAGTCACTTGTTGATACCAATGCACGTCTACCAATCGTGTTGGTCGATGCCCCGATAGTGGGCGAAGGGTTGCTTTTTTTTTTTTTGTGCGTCGTTTGTGGAGAGTTGTGCAACGGTGTACTAGCAATGCAGCAGACAGCTGAAGGTACTTCTTTGTTAGGCTGTAGTGGGGATGGAGGGATAATGGAAGCAGAGCCTCTTGACTCTTGAGCGTATTCCGAACGAGTAGTGGTGTGGACCTGGGGAATTCCTTTTTCTTGTTAGAAGGGGGTGACTGCGTTAAAGCAAGGTTTGTGAGAGTCCGGTGTGTGAAATTAGAGAGAAAGGGTAAAGGTTGGTTTTTTAATGTTGGAAAGAGTAGTTCAAAGGACTAGTTTTTTTTCCTTTGACAGTAGGCAGGTCTCGTACCCGATCAAAGCCCCCCGAGAACCAGTGGAACCCGGAGGAGGGGGGGTAAGGGGAGGCGCGGACTTTTGTGGGATGATGTGTGAGGGCAAGTGTGGGAGGGGGGGAGAAGGAAAAGAAGGGTGGCTAAAAAGTCGCTCGATGGATGATGACGAAGGGGAAGGCAAAAGGAAAGTTGTGGGTAAAAAATAAAATAAAAAAATAACAATTCAGAATTGCGGTCAGAATAGCGAGAGAGGTACTTACAAGTACACAGTGGTACTCGTGCAAGATGCAATGCAGCAAGGGCGAGTCAATAGGTTTGGGGGGGGGGGCAGCAAATCAGGCCAGGTAGGTAGGTATATGCACTTGGAGGCAGTATGTAGGTGAGCGTGAGCGCCGTGCGTCCCAACAGTGTGCTTCCGGCGGTGTTAGAGGTGGTCGGTCCAGTAACAGCACTGAAAACGCAAAGAACTGAGCACTCACCTGGGGTGGGGGGGGGGCCGCCGGCAAGAGGGCGAGGAGGGGAGTAGGTAAGGTAGGTAGGTAGGTACCTAGTAGTGCTAGCAGCACTGCAGGCAAGCGGTGGAGGGCGGTGGCTTTGGGGTTAGAGCGGAGGCAAGGTGGAGACTAGAAAGTCAGGTTCTTCGAGAGGACTAAGCCTGTTCCTGCCTCAGGCCGACTCCTAGTAGGATAGTGCTAGATCTTGTTATGTCTAGCCCGCTGTATTCTTTTAAATCCAAGCGTGCTGAGAAGAGAGGAATAACGTGAGAAACCCTCCTCAGATTACTAGCTCAAGATGTGCCTGCGAAACAATCGCAATCTACCACGGCAGGAGGTGGTGCTTTGGCACACCCCCCGGCGAGATGTCGAGTGGGGGGTGGTTGAGCTACTACCTAGCGGCTGGACGTCCACGACCTCTAGATCTCGCGAAAAAAGAAACAGCCCTAGCTGTAGGTAGCAGAAATCGGTTGTAGAGTAGAGCGCTGGTACGAATGCAGGCAAGTAGTGGGACGAGTTTAGTGGGATGGGTCTAGTGGGGAAGAGGATGGTTGGATTGACTTATAAACTAAGGCTGGGGGCGAAAAGCAACGTATATCCAAAAGAAAATTATATAATTCTCCAGAGTTTATGGGAACTCTACTCCGTAAACTTGGAGTGTTGAGAGCGACACGCAGCTACAGCATATGTTAAGGATGCTTCTATTCATCTCGACCCCCCAGGAATACAGTACAATCACAACCGCAATACAATCGAAACGCAATGACGGCACCTCATGATAGAACTCGAAAAGCAAGCAAATCCATCCAATCTGGATGATTCAACTATTCCCTCCCCCCCTCGTCCTCCATTTCTTCTGGTTATAGATTTGCACTGGAGGAACGCCGCCGCGGGAATATGGAGACCAGAGTGCACAGAATTTCAGTTGCAAACAGCTTTGCAGGCGCGGTGGAGGGGGGGGGGACCCCCTCTCCAATACCAGTGATTCCGGAGAAGACAGGTAATTGACAGGACACCGATGATGTAGCACTGCAGTTCTCTCATGCAGATTGCCAGTGTTCCTTGCCTCCCTCCTTGGCCTGCACGTCTCGAGATGCTGGCTTAGCTGATTTCGTTCAAACTAGTCGGGATAAAGGTGGTGTGTGGGTGTGTGGGTGTGGGTGTGCTCATTAGAGAGGGGCTTGGTGCCGTGGAACCGAACTTTGCTCGTTCGTCTCAATTCCACCAGGTTGGTTACGCTTGCCTGAACGACGTTGAATATTTGGCATCACGACGAAATAATGCTTCTTTGCTACACAACCCTCAGTGGGCCAACGCAACTCTCCACTTGACGCATGCGTACGTCTTATTCCACGGCAAATTATCTCAGAAAGATTTACACTTGGGGCATACTCAAAGTGGCACGTGCTGGACTGGGATGAAAGAAAAAACTCAAAATTATTTTAGTCTAGTCAGGGCACCCCACCATCGGCTGAGTATCCTCACGTGGAGTTTGTACTAAGCTCCAGGCCGTGTGCCAAAGTTCCGACGAAACAGCAGAAAATCGGACGAAAAATAAATCAAAGTGTTACGTTTGTGGCGAGGGACCAGCCAACGGCCACCCATGTTGACCCGCACTAAAAACAATGACACAGGACAGCCGATATATTATCAGCTTATTCGTGAGTACAAATCAACACCTAAACTTTCCTCAAGGATGCACCAGAAACGACTCATGATTCATATACTCGTTGGATACAGCGATTCAGATTAGCAATTGGTGTATGGTGGGGGAACAATAAACAACAGCCCCATGAATTTGACAAAGAACCTGTGGTTAAAAAGTGGCTAACACCCTGAGTTCCTTCATCTCGAGAAGGGGTTTGGTCCGCAGTAAAGGAGGTCAATCTTACTTCCTTTGTCAGAGGATGCTGGGATCTGGGATTATTTTGTACCATTAGAAGCGAGCAAAGGGTTACAATCTACCGTACATACACTGCGTATGGCAACACGGCAACATCAGATGGCAATCTGTGAGATTTCCGGCTTTTGGGGTAAGTGTACTGCACTGGGGCTCTTGATCTGATGCCGAGGGTCTATTGATAAAGCGCCTCTTACCTCCACCGCAATTTCGGATCTGCCAGCCAGCATCGCACAGACATGGACCCGTGCTCGAGTCTGGTCCCCCAAAAAGCCTAGGTAGTCTGGCGGGCCATGCCAAGTACGTACTCTAAAAGGGAGAATGAATAGGTACTCTCGTGGCGCTGGAACTTTCGACTGGTACGTGATCCGAGTGCATGAACCGTAGGTAGATCAATCAAGATATTAACCACCATTCACAGCCATTGGATAGCTGATAAATAAAGTTTCCAGGGGGAGGCATACAGTAAGTACCTCCTTTAAAGACCTACCGTACCACTATGTGCTCAGGTACGCTGGTACTACTCCGAAATTGGAGTTCCACACAGACACACGTGATACACAACTTTTCCGGCTGTAGTATCGGCAGATTATGCTTGGAGTACCTATACTAATAAGGTATCGATTTTACGGTTCAATCCAATCTCCCACCAATTGTGCTTCCAGAAAAACTTGACGCTCAACTGGACCCCTGGTTCTGTGATCTCATTTTCCAGCCTCCCCTCGAAATCACTTTTTACCTCGTCCTGAAACGTCAAACACAGGGATTCATCGGCGAATACCGGTGTTCCTGAAAAGCGCAATGGGGCGGAGTCAAGCCTCATTAGGCCATTGAGACAGCAGTGTGCAATCTGATCCGAGTGAGTTGAAGTTGGAAGGAGTGGCCAGTCATCTGGAGACTTCACGGATTAGTATAGAGATATTTTGCCTTAACTCTGGTAAAGGCTTGTTTGGGCTTAAGCTAGCTTGCGGAATATCTGGCGCAGAAGATTAAGATATAGAGGGGATACCTAAAGGTAGGTGGGAGCAAGAACACACACTTCGAGACCAAAATTTTCGTTCGAAGACTACTGCCTAGGTGTGTATATACTGGCACATTATGGTTAAGCTGATAACATGGTTGCTACCTCTCGTAGTAAAGAATAGATACTTATACGTAGATCGAGCTCTTTATTCCCTGGAGGTGACATTAATCCATGACAGGAACAAAAACAAAAGGAAATAAACGATAATTAAAAAGACCCAGAAAACCCATCCAATTTTCAAGAATGTAAAAGTGGTGCAAACGGAGCATAACAAATAATCTAAGAAGCTATAAGTGGTAAATCTAGCTGTATCGTAAAATGGACAAGAATGCAAAGGATTAGCATCAGCTGCACTAGAACCGACTGCGACCCAAGGTTACAGAGTTAGATGCAGTGAATCCTGATTTTCCTCGTACATCAGCCGTGTTCTAAAATGTTGAACATTTATTAGAAACGCTTACCACCACCACCCCGCGCACCGCCACGGCCGCGTCCACCTCCGCCGTAGCGACTGTGGCCGCCCCCGCCACTGTGTCTAACCATGTCAGCCAGTTGAGGATCAATTTGTTGTTTAGCCTCCCTCAAGATGGTAACAAGATCACGAGCCTGCTTAGCATCTCCTGTAGTAAAGAATGTGATAGCTGTTCCTTTCGCACCAGCGCGTCCTGTACGTCCAATACGATGAACATAATCCTCAGAATTCTAGAGAAGTTAGTATTCAAGCTCACCGCAGGGGTTGGGTGCATGGACATACGTTAGGATAGTCGTAGTTCAGGACATGAGTGATGTTGCGAACATCTTCATATAAAGTTAGCATCTAGCCATGATACCGACAGGGATATGCCTGCTGTTCCGTGCGAACTGTTATTTTGCATCTCGCTCTCTCGGCCTATGGCATTCATTCATTTGCATGATTGCATATCCAGTGATGTCTCCATCAAGGTGCAGCAGGGGTCCGGAATTGCACAAAGCTTTCGATACCCTGGGTGCCGATACAAAGCAACAAGCCCAAGGTAGCTGCACCCCTAGATCAAAGTAGTTCTCGAGGGGAAAACCAATAGTCAAAGACCTGAGACTGGAATATGCTAGAAAGTTGGGCGACCGTCGAGAGGAGAGAAGAAAACATCATATTTGCACAAGCGCAGACAGGGAAGCAAGGGGAGAAGGGAGGAGTCTTCTTTAATCATACCGATACCACGTGAAGCCACGTCGGTTGCAACCATAATTGGGCTCTTTCCAGTCTTGAACTCGTTCAAGACCCAGTCACGTTCATTCTGAGCTTTATCACCGTGAATAGCAAGCGATGGCCAGCCGTCTTGTCGAAGGAACTATGATATCTGTCAGCAAATATAACATACACTGCAGTAATCAGAAATCTCACTCTTGTGATGTCATCGGCGGTACGTTTTGTACCAACAAATATTAAGCACTTGTTTGATTTATCTTCCATGATACGCTCTAGGTGCTTAACCATTCGAGTTCGCTAATGGCGCAGATTAACCTTCACATCATCTCTCGGGAAGGGAACGTAGCTTGACCTACCTTTTCATGTTCGCTAACAACTTCCACTATTTGGGTAATGTTATGGCTTGCAGAGAGATCCAGAGAACCAATGTTGACTTGAATGAAGTCAGTCAAATAATCGGATGCCAATTGCCGAACTTCTTTCGGCCATGTAGCAGACCACATGCAAGTCTGACGATCAGGGCGAATTTGGCCGATGCTATGGACCCCACTTTGGTTAGTCGATATTGCAAGAGGCAAAGGAGGGGATGGCTATCTACATTTTGCGAATTTGGGGTTCAAAACCCATGTCCAGCATTCGATCAGCCTCATCGAGGACGAGATATGTCACACGGCGAAGGTTGGTTTTTCCTGATTCCAACATATCGATTAAACGACCTGGGGTAGCGATGCAGACCTCCACACCACGAGATAGGTCTCTGATTTGACCGCCCCGAGGAACACCCCCATAGACACAAGTATTACGGATGCGTGAAGTTTTCCCAAACTTCGTGACCTCAGCTTGAATTTGAACCGCCAATTCACGAGTTGGTGCAAGAATTAAGACAATAGGCCCATCTCCAGGAGAGAGTAGGGGTTGTGCATTGATGTGCACAATGGCGGGGAGGCAGTATGTGAGTGTCTTTCCTGAGCCTGTCTCGGCAATACCGACAACATCTCGTCCGGAAAGAGCCATAGGCCATCCCTGTGCCTGGATGGCAGTAGGTGCACTGAAGCCCTGTGCTTTCACTTCATTCATAACATAACCTGTAACATATTAGTAATTTCCATGTCATCTTCGCGAGAAGGTGAAGCATACTAGGGAAACCAGCCTCATCAAATGTAGTGACGGGCTTTGGGACATCTCGACCCTGCACACGCATCTGTTTCTCCGTCCTAAAGGCGTCGACTTCTACCTGGCTGCGGTTCCGGACAGCTTCAGCCTCTTTGTAGAAAGATTTCTCAAATCGAGGAAGGGAGTCAAGATCTACTCAGCAGTCAGCATGTGCATAACTCATAACTATGAACAACGTGATATACCCCAGACTTGCTTCTTAAGACCTTGGCCTAGGTTAGACATCCTGTCCCCACCACCGCCCCCGCTGTAGCTACCACCATAGCTACCGCTATGGTGACCACCTCCATAACTACCACCGCCATAGCTACCACCGCCACCACCACCACCACCTCCTCCTCCGTAGCTACCACCATTAGAATAACCTCCACCTCTACTGACACAGAGTTAGCAAGATACAGGGGCTCTGGAGAGGAGAACAGAGCATACCCAGAATATCCCCCACTGCCTCCACCTCCTCCGGAGTACCCGTTGGACCCCCCGTATCCACCACCGCGCGGGTAGTCACCGTAAGACATTTCTCTTTTAAATGTAGAGTTGTTGAACTGTGCTTGGAGGTATCAACAAGAAAAGTGATCAGAAAAGAATGAACGTGATTGCAAACGTCAAGTGTGAGTTTGGTGGGAATACGACGAGGTGGATAAGGGATGCTAGGACGTGATGGCAATACTGAACGTTGCATGGACGAAAAAAAACTTGTAGCAACTTGGCATGTACTGAGTCAGCACTTGGCCATCAATCAGGCTAACGTGATTCCATTAATTGCGAAGATCCAAACGCGGTGAGGCTCACAGGCCTTACAGCCGGACAAAGTTTCTAGAAGTGGTAACCATTGCAAATTAAGTATTTTGACTTCCTTTTGTTCAGGGTAGGATCTCGATACTCAACGAAACAACTTGCCTACCTCAAGGCTACAGATGCCTTCACTGAGCTTAGTTCTAAGTCCCCCTTCATGTAAACACTTTGATCCTAGAATTCACGGGGTCACAAACTAAGGCTTTGCAGTACAGCGTCTCCATGATGCTCTATCTTGCCTAGCCAAGTGTGAGTTGACTCCATACTCCTGGGAGCCATTTCACTATATCGCTGACTGATTGAAGTTAGTGAATATGTTACTATAGAGGCAACAAGGGATAATGTAAATTTTACCCAATCCCTCTTTCAAGATAAAGTGTCTTGATGTTGATGTTTAGTTATCCCTTGCTGTCCTAAATTCATCCAAATCAGCTCACGGGGCAGTGAACCTTCTTGGTGGGAGATTTTTCGATTCTTATCACTTTGCGCCTACACAGGCGGGGAGCTCAGGGGCATCTGCCGAAGACTCGAAGTTCCAATGTCGCATTCACGCAAAGGTTGGCATGGGGCTAGACTAGGGGTTACCCTGATTGCGCCCGACTTGCTAATAAACCTCAAGGCACTACTGTCTGTTTTTCGACAACGTTACCTGGATTCTAAAGATAAAGACACAGCAATTGAGAGGTGTGAATTGACGCTAGGGGATAAGCCTACACGGGGCGAGTGTCGAATTCTCATACGATTTATTTGCAAGCATGGTACTGGCACGAGAGTTGAGAGTTGCGTGAATACGAGCTAATCATCTCATTCTCAAAGGGGTCGTGAAAACTTACAAACTCACCTATGAAGATGTGGATGTTATGCATGCTGTATTTGACAAGAATGCCGTTGCAAATAGGTGGGTGATGAATGCAAAGCTATTGAAGGAGAACATGGAGCACTTCGGGCCGAAGGCAGAGCAGTTAGATATATCCGGAGATGGGGGACTGGCTACATTTACGAGCTATACAGAGAAGCTGATGGATGGAATAGGTAGCCCGCCCAAACTTGAAAGAAAGGAAGATCTGGATTGCTAACGAGAGCATAGAAATACTGAAACAGCCCCTGCATACTGCAGTCTCCATGGACACCGCGGAATTCGAGGAATTCACAGTGGAGGAGGGGCTACATATCACCATCAATTTGAAGGATTTTAGGGTCTGTTATCCCCACTGCGGCTGCCACATGCCCAACTAACCAACATTGGGTTTTTAAAGGCAATAATCTGCCATGCGGACTCCTTGATTGCTATAATATCAACCTATTATAGTGACCCAGGGCGACCACTTCAAGTACAATATGGCCATGATGGTATGAGCTGCGAATTTACCTTGACGACAACAGGGAGTGGGGGGAAAAACCCTCCACAGTTCACCCGAGTTGTTGCCCGCGTAGCCCCTCCCCCCGCACCCAATAGGCAAGCCGTGAGCGCTACCAACCAAAAGTTTCCGAACAGAGATGTATCAGAAAACCGAGATGAAAGTCTTATGAAAGGTCACGAGCAGCACGACGCAACCCAACAAAGGAGTCCTGGATTAGGAACTCCTAATGCAGTGATGGGGGGTACTCGGTCGGTAGCTTCTGGGGCAGAGGCTGAGCTCTCACTGTTTTTTGATGCTGATGAGAGTATGGAAGATGATGAGGGACCCGGAGGCGGTGATGTTTTGGGATGGGATGTCGATATGGATCATACTGCAAGTGTTACAGTTGGTTCTTCACTCAGCGGCAGGCACTGACAAAGTATGAAGCGACGGACGGGCCCCACTGTCACACAAAGCGGACAAGGCCAGCGCCAACATCTCTTTCGTGATGCGAACGACTCAGACGACACGGCCGAAGACGATATGATAGTAGGACCGACACAACATGTATCCCAGGTGAGAGTTGGACCCAGGCTATGTAGAACTCTCATTGATCACTCGTTGCAGGCCAAGGGATTGTTCGACTAAATGCAACACGAATAGAGGCGTTTTCATGGTAGCAGCTAGGAGGAAGGGTGTGTTCAGGACTAGGTAACAGCAAATATCAATATATTAGTGATTTTATGATCTTAATTTGTACTCCTCAGGGTATCATATTATTAGGATTGTGGAGTATATACGGCGAGTCCACCTCTCCCTCGGTCACGGTTTCTATGTGTGTAAATTGCCCATGAATGAAGGCGTCCAGTACTCTGTTTCTTCCGCCTGTGTGTCGACCCAAACCAAGGAGTCTGAGACTAAATCATCCAAGACTGTCTGCGCTCGCACACGATCCCATCCAAGGTTTACCCGAAGCATAGAGTGCGTGACATATCCAAGAACTTCCATTGCCTCCAGCACTGTGGACTGGTCTGTGTTGAGCTCCTTTGGCACAGATCTAATCCATTGCCTCTTGCCGATCTCTACAATCGAAAAGCCGGGGCCGAGGGGCCCGAGAGCTTGGACAGCCTGTACGACATCATCCTCTGATACATCATTTGCGCCTCCTACTTTCTCATCCTGTTGCATAATCTTTTGTCGAACCTCCGAGACTGCAATAAGCCCGCCATTTTCGTCCCTAGTCTTGCGGCAGATTTCCACTACCCTCACAGCCAACTCGAAGTAGAAGTCATTGACACTCCCGCCCAGTAACTCCGCCCAAAATGAGCCTTTTCTATCGGATGAAGATGCCAGCGGGTCCACCCCGATAGCTGCACACATTCGGGCAAACTCAGATCGGAACTCGGGGTTCGAGCGGATATCTTTTGTATGGGTACGAGCAAACTGCGCGAGGGCCGCTTGAAAGACGGAGAGCTGGGTGGTAAGCTCATCGATATGGATTTTCTGAATGAGCGAGCCATGCGACTGATACTGCTGTTGTGACTGGGAGGTCCGGGTGAGGGCCCCCAGGCCAACACCTCTGCGTTGCATATTGTAGAGCGTTTTTAAGTGAGGTGATTATACGTCTTGTACTTGTAGTTGGGGTTGAGAGTATTCTTTTTGGTTGAGAGTACACTCCACGATCACATGGCTCGATGTCTGCCAAGATTTGAGTAGGGCTAATGCCCTATACCCACAAATCGATAACCTTACATCACTTCCCAGGATAGCCAAAGACATCAACACACCCAACAACTGCCATCTCGTCACACCGAATAATCACCGCTAAAATGCCTAACACGTATGCTCACCCTACACCCTTTCCCTTTCGTTCCTCAGATGGCCACCGCTCGCTGGGCTTGCCGTCGCAATGCCGGCTCGATACATCCTGTAGCTCGTCTGAGTGTCAGGGAATTTGAGAACTGAGATTACTTTTGTGATCCCACTCTTCAAAACCAAACCATGCCTACAATTGTACAGGGAAGCCTGGAGATTGAGGGGTGTGTGCTCTCCCGGAGTTTTTCTTTGGGGATCTTGTTGGATGGGCTGTATAGAACCGGAGGTTGTCAAAATATGCAATCGATGTGGCCAATGTTCATCATTTTGAGAATTGGTATCGAGTGCGGGCAATCTCACGGTCGAGTAAATCCCACTGATTAAAGTCATCTTCGTCGAGTGATCGAGCTTTGAATGGAATT